>Ga0114960_10003330_pt1 | contig 12320 bp, 9 predicted proteins | sample C_130625_MF_Meta_FD_92637 | JGI IMG/M metagenome (GOLD analysis project Ga0114960, IMG submission 92637) | Freshwater microbial communities from Lake Croche, Canada to study carbon cycling - C_130625_MF_MetaG | ecosystem: Environmental > Aquatic > Freshwater > Lake | place: Lake Croche, Canada... | reverse complement strand
TTTAAACGTCCATGTACTAGACCGACTTTAAATTCTGGCAGAGCCTCAGTGAGCTGCTCAAAACTTTCTACAGCTGTTTGTAATTGCAAAGCTTCTGATTCTTCAATTAAGGGGCAAACCCAATAAGCTTGCAAACCTTTAGAGAGCCAGCTTTGTAGACCACCAATCACTTCATCACGACGGGTAGCCTTCACAACTTTGGTAGTAATTGGCTTACGCCCTGGCGGCAACTCATCAATTACGGATACATCTAAATCAGCGTAATAGGTCATTGCTAAAGTACGAGGAATGGGTGTGGCAGACATCATCAACTGATGGCAGTAAAATAATTCAGAGCCTACCCGTTGCTGAATTTCTAAACGCTGACGCACTCCAAAACGATGTTGCTCATCTATCACCGCTAAACCTAATTTAGCAAAACTTACATTCTCCTGAATCAGTGCATGCGTACCAATAATGAGTTGAGCGCCACCACTCTCAATCATTTCTTGCGCTAATCTTTTTTCTTTTGCTTTTAAGCTACCCGATAACCAGGCGACTTGAACTCCCAAAGGCTCAAACCACTCTTTCATCTTCAGATAATGTTGCTCAGCTAATATCTCAGTAGGCGCCATCACTGCTGCTTGATAGCCATGATCTATAACACGCGCTGCTGCTAAGGCGGCCACGACTGTCTTACCACTACCTACGTCGCCCTGGAGAAGGCGATTCATTGGGAATGATTTGGATAAGTCATGACCAATTTCACCCCACACACGCGTTTGGGCAGTGGTTAATTCAAATGGCAAAGCCTTCAGCAATCCCACTTCAAGACTCTGAGCCTTTTCAGCTTGTTTAAAGCTCGGTGCATGACGCTCTTGACGAATGGCATGTGCACGCTTTAAAGAAATTTGTTGGGCAAGGAGTTCTTCAAACTGTACGCGGCGCCATGCAGAATGAGTCCGCTCTAGTAAAGCCTGTGTATCAGCATCTGATGGTGGTTGATGCAAATAGGTGATTGCAGACTGTAAGTTAGGCCAATCGTTACTGGGCAGTAATTCAGCCATCAGTTTTTGAGGTAAGAACTCGGCCAAACTCTCATGCAAACTTGGATCACGTAATGCCTGAGTGACCGCCTTACGAATTACTAGTTGCGATACGCCAGCGCTTGCTGGATAGACTGGCGTCAAACTGGTCGGCAACGGTGCATCTGCAGTGACCGCTCGCACAGTTGGATGAACTATCTCGGGACCTTGAAAGCCCTCGCGCACCTCTCCTCGCACACGAATATAAGCGCCTACTGCCATTTGCTTTTGCTGACTTGGATAAAAATTCAAAAACCGTAGCTGCAAAGTTGCAGAGTCGTCTTCAATGGTGACAAGCATCTGCCGTCTAGGTCGAAAAAGGACTTGATTTCGAATCACTACGCCCTGAGTTTGTACCGAGTGAAAGCGCCCTTGAATCAAGCCTTCTTCAATAGTGCATAACTCTGTCTCATCCTCATAACGGGATGGAAGATGCAAAGCAAGGGCCATTGGGCTGTCTAAACCCATTTTTTGGAGTGTGTTTGGCGCTGGCTTAGTGGTCATCGTTAAAATCCAATACCTGATGGTAATGCTATGCAACTCTCCGACTTCAATTACGAACTCCCAGCCGAACTAATCGCCCAACATCCCTTGGCGAATAGAACCGACAGCCGCCTGCTTGAGCTCAAGCTTGATGGGGGAAATCATGTCCATTTAATAGATCGTCAGTTTAAGGACATTCTGAGCCTATTTAAGCCAGGGGACTTATTAGTATTTAACGATACCAAGGTCATTCCAGCTCGACTACACGGCAAAAAAGAGACGGGGGGTAATGTCGAACTCCTGATCGAGCGCATTAGCAGCGATAAGCAAGCCTGGGTCCAGATCAGGGCATCCAAAGTTCCCAAGACTGGATCTATTGTTCATATCCATAACCAGGCTGGAGAGAGCTTTCCTGTTGAAATGATTGGCTACGACGGACGCTTTTATGAAGTTCGCTTTCCAGAGAATGTATTTGGATTGCTTGAGCGTTTTGGTGAACTCCCCTTACCGCCTTATATTGAGCATCAACCCGACGGTGAGGATGCTCAGCGCTATCAAACGGTCCTTGCTAAAAATCCGGGGGCCGTAGCAGCGCCCACAGCAGGCCTGCACTTTGACAAAGATATTCTGCAGCAATTAAATGATCTGGGAGTTGAACAGGCTACAGTTACCTTGCATGTTGGTGCTGGTACCTTTACCCCAGTTCGTGAAGAAGACCTCTCTAAACATAAGATGCACTATGAGTGGTTTTCCATTCCAGAGACGACTTTACAAGCCATTGCAAAAACCAAGCGTCATGGTGGACGAGTCATTGCAGTTGGCACTACCAGCCTGCGTGCCCTAGAGAGCCAAGCTTTGAATGGTCAAAGCAGTGGTGAAACCAATTTGTTTATTACCCCGGGCTTTCAATTTAAGGCCGTAGATTGTTTGCTAACTAACTTTCATCTGCCAAAATCTACCTTATTGATGTTGGTGAGTGCTTTTGCAGGCATGAATCATATTCGTACTGCATACCAACACGCCATTCATCAAAAATATCGCTTCTTCAGTTATGGAGATGCCATGTTTCTGTGTCGACTTGAAAATACAAAGCCATGACCAAACCTGTTCACTTTAATATTTTGGCGCGCGACTCCCAAAGTCCTGCGCGTCTTGGTCAGCTTGACCTGCCCCATGGCAGTGTGCAAACCCCCATCTTTATGCCGGTCGGAACCTATGGCACTGTAAAGGCGATGACTCCGCGTGACCTCAATGAAGCCAAAGCACAAATCATTTTAGGAAATACCTTTCATCTTTGGTTGAGACCAGGTTTAGATGTCATCAAAAAACATGGCGGCTTACATCGCTTCATGGCCTGGGATAAGCCCATCCTGACTGACTCAGGTGGCTTTCAAGTATTTAGCTTAGGCGCATTGCGCAAGATCTCTGAAGAAGGCGTGACCTTTGCCTCCCCAATTAATGGTGACAAACTATTTATGTCTCCAGAAGTTTCAATGGAGATTCAGGCGGTTTTAAATAGTGATATTGCGATGCAATTTGATGAATGTACACCTTATGAGATCAAGGGTCAGCCTACCTCTGAGAAAACAGCGCGTGCCTCACTCGAAATGTCACTGCGTTGGGGCGATCGCTCACTCAAACGTTTTAGAGAACTTAATACAGGTAATGGGCTCTTTGGGATCGTGCAAGGTGGCATGTTTGAAAATTTGCGGGAATTTTCTTTAGACGCTGTGAGTCAGCAAGGTTTTGATGGCATTGCCATTGGTGGTTTATCTGTTGGAGAGCCAAAGCCTGAGTTTGAGAGAATTCTCAATTTCACAGCACCCAAATTGCCAGAACACATGCCTCACTACCTCATGGGGGTAGGAACTCCTGAAGATCTCATCTTGGGAGTAAGCCTAGGAATTGATATGTTCGATTGCGTCATGCCTACTCGCAATGCTCGTAATGGCTGGCTATTCACGCGTTTTGGCGACCTTAAATTACGCAATTCTGGCTATAAGGACGATGATCGCCCGCTTGACCCCACATGCGCTTGCTATACCTGCCAAAACTTCACTCGCTCCTACTTAAATCATCTGCAAAAAGCGAATGAAATTTTAGGCTCACAGCTCAATACCATCCATAACCTCACTTATTACCTTCAACTGATGACCGAGGTCAGGGAAGCCCTCAGTAAGGATCGTTTTAGCGCCTATCGCGAGGAATTCCACGCCAATCGCCAGCGGGGCGTCGAGCCTGGGCAGGATTAATCACCCTAAGAGGGGTATTGACCCCTTCAAATCACCTCTAAAGCCCCATACCGTTTAGAATTGCGGGTTTACGGCTTCTTTTTAAGGCCTAAAAATAAAGCAGTTTCCAATTGGTAATTAACGGAGGTTTTGTATGTGGATTAGTAATGCTTTTGCTCAGGCTCCAGCCGCGGGCGCAGATGCGGGTGGCTTAATGAGCTTCCTTCCTTTGGTGTTGATGTTTGCAGTGTTGTACTTCATCATGATTCGCCCACAAATGAAGCGTCAAAAAGAAACCAAGGCAATGCTTGAGGCTCTAGCAGTTGGCGATGAAGTGCTCACTGTTGGCGGCATTTTTGGCAAAGTAACGGCGCTAAAGGATGATGCAGTCACTGTTGAGATTGCTACTGGCACACAAGTGCAAATGCAAAAAGGCGCTATCACCACAGTCTTGCCTAAAGGCACTCTGAAGTCTGCTTAATACGTTTGTTTAAAAGTATCTCGATATGAATCGCTACCCTCTCTGGAAATATATAGTTATCGCTGTTGCATTACTGATTGGCGGACTGTACTCATTACCTAATTTCTATGGTGAGGCGCCAGCGGTTCAGGTCTCGTCCGCCAAACCAACCATCAAGGTTGATTTGGCGACACAGTCTCGAGTTGAAAAGATCCTGACTGATGCTGATATCAAGAGCACTGGGATATTTTTTGAGAGCACTGGTAATGTAGGCTCCATCAAAATTCGCTTTAACAATACCGATATTCAATTACGTGCACGAGATCTCTTGCAGCAAAAATTGAATCTTGATCAAAATGATCCTAATTACACAGTTGCATTAAACCTCCTATCCAATACACCTGGCTGGTTAAATGCCATTAACGCCCTTCCAATGCCGCTAGGCCTAGACTTGCGCGGTGGCGTCTATTTCCTTCTTCAAGTGGATATGAAGGGTGCAGTACAGAAGAAAGTGACTTCTTTAGCGACCGATATTCGCAGTCAATTGCGAGATAAAAATATCCGTCACCAAGGCATTGATCGCGGCCCAGATTCTATCTCCATTAATTTTGGCAGCACTGCAGATGCCGATGCTGCGCGTTCGATATTGATGACTTCTCAACCAGAGCTCATTTGGCAAGTGAAACCAACTGGGCTTTCACCAAAATTAGTTGGTGAATTTAAACCAACAGCCTTAAAAGAAATTCAAGATAGCGCGGTTAAGCAAAATATTATTACCTTGAACAAGCGTGTCAATGAGTTAGCAGTAAAAGAGCCGGTCATTCAACAGCAAGGTGCTGAGCGTATCGTGGTACAACTACCGGGCGTTCAAGATACCGCACGCGCCAAGGATATTATTGGTCGTACAGCAACCTTGGAATCTCGCCTTGCCGATCCAATCGTTTCTTCGATTGGTCTAGGCGAAACGCCTCCTCCAGGTATGGATACCTTCCGCTTTGGTGAGAACCGCTTAGGTGTATTTAAAAAATCCGTGATTTTTAGCGGTGATCGCATTACTGACGCTAGCGCTGGCTTTGATCAAAACCAACGCCCTGCGGTCAATATCTCCTTGGATGCTGCTGGTGGTCGCGTGATGCAAGAAGTCACTCGTGAAAACATCGGCAAACCTATGGGCATGATTTTGTTTGAGAAGGGTAAGGGCGAAGTTCTCACGATTGCAACCATTCAAGGTGAATTCGGCTCTAAATTCCAAATTACCGGTCAACCGACTACCGAGAGCGCTAATGATTTGGCCCTGCTTCTGCGCGCTGGCTCTTTAGCAGCTCCAATGGAAATTATTGAAGAGCGCACTATTGGACCAAGCTTAGGCGCTGAGAATATTGAGAAGGGGTTCAAGTCTCTCTTAATTGGATTTGCTGCAATCGCGATTTTCATGATGGCTTACTACTTATTGTTTGGCACTTTCTCAGTCCTTGCTTTGGCTGTGAACTTGCTATTGTTGATTTCTGTACTGTCGATGCTGCAAGCCACTCTCACCTTACCGGGTATTGCAGCGATGGCATTGGCACTCGGTATGGCTATTGACTCCAACGTGTTAATTAACGAACGTATTCGCGAGGAGTTGCGTAACGGCGCACCTCCACAAACTGCGATTGCCGTTGGCTTTGATAAGGCTTGGGCAACCATCTTGGACTCTAACGTGACCACCTTGATCGCTGGCTTAGCGCTCCTTGCCTTTGGTTCTGGCCCCATCAAAGGCTTTGCAGTAGTTCACTGCTTGGGCATTCTGACTTCAATGTTCTCGGCTGTCTTCTTCTCGCGCGGTCTTGTCAATCTTTGGTACGGCAGAAACAAGAAGACTCAAAAACTCGCGATCGGCCAAGTTTGGCGTCCACAGGGGAAATAAGCCATGGAATTTTTTCGAATCAAAAAAGATATTCCATTCATGCGCCATGCATTGGTGCTCAATGCAATATCTTTGATTACCTTCTTAGCAGCAGTTTTTTTCCTTTGGCAAAACGGCCTTCATCTTTCGATTGAATTTACCGGCGGTACGGTAATGGAAGTTGCCTATCCTCAAACTGCTCCGCTAGAGTCCATTCGCTCTAAAGTCGAAAAACTGGGATATGCAGATAGCCAAATTCAGAACTTTGGTAGTTCACGTGATGTGATGATTCGCTTGCCTTTGCAAAAAGATGCTGAGGGCAAACTGATTTCCTCTGCAGACCAAAGCAATGCTGTGATGCAAGCGCTTGACCCAGCGACTTCTGGAGTGAAGCTGCAACGTGTTGAATTCGTTGGTCCGCAAGTCGGTCAAGAGTTAGCGATTGATGGCTTAAAAGCCTTGATATTTGTGATTATTGGCATCGTGCTGTATCTCTCATTCCGCTTTGAGTGGAAGTTTGCACTTGCAGGCATCATTGCAAACTTACATGATGTGGTGATCATTTTGGGCTTCTTTGCTTTCTTCCACTGGGAGTTCTCGCTCTCCGTATTAGCAGCTGTCCTCGCAGTTTTAGGCTACTCCGTAAATGAGTCTGTGGTGATCTTTGACCGAATTCGTGAGAACTTCCGCAAATATCGCAAGATGAATACCCGTGAAATTATTGATAACGCTATTACCAGCACCATCAGTCGGACCGTCATTACTCACGGCAGCACCGAGATGATGGTACTTGCTATGCTCATCTTTGGCGGACCAACACTGTTCTACTTTGCCTTGGCGCTGACTATCGGTATTTTGTTTGGTATTTACTCTTCAGTCTTCGTTGCTGCTGCATTAGCAATGTGGCTTGGTGTCACTCGGGAAGATTTGGTGAAGGGCGATAAAAAGCCAGATGACAATGCTCGCAATGATGACCCGAACTTTGGAGCACGGGTTTAAGCGAAACTAGCTTTAAGTAATTTTTTGTTGACCAAGGGTAGCCAAGATTCTTTTGCTTGCCCCTTGATGCTCAATTGAGTACGTCTTCGCAGCCTCACTCATCTTGGTAAGTTCTGAGGAGTTTAAGAGTAAGCTTTTTAAAGACTCCACTAAAGCAGTCGTGTCACCTAAAAGCAAATCACCCTTGATTCGCTTTGCGGCGCCAACCGCAATTGCATCTAAAGCAGCTTGCTGAAAGTTATAGGTATGCTCACCAAGTAATACTGGGCAACCAGCTGCACAAGCTTCAATGAGGTTCTGGCCGCCGAAGGGTAATAGGCTTCCACCCATCACCACTAAATCAGATGCGCTGTAGTACAGGGGCATCTCACCCATAGAATCACCCAGGATCACATCTAATCCTGCACTATCTTTTGGTAAGTCAGACCACTCAGAACGGCGGCGAAACTTGAGGTCAGCAGCATGAATTTGATTAGCCACTTCGGCAAAACGTTCTGGATGACGGGGCACTAACAGAAGTAAAGGCTGCACTTCAAAAACATTGCTCAGGAGCAAATCTTTCCAGGCCTTGAGAATAAGCTCTTCTTCACCATCACGCGTACTAGCAGCACATACCATGAGGCGCTTAGTAGCATGCAAATCATGTTGCCACTCTTTTCCTTTAGCAACTAGCTGAGGATCAAGAGGCACATCAAATTTCAGATTACCAGTGATGAGAACATTCTTTACGCCAAGGCTGCGATAACGCTGCGCATCAAATTCGGTTTGTGCCAGAACACCTGCAAATGCCTGGAATAAAGCACGTCCGGCTTTACCAAAGCGCTTGATTCGACGAGCACTTCTTTCTGATAAACGGGCATTAACTAAAAATAAAGGCAAGTCAATTTCGGCACAACGAAATACTACGCTTGGCCAAGCCTCGGTTTCCATAAAGAGACCAAACTTGGGCTTGAATGTTTTTAAGAAATGTTCTACACACCAACAGAGGTCATAAGGCAAATACACCTGACGAATTTGTCCTGCGGCAAGCGCCTTAGCAAAGAGTTGCTTACCAGTACGACGACCATTTAAAGTCATGTGCGTGAGCAAAATAGATTCGCCCCTCGCAAGGTAGGCATCAATCAACGGTTGAGCTGCGCGAGTCTCACCAACCGAAACTGCATGAATCCAAATGGAGCCTTTAGTAATCGGTTTGTCATAACCAAAACCAAGACGCTCTGGAATGTGATGCAGATAGGCAAATGAATGGCGTGCGCGCCAAGCTAAACGGACAAAAGCCAATGGCAGCAAAAGATGCCAGAGCAGTTGATAAACAGCAAACCAGAATAGAGGACGCGCCCCGTATTCTGAATGGGAAGTCACACTCACTTTTTGAGACGTTCGGTTAATTCAACCGCCTTGCCAAGATAAGAAGATGGTGTCATCTCTAGTAAGCGCGCTTTTGCATCATCTGGAATCTTCAAACCACGAATAAAGTTTTGCAGATCCGCTTGATTGATCCCTTTGCCACGAGTCAATTCTTTTAATTGTTCATAGGGATTCTCAATGCCATAGCGACGCATCACGGTTTGTACTGGCTCAGCCAATACCTCCCAACATCCATCTAAATCAGCTGCGATCGCAGCATGATTAACTTCCAATTTGCCAAGACCGCGCAGTGCGCTGTCATAAGCCAATACGCTATGACCAAATGCAGGGCCTAGATTACGCAAAACCGTTGAGTCGGTGAGGTCGCGCTGCCAACGAGAAATCGGCAACTTCTCCGCCAAGTGACGCAACAACGCATTAGCAACACCCAAGTTACCTTCAGAATTTTCAAAGTCGATAGGGTTAACTTTATGTGGCATGGTGGATGAACCAATCTCACCCGCTTTAGTGCGCTGCTTAAAGTAACCGACAGAAATATATGCCCAGAAATCACGATCCATATCCAAGAGAATCGTATTCGCACGCGCAATCGCATCAAACAATTGCGCCATACCATCATGCGGCTCAATTTGAATCGTGTAGGGATTGAAAGTTAAACCGAGGCGCTTCTCAACAACGCTCTTGGAGAAATTCTCCCAATCAAAATCAGGGTAAGCAGACAAATGTGCGTTGTAGTTACCAACGGCGCCATTCATTTTGCCAAGTAATGGGGCTGCGACAATGGATTCAATTGCGCGCTCTAGACGCTTGGCAATATTAGCAATCTCTTTACCCAGAGTACTTGGTGAAGCGGGTTGCCCATGTGTGCGCGAGAGTAATGGCACCTTGGCATGCTCAATAGCCAAATCAGTCAATACTGAAAGTACTTTGCGAAGCTGTGGCAAAAGTACTTCGTCACGCGCACCACGCAACATCAAACCATGTGAGGTATTGTTAATGTCTTCAGATGTGCAGGCGAAATGAATGAACTCACTCGCTTTTAATAAATCAGAGCGACCAGCTACTTTTTCTTTTAAGAAGTATTCAACTGCCTTAACGTCATGATTGGTTACTGCTTCAATATCTTTAATACGTTGTGCATCGGCATCAGAAAAGTTTTCTGGTAAAGAAAGCAAAAAGGCTTCATCGGCGGCATTGATTTTAGGTACATCTGGGAGGCCCGCCCCCGCCAAAGCCAGCAACCAATGAATCTCCACAAAAACGCGCTGGCGCATGAAAGCAGCTTCAGATAGCCAGGGACGTAAGGCGTCTAGTTTTCCAGCATAGCGGCCATCTAGAGGGGAAAGGGCATTGAGGGTAGAAAGCGGCTGACTCACGAATATTGCCTTTGCATTGGATATTTCAATAAAACCTAATTTTAATGCGTTCTGCACCTGGGTAAACCTGAGTTTGGTTGGCTATACTGTGCCCTATGAAACTGATCGGATCCCTTACCAGCCCCTACGTACGTAAAGTACGCATCGTTTTCTTGGAAAAAAAGCTTGATGTAGACCTTGAATTAGAGAATGTTTGGGCTGCAGACACCAAAATTACCAATTCCAACCCTTTGGGGAAGGTTCCGTGCCTGATTCCAGATGATGGCGAGCCAATCTATGACTCCCGCGTGATTGCAGAATATGCCGACGCCTTAAGCCCCGTCAGCAAGCTCATTCCTGCGAATAATCGTGAATGTGCGGCGGTTAAAACTTGGGAAGCCCTTGCTGACGGCGTGATGGATGCTGGTATTTTGGCTCGCCTAGAACGCACTTGGCGCCCAGCGGACCAACAAAGCTCTGCTTGGGTTGATCGTCAAATGGGCAAAATTCAAAACTCGCTACGCCAAATGTCCGAGAAACTCGGTGGGAATGCATGGTGCCATGGCAATCAAATGACCTTGGCTGATGTTGCTGTTGGATGCGCGGTTGGCTATTTGTTGCTGCGTTTTCCAGATATCAAATGGCAAGCACAATACCCAAACTTAGACCGCTTGTATCAAAAATTATTACAACGCCCTTCGTTTATCGAAACTGAACCACCCGCTGCGTAAATTCTATTTTTACAATTAGGCGGAAATAATACCGCCGCCTAAACAGATATCGCCGTCGTATAAGACAGCAGATTGTCCAGGCGTTACTGCCCATTGAGCCTCTGAAAAATTCAAGCCGAAATTCAAGGACTCAGCGCCTGGATTCAAAGTGCAAGCTGAATCCGCTTGACGATAGCGTGTCTTTGCAGAGTAATTTCCAGCAGAGGGTGCAGTGCCCGCAATCCAACTTGCATCGATGGCCTCAAGCCGATTGGCCAATAGCCACGGGTGCTCATGACCCTGAACGACATACAAGGTGTTATTGACTATATCTTTGCGTGCGACATACCAAGCATCTCCGTTGCCATCTTGGCTCCCGCCTAGTCCAATACCCTTACGCTGGCCGAGCGTAAAAAACGCTAAACCCATATGTTCACCCACTATTTTTCCTTCGGGGGTTTTAATGGGACCCGGCACGCGCGGTAAGTAGCGATTTAAGAATTCTCTGAATGGTCTCTCGCCAATAAAACATATTCCAGTCGAATCTTTTTTGCGGGCGTTATGTAAACCAATTTTTTCTGCAATCGTGCGCACTTCAGTTTTTGGAATTTCCCCCAAAGGGAATAAAACGTTGGCTAACTGCAGCTGAGTTAAGCGATGCAAAAAATAGCTCTGATCTTTGGTGGCATCCAAGGCCTTCAATAATTGCACCCTGCCGCCCTCATGGCGTACTCTTGCATAATGACCTGTAGCAATCGCATCTGCGCCCAAACTCATGGCATGATCTAAGAAGGCCTTGAACTTAATTTCAGCATTACAAAGTACATCGGGATTAGGGGTTCGCCCTGCAGCATATTCGCGCAAAAACTCGGCAAATACCCGCTCACGATACTCGGCGGCAAAATTGACTGCCTCAACATCAATGCCGATCAAATCCGCTACAGAAACGACATCTAACCAATCCTGGCGGGCTGAACAATATTCATCGTTATCGTCATCCTCCCAATTCTTCATAAAAAGGCCAATAACCTCATAGCCCTGCTCCTTCAGCATCCAAGCAGCAACTGACGAATCTACCCCTCCAGACATGCCTATGACGACTTTCTTGGGCTTTTTAAGGGGGGTTTCAGAAGAATTAGGCTGGCTCATCAAAAAAATGCGAAAATGCTTTATAGACAGATAAACCCCATTGTAGAAGTCTCAACCAGACTTCGCATGATTTTAGGCAAAACCATAGCCGGCAGACCTGGGGTCCCAATAGATAGGTAAAACCTTCCCTGTTTATCTATAAAATAGATTCTTTATAAATTTTGCTTTTGGAGACATGCCATGCGCATAGGAGTGCCGCTGGAAACTAAATCTGGGGAAACGCGGGTTGCTGCCACACCAGAAACTGTTAAAAAATTAATTGCTCAAGGCCATACTGTTGTCATCCAAAAAGATGCTGGTGTCCAAGCAAGCCAACCTGACTCTGCTTATGTAGCCGTTGGTGCATCTATCGGTAGCGCAGCAGATGCCTTTGGCGCAGAAATTGTTCTCAAGGTGCGCGCTCCCGAAGCTGCAGAGCTGAAACAAATGAAGTCTGGCAGCGTGCTCATTGGCATGCTCGATCCATTTGACAACGACAACATAGCTGCCATGGCTGCGCAAGGCATTACGAGCTTCTCATTAGAAGCTGCGCCACGTACAACTCGCGCGCAAAGCATGGACGTCTTGTCATCTCAAGCAAATATCGCTGGCTACAAAGCCGTGATGGTTGCTGCCA
>Ga0114960_10003325_pt1 | contig 12331 bp, 12 predicted proteins | sample C_130625_MF_Meta_FD_92637 | JGI IMG/M metagenome (GOLD analysis project Ga0114960, IMG submission 92637) | Freshwater microbial communities from Lake Croche, Canada to study carbon cycling - C_130625_MF_MetaG | ecosystem: Environmental > Aquatic > Freshwater > Lake | place: Lake Croche, Canada... | reverse complement strand
TTCTTGCTGCTGCACGCGTAGCTGTTCACGCTGTTGTTCGCGCTGCTGCTCTAACTGGGAAGCTCCTAGCATCTCATCTAATCGAGAAATACTATCCTCTAACGATTGCGCTAAATCATCCGGATAAAATCCAGACGCCCTCAACTGTTCAGGCTTACTGTCTTGAGTTTCTTCATTAGCCTCTTCATGATTTTCTAATAATTCTCGGGGAGTTACAGACAAATCAACTGCAGGTACAACTTCCGTCTCCTGCAGCTCAGAATCGTTGGCCGCCAATATAGGCTCTAAAGTATTTAGGGCTCCTTGTATCGATTCAGGCTGGTCATGCGCAACTAGAATAGTCTCTAATTGCTGGTCGAGCTCGGTTTGCTCGGTCGTCTCACTAGCCCATATTTCTTCGCGACGCATCACCGGCTCTTCAGAAAACGGCATGGCTTGACTCAAGGGGTCTGCGCTTAGTAACATCGCTCGAGAAAACTCACTGGGCTTAATCTGATGCAGTGCCTCATAAAACTGGGGCTCTAAGACTTGGATTGTTGCCATATCCACTTCAGGCTCTTCGGTCAAAAAGGCCTCAACTAATGGCACAAAATAATTCAACAAATCATAAGCTGGCTGACTATGTTTGGGGTCGCCAAATAATTCAACAAACTCGCTAGCACCCTTACTCAGATCATACAACTCTAGGCCATCAAGCGCATTGCTCAAGTCAAAACAATACGGCACTAAGGTTTTAGTTGATTTAGGCTTTTTAGCTTTGGCTAATAACAAGGCTTCTAATGCCCGCTCCACATCAATCCGAAACAAAGGCTGATTATTGGAACGATCTTTAGACATATTGCCCAACCAAGCGATTCAATGCCATCAGAGATTCATTGAGATTCTTTAATTCAGCCTGCCAGCGCTTGGCCTCCACCATTACCTGATTCATATCCAACTCAATTAAGTCAATATTCGCTTGATCACTCGTAGCTCTGGTTGGTAATGCTTTTTGATTAATATCCTTCACCAAGTTTTTAATTTGTACAAAGGCTAATTCTGTTTGGATGACTAGATGATTCATGTGCTCCGTTTCAGATGCGAGTTGCTTTGCGGAGTGGTTCTCTAAAATGGATAAAAATAAACGAATACCTAACTGCTTTAAAGAAACAATCGCCGAATCAATTTCATCTAAAGGCTGCTCTACGTCCAGATGTAAGTATCTAGGACCTACATCTGGTGTACTCTGGACGTTTCGCAAAACAGAAACTTTGTTCATGACTTCTTGCGAATAACTCAAGACCTTCTCACTCGAATGAAATGCTTCTACAAACTTCTGCTCAAGTACCTTAATTTGTGCTTGTAAATCATTGACCAGTGTATTGTCTTGGGCAGCCGGCGGCACAATATAGGGTGCAATCCGGTCTAGTGGCCGATCTTCTTCATCAGGAACCACCAACTGCTCAGCGCTCACTTTGGCTTGTGCAAAACTGCCCAGTAAACCAGCGCACAGGAAAAATAGCGCTCCTAGTTGAGCAATGAGAGGTAATTGACTACCAATTCCACTGATTTTTTCAGTGATCCCACTGGCAATACCTGGAGAAGCAACATTATTTACAGCCTGAGTTAAGCGCTGCGTATCAGCTAGCTGTTTTCTAATATATTCACTATTTTCCAGCAGCGTACTAAGAGCAACCTTCACTTCAGGAGCCTTGGCCTGCCAAGCAACCTGCCGTATCTTTCCCAACACGTCCACCACGAAAGGCGGTTGATTCGCGACCGTATTTTCTAAAGCCGTAATTTGTTCTAGCGTCTGCTCAAGTTCTTTTAACAAGTTTTGGTTTGTTGCGCCCTCTAGAAAACTCTTTTGCCAAGCACTGTTAGCTTTCACAAACTCATCAAAGCTGCCAGCCAAGCCTCGCAGTGGCGACTCTACCGATATTTTTTGTATCGATAAAATAGCGTTGGGAGCGTTGGGAGATGTCATGATGGTTGAGGTAGACCCCAGAGCAATCACCCCCGCTAAAGCTTTTTCTTGGGAAATAATCGACTGTAACGATTGCTGGGTTCGACGTGCGATCAGAATCACTTCCGCTTGCGTCTTTGGAACAATTAAATCTTTTCGCTTACCATCTTCTGAGTCCGCCTTCACATTAAGCACGCTCTCTAAATCAGCAACCCATTTTTGAGCACCTTGAAAAAACTGGGGTGTATATGGTTTATTCTGCCCCCCCATCCCTGCCTGGACTTCAACGAGAACGGCAACTAATTTATTGGCATCAACCTGTGTGCTGTCACTGGCCCCGCTCGGTTTTTTATCCACTCCAGCGACATTCGAGAGAGCTTTTTGTTCTCCTTTTTGCTCTCCTTTTTGCTCTCTTTTAGGATCTACAACATCCACAGCCACTTTGACAGGTTCCAAGTCACTCGTTAGATTTTTTAATACCGTCAAAGTTTCCATATAAAGTACAACAGCTTCTTTAATGCTCTGCCCTTTTGTAGGCCAGGGAGTTTGTAGTAACTTATTGAGCGTGTCTTTTTGCTGGGCATTGAGCGTATCCGCTCTTTTTTCAATTGCCGCAATCTGCTCAATCCCAAGATTAAGGGCTTTGAGTAAGCGCTCTTGCGCCTCTAAATCAGTTGCACTTTTTTGTACCAAGTCGTGGGAGCGCGCATATTCCTCCATCGCCTCAGCCATTTTTCGAAGTGGCGATTCCTTAGAAATACTTTGTAAATCTAAAAATGATTTGGGATTCGTAAAAGAATTCGCTGATGGTGCCAAGGCTGCAATCGTGGCAATTTCTTTTTCTTGGTCTAGCAACACTTTTAAAGTATTTTGCACGCGCGCGCCAACTAACAAAACATCTGACTGATTTTTAATCACCGCAACCTCTTTGGAAGCGGGTAATGAACTTGATTGTCCCGCTAAAAAAGCCAAATCTGCACTGGGCTTTTCTAATGCTTGAAAAAATCGTCTATCTAAAGGTTTTTTTCCAGCAAGCGCAACTTGAATAGCCCCCATCGCCTGTAAAACTTTTTGAGCCTCAGCCGCTCTTGCCTCTGGGCTTACCCTGGGCTCACTGTCTACCTTCACCTGTGCCCGTGGCTCAGTTGCTCGCGGTTCATTTTTTTCTACAGCACTTCGTCCTTGATTCAAATTGAGAGCAGTCGATTCACCAAGGTTTGCGCGGTAATTACTTTCTAAAAAAATAGCAGCTAGACTAAGTATCAGAGCCAAGCCTAAGAAGACCCTCAGCCAGCGCCCACAAAATTGAATAATGGCTGGCAATATTCTCGATTTAGAAGTGCGATTGGTTTGGGCTGTCATGTAGTCTTTTTAATTAGCGAGATTGGTCTGTTTTAATTCAATCAAGGTGTAGTCATGTCCCCCATAATGGGGGTTTGTGGCTTCTACTGGATTAAACGTAAAGGGGGGTGTAATTGTTTGCACTCTAAAGCCACAGCCTTTTTTTGATGGGTTTTGATCGGTACCGTCCTTTAGAATCAGAACCCATGGATGATTTTGGGGCGTAATTTCCGTTATTTGCGCCTCATCACAATAATCCGTTAATTCGGGAATCAGCTGCTTGGCTGATCGCATACATACGGGCGAACCTTCGTAAACAAGCACCCCTTCTAAACGCAACAGTTTTGACTCGCGCGCTGCATTCGTGTCGTGAAATACTCCAAAAATCTGCTGTACTGGTAAGGCAAAATGCCCTCCCCCTAACTCAAAGCCAATACAAAAGGAGTCCTGAAGTTGCATTGTTGTTAAGACCTACGTTCTGCTCTTATACTAAAAAAATAATATAAAAAAGCGCATAAAAAGAATAGTAACCCGCCAGCTAACCCAGTTAAGGCATCACCCAAGGAACTTAAGCTTTCAATGACCTTGCCCTCTTGTTCACGCCGCTTACTAAAAAAGGTTTCAATACTCTCCAAGTACTGTTGATGCTGCCACAACAAAAAGTCGCTAGATGCAAATTTGTAGATCGGATAGGTCTCTGGGGTATTACTCGTAGCTAAGGCTAACCCTTCATTATTAATCCGCTGAGCCATTCGCATTAAGTTATAGGCAAAGTTATTTTGCCAATCTAGTGGAATCGAACTTAAAAATTCAGATCGGTATTGCTCAGCCAGCTTGACTGTTTCTTCTTTGGTAACGTAGTTGGCCCCCGACGGAATTAAAAACATAATCCCCGTGTTATTAGAATTCAATGCCTTTGAACTCGTAGAATTCATCTTTTTAGTCATCGACTTCCCACCGCGCTCAAATTCGATTTCTATTTCACTAGAGGGCTTATTTGTCGTTGCTAAGTAATAGCCCATCACTGATTCAATCCGGTCATTATTGTCTTTTACTATGAGATCTCCCAACTGCAAACCCGCCTCTTCAGCGAGTGACCCGCGCTTTAGCCCGGCAATAACGGGCTTCGTAGCGAGTAGAATTTTTTTAGAGCGATTGTTTTCAAACCGAGATAAGTATTCAAACGTCTTTTCAATAGCAAGCACTTTATCAACTTCTAATACTTTCGGAGTTGCACTGTTGGAGACCTCAGCCTCATCAATCGTCAACTCTTTTTTAGAATCTGCAGATTCTTTCTTTTCGGGAACCGAGAGGTTCGGAAAATAGTCTTCTAATTTTGGCGGTGATAACTCAACCGCTTTATATGCTTTAGAAACGCGGACCATTTTAAAACTAACATTCAGTAAAAATAATAAAGCGATAGCAAACATGATGACTGAGACAGCCAAAAATTTGATTGGCATAGCACTTGGCAAAGCTTCCTGGGAAGCACTAGGCATCGCACCCCGCACAACCGGTTTTTTGACCTGAGATTTTTTAAAGGGAAGTTTTTCAAATACTGCTTGAAGTTGTTGCATTCCTGGAATTTGCATAGCCTTTTACGATCCTTTTGATAACTGCACGTCAATGAATGAGCAAAACATCGGCATTATGTATTTCTTTTTTTGAGTGGATTAAACGCAAACTTATCTTTTAATTGCTCCACCTCTCGATGACCCGCCAAAAGATCTAGCTCAGTTTGTCGTTTATCCATTAATAACCGACAAGCAATAATGTCATCAATCCATTCGCCCTGGCGCATCTCCATCACGGCCTTCTCAACGACCCCTCGTCCCAAGGTCTCTTCTGGCTTAACTCGTACCACCATGAGTTTGACATCTTCGCTGGAGCTCAGCGTTAATTCGACAAAATAAATCCTAGCATAGGTATGGGTAATCGCAGATATCCGGTACAAGTGGCGTAGCAGCACAAATGTAATGATGATGCCATTCTCACCAATAATTGGCTCGACTTTTAAATCGGATACGCCAACCTTGCGATGCCACTCCATATCCGTTTCTTGAGACTCTTTTGATTTTTTCGGAAAGGCCTTCATTTCAGAATAAATCTGAAAGAGCGTCTCCGGTATCCGCTTTTCAATGGCTAAGGCTTTTAGGGCCTTTGCAGCTTCTGTGACTTCCACCCGCTCCTGCTCCAGGTTATGCTTCAAAGTCGCAATATCCTCATTCAGGATATCTTCTAATTTTTCTGCTTTAGTTAGCGTTTGATTTAAAACAGGGTCAATGCGTACTGGATTGACTGGGCTCGGTTTGCCTGTTGCTTTTGAAGGGGATTTCGTTGAAAATAGCTGCTTTAGCACAGCAACTACAAATAGGGACAGTAATACACTGCAAGCGATTAAGATGGCTTGCCCTAGACTCAAATTGGACAACTGTTGAATGAACTGATTCATATTCCTATCGTTTGTAATTCATTGATTTTAATATGAAATACAATTATTTTGATGATTTTTATCGATCTTCAAACTTTTTAACCACACTGGGGCACGGGTACTTTGAACTTTTTGCTTGTTTTAATCAATTAGGGTTTCGTTGTAGCTTAGTGCGAAGTCCGTCTTAAGCCAGTATTCATGCAGTCAACATTTATTCAAAATACACGCTAACCCCGCATAAACTCATTACTTCAAAAAGGTCTTTTTACCAAACACTTAAAAAATCTGACCCTTCCACCAACTCAAATCTAGGTACCATTTTTTTAAATTTCCCATGGCTCTTGCCCTAACTATCGTATCTACAGTACTTTCATACTCTTTCAGTGTTTGAGGTTTTGGTAGATAGAGCTCACAGCCTACGCGTACACGCCCAATATCATTGCCTTGATAATAGTGCTTAATCTGTAAATCAAAATTGGCCGTTCGCGATGAGGTTCTCTCAAAATAGCAGGTATGCCAATAGTTCCCAACACTGACGTCTGTTGCCCCTGCCCGCATATCTAATTGCACGCCACTGCGCCCAATATCAACTATATTCGTGAGTAACTCTTGACCAGCGCCTAAGCCCACAATTAATTTAAATGACTCATCGACTGGTGGCACTACCCGAAAACTATCCCGACGCTGGATGTGATAGACCTCGGTGGGTAAATCACAAATAATATTGGCATTCTCATCAATCTTTAAATTCTTGCCAGTAAACTGGAACTTACCGGTATCCGTACAAACCACGAAGGTCTTGTGCGTATCAATCATCTTCGCTAAGATAGGGATAGGAATTTCCTCTGGTTTGAAGTAAAGCCCCTCAACTGAGTCCACATGCATCGCTAATGCAATATGCCCGTTAATCCAATCATCTAAGCCATAAATACCCACCGCCGGACGCTTTTGAAACTCCCGGTCCAGTAACCGAAATATATGCCTTTGCTCAACCCGAGAGTCCTCTGAAAATCTCTTTCGGCTTTCAGGAGGAAATATTTGCAGTGCCATAGTTTTAAATTGATTATTTACAGACTTGATTAAATGTCATCATTAAATCGGAATTTGGGTCAATGTTACCTTCCTTGGGGTTAAATCCACTCGCAGTTTGTAATGCGGGTTTACTCAAAGCATCGTATTCCGTATAGTTAATGCTTGACAGAGTATAGTAAGTTTTATGAACACAATCAAATACAATATTTGTCCGATTTGACTTCACCTTGGGAGAAATATCCGCTTTTCCTGGCTTAAAGTTTTTTAGCACCCACACTTTCTTCCAATCTGGCGGTAAATCCTTGATGGATGACTTAAAATAATACATGACGTAGTCTTTGCCATCTGCAACCTTCACTTTATCCAAATTCTCTTCTCGCCCAAAACTGGGAAGGGTGTAAAATAAGATCAGAAAAAAGATTTGTATTCTCATTTTTGCCATTTAAATTAATATTAACTCAATTATGGCAAATTTTATTCGTTTCATTTGAACAAGATGAAATAAGGGTCCAATTACAATCAACTAAAGTTTGCAAGAACTATGGATGACAACACAATTTCAAGACAAAGACGCTATGTGGATATCGCGAGTTCTCTAGCCAATGCGAGCCATTTGTATAAAAAAGCTGCGGACGCCATGTTGGCAGGAGAAGACGAAAAAACCTACTATGCATGGGTAAAAGAGGCTAATTTGCTAGTTGATGATGCTTTTCCTGAAAAAGCGCCCCCCAAATACATCCCTGAACCCATAGCAACCAGGGGCTTTGACTGGAAAACCTTAACGCAGATATTGATCCCTGTCATTGCAATACTCGGTATCCTACTCTTTTTGGTTTTTTCTGGTACAACTGGGGACCTAACGAAAACATGGAATTTGGAAGATATCAAAAAAAATAGCCTCTACCCCAAACAGGCCCCGACAAATTAACTAGTTCAGACAAGACAGCCGTATATATCTTTACATAACAAATCAAGGTGCATCATGAGTGACTTTTCAATAACTGATATTCGTATTGATGGCAAAAGATACTATGCTGTCGGTAAAGGCCATGACGACCGGGTTAGTTTTTATACAACAAACATCGCAGCAGCTCGGTTCTGGATCAGATCAGAAGAAAATGACCCCACCTTAATTAGACCTTTCCAAGATCCCCCTGCGGTAGCGAGTGTCGCCAAAAAGTCTGATGATTCAAATAAAGATTCCGAAAATGATCCAACTGTCTCTGCAGATCCTGCACAGACCGCTAATCCAGCCGGAGATCCAGCCAGTGCTGCAGCCAATCCTGAGGGCAATACTTCCGAGGGTTCTGAGGAAGTTCCAAAAAAACCGGTGCGTATTAGCTAATTTCTGAGAAACGAAGGTCTGCCCTTATTCAGCTTTGTCTATATAACTTGGCTAAATGAGCCACGTGTGTCTTAATTAGTCACGACTTGTTACGATTAATTACGATTAATCAAGAGACCTGTCTGCAGTTGCTAAGCCCTGCAAAAAGCACTGATGGACTCCTACGATAGTAAATTGGCTAAGCTTTAAATACTTAGCCTTTATTAGCGGGAGTTGCGGGCTTAAAGTTAGACGCCGGGTAAATATACTCCCGACCAGTAAACTCCCAGATCCAAATATTGTCATTAAATTTTTGATAACAACTCCGATTGGCAATACCGATAGAGTTGTAGGAGTAGGACATTAACCAACCCTTCGCATCTTTTCCATCTGCAGTTTTACAGATATCTGAAGTGATTACATACACTTCACCATTGGCTGTCATTTGACCAACAATTTCGGCGCGAACTAAAGCACTACAAAAGATTAAACAAGCTAAAAAGATGTTCTTCATGGTAAACCTGTTCTTATTTCTATATTCCTAAAAAGCAACAAATTAATCATACATTTACTGAACGGATTAATGTTGGTAAGCGTTTAATGACCAATTACAATACCATTTCAATCCTCAAAGTGAGGCACAGGTCATGCAACCAATAAAATTGTTTATTTTATTGATCTTCGGGTTCATAGCCCTATACTTTTTAATCGATAATACCGTATGTAATGGTATGAGTTATCACGACTATGCAGCCGGGATTGATCGCAGATTCAGTTGTCCTTGGCGTAAATGAAATTCGTAGCAAGAATTTTTAGCCTTTACAATTAGTCAACGGATATCAATCCTAGTATTAGGGTGGTGGCTCATATGAAAATTTTGCCATTTGTGTTATCTTAAAATGACTGGACGTATTGCTTGACCTTAGTTGCTTGACCTTAGTTGCTTGACCTTAGTTGCTTGACCTTATTACTTAACCTCAGTTACTTAACTTCCGTATTATTTGTCCCTAACTTAACCGTAGTAAATCAATCAAAAAGGAGTCTGCGTGCTGTTAATTAGTTATCTTATCGTAGCTTTTTTGACTTTGATTCTCTCCTTGCAGTTTACCCTCAATGTCCACCGGGCAAAGGATAAAACGCAGCTCAGAGACCCAGGTGATGCTTTTACTTGTTTGGTGTTTTCAATCATCATTGCATTCTTTTGGCCACTGGTCGTTCTTTACTATTTCTATACAATCCCCCTAAAAGTTAAAGTTCCTCAAGCACCCCGTAAAAACGCCTAGAGTCCTTGATCTTTTTCTCGATCGAATACTGGTCTTCTCTAACTATAATTGATTTTACGAACTCAGCATTATTTTAGATATGCCGAACAATCCTATACCTCTAATCTACCCATAGTCAGTCCGCCGAAGGTGTAATATCATGGAATTATTCTGAAATAAGAGGCCTTACTATGAAGCGACGCAATTTTTTAGAGCAGTCTTTAGTAGCTACCGCTAGTTTAGCCTTGCCACAGCCACTAACTTTTGCCCAAAAAGATATCCTTAGCCCAGAAACTCAGGCTCTCAGTATTTATATGAGTGAGGCAGCTAATGCGAAATTACCACCAGAGGCAATTGAACATACCAAGTATCACATGATCGATACTTTTGCTGCGATTATTTCTGGTTCAGAACTTTTACCAGGCCAGGCAGCTTTTAATTACCTAAAAAAATTTGGCTCAAAAGGCACTAGAACAGTCATTGCATCGAAGTTCAAAGCCAGCCCAATCGATGCTGCTTTAGCAAATGGCGTCATGGGGCACGCAGATGAAACTGATGACTCACACGGCCGATCGAGATCTCATCCAGGCTGTGCTGTAGTTCCGGCGGCCCTTGCCTGTGGCGAAGAGTTTCAAATTAGCGGCATACATTTGTTAAACTCAATTGCTCTAGGCTATGATGTTGGGACACGTCTTTTGATGTCAATGGGTGGGCCTAAATTTAGTTATGAAAGCCACAAAAGCTCGCATAGTATCGCCGGTATTTTTGGTGCTGCCGCAGCGGCTGCTTCTACTGCTAAATTAAACCCCCAACAAATGCGCTGGATTTTGGACTACACCTCGCAACAGTCTTCCGGGATTGCCGTCTGGGGAAGAGATACTGATCATATTGAGAAAGCCTTTGTGTTTGGCGGGATGCCAGCGCGTAGCGGTGTTACATCAGCCCTCTTAGTTCGCGCAGGTTGGACTGGAATTAATGACGTTTTTACTGGCCCAAGTAACTTTTTTCAAGCCTATGCACCTGATGCCAAACGAAATATTTTGATCGATCAATTAGGTGAAAAATTTGAAATTATTCAAACTGATATCAAAAAATGGAGCGTTGGATCTCCAATCCAAGGGCCACTTGATGCCCTGGAGCTAATTCGTAAAAGAAGTCCTTTTTCTACTAAAGATGTCGTTAAAGTAACAGTTCGCCTAGAACCTGCTGTTTCTAAAGTGGTCAATAATCGCGATATGCCCGATGTTTGCCTACAACATATGATGGCGATCATGCTAATAGATCAAACTGCCTCATTCAAAGCCTCCCACGATATACAACGGATGAATGATTCCGAGGTACTTCGTCAACGAGCAAAAGTAGAGTTGATACCGGACGAATCTTTGTCACAGTTTTTACCAGTTCGGGTAGCCCTTGTGGAGGTGACACTGGATAATGGTACAACTCTATCGGAACGCGTAGAGGCTGTGCGTGGCACGCCTAGAAACCCAATGAGTCAATCAGAAGTTCTGAACAAAGCAAGAGATTTAATCGATCCAGTACTTGGAAAAAAACAGTCTTTACAATTAATCAATGCATGCATGTCCATTGAAAAAATGAGTACTGTGAAGACCCTTGGTGCTTTACTCCAAAAAAATACTTAAGTATCCAGACCTTTGCTCGTCATCAATCTTTACTTACTTGATGGGGGCTTGTAAGAGCTCGTAAAGACGTAACCGAACGACGTTCACATGCGCTCGCATATCAAAGTATCTCTGAGTTTCTAGAGTCGGCACGTCTAATTTGTCGATCTTCATGTCAAATCGCTCAAGCTCTTCCAACAGTCGATGAACATCATTTGCGCTAGCATCACCCCGGTATAAAAGAAAGGCCTTTTGTTCAATCCCCTTTAACTCAACATAGGATTTTCCAAGAGTGAGTTTCAGACGAAAATCATACAAGGCCGGTAAATAACTAAACAAAGGTATCCCAATTGCCAATAGGGGTACTAGTACTTTAAGTAAGCGCCCTACCCATACGGCTAACCAAAAAGGTAAATGCCGATATAAAAATGATGGGCCATCTTTCATATAAATTTCTGCGTCAGCTACCTGCGGCAAATCAAGCTGACGATTCGATGGAAACTCCCCAGTAGTTTGCATCCGAGAGTAATTTTTTAATAGTTCATATAAATTACCCATCAATACATTAACAAAGCCTGGGGCAATATTTTCTCGTCCAACCAAAACAGCTGTAGCGGCAATCAAATGAATATCTCGAGGAGGCTGGTTATGTTCTAAGCTAACATTCCCGTGCGGTAATTTGACTTGGGTCAAATATGGCAATTTTCTGGAGTAAGCCTCACCTTGATTAAAGTCGACGATGGCAACGCCTGGTATCGCTGCAAATTGGTTAATGATTGGTGCTTCAAGTCCCACAGTAAATGCCACCACATCAATCTCGCCAGAGCGTAACTGATCCTTTGCTACGTCTGGACCAATTTCTAAAATAGTTAATTGCTGTTCATCAATGCTGTGTAATTTAAATAGTTCGCGAGTGAGTAAATTAGCGCCGCTCCCACTTGCTCCTATGGCAATTTTCTTACCCTTAAGCTGGTTAACGCTATTAAAACCGCCGCCCTCCTTAAAAGAGTTAGTCCGGTACCAAACCCAATAAGGCTCATAAAATACCCCTGCAATCGAAGCTAATTTAGGATAGTCTGTTTCGTTTGCAGTACCCGTTTGCGCGAGACCTAAGTCTACACCTGAGTGAGGATCTGAAAGAAGTTGGAGGTTCTCAACTGATCCTTTGGTGTTTCTCAGCTCAACTGTAATACCTTCTTTTTTTAACTCCTCTTTTAAACTTTCACCAAAGCGATGATATAACCCAGTCGGTGAACCTGTAGCAATCACAATGCTTTTTGGCAACGGTGGAACTAATAGCCAAATACTAATAATAGCCCCAACGATGGCAAATAAAATTGCACCAAAAATCGTAAATAGTGTTTTTTTACTGAG
>Ga0114960_10003323_pt1 | contig 12335 bp, 5 predicted proteins | sample C_130625_MF_Meta_FD_92637 | JGI IMG/M metagenome (GOLD analysis project Ga0114960, IMG submission 92637) | Freshwater microbial communities from Lake Croche, Canada to study carbon cycling - C_130625_MF_MetaG | ecosystem: Environmental > Aquatic > Freshwater > Lake | place: Lake Croche, Canada... | reverse complement strand
TGAGGAACAAATTCAATCCAACATTGACCAATATGGACGTGATTTGAACACTTACAAAGCGCAAAGATTTTTCTTCCGACCTCAATTTAGCGAGTGGAATGGCTGAAATCGCATCCACGCAGACGATAATTCCTAAGAGTATAATGTACTCGTTATGTCCCTCGTATAACATGAAGGAAGCGATATCATTGTTAAAGAACAATAAAACGGCGAAAAAGAACACGTTCAGCCCCAAGACTGTTGCCAAGGAATTCAAATAGGTCTGCTCTTTGTTTTCACTGGTTTGAATGAAGCGAAAGAACGCTGTCTCCATTCCAAAAGTCAGAATGACAATCAAAAATGCCACCCAGGCATATAATTCTGACACAACTCCGTAATGTGCGGGATCCGTAAACACACTGGTGTATAAAGGAACGAGCAAATAATTCAGCAAACGACCAACGATGGAGGAAAGCCCATAGACGGCAGTTTGACTAATTAATTTACGGATGGGATTGCTCATGTTACCCTCTAAAGTTAGCTTTGCGTTTTTCTAAAAACGCCGTGGTTCCTTCGATGAATTCAGGACTTCCGAAGCACTGTGCGAATGATTCGATTTCCGTTTCATAACCATTCATACCATCTTTGAATCCAGCGTTGACCGAACGAATAGCCGCCGCAATGGCCATGGGCGAATTCGCAACGATCTTATGGGCGATTTCTTCGCATTTTGATAGTAAATCCGCTTGTTCAACGACGTGGTTTACAAGTCCCCATTGAAGTGCTTCATCCGCTTTTAACATACCAGCGGTGAAGATGATTTCGTTTGCTTTCCCTTTCCCAATTAGTTGGGGAAGTCTTTGCGTCCCACCATATCCCGGAATAACTCCCAAAGATACTTCTGGCAAGCCCAAGCGCGCATTGCTCGAAGCTACGCGAATGTGTGCCGACATGGCTAATTCAAGTCCACCACCCAATGCGAATCCGTTTATTGCCGCAATGACTGGAGTAGTTAAGTTTTCAATAAAGTCAAATAAGGACGTTTGTCCCGTCACAGCCAATTCTCCTCCCTGCGCAACCGTAAAATCGGCAAATTCCTTGATGTCAGCACCAGCAACAAACGCTTTTTCACCTGCGCCAGTCAAAATGATGACCCCGATTTCCTTATCTTGATGAAAGTCGTTCAGTGCCTGATGTAATTCGGCAATCGTGTCTTTATTTAAAGCATTTAGTTGATTTGGACGATTAATCGTAAGGTAGCCGATGTGTTCTTTACTTTCGGCAAGGATAAATTGATACATAGCTTGAATTTGATTGCTAAAATAGCGAGAAATTTTCGTTCGGTTTCTAGTGTGGAATACTGATTCTAAAAGTTGTTCCTTTATCTAACTCAGAAGTCATGACAAAGACCCTTCCTTTGTGGTATTCTTCCACAATTCGTTTTACGAGTGTTAAACCAAGTCCCCAGCCACGTTTTTTGGTGGAATATCCAGGTTGAAAAATGGACTTAAATTGCTTTGCCGTCAATCCTTTTCCTGTATCTGAGATGTCGACATGTACCCATTCAGCAACTTCCTTGATGTGCACGGTTAATTTCCCCACACCACCCATGGCATCAACCGCATTTTTACAGATGTTTTCTACGACCCATTCCATTAATGATCGATTGTGGAGCACAATGATTGGTAGCTGCCCTTCCACCGTAAATTGAATGTCAATTTTATCGGAAAGACGCGCCTTCAGATAGTTTAAATTATTTTCAATGGTAAAGACAAAATCTTCTTCAACCAATTTTGCGCCGGATCCTATTTTTGAAAAACGATCGGTTATTTTTTCTAGGCGCTGCAGGTCCTTATGCATCTCTCGGGGAACCATTGGGTCCACATCTTCATTTTCAAGGTGACTAACCCAAGCCATGAGTGAAGATAGGGGAGTCCCAAGTTGATGCGCGGTTTCTTTCGCAAGTCCAGCCCACACTTGATTTTGCTCTGCTTTCCGGTAGGTTGAAAACAACAAGTAGCCGATGATGACGATTAATCCAACTACACCAAATTGGATATATGGAAGCCAAATGAGTTGTTTAACTTCAGGACTATCACTGAAATAAAGCACTTTCTCTCCCTCACCAAAATTGATGCGAATCGGGATGTTCTGAGCCTTTAAATCAGCTATTGTTTTAAACAAATGTTCAGCGTCTAATTCTTTTTTCAACAAATTACTGGAAATCACTTTTTGCTCCTTCACATCATAGAATAACACAGGAATCAAGTTGGACTGATTGTCCAAATCTTGATTGAAAGAGGAAATTAATGAGTCGCTTTGTTTTTGTAAGTTCAGATAAGCACGCGACTCGCCATATAGGAAGGACATATGCATATCCCCAAAGACATTTATTTTGAATTCGTGTCCTTCGCCTTGCCATTTTTTGGCAAGAGCTAAGATATCGTCTTCGTGATTTTTATCGTTAAAAAGGCTGTCTAGGTTGCGAAACTGAGCAAGCGTACCATCATCGTTAAGTAAGATGACAGGAATATCCTTGTTGGACTCGATAATGCTCAGCGTGAAATCAAGGTCTTGATTCAAGGATAAATCGGATGGATTTAACAAGGTTTTTTGAGCTTCCACGACCAACTCAATCTTCTCACGTTCTTTTTCACTAAGTGACTGAAAGATTCGCGCGTTCAACTCCACTAATTCCACCTTCTTTTTCAAAGCGCTTGCCCATTCTTTCGCTTTAGAACGATCGCGTTCGGCGATTTTTTGAATCATTTGATTGGAAACAAAAAGTGAGGCCCCTATAATCAGGAGAGAAATGAAAATCAATGCGACTTTCCAACGTTGTTTGGCTGAATACAAATCCATGTGAGACGAATTTAAGGAGATTTCGCTTCTCTAACGCACGCTTTTTAAACTTAGTATGCGTGTTTCAATGATTTCGCAAATACGGTGGTGGTCAAAATGATGCTGAAAGGCACGGTCATGAAAGATATTTGAGTCAATTGTATCCAATGACATCAAGGCTTGGGACAGCGAAAAGAAGTCACCTGGTTCAAAAAGAATCCCCGCAGGAAACGTCTTCAACAATTCTTTGGAACCTCCGGCATTACTCGCAATAACAGGAGTGTGGTGGGCCATTGACTCAATCGTACCCATACCAAAGGTTTCGTAATCGGAAGCCATAATCAACGCATCAATTGCGCGGTAAAATGGACCTGTTTCCCTTGTGAAACCGTAAAAATGGACCTGCTTCTCTATTTTTCTCTCTCGAATGAGTTTCAATAGCTCTTGTTGATAAGAGTCCCTGGAGTCGGGAGTCTCTTCACCTACAAAAATTAAGTGATGATTTGGGCTTTGTAGTTGTTCGAGTGCTAATACGGCTAATTCCAGACGTTTTTTTCGATCAATTCGACCAATCATGCCGTAAATCACCGTGTCCTCTGGGAGATGAAGATGCTTCCTCGCTTCACTTTTACTTAGCAAAGAAAGTTCACTAAAATCTAGAGCGGACGGTATAACACATACTTTTTCTGACCGGACATTTGTTGCGGAAAGCACATAGTTCTTCATGTATTCGAGCGAGCAGATCCACGAGCTTAAAAAGGAGTATCGAATGGTTCTAAAAAATTGACGTTTTTTCCCTTGGAACATCATTTCCATGAAAAAATGAACCTTGATTTGCTTCATGGAAAAGAAAGCAATACTCGCGGCAATACTAAGATCAGAAGTGTTGCGAATCATTAAATCTTGTACGCCGTTCTTCTTCAGCTTCTGTAATAATGTAAACGCGGCATAAAACGCATAATGTCTAGCCGGTTTTCTAATGGGAATGACATAAAGATTGGCTTCTTCCGCAGCTATTTGTAAGGGGGAGTTTTTTGTGCAAATGAATGTGACCTCGTGTCCTCGTCTCTGCATCCAAAGGGCATTGCGAAGATGATTCATCTCCAATCCACCCCAACCCCGTGAAGTACATAAATAAGCAAGGTGTAATTTTGTTGTCAAAACGTAATTTCGATGGCGAATATAGATAAAACGATTAATTTTGTCCGATGATAAAAAATCTTTTAAAAAATCCGCTAGCTGTTTTTGCACTGACATTTTTCCTGTTTGCGCTGCCTTTGTTTTTCTTCAACATCAGTATTTTTGATGGGGAAATCCTCGTAATGCAGGGCGCGGAAGAAATCGCCTTACCCATCAAACTCAGTTTGTCTTACTTTATTGGTGTGGGTATAAACCCAGAAGACCTTAAAGATATCGAAGGATTTCATTTAGTTTCGAAAGGATATTTTCTAGCCGCATGTTTATTAATCGGATTTCCATCATTAATGGCGTATCGTTCACACATCGCTAATAGGGTTGCGTCAACATAAATTAACCATACCTTAATAATACAGCTACTAATTTTTGTGCGCTAGAAAAAGATTACAAACATTTCGTTCTGCCTCCATCCACTGGCAAGTTGATGCCGTTGATATAGGATGCTTCGGGGGACGCTAAAAAACAAACTGCGGCAGCCACTTCCTCTGGCTCCGCAATGCGATTCATCGGGGTTTCGTTACCCATTTCTTTAAAAATGTCCATTACTGTTTGTCCCGTTTTTTCTGATTTTACACCAGCAATTTCAGCAAGACGCGAAGTATTCGTCGCTCCAGGAAGTACGTTGTTAACAGTGATTCCAAATTGTCCAAGTTCACCCGCAAGTGTTTTGCTCCAATTGGCAACAGCCCCACGAATGGTATTAGAAACTCCTAAATTCGGTAAGGGTTGTTTCACGGATGTCGAGATAATATTGATAATTCGTCCGAATCCATCCGCAATCATTCCTGGATTCACCGCTTGCATCAAAATATGATTACAAATAAGGTGTTGATTAAATGTGTTGATGAATTCTTCTGGAGCCGCATCCTTGATTAATCCACCTTTGGGTCCGCCGGTGTTGTTTACCAAAACATGTACACGATTTCCTTTTTGAATAAACGCATCGATGACCGATTTTAATTCAGTTGGTTTCGAAAAGTCGGCAACAAGGTATTGGTGTAATTGTCCAAGGCTATTGTCTAAGCGCGCTAATGCAGAAGTTAACTTCTCCTCATTTCGGGCCATTAAAATTAAATTAAATCCATTTTTTGCCAATTGACTTGCAACGGCAAATCCAATTCCTTGCGTACTCCCACAAACCAATGCTGTTCGATTTCTATTCATCTACCCTAATCGTTTAATTATCAGCAAAGATAAGCTTTGTTTTCATTTCTTTAAACGAAAATATATTTGCATAACTCTGTTTTTTGTTTTTTAAACTTTTTATAATATATTTGATACCTAAAACTTGCTACTATGAATAACTTTACAACTTTAAAGGGGGTAATCCGTCTCGGAATTTTCGCTCTCTCTTTACTTGTTTTTAATGGCGTTTCCGCACAAACGACCATCATCAATCCTACAGGGGCCGGTGGATTCGACAATGGACCGTCCTTTTTAGCAAATGGCTGGACCGTGGTGAATGATGCGAATTCAGCAAGCAATAATTGGTATGTTGGAAATGTTCCTGGCGCATTTGCAGGATCCAACGCCGCGTATATTTCAAATACAAGCGGAACTACTTGGGCTTACGATCTTACAGCAACATCAACGACACACTTTTACCGCGACGTAACCGTGCCGGCAAATGAAAGTGTCATTTCACTTAATTTTCAATGGAAGGGAAGCGGTGAGTCCGGATGGGATAGATTATTAATCTATGCCGCACCAGTTACAACAAACCCGTTTTCTGGATATCCAGCATCTAATGCAAGTGCATATCCCGGAGCTACATTAATTTACACCCAAGCAAATGCTGCCCAAGCAACTTATACGAACGCGGCAGTAACCATTCCTTCTTCTTTTGCAGGGACTACTTTTCGTTTAATCTTTACTTGGCAAAACGATAATTCTTTTGGTGTTTCACCAGGGGTTGCCATAGACAATGTAAGCTTAACTTCTGCTGCGCCAGCTACTTTTACTGCGTCAGCAATTGGCGGACAATGGTCTTCACCTGCAACTTGGGTTGGAGGGCTTGTGCCAGTATCTGGAAACCTTATTAACATCCCGACAGGTTCGGTGGTGACTATCGATCAAGCGGTAGCCTATGCAGAATTAACCGTGAGTGGAACTTTACAATGGGGCGCCACTTCTTATGCGGCAACAATTGGTGGCAACATCACGATCAATCCAGGAGGAAAATATTTGGCCTATACTTCAGCAACGGGCGGATCTGTAGGAACCCCTACAACACTTGGTGGAAATTTCATTAATAATGGGTATGCAAACTTCGCTGTTGGAACAACGACAAGTGCTTCAATAACCTTTAACGGAGCGGGGTCAACCTTGGGTGGATCCGGAGTCTTTGAAGGCGATGGCACAAGAGGAATTATTCGATCCTTAATTTTTACAAATATTGGAGCGAATGTCATAACGACAACACAACCCTTAACTACTTACAGTTTTGTTCATACAGCAGGATCATTAAATACCAATGGAAAACTAAAAATTGACAACACGGCTTTAATCCATGGTTTGCCAATGAATACGAGAGTAGAAAGTGTACACATGACAAATATGGGGACGGGATATAATGTCTCGCCTGTTGTATTTGGTAGTGCTGTGACACCTTATTCAAATGGTATAGCAGCAACAATTGGCTCAAGATATTTTAATGGTACGAATGTTTATTTATGTACAGCGAATGGAACATTCAATGCCACACCTCCATCCGGAACAAGTCCGACAGTATTTACAACAAGCGGTCCGTCATTAATTTGGATTGGTACTTTAGGGACGATCGGGACAAATCTACCTTATAATAATCCATTAAGTACTGCAACACCGTATTTCTATGGAGATTACATTTATCAAGCCTTAACAACGACTGCTCAAACGGTAATGCCAACGCATACCTCAGGGATTGTCGGTAATTTCCTTTATTTAGGTTTGGCTGCGAAAGTTGGGGTGAATTATGATGCGACCACACAAACGGTACGCAGCCTTTCCATCACGAATAATGGAACAGGGTATAACAGTTCAACGGCACCCGGCCTTACTTTTAGCAATGGTGTAGGCGGTACTGGTTCAGGAGCAGGAGCCGTTGCCGTTATTTTATACGTACTAAATGGCGGTGGTAACAGTGCTACTCAAAAATCAGGAATCGCTACGATTACTGGTGGTATTAATATCAACAGCGACTCTGGCGCAGGATTACTTAGTTCAGACCCTCAAGCATCTGCTGGAGTAAGCTCTGTTTTTGCAACAAATGGTGGATTCAACTATACCGTTGTTCCATTAGTTGGATTTACAGGTCCAACCGCATTAAACCTCGTGACAAATGTTGGTTCTGGCTATACGGCCGCACCGACAGTTGTTGTTACTGGGGGAACATTGGTCTCCGGTGTGGCATTAACTACGGCTAACTTTACAGTTACAGTGAATCAAGGAAAAGTGGTTTCGGTTTATTTGACCGCGAATACATCACTATATTCTATTCCGCCAACACTTTCCCTTTCTGGAGGAAATGCAACAATTGCTTTTCCAGCAGGATGTTGGCCAACAGCTACAGCGAATATTGGTGCTAATAGACAATTATTAAGTTTCAACGTTACGAATAGTGGATTTGGATATGTTGCTGCTCCTACAGTAGGGGTTGGCGCTACGTCAGGTACTGCAGCCGGTGGAACATTTACAACAGTGGCAACGGGCCTTTCTGCACGCGCAGGTTTGTACTTGCTTGTTTTAAATTATTTTGCGCCAGCAACTTCAGCTGTTGCGAATGCAGATGATGCAGCCATTCCAACGAACCGTAAATTGGTACAATTGCAACTCAATGGAAATGGAAATGGCTTAAATTTATCCTCAGATTTAATTTCTTTTGGTACAACGCCTATTGTTTTGGCTGCTAGTGGAAATGTTCCTGGAAATGTGATGAATTTAGGCGGGAATAATTTTGTCACTACATGGCAAGCATATGCAGGTATAGCTTCTACGTTTGGCGCGACTAATTGCTACATTAAAAATGGAGGAATGACTGTTTATGGCCGAGGAGGAGGAGCAACAGGAAGCAATTATAACTTCCCTTTTAGCGCAACATTCTCCTGTTTTACCGGTGGTGGAACAGCCATCACAGGAGGTTCAGATATTACTAAAATGACTGTAAAAGAAACGGCAGCTCCAACGAATACGATTCAAGGCGGAGATGCAACAGCTTTTGGCGCACGTGCTTTCAGGGTTCAAACACAATCAACACCCACTACCGTAGGTATATCGGGGACAAATCCAACGATTACTTTACGTTATAATTCCCAAGACAACTTGACCTCGACACAAGACCAAACATTTGTGGCAGAAGGAACAACGTTAGCAGGACAATGGAACATTAAAAGTGCGGCAATTGGAGCTAGTGGGGCCTTGGCTCCAACTGGTTTGTTGACCACACCTACTGCTGCTCCAGGACCTGTTGCTTTTACGGGCGATGTATTTTATGCTTGGGCAGGATTAGCACCAACAATCACCAATGTAGCACCACTCATCTTATGTTCAAGTTCTGGTACTTTCACGGTAACAGGAACAAATTTAACGGGTGTATCCGCGGTGAGTATTGGAGGCACTCCAGTGTCAGCATTTAATATTATTTCTGCTACACAAATTGATGGTTTTGCTGGACCTGGTACTACAGGCGTGGTCTCTATTGTGAAAAATGGAACAACGTATACTGGTACGCAAACAGTCGTTGTGAATCCGTCTCCTGCACCGCCAAGTGTTAGTCCCGCGACTGCAACTGTGGCATTTGGTGCAACCGCTTCATTTACAGCTACTTCAGTAACCGCGGGAACGTATAACTGGTATTTATTCCCGAATGGCGGAACTGCTTTAGGAACAGGAAGTGCGTTTACTACACCACCCGTGTGTTCGAACACTACATACTATGTTGGGGAAAGCATTGGATCATGTGAGGGGCTAAGAACGTCGATAATCGTGAATACAATTCCTATTGTAGCTTCTTCTTCCGTAGCAAGTTTCTGTGGTACAGGTGGCACAACAACATTTAGTGTTTCTCCTGTGGATGCAAACACAACTTATACGTGGAGTTCAAATACGGCGTCTGCAGTGATCCCAACAAATGTTGGTCCAACAGTATCCGCTACATTATCTGAAACATCTGAAATTTATTTAACAAGTACCTTAAATGGGTGTATTTCAACAAACGCCTTTTCTGTAGGGGTTTATCCATTGCCGACAGCAACGGTGACAACTTCCGCTTCTGGGGTTTGTCCGGGAACTTCAGCAACCATTAATTCTGGATTAAGCTCTAGTAATTTTGCTGTTAGTACCATTCCATATGTACCTTATACTATTCCTGCAAATGCTAATGTAATATGTAGCAATGGAATTCCAAATGTTCCTTTGTCAGGTGGAAATTTAGATGATGGTGGATGGGGAAATATTCCAATTGGATTCACCTTCAATTTCTTTGGAACTAACTTTACTTCATTGGCAGCCGGTACAAATGGACTATTGATGTTTGGGGCTGTTCCGGGTTTCACTACTGTTGCAGGACAATTAGGTCAGTTTACCTTCAACGGCGGACCTGTTGCTGGAGCTTATCAGTATTTCCCAAATCCTGCGAATCCTGGAAATGTGATTTCCCTAATGGCCGGAGATCAATATTTCGGAAGTGGTACAGCAGGTGCTGCTGGATCAGCAACAAGTGATTTAATTTATTGGACCAGTGGATATGCACCAAACCGTGTATTTAACATCTTATACCAAGATGTGAATCGTTGTTGTGGTGTAGCGAACCCAAGCTTTAGCGCGTACGCTCGATTATTCGAAACCATCGGAACAGTGGAAGTACATATTTTAAATAATAATCAAAGTGGATATTCCAACGTGGTAGGTTTGCAAGATGTCACGAAAACAATCGGTGCGGTTGCTCCAGGGAGACCATCACAAAATCAAGTGACCGGAGTTGCATCGCCATGGGGTGTTACCACGCCAGAAGCATGGCGCTTTGTTCCGCCATCCAATTACACAACTGTTTGGACAGCTACTAACTCGGTAAGTACTACGACTATTGCCACTGGAACAAACATCTTCTCGCAAGCGGTTTCTCCTTTAGAAACAACGACGTACAATATTTCATATACCAATCAAACAACAGGATGCACCAACACCGCTGGTTCTGCAAACGTTCAAATGGTAATCTTCAGCAATGTTGCACCAATTGGAGTGAATACAATTGCTCCTCCTGGAGTTTGTACGGGAAGTAATTTCTCTCTAGCGACTGACTACACAGGAACGTTAAATGGCTTATCCTTACAATGGCAAATCTCCTTGGACGGTGGTGTAACTTATACAGATCTTGTTGGCGCAACAGCAACAACTTATAACACATTAATGAACGCAACAGCAACGTATCGTTTACGTATGATCGCTTGTAACGGAACACCATCTTATTCAAGTGCAGCAGCGGTTGTTAACAATGCCTTACCATCAATTAGTGTAACGCCAACTTCTGCTCCTTTCTGTCAGCCAGGAGGAACAGCGGTAACGATGACAGCATCAGGAACCTCAACTTCTTATGCTTGGTCACCAGCTGCAGGATTATCTGCAACTACCGGAACAAGTGTTGCTGCTAGTCCAACGGTAACTACAACGTATACAGTTACAGGAACAGATGTAAATGGTTGTTCATCTTCCACAACGTCTTTAATAAATCTTGCAGCTTCTGTTACAATGAACAGCGCCTTGGCAACTCCAGCGGCTGTATGTTTTAATCAAAATGCAACCCTATCCGCATTAGCTACTGCAGCACCCGGAACTTATTGTCAACCGGTAACTTCTTGTACGTTCCCAGACATCATTACGAACGTAACTTTTGGAGCGATCAATAACACAACGTTATGTGACGGAGGAACTACAGGTGGATTTACTTTGTTCCCTACCTTTAATCCGACGATAGCAGCTGGATCAACACTGCCACTTTCTGTTTCTACAGGAGGAGACATTGAAGGCGCTGCCGTTTGGATTGACTTCAATAAAAACGGAACATTTGAAGCGAGTGAATTAGTACTTAGTGGACTTGCTGGAACAAATCCCGCAACGTATACTGGAACTGTTTTCATTCCTTTAAGTGCAACAAATGGTTCAACAAGAATGCGTGTAAGATGTGCATATAACGCCAATCCATCCGCGACAAACATAGGTCCATGTACGAACGTTTTCTTCGGTGAAACAGAAGATTATTTAATTACCATTACTGGTGGAGTTGATCCATTAACGTATACATGGTCTCCAAATACCAATTTGAATAATACCTTAGGTTCTTCGGTAATCGTAAGTAATGCGATTGCTACAACTACTTACAACGTAGTTGCAACGAGTTCTCAAGGATGTTCTGCATCTTCAACGGCAACATTGGTTGTCAATCCGCTTCCTCTAGTGAACGCGGGGAATGACGTCTTAATTTGTACGAATAGTGGATCTCAACTCTTTACACCAATAGGAACAGGTGCAGGCGTAGGAGGTACTTATACGTGGAATAACGGCGCAATTAACGCACAGCCATTCACCGTTACTCAAACGGCTACGTTTATTGTAACAGGTGTAGACGCTAACACATGTGTCAACTACGACACATTACAAGTGGTGTTCTCACCAGTTCCACCGGCAAATGCTGGAGTTGACCAACAAATTTGTATTGGTCAAACCGCAAGTTTACCAGCAACTGGTTTAGCTCCGTTTACTTGGAATACTGCAGCCTATCCTGGAAGTGGAATTTCTGCACCAATTGTAAATCCAACATTGGTTGTGACGCCAACAACACCGGGAGTATATACCTATTCTGTAGGAGTTGTGAATGGTGTAGGTTGTACAAACCAAGATCAAGTTCAATTGACAGTGTGGGCATTGCCTACCATCAACGCTGGTGTTGACCAAACCATCTGTAATGCTTCGCCGTCCATTCTTGCCGGTTCGGGAGGATCAACATACACTTGGACAAATAACGTAACAAATGCAACACCATTCTTCCCATCGAATACTGCTACTTATACGGTAGATGGTGTGGATATTCATGGATGTCACAACGTAGATCAAGTTGTCGTGACGGTATTGCCTCAACCAATCGTGAATGCAGGTATTGATCAAACGGTTTGTGCGACAACTCCAGTAATTCTTTTGGCTCAAACAACAGCGAATACCCCAACGGCGGTAACTGGATTCCAATGGAATAACAGCTTGTTGAATGGCACTCAATTTACACCGAATGCAACGGCTGTGTACACAGTCACGGCAACAGGTGCAAATGGATGTACAAACCAAGATCAAGT
>Ga0114960_10003322_pt1 | contig 12335 bp, 2 predicted proteins | sample C_130625_MF_Meta_FD_92637 | JGI IMG/M metagenome (GOLD analysis project Ga0114960, IMG submission 92637) | Freshwater microbial communities from Lake Croche, Canada to study carbon cycling - C_130625_MF_MetaG | ecosystem: Environmental > Aquatic > Freshwater > Lake | place: Lake Croche, Canada... | reverse complement strand
TTTTTTTTTTTTTTATTTTTTTCATAAATTAATTACAAATATCTTTGTTTTTTTATTTTTTATTTATTTTATTTTTTTATTTTTTCAAACAATAATTCAATCATTTAGTACGGTCGCATGTTGACTGCGTGAACCATCTTCTTACAATTATGAATGTCAGCTTCATACACAACTGGTGATATGACTCGAATGATTCGAAATGGACCAGTCCATCGATTTTGCAACTTTGCATTAAGTTTGTAGACTTTTTCAGTAAATGGGTTTTTATAAAAACGTCTTGGAACACGTCTTGCAAAGAAATATTCTCCAACTTTATATTCTTTGTATTGAAGATGATTTTTAGGATGTTGATTTTGTAACATCGTTTTTGAATTACGAATGATTTGATGCGAAGTTTCATTCCACAAATTTGTCATTACTTCATTAAAACTTTGTACATATTCGTGCATATCTTTTTTGTCAGGCAAGGTTGCATCAGGTTGATCAGGTCGATTTGCTTGTCTCCCAAACATTAAAAAGTATGGAGTATACCCTGTTGCTGCATTGACGGTAGTATTGTAATCAAATTGCACCGCGGCGAGATACTTATCCCAGTCATTCTGATAATCATTGATAAATCCTGAAATCATATCTTTCGTCGTTCGAACTTGATTTTCCGCAAGGCCGTCTGAACGTGGGTTTGCAGGTGTCGTATGAATCTTTTTCACTTGCAATATTCTGCACCATGCTTTCATTTGAGCATTTACAAAATCTGTGCCGCGATCTGTGATGAGAAGACGCGGTGCTCCATAATGTGCAAATACATCCGTAACAAATCTTTGAAGAACTACGTCAGCAGTTTTGTCTGGTAATGGTACTGCTATCAGAAATTTGGTTAAAGCATCCTTGATAATGAGGACATATTTGTTATTTTTATCTGTTATTGGGAATGGACCAGCAAGATCTGCGTGCATTCGATCCATGGGGCGACTCATTCTAAAGTATTCCTGGATTGGAACTTTTGCACGAAAGTTATGAGCTTTTCGTTTCTTGCAGAAGTTGCAATCTTGTACATATCTTTGAATGTCAGTATGCATGTTTTGCCAGTAGTAGTTGAGACGAATCGTATCAATGGTTCGCTGCTTTCCGGGGTGACCAAGTTGATCATGTAGTAGGAAAATACACGCATGTTTCAATAACTGAGGGATTACCTTTTGTATGACTTCAGTGCGAATTGTAACTCTTGTGAAGTCATGACTGTCCTTCTTAATACAAGTCGATCTACGATGTAATGCACCTGTAACGTCATCAATAAGTGGACGAAAGAAATAATCTGTTTCATCTGCGATATCGCTTTGCGTAGGATCGCTGAGTTGTTTTAATGTGCTGTTGGTTAAAATTTCTAGCAATGGTTTACAAAATGGATCGCGCTCCTGCATGGAAATCCATTCAGTTTCATTTGCGGGCCATGCCACTTCATCTTTATTGCGTTGTCCTCGTGATAATAGATTCACCAATTCCATTGTTCCATTTGTTCCATTTATTGGTCGTCGTTGATATTGTTCTTCAATTGCTTCATCCAGAAGATCTGTGTGAATTACTGGTTGAGATGTACTCATGAATGCACCCGTTGCTTTGTCATTGTACACATTAATTATTTCATACTGCTGTGCAGTTTCTGGATCATTGTAAAGCTGATGCACTAACCAGTCGTATTGTTCAAGTGAAGTACATATAGATTCTTCGATGGATTCCTCTTCTTCGGGTGTCTTGTTACGTCTGTTGACTTTGCGAGGTATACCGTTTTTTGCTGCTTCTGCACGAGTTGTTTTCTTTAATTTCAACGCATCACGTCGTCGTTGTTTTTGTAGTTCGTCATCTTGGCGCTGTTTATCCTCGAGTATCAATTCCCGACGTTTCCGTTCCGCCAAAACTTGTTGTCGTTCAGTGTGAATAGCAGATGCATGCTGGAGTGTTAAATCAGTTGCCAATTGAGCTTCGAATTGAACTTCAGAAGGTGTCATAGTAGTTTGCGTGTGCAACGATCGTTGTATTATCATTGTATAATGTTGATTGGCTGTTGCGTTGTAATGTTGCTGAATACGTTCGGCGTGAATTTCGAGTTGTTGTTCTGGAAGTGTAAGTAATGACCGATGTTGTTTCGATCTTTGACGACGGAATAGTTCCGACACTGCATCAAAATGTTCGATATGTGGTTCATCATTCAATAGTTCGTTAAGTAATGATGTCGATACTTCTTTTGGGTTCATGGTGGAATCGCGATGTCGTTTATGCAGTTCTAACTCTATGGCTCTCTTGATTTTTGGAAGGATTGAAGAATCTTTCATGAAGTCTCGTAGAGTAGTGGTAGAAAGTTGTGCAAGAAGTTTTAATTTAAGCTTTGTAGGAAATTTAGACGCCCATGCATGTTGTTGTCGATAGAGCCATTGTTGATCAGCAAGAAATTGTGATTCTTTAGAATGTGTAAGTGGTCGTGGTTCGACATGTTGTGTTGCTATATATGGTCTTGGTTGAGCTTTTAGACGCTGCAAGTGTTTCAGATGCTGCATAGATATGCGGTGTACTTGAGTCTGTTCCACTTTCGCTAAATTCTGCAATACTATTTTATTGATAGAACACATGAGAGGAGTTGACTTGTCACCTACACTAATACGATTGCTGTTTATTCGAATGTTTTCAATACTCTGTCTTTGTTCGGACAATTGTGCACGTCCATTGTTAAGTGCTTTTTGTACCTTGTCACAATCTTTGCCGTATGTCTTTCGTATATATTCCAATTCAGTTTCTGTAAGGGGCTGTGTGTCATCTCGAAGTTCATTTGCTGTACGCACATATGGTTGATCGTCTTTACCTAATAACCGTGACACGGCATCAGCGTCCAAATGATCTTTACCACTACGATGAATAACATTGAATGTAAATTGTTGTAAATCCAAACATAAACGAAGAAGTCGTTGTTGAGCTTCAGCTCCTCCAGCTTTAGTAACCATATAGACTAAAGCATAATGATCCACAATGACATCAAAGATTCTGCCATTGAGTAAGTATACTTGCCAATGTAATATCGTGTCATGAAGAGCAGTACATTCTAGTTCTGTCGCGGAATAATTACGTTCAGCTGGAATAAGACCTCTGCTCCAATAAGCAACCGGCTGATATTTGTCATTTGAGTTAAGTTGCAATAACACTGCACCGATTCCTTTGCCAACTCTACATGCATCAACATGTACACGAAATGGTTTATGCAGATCAGGTATCAATAAAGATGGTGGAGTGGTAAGAATCTTCTTGAGTAATTCGAATGCGTCTTCTTGTTCAGCTTTCCATGCCAGCTCAACGTCAATACCTTTTCTGGACAATGCTTGCAGTGGAGCAATGATTGTAGCTAAAGCTGGAATATATTCTCTTGCTACTTGTGCCAATCCTAAGAGTGATTGGATGCCTTGGAGACTGGTAGGGCGCACTAGTTCGCGAATAGTTTTCGTTAAAGATGGATCAGGTAATCTACCATCTGCAGTTAATACATGACCTAACACACGCTGAGTCTTATAGTTGAAATGTGTTTTGATGATCTTGAATAAAAGGTTGTAGTCACGTAGGATATCATATATGGCTTGTTGAGTGATGAGTTGATAACGTAGTGAGTTGGAGTAGTTCAATATGTCATCTTGATAGAAAAACATCTTTTTCTCTGAGCTTTCTGCTTGAGTTTTTAGATCACCAAATGCTTCTTGAACGATATGAGCAAAATGATTCGCCGAGTTCTTTGCTCCCATGGGCATCACAATGTATTCGTAGTGATTGTCAACAGCGGAGAAAGCAGTATACTTGCGACTCATTTCGTCCATTACACATGTGAAAAATGCATCTTCGATATCTCCTGTACTATATCGACTGCTACCACGAGTTGAATCGAGTAACGCTGGGATCAAGGGTAGTGGATGTATCTCTAGAAACGTGCGTTCATTCACACAACGTAAATCACTAGTGAATCTATATAATACTCTTACCTCTGGTGCATTTTGTGGTAATGTCAGTGCTATCGGTGCATTATCGCCATGTTTAGCGATAAATTGTTGTATTTTGTCTGCTTGTGGTACCATCATGGGTGGACTATTCCAGGATGACGTACTCAGGGCAATTTCTTTTCGCAAAACCATATAGTCAATTCTGCAACGCAAGCTCCAATATGCTGGAGGTGCTAGACGTTTACTTCGTCGGAAACATGGTGGGTCTAACGGGTTCTTTAAGTTTATGTGGAACACTGATGCCTTGGCTTTCGCAGGGTCATTAGGATCTGGATGAGCATATCGATCTATGTTTGCCAAGCATTGAGCCATGATGAGATCGCGTTCTAACGTGCGTGATGGTGTTTCCATTGAAATGTCAATTTTTAATAATCGTTTGAGAATTTCTTCTAGTCGGTTCTGAGGGAGTGTTGTCATGTCAATCGGAGCCGCATCAGGACTACGTGTTTCAAGTTCTGACAAGGTGTCAGTAGCTGGATAGGATCGCAATATATTAAATCGATCGATACAGTTCTGTCGTTGAGTCGTGAATACAAATTGCCACAGCCGTGTTGGAAATTCAGCCGGACATAAGTGGTCATCGTTGTTTGCTGGTGTCATAAATTCTGCACGAAGTGATGCAATTTCTCGTTGAGCTTCAAGTAACTCTATCTTGTCAGATTCAAGAATGTCAGAGGCCATGGCAGATACTTCTTCGATAATGTTAGTGGTGATCATTGTTTTCGGTGTGTCGAACTCATTCTGCATGAGAAGTTTTAAAAACTCTATGTTCTCATAAGTCTCTAGTTTGGTTAATGCAGTTGTGCAGGACTTTGCAGACTTCATACGTCGTTCGTCGGATTGGTACACAATTGATTTCAATTTCTGGCTATAGTTGGAAATTGGTTGTTGGTTGAACATCAGACTGAGAAGAAGCATTGCAAAGATCATCCAGCGTGCATATGGTACTTTAATCTCGTTCAAGACTGGCATCGGGTCAGTCTGAATAGCGTTGAAGAGATTGCGAATGGTATCGTAAGAGTGAGGTTGTACTTCGGATTTATTGTCTACACGTGCTGGTTTGATGGCTGGTTGTAGCAGAGCCAAATCGTCAATGATGAGAGATTCCACACTCGAAGTTGTTTTTGCGTCCTGTGCCATGATGTCGATCATTGTTTTCCATCTCGAATTGTTGTTACCCCCTTCATTGGATAGATTGATATTGATTGCCCGTTGTAACGTTGGGTTATTCTGCATTTTCGCTTGAACAGTTGACCACGCTACATACGGTACCTTCAGTTGATAAGTTTCATTCGCAAAGAAAGTGGCTACTTGAGTGTGAGCATCAAAGATGATGTTCTGTTGTGCAATAGCTTCTGCCCCAAGAATGAAAGGTTGATCCGATTCAGCGATCAAGGCCGTCACACGAAATTCGCGAGTCTGCCTCACATTGTAAGTGGTGAGACCGGTCACTACCACGATGAAAACTGCGTATTCATCGACCTGAGTTGTTGTTTTATTAAAAGCTGTAAGAGATGCCGGATGCTCCATTTTAATGACGGGTGCTTGAACATGCGTGGCAAATGCACGAGACGCTACAGTTCGTGCTCCACCATTGTCCATTTGAATGGCTATGTCATTTGAATTTGTAGGTTCCGCTGTTAATAAAGATGTATCGTGTATCCACTGTTTGTAGTTCTCCGCTTCCAACAATGGTCCATCTGTTGAACGAACCCCACGTATAACGAGATTCAAGAAGGTTAATGAGTTGTTATTAATAGGATGACCAAGTAGCAGTTCATCCTTGATGTTACTCGTATCAACACCATTGACTGATCGAATAAGGTTATGGTATGCGAGGAGACCATGTCCTTCATGCAAAATAACCTTGTCCGCTTTACCCTGTACCAAAGATTGTAAAGCGTCAATTCTTTGTGAGAGTGTGCTCTCTATATCCGTAGTGGAGTGACGAAGCGCGTTTATTACAATGGGTTCGCGTGCATTCCTTTTGTCAATGATCTCTTGCTGTCGAATGGATTTTATGGATGCACTTTCTTCCGATATACGAAGAGGTAATATCGCACCCGGTATTGAAACTGGTACTGATGGTTTCCTACTACTGAACGGTGGTGATGATTGTCGATAGCCAGGATTCACTCTGTCTTTCGCCCGTTTCGCTAAGGCATCACGCTTGTTCCGAGTGTTGATCTCCCGGTCCATCGCTGTAAGACCACTTCTCATGCGATTCACAATATTTCTGATTGTAGTAATGACTTCTGGAGGTTGACCATGTAAGCTACATTTTGCTTGTTGAGCATCAATTAATTTTCTTTCACATAGTGTTTCCTCGAGGAATGCTAGCGCTGGTAAACTCAGCAGCCCATCATGTGTTGATGCATAACATCGATCAACCAGATGACGGCTATCGCCACAAGCAATGCAGAGTCTCGACTCGTTGTTATTTCCATACAACTGAGGAACACCCGTACCCATTTTGGTTGTGACTTGTACCTGCCGTTGGACCAAAATTACACGTTCGTCACCATTGATGCATTGAGCCGCAATTCTATCCATTGTATCCTCCCATTCAAAGTATTCCGCGTTAGAATGAGGAAGATCAAGTTCCGTGAACCTTTCATTTTCTGGTATTGTTTCATCATCGCTCTCCGCAACCAGATTTACTACTGGATAATAAGAATGAATATTTACTGAGGCGTTTGACTTAACTGGACTGTATGAGTCACGATTGCCAAAATTGGATGGATGGTAAGAGTTGACATTTGCCGAGTTGCGAAATCCGCGATGTCGGCCATGTGTTTGATGAGATGCAATAGGTGATGTAACCTCAGTATTTAGTGTCGCACTGGCTCCAATGGTGCTATTCAGATCCATTTCAGCTAGTGTCAAGATGTGATGGTCAATGGTGATTTCCAGCACTTCCATGCGTTCACTCTCTGTCTTATATGGGTATGAAAGTCGATTCAAGTTGTGACGCATCATGAAAGTAGTTAGTAAGTTATTACCAGGAAATGCCACATCTGTACGTCGCAGTGCATCCTGAATATATCGTAGCACCTGTTCTGCTGTAGCCGTGCCATTAACAGCCGTCAACAGATGGTTGGCATAGATCTTGACCTGTTCACTAAGTTCCTTTAGATGGCTAAAATCACCCGTCGCTAGTTTTGTTTTACCCAACCACGTCAATGCACCATCCGCAGTGATTGGCTTTCTCCAGTTCTTAAGAATTGCAAATAACATGTCTTCAATCCAACGACATATCATGTCATAGGTAGCACCATAGAAGTTCTCCGGGTCTATGAATATCGTATTACTAGAGGAGTCACGCAACCGCTCAAACTTGGTTCGTTCCTTCGCTTCTTTCTCCGCATTGAAGATAATACCCATGTAAATCGCTGTACCCCAATCATGGATGGTCTTGTGATTGGTATAACACCACTCACGCAGATTGTTCAGTACCTGGTGAATTGGTAGCGCCCCAGGACTAGTGTAATATCTGATATCAATTTTTGATAGTGGAAGTGTTGTTCTATTGGTTTGTATTTCTTGATATGGACACTTGACGTCACGAAAATAGTCAGCATTACACAGTTGTAAATCACCGATAGTTTGTGTTTGCTGTAGTGTACGCCACTCATATCTGTGAATACCTCTAGGTGGAGTGGTTGGTGATGGTTTCTTGTAAATAGGTTTGACATCTTCAGCTTCCTCATCATCAAACTGTTTGTAGAAACGCTCATTATCATGGTCAACATATCGACTGGGTTTAAACTTCGCCGTCTCTTGAAATATACTTTCACGTTTTGTTTGATGTCCGTCATCATCGTCCGCATCTACGTCGATAACGGCACGAGGAACATTGGGTTTTTTCTTGTAAATAGGTTTGACATCTTCAGCTTCCTCATCATCAAACTGTTTGTAGAAACGCTCATTATCATGGTCAACATATCGACTGGGTTTAAACTTCGCCGTTTCTTGAAATATACTTGCGCTTGGTTTCTTTAGTGGCATGACTGTGTTGAACAATGCACTGTGAGGATCCGGCAGTCTGTGTTCACCACGTAAATTGAAGTTTGACTTATAGTTGGGATTCATTTGGTTCGGATCCTCGCCAAAGTCGTTACGTTTATGTGTAGTAGTTGCTCGTGACCAATTTAGTGGTATTGTTGTTTGTTTGAGTTGTACTGGAACGCTGTTTTTGTTTCTTTGAATGATGACAGGTGGTGGAGCTGTGGTGTCTGATAATATACCGTTGGTAAGATTTGTGATACCACTAACCGTTGTTGCAGTGTTGTCAACCAATGAGTGCACTTCAACTGTTGAATCCTCAGCAATTGGTTTATTATGGAGTAATCCGCGCAATTCTTGTTCGAGACGTTCACGGTGTTCAGGCGCTGCGGCATGACGAGTAATGTAACCCATTTGCGGTTTTTGTTGTAATCTATTATCTGTTCGATAGTTGTATATATAGATACCCAATGTGTGCATGTTTTCTATGATACGTAGGAAGTAGTTATCATCACGTTTATTTTCACGTTCTGGATCGCGTCGCGTTCGAAAGCCTTGTTCCAATTGATACTCCGAGAGACGGAATAGAACACTATGTAATGGTATGCTGTTAAACGATGCATCCATGTTACTATGTTTCGCTTTTTTACCGTAGGAACCATTTGCCATCTGGAATGCCTCGACCAATGTGCGGAGAACCATGTGTAATTGCGTCCGTTGGGGCACCAAAGTCTGTGGTACTAGAGGGAATTGTAATCGCACACTTAACGCTTGCGCAGTGGCAATTGAATGCTGTGCCAATCCCAGTAGCACTTCCGATAATGTTTCGCTTTCCAAATTATCCATTAACCACAAGGCCCAACGTACTTCATTCTGCTGGTCCTGAGTATTCCACGAAAGACGCTCATAAACTGATAGTAGGTGACATAGAATTCCTTTTGTACGATACTCCAATGCATCCTGCCAATCATAATCCTTGTTTCGCTTGTCATATTCTAAGAACCATTCACTACCAGCTTCAATATAACATTTGGTACGCATCCTGCCAACATCATGTCGATGTATATTTTCAGAGAACTCAACGTTGTTTCCATCCGAATTCCACATGTATTCGTTCAACATAACAGTACTGCTGCATGTTGCACTGCGTAACTTAGCTCCGCTAAGTTGAACTTGGCCTCCACAAATCGCAAGGCTATACGGACATGTTGATTCACCCTCCACCGGAAAATGAACATGTCCATGGTAATGGAAATAGACATGTTGCTTGACGTCCACTTTGCCAATCATACCCAGGATACCATCTTGAATCGTGGGCGATTCACTGACTTTGGTGTGATGGTTGAAGAAAAGAGTTTCCGCAGTATAGACTGGATCACATGGAAAAAGATCACCTTCCGTCATACGTTACAATGCATGGTGAAGTCCACACTCGGTTGCTGCTGTTGTTGCAGGTAAGAACGCTGTGGCACCCGTTGGGTTGAGTGTCTTCCACGCTGCTGCGTACAATTCCTTCCATCCTACCACCTGAGAATCTGGTATCCAAGTATCATGATGACAAGGATTATATAAGCCGCGATCATCAATTTCTGCAACTGGCAGTTTGACCGATGCCAATGTCTTCATATTACATTGCTCCAGCTGAAGCATCCGCTCGTTGAATTCTCTGCGTAAAGTCTGAGTGGATTCTTGGATAGACGTATGCATTTTCTGCTCCAACTGTTCAGATGAGACAGAAATCAGGTCTACGATCTCAATGCGCTGTTGTATTGCCGCCATGGAGATTGCTGCAGTTACCACCTCCGTTTGTGATGTTGTTTGTGCTTGTATCTGTTTTCCCATTCCCACAATTGTCTCCATGAGTTTTTCCATCATCGTGGATTGACCACCATTGTTGCGCTTTCGTTGACTATCGTCGGATGATGAATCTTGTTTGCGGATTCTGTTTGATCGTTTGTGTTGTGGAACAGATACCGTATTGAGAGTTACATGCTTAGGCCGAGGATTTATGTGAGGTGCGTTGCCGGTAGCAGTGAATAGTTTGTTGTTGTTGTTCGGTGGCAGGACCGTTGAGTGATGTTGAGTCTTAATCTCATCATCTGTGAGGTCAACGATTACTGGGCGAGTTGGTTTGACGTTGAGAAAGGTTGGATATGTCGCATTAGTTGTGTTTGGTGACTCTTGATTCCATTGTTGTGACCGTCGATCAGCAATGATACGTAAATCGCTTGTTTGCTGTGCTGCACGAGATGGGCTAGGAGCAACAAAAGGAGTATTAGATGGAAATGGATCATTGTCTCTTGAGAGCATGATGGAATCCATGATTGTTGTCTGCAGTAGAAGATTCTGGCTGCTAATAATGATTTGTTCTTTGTCGTTGTCGTGCGTTGTCTCCACCATCTCTGCATCTGAGTCTTGATCCGAGTTGATTGTGCATGTTTTGTACGTCATCGGGGACCGTATCCTTTCCTTGTACCACTCATCCTGATGGAAATCACGTCCGTACGTATCGTTATTGTTATTATTGTTATCATAATTTATATTGTTATTGTTATTCATCGTATGCTGTGTCTCATTGATCTTGTAGCCTGGGAGTTGGGCTACAGGGTCAATAAAACTCATCATTGGATTATTATAAATAAAATCGTGTTTGTTATTATTTTTATTTTCAATTTGTTGTTTAATAAAATCGTTTTTGTTATTATTATTATTTTTATTTTCAATTTGTTGTTTGAATTCGTCGTCGTGGACTGGTGTCAGAGATGACATCTTAGAGTTGATGAATGGGACCTCTGCTCTTGTGACCTGTCGCTGGTGCAAATCATTGCGTTCCATAGATTGTTGACTTTCTTTTTGTTGACGATCGTGGTCAGCTAGATGGACCATCGACTCTAATTCATTGGTGCGTTGTAGACTTTGAAGCGGCGTAAAAGCTGGCTTCGTTGGGTCCAAGCGTGATGTTGAAATGTTGTTGCTAAAAGGTGCAGCTGTATTTAGCTGCGAATTAAAATGAACGTTGTCGACCACCACAAAGCTATACACCTCATCAATGGTACTATCCCTTTCGATCGTATTATCCAAGGCAAAAGATGCTGGTCCAGCTACGGCCGTAGCTCTCGCCAAAACTAAGCGGTTCAATTCTTCCGGTGTTTCCATCACAGTTAATTGCGTGCCGGTCTCTACTGGCCTGCCTAACCCTTTCGTTAGTATTTCCATAGTAGACAGGTGGTTGTCTTGCATTTCATTCTTTTTCACAGCATCAACTGTGCGTGCTATTGACTTGGGCGGTGAAATGTGAAAAGGTGGGCGATTATAACTGGATGGTGACGATGTCTCCACCTGCTTGCCTTCCACGTTGGAGGTAGTTATATGCACCCGTCCTCTTGCATTTGCTGATGTTGATCGGACCGATCTAGTCATCTTGGACAAGTTGTCAATTTTCTTAATATTTTCAGATCTAAGCACTCTGTTACTCTTAGAACTCTTTTCAACAGCGCTGTGGCTCAAATACTGTGGTCTGATCTCACCTGAAGGCAATAGATTGAACGGGCCAGGTCCAGTCGATGCAATAGGTGGTCCAGGTTGGTTCTCCAAAATTTTTTTCTGGTTCTCCATCTACAAATTGGTAAAAGAGGAAATAAATTAGATCGGCGTTAAAAGTAGGGTTCAGTAATCAATGTCCACCAATATAAATAGCACTACCTAAGGCAAGAGAAGAAGTATGGAAGAAAGATACTAATCAACCAGATATTAAATAATTATAAACAGTTACAGATGGGACATGAATCTACTAAAAGATCCGGAAGGGCGCGGCACAGCCGTTACATTACCCCCCCTTTTAGACAAGATTATATACTATAAATTTATATCTCCCCTCCCTCCCAAGAAGTAAGATACAAATTAAATATTACATAACAAACATGTAAACATAATATAAAGGAGGATACATTAATTAATATACTCATAAGTACAGTTAAAAAAAATATACTAAATTATATAACATCATCTATTATACTATTGTAATAATAATAACTAATTTTTGTTTTGTCTTTCTTTTATCTAAAATTAATTGCTCAATAATACTAGAGCTTGCTTACTCCTTTTAAAGTTTGAAAGAAACTTTAACTACTTCATGACATGACTAAATCTAAATGAAAGGTGTATATATCTATACTTTTTTTTTTTTTTTTTTTTTTTTTTTTTTTTTTTTTTTAATTTTTTTTAAAAATTTTTTTTTTTTTTTTTTTTTTTTTTTTTTTTTTTTTTTTCAAATTTCTGTTCCCTCCTTTTTTTTTTTACGCT
>Ga0114960_10003321_pt1 | contig 12337 bp, 10 predicted proteins | sample C_130625_MF_Meta_FD_92637 | JGI IMG/M metagenome (GOLD analysis project Ga0114960, IMG submission 92637) | Freshwater microbial communities from Lake Croche, Canada to study carbon cycling - C_130625_MF_MetaG | ecosystem: Environmental > Aquatic > Freshwater > Lake | place: Lake Croche, Canada... | reverse complement strand
AGATGCGCTAGGCGCTTTGCAGTTGCTCCTGAAGTTCCCACTCCAGATGTAATTACCTTCCCTGAACTTTTTTGAATTAGATCTGTGAGGGTAATCATAACTCGAATATCAAAGTGGCTACTTTTTTCTATGGCAATTAGAGCTGCTAAAATATGAGTTTCGACATACTCAATCTCTTTACTTATATTCATCATTCTTCCTCTCAGATTCCTTTAGCAGATCTTAGAATTAAGGATTGATCGGTAAAAGTAATATTGTTTTTAAAATTACCGAGTTTTTTAAATTTCTTATCTACAACTGACACTATAGTTTCACTTGTTGGGAAGTAGTTCCACTCCTGATCTGCTCCAGGAGTTATCCAGTTGGGAGCAGATATTAGTTCAATTGGTTGATCTAAAACATTAAAGAGTTTTTTATAAACTAAATTAGAAACAGAATGTAACCAGTTCCCACGCTCGCAACCATCGGAAATGCAAATAAGTTTCTTTGTTTTTTCAACCGACTTGATAAGCAAGCGGGGGTCGAAAGGAACCAAACTGCGCGCATCGACAACTTCTGCTTCAATCCCATAACTTTTGCTTAAAGTCCTAGCAGCCTCGAGAACTCTCGGTAGAGTCGCACCCACAGAAAAGAGTGTGAGATCTGATCCGCGACGAACAATCGAAGGCTGGCCGAGTGGAATTTCATAATTTTCAACTGGAACACCTTTTGACTTAATTACCTCTACGCAATCATAAAGTCGCTGATTTTCGAAGAAGATCACCGGGTCCCGACCAGCCAATGCTGAGGCTAGAAGTCCCTTCGCATCATATGGGGTCGCTGGATAGAGAATTTTTAATCCGGGGATACCCGCGACAAGTGATGACCAATCTTGAGAATGTTGAGCACCATATTTACTGCCGACGGAGACTCGCACTACTAAAGGAATTTGCAGAATCCCTCCTGACATCGCTTGCCATTTTGCCATCTGGTTAAAAATCTCATCCCCAGCACGACCTATAAAATCTGCGTACATGAGTTCGACCAGCGCTGATCCTCCAGACATTGCATATCCAATTCCAGCCCCAATAATGCTTGCCTCGGCAATTGGCGAATTGAAGAGCCTGTGTCTAGGAAGTAATTCGGTGAGTCCTTTATAAACTCCAAATGCTCCATCCCAATCTCTATTTTCTTCTCCAAAAATCACAAATAAAGGATCATCTATTGCTTTAGCTAAAACTGCCTCAAAGAGAGAATCTCTAAAAGTCACAGCTTTCATCCCAGAAAGTGGTTCCAACGCCGAGCCCCCACTACGGCTTTTTTTAGCCAGAGACTGGACCCGTGAACTTTCAGAGGGTTGAACAAGGAACTCAGAAATCTCTCCTGATGCCTCTTCTTTATGTAAGTTATTGAAAGTATATAAGCCAATAATTTCTGAATGATTCTCTAAATCTAATCTAGGTGACTGCTGATCATCAGCAGCATTCTCAAAAATTCGCTGAAGAGTAGCTTGAATTTTCGCCTCTATTGCAATTAATTCCAAATCGACATCTTTATATTTTTCTGAGATTGCTGTCCGAACCTTTTCTAATGGATCAACTGCCGTCCAAAGTTCCAACTCTTCTCTGGTGCGATAGGTCGATGAGTCACTCGGAGAATGTCCTGAAAACCTATAGGTTTGGCAATCTAGAAGAACTGGCCCAGATCCCGATGCAATAATGCTCTTAGCTCTTTTCACAGCATCAGCGACAGCAAACGGATTACTCCCATCAATCACTTCAGCGTGTAAATTATGAACATTTACTCCAGCCCCAATTCTTGCCAAATTTTCATAACCCATTGTCTCCCCAATGGGTTGTCCCCCCATACCATAGAAATTATTCACAAAGAAAAAAATGATCGGAAGTCCACCAGAGTGCGCTTGATCAAAAAGAGTTTCGAACTGTTTCATCGCTGAAAAATTCATAGCTTCCCAAACTGGCCCGCATGAGCTTGCTGCGTCTCCTATGTTCGCTATGACCACACCTTCACATTTATTTATTCGTTTAAATAGTGCCATTCCTGTCGCAATTGGGGCTGATCCACCAACTATTGCATTATTAGGATAAATCCCAAATGGAGCAAAGAAAGCATGCATACTCCCACCCAAACCGCGATTGAATCCCGTCTGTTTCCCCAAAATTTCCGATATCAGACCATACAAGAAAAATTCTATGGATCGATCTTTCTTATCTATTGTCTCCGAAGTAAAGCCTGCAACTATATGAGCGCATGTGACTGAAGCATAGATTCTCTCTAAAAATGATTCCTCACAATTATCAATAACAGTGAGCGCTTTTGCCAAAACTTCACCATGACTTCGGTGGCTACCCAAAATATAATCTTCTATCCCCAATGACATCGCCTGCCCAACCGCAGCAGCTTCTTGTCCTATAGAAAGATGTGCTGGACCCAAATATTTATATTTGAACTTGTTGTACTCACCCAATTTCTTTATTTGATCAAACATCAATTCAAACTCACGAATCATGAACATTTTTCGATAGATACTTAGTGACTCTTCTTTACCAATCTCGAAAATTGAGTCTTCTAAGGGAGTTAAAAAATCATTCAATTTAATTGACCCCAGATTAAGTGAACCGCGCTTTTGGACTATATTAGGATCTATTAATAAGGACTTAGTCATCTGTGCCTACAGTTGTAAGAGTAAGTATAATTTGATTGTCTTCGAGTACATCACCCACATTTACTTTCAATTCAACTACCACGCCTGCTTTCGAAGCTTCTACCTCCATCATTGCCTTATTAGTCTCAACGCAAGCTATGACATCTCCAATCTTGACCACCGAACCTACGCTTATCATCCAGCTTGAAAGAATCGCCTCGCCATCTGTATCTCCGAATCGAGGTGCTTCTATAGATTCCAACATTTTTAATTATGCTCCTTTGATTGCTAATGTGCGTAACATTTGTATAGACAAATCACTACTCTTAAATTTTTTGCCGGTAGTAGCTCCATCTCGGAAAATCACGACTGAATCAGCTAAAGTGAGTATTTCCTCTTCTTCGCCAGCTGAAAAGATTACTGAAACACCGTTATCATGGGCTAATGTTTTAATTAATTCGTAAATCTCCTTCTTTGCACCTACATCAATTCCTTTTGTCGGTTCATCAAGTAAAAGTAGAGACGGATTCTTCAAGATAGAACCGGCGAAGAGCACCTTTTGTTGGTTGCCTCCTGAGAGCCGAACAATAGGACCTCGCAAATTACCCAAAGCATTTACGGCCTGAATCGCTCTTTGACTAGCTTCAATTTTCATTTTGTGGTTGATGAATAATTTTAGTCTTTTGTATCGGCTTAGGACCGAGAGGGAGATATTCTCATAGGCACTCATGAGAGGAATAAATCCGTCACTTTTTCTTTCCTCTGAAAGATAAGCGATACCTAAGTTGAGTGCTGATTTCGGTTCCTTAGGAGTGAAAACTTTTCCTTTAAATAGAATCGACCCAGAATTAAAATGATTTACCCCGTATAAGGTTTTTAAGAATCTACTTCTCCCGGATCCATTAAGTCCGTATAAACCAACAATTTCACCATTTACAAGAGTGAATTCATTCACATTTAGCCGTGAGCCTTTCAAGAACCTTATCTCCAGAAGCAAATCATTGTCGGTTTCTTTATCGCCCAGAGTGGCGTCATCGCCGAATCGACTCTTATTAACATTAGACGTTCTTACTCGTGGGATTCCAATTATTGCTTCAGTAAGTTTGGCTATATCTAAATTTGCTACATCCTCAGAAAGTCGAATTTTTCCATCTGCTAGTGCCGTGACTCTGTCACAGACAGTGAGAATCTCATCAAGACGATGATCGACAAAAATGACTACCAGGTTTTCTTCCCGGGCTAGCTTTCGCATCAATTTGAATAAAATTTCTACTTGTTTAGGCTCAAGGGCTGTGGTCGGTTCGTCAAAAAGTAGAACTCGTGCCCGACGATTAGATGCAGCGGCGATTTCCAATAGTTGGCGCTGAGATATCGATAAGTCAGAGCACACAGTTTTACCTGAATCAACTTCAATTCCATATTCATCACACAGAATCTGGGCTCTTTTATTCATCTCTTTTTTACTTAACACTCCAAAGTTCCCAATCTCGTGGCCTAAAAAGAGGCACTCTGTGACAGTCAGATTTGTTGGAAGGGATAGTTCTTGATAAACACAAGCTATCCCAGCCTTAATCGCTTGAAAAGGTTCACTAAAGTTTAAGTTTGTTCCATCTAGAGTTAAATCACCCTCGCTTGGAGTGAGAGCGCCTGAAAGTATCTGAAGTAAAGTTGATTTTCCGGCTCCGTTATGGCCCACAACTCCGTGTATTTCACCGGATTTAAATTCAATGGATAAATCATCGAGTGCCTGAGTATCCCCAAATTGCATCGATAAATGGGTTGCCAAAAGTGTCCATGTCATTTTGTTAAGACCACCTTTGGCAACCACACTTATATCCTTTGATTAACCGATTACGTCAGCTGGAACTTTTTGACCTGCCACATAGCCAGGAGTCAAAACCAGTATTTCCTTAGCTACATCTGTGCCAGTGATATAGAGCTTGATCTGCTCAATAGTCTTTGCACCATAGACTTTAGGTTCTTGTCCAACACAACCCTTATAGGCGCCGGTGATGCTAGGAACATCAGAAGAAGAGGCACAGAAGCCAAAAAGTGCCACTGTTTTCTCTTTCTTAAGTTCTTTGATTGCAAGCAAAGCTCCAACAACACCAGGACCGGTATCTGCAAAGATGACGTTCATCTTTGGATTTCCAAGCAACATTTCGGAAGTTACCTTTTGGGCAACATCAGGCTTGACTTGGCTATCAACAGTTTGCATAACTTTGGCATTCTTATTTGTTAATAGGGTCTTTTTGAACGCAGCATCACGAATATTCGTGGTTACGTTTCCTGGGACTCCAACAATTCCAGCAACCATTTTGCTGTTTTTGCCGAGAATCTTGAGTGCTTGAGTAGCACTTAGTGCTCCACCGCCAGCTTGATCAGCTCCAAGTTGTTGAACAACTTCTCCACCTCCGGCTTTAAGTGCAACGAGATCAAGAAATACGTTGACAGCAAAGACTGGAATTCCCGCTTTGGTCAATGAAATTGCAAATTGAGTTCCGGGAGCTGAACCAATTGCATTGAGGTAGACCGCACACACCTTTGTCTGAATGAATGTATCTACTTGGCTCTGCTGTTGATTGACATCATCATTTGCAATTGAAATTACAGGCTCAAATCCTGCTGTCGCAGCAGCAGCGATAATTCCCTTTTGCATAGCTACGTAGTAAGGATTTGAAAGATTAGGAAGAATTACCCCAATCTTTGGCTTTGCACTGCTGCATTCAGCTGGTAGCCCAGCCCTTATTCCTGCTGCGTGGCTTGCAGAGGGCATGAAATTTCCCAGACCCACAACGAGCGCAACCATGCACACAGTGCGCACAGTTTTATTGCTAGACAAGAACTTGCTTCTTGTTTTTAGCATCTATTTCTCCTCTTTTCTTATTTTGGGTTATTACTCGGGTTGGCTCCATGCCCATCCGAATTCTTTGTGAACCACTTGGTGAAAGTCTTATTTTTCTTTTCTTTTTCCGAAGAAGATCCCCTCTTTCCATCAAAACCCACTCCAGCCAAAATAATGAGTCCGATAACGAGAGGCTGCCAATAAGAACTGACCGCAATTACGTTCATTCCGTTACTGATAGTCGCAATCAGTAAAACGCCAGTCATGGCTCCTCGGATTTTTCCAATTCCGCCAAATAGGCTCACTCCCCCAACAACGGCTGAAGCAATCGAATAAAAGAGTTGATCTCCAGTTCCAGTTTGAGGATAAGCAACACCAAGACGTGATGTTGCAACCACGCCTGCCAAGCCGGCCAAGCATCCGCTGAGCGCATAGACCAAAACAGTTGTCCTCATAACATTTACGCCACTGAGTCGAGCAGCAAGGCGGTTTCCACCTAATGCATATATATGAGTTCCAAATACAGTTGACTTGAGCACAAGCGCCGCCAAAATGGCGCACACAAAGACAATTGCAATTGGTACTGGTAAACCTAGGATGTGGCCTTGACCGAGCCAAAGAAACTTTTGATCAACGATACTGATGGACTCTGCGCGCGTAATAATCATCGGAATTGAAGATGCAACGCCCATCGCTGCAAAAGTAACTATGAATGGTGGTATTCCAAAGTAATGGATTATTAATCCATTGAAGGTCCCCATGAGGGCACCAAAGAGAGTCGCTAGAAACGCCGATAGATACCAGGCCAGGCCTGATCTCATAAAGGAAGCCGCAATAATTCCAGTCATTGATATGACGGCGCCAGTTGATAAATCAATACCGCCGGTGAGTAATACAAAACTTTGACTTAGCGTGATGAGAGCGATGATTGAACCGTTAAGAAGAAGAACTATTGCATTAGTAGGTTGAAAAAAATTAGGGGAGATAGTGGAGAAAATGGCAACTATGACGCCCCAAACAAGGAGAATTCGTACTTCATTGATAAAATTTCTTAGTTTCATTTTTTATCTCCCCTTATTTTGTGAAGTTGTCGAAGTTCTGCAATTCCCGTATAGCGATCCAGAAGTTCTTTCGAATAGCTTTTATGAGTGGGATAGAATATTTGGGAAGTATCAGGTGCCCAATCAGCAGTTACTTGTTTGATGCTGTTGCCTGTAACTAATGTAGACGCCAAGATGCAAGCCCCTCTGGCCGTCGATTCCTCAACGACTAAAGTACATACTTCTCGATCTATCAAATCTGCGAGTATCTGCGGGTAGGCAACACCACGTGCACCGCCCCCAGTAACAATTATGCGCCCATCAGTTTTGATTCCAATTGAATCAAGATGGTTAAATATTCTGAGTAGACCAAGTAACACGCCCTCATAGGCGGTGCGTGCAAAATTTTCTCTCGTTTGTTGAGGATTGATTCCAGATAACGTTCCCGATGCATAGGGCAGATCAGGTGTTCGTTCACCATCAAAAAATGCAGAGAGGACTAATTTGTTTTCTTCAGGTACTGCGCTAAGGGCTAATCTTCCGAGCTCTTCTAGGTCACAATTTAAAATTTTTGCAGCCCAGTCGGTTACTTTTGTTGCATTGAGCGAAACTGCCACTGGCATATAGCGCCCACTTGCATCCGCCATTCCATTAAACCAGCCTGATGGATCTGTAATTGCTGAGTCGCTTACGGTCAGTACAACACCGGATGTACCAAGAGAAAATGCAATATCACCTTCTTGTATTCCAAGTCCTAAGCAAGAGGCAAACTGATCACCGGTGCCAGGACCAATTTTAGTGTCAGTAGAAATACCTAGAAGAGAAGCTGCCTCCTCGGTAATACTTCCAACACATTCTTCACCATTAAAAACTTCTGGGATAAATTCTTTCCAGTCTTTCGAAGAATCAATCAGCTTCAATAATTCAAAATCCCAGCAATTATTTTGGGGTGAAAAGTATCCGGTACATGAACCCCCTGCTCTGTCTGTCACATATTTTCCACTCAACTTGAAAGTCAGAAAATCGTGTGGGAGTAAGAAGTGGCAAGTTTTCTTAAAATTCTCTGGCTCATTCTCTTGTAGCCATGCAATTTTTGTGATTGTAAATGATGGACCAATTACAGAATTAACCTTTTCCATCCAAAAGTTCGCACCGTATTGGTTTACCAATTTTTGCGATTGCGGTGCAGATGTAGTGTCATTCCAAAGTTTTGCAGGTCGAACCGGAACATTTTTCTCATCTAAAGTGACTAGTCCATGACATTGAGCAGCGACTGCGATGGCACTCACAGAAGATTTATCAATCTTATTTTCTGAGCAAGTTTTGTTAAATATTAAAACCAAGGCATCCCACCATTCCAATGGGTCCTGCTCGCTAACTGGAGGGTTGGTAGTTGAATGAGGCGTGGACCCTCTTCCCAGGAATTTGCCACTCGCAGCCTCTCGAAATTCGACCGTGCAGGATTGAGTAGATGAGTCCACGCCAACGACAATCGACATTGAGCCACTACCTCTCCCGCGGACACATTGATCCGGCGTAATGAGAGTTGAGTATCTACTGATTCTCAAAAAAAAACAACAGAATTGTGAAAATATGTTATCTTCTGCGTGTTGCTCGCCGAGGGATGACCCTGTTTTGGGGCCTTCTCAGGCTCGGGTTTGGGGCGAATCCGATGGGTGGGCGTTGAGCTCCCAAGGTGGTTAAAATCGCGGATTGAAAGTACATCAATGGGAGCAAAATGACTTCAAGAAGGCTAACGACGGCAGAGAGACATGATCACATCTTGAAGCGTGTATCGAGTGTTTCTGGAGTGGATTACGAAAGTTTAGCCAAGCATCTAAAGGTCTCCATCATGACCGTTCGGCGTGATGTACGCGAGTTAAGCGAGTTGGGTTATCTTAAAGTTACGCGCGGAGGAGCTACCGCCCAATTAACCCATGGGCAAGACCTTATTCTAAACCCACGCGTACGTGATCAAAACCTGCAGAAGACAGAAATTGCTAAGTATGCAACAAGCTTGATCGGTTATGGAGAGACAATTTTTCTTGCCTCTGGGTCTACATGTGCTTTATTCGCGCAATTCTTACCTAACACTGAACAAATTCTGGTCCTGACTCCATCTCTTCCTCACGCTGTTTTATTGGCATCTCGAGGAATTAAGGTCGTAATTTTGGGTGGCACGGTTGCCACAGAGGATGTAGCTGCCTCCGGAATGATTGCAGCCGATACCTTAAGTCGATTTGTGCCAGACCAAGCGATTATTGGTTGTGCTGGAATTTCGCTCAAAAATGGAATCTCCGAATTTCACCAAGAAATCGCCGACATTAATCGTTTAGCTGTAGAAAAAGCCGAAAGCACTACTGTCTTGACCGATGCATCCAAGTCAGGCATAAAATCCACATTTAAGGTCGCTGACCTCAAATCTATAAAAAATGTGGTCACCTGTAAGAGTGGTGTTCAAACTTTGAAGCGCTCACTCGGAACAAAGACCGAAATATTGTTCGCAAAGGATTAACATTTTATAACATTTATTGTGTTACTCTCTGATTCCTTTAAATGAATGGAGTCCAGCGGATGTCGACTGCTTCGATAGCCTCAGAGATTAGATCTCTAGCTGCATCCTGGACACTGCGCAATAACGGTGGATATCTAGCTCAAGCGTGTGGTTCTGCTGAAATATTTGCGACTATGTACTCAGAAGTTTTAGATCTTGGTTCTTCAACAGGAAATTTAAAGCCTCCACGATTCTCGGGAGTTCCATCAAGCTCGCATATTGGGCAGCGTGGAGAAGATTGGCTCGGCAATGGGCCAGACCTCTTTGTGGTGTCTCCTGCTCACTATGGCACGGCTCAGTTCTGCGCTCTTGCTGCTATCGGGCGCCTTGACCCTGATTTTTTTGCGCAAGAGAGCAGCGACGGAGGTTTATTGGAATTGATTCCCGGTGAGCATTCTCCTGGAATGACGGTCACCTCCGGCTCTCTAGCAACAGCACTCGGTGTCACCGTTGGACGGGCTATCGCACGGAGATCTCAAGATAGGAATGGATTTCTGTGGGTGCTTCTTAGTGATGGAGAATTGCAAGAAGGTGTGACTTGGGAGTCAGCTCAATTAGCAAATGCCGAAAAACTCGAAAATTTAAAAGTTCTCGTAGATATGAATGGAATGCAAGTTGATGGGCCTATGGCAGAGATCATGCCGATAGGTTCTCCTAGCGAAAAATTCAAAGCATTCGGATGGCATACCTTTGACATAGATGGCCATGATATTTCTGCGATAGCCCAGGCTTGTAATGACGCAAAAAAAATCAAAGGCCCAGTTGCAATAATTTGCCACACTGAACCTTGGCGTGGATTTAATTTTCTGGAGGCAAGATGGAAGTTGCACAAGCTGCATTTCGTCAGGCTCACTGACACTGAGAAACAGGAGCTTACTGAGGCGGTGCACTCTTGATAAGCATGAAGGAGAAGCCATTCTTTACCGCTCTGGAGAAACATGGTGCATTACACGAAGATGTAATGGTAGTCACTAACGATTTAACATCGAGTTGCGAGGCGGATGGTTTTGCTAATAAATTTCCGGACCGCTACATCTCAGCCGGTATGGCAGAGCAATCTCTTGTGCTCACACTTGCTGGTTTGGCACGAGAAGGATTGAAACCCATTTACCCTAGTTTTGCGGTCTTTACTACAAGGAGACCTTATGAGCAGATTGCTCTTACTATTGCATACCCAAACCTACCCGTGAGGCTATTTGGTTTTTTGCCTGGTTTAACAACACCAGGTGGTGTCAGCCACCAAGCAATTGATGATCTTGGCCTCATGCGGCAACTCCCTAACATGACTGTAATTGAAACTGCTGACTCCACTGATATGGAGTCAATACTTGAGGCTACTTATAAAATCCCAGGACCAGTTTACGTTAGAAGCATGAGAGGTAATGTTCCGACGCATTTTAACGAACCTATAACTATAGGAATGTCTAGAAATATTTTTGATGGCAGCCAAGTTTTGGTTCTTGTCAGCGGTGCCTTAACCTCAATGGCTATTGAAACTGTTGAAAAGCTTAGGCACTCATATCCCGAACTAGGACTAATTTGTATTAATACACTAAAACCATTTTATGATTCTTATCTATTTGCACGAATAGCAGCAGCTTCGACTGTGATCACATTTGAAAATCATTTAGTTGCTACTGGACTTGGAAGTACTGTTGCGATGCATCTAGCGATGAATCAGGGGCCAAGGCTAATACCAGTGGGAATCTCAGATACTTTTACTCATGGCGGAAGTGCAGATTACCTCTTCAATTATTACGGGTTAGGGAGCGAGCATTTAGTTTTTGAAATAAAAAAGGCTTTTGGCGTACTTGGAGACGAAGCTAAAGCTTCTCTAAAGAATACATCCTCCAAACCAACCTTGACAGAAAATGTCGCGGAAGGACTGTAAAAGAAATGGAAGTAAAGATTTCAATCTCAAACATCCAAACAACTGGAGGTAAACTGTGAACAATCGTTTCAATCAGATTTTCAAGGTTCAAAAACCAATTATCGGAATGGTTCACCTTCCAGCTTCACCAGGCCAACCGCTTGCATCGAGCAATCTGGACTTTAAGAGATCATTAGAGCTCGTTCGAGCGGACACGATGGCTCTCATTGAAGGTGGTATCGATGGGTTACTCTTTTGTAACGAGCGAGATTTGCCTTACACGGCAAAATTGAAATCAGAAGTATCTGCGTGGACTGGTTTTATGATTGGTTCTTTATATTCTGAATTAGATATTCCATTTGGTGTAAATTTGTTATGGGATCCAATTGCTTCAATTGAAACTGCAGCAGCCACTGGTGCTTCTTTTGTACGCGAAGTCATGTGTGGGTCATTTGCATCAGATATGGGGATTTTGGCTCCCGATCCGGCCCTTATCGCTGAAACTCGTACTCGACTTAAGGCAGAAAATTTAGCGCTCCTAACAAATATCGTTCCAGAGTTCGCTAACTCTCTTGGTGGCCGTTCCGTTGCCGAGCTCGCAAAATCTGCTGAATACTTTGGTTTCGATGGAATCTTGATATCTGGACCGGTAGCTGGAATTACCTTTGATATGCAACATATCGTTGATGCAAAGAGGGTTGTGAGTTCAATCCCGGTGATTGCAAATACAGGGGTTAAACTTGAAAATCTTTCTGAAACCTTAAAGATTGCTGATGCTGTAATAGTTGGAAGTAGTCTAAAAATCGATGGTTCCACATTTAATCCAATTGATCCAAAGCGTGTTAAAAAATTTATGTCAACGGCAGTTGACATCAGGAAATTAATTTAGATAGCGGTTATCCGAACTTTGCTGAGCAACTTGTAAAGCTCGGTGCAAAAGTTTCTAGAGAGTAACTAGTCTCTTCAAACCCTCTTTAAGAGCATTGGAACCAATCTTCCAAAGGAACTAATTGGGTTTGCTTGGGAGATTACGAATAAGCCATAGCCGCACAACGCAACCCATGGATTAAATAGCGAGATTGGAACAAGTATCAATCCCGTTACAGCACCAAAAAACCAAAGTATTGGCAGCACTTTCTTCATTTTTTTAATTGGATACGGGAAATCCTCGGTGAAGTTAACTTGGAATTTAAGTCTCATAAATAGTCCAGCTAGAGAATTAACCCAATACTGGCCAAAGAGACAGATGCCAAAGTAGAATACTCCCCACTTACGATTCGGAGTGTTGAGATTTTCAGCAAGTAGCGCAACGCCAAATGGAATAAGGGCTACCCATGCCATCGTAACTCCGTGGTTCCACACTATCCATGTATTCGTTCCTTCT
>Ga0114960_10003319_pt1 | contig 12347 bp, 10 predicted proteins | sample C_130625_MF_Meta_FD_92637 | JGI IMG/M metagenome (GOLD analysis project Ga0114960, IMG submission 92637) | Freshwater microbial communities from Lake Croche, Canada to study carbon cycling - C_130625_MF_MetaG | ecosystem: Environmental > Aquatic > Freshwater > Lake | place: Lake Croche, Canada... | reverse complement strand
TTATCTGAATTTATTTGGCTTTTAAAAACGCCTCAACTTCTAGCAAAATCATTTCATTGTCGTCCGCCTTGTTGGGCAATCTGCTGCTTGAAAACGGAAGATTGTTGTCATTTCCCACAATGATGTGCTTGGCGTCTACAACATCAACATTTTCAATGGTGAAGAATGGAAATGTCAAAACACCATTTTCCAAAGGCTTGCGAGATAATTTATTTGGATCGGCTATGTTCATGAGATCAATGTAGCCAATCTTGCGAGCAACCCCTCCCACATTGGCTTCAGTTAACTCAATTTTATAAACCCGTTTGAATTTCGGAAGATCGTGGAAGCAATCTGTGCGCTTTTGATTTTCAGGGCATGCATTCGCTTTGGTGCCTTCACCATTGTCACGCTCTATAACCAAGCCAGTCGTTTGATCAATCATATTGAAGTCACCGATAGCATGATGGTTTGCCTCAAGCATGTATTTCCAATGGCGACCTGTCCATTTTTCAGAAGCCACATCAAACTCTAAAACACGAAGATATTGTTTTCCATCTATATTTTCAAAACTCTTGGTCGATTCATTCCAAACTGGGCCCTCTAACAACGGGTACAACTTGCGGCCATCCTTCGAAGACGCCATGCCTTCAAAACCCTTAGAGCGGCGAACTTCAAATTTAGTGCTGTCAACAGGTGAGCCAGGCGTTGTAACGGAAGGATGGTCTGGCGATTTAACGACTTTGCCATCAACAACTGTTTCGTAAACGGCAAGAACTTTTCCCTTCAAATCTGTTTTGATCAGAAATGGACCAAACTCATCACCAATCCAAATGTTTTGTCCGATGATTTGAAAACTTTCTGTGTCAAAATCTGAACCCGTCAAATAACGTGGACTTGTGCCCTCGTGAACAATCCGAAATGGCACTTTCTTGTCTGGGTCGTGCAAGAACACTGTCGCCAAATGTTTGAACTGTCCGGTTTTAAAGTCAATGCTGTAGTGATTCAAATACAGCATGAAATCAGGTGAATTGGCCTTTGATCCAGCACCGTTATCGGTCAATAGCCAGAAAGTACCGTCTGGCATTCTTTGAATGCCTGAATGACCTTGCAAGGGTTGACCATCAAATGGTAGAAACACCCCTGTAGGACGGCCTGCAGACATACCCTCCACAGAGCCTAATTTTTCAACCCTTTGGCCAGTCGTGAATTTGCCACTGTGTTTCAAATCTGCAGGTGCATCCGAAGGTGCAGGAACGAGTGACAGTGCTGGTAAAACAGCATGTCCGGCCAATGTAGCTGGAAAAACCCCTTGTGCTTGTGCGCTGACATAGCCAGCACAGACAGCAATGGTCATTGCACTTGCAAAACTCTTGATAGAAATTGACACATTAATCCTTTCGTAGATCCATTAAAAAGTCACACCATTTGTGGTTGTTTATTCTTTAATGTTTAGATGTCAATTCCGTGTATTAAAAATGTCATTTTGATATTGCACTTGGTTTCATCGTATTGTCACTTTCAAGAATGAAGATGTGACTTGATCAATTTAATTACAGGTGGCCAAAGTGCGAAACACAAATTCTCGTCGCGAGTTTTTAATCAAAATAAGTTCTGTTTCTGCTGTTTTATCGACAGGCGGCATTCTTAGCGCCTGTGGCAGCAATGAGTCACAAATGGTTAATTTTGATTATGGTGTCGCTAGTGGCGATCCATTAAGTGATCGCGTCATTATTTGGACGCATGCCAAATATCAATACACAGATGACGCTGTGCCCTTAACTTGGCAGGTGGCAACAGATTTAGAATTTACAAAAATTATTTCTTCAGGGTCTGGACAAACTAACACAGATGCGGGCTTTACATTCAAGTCAGATCCAACTGGACTCAGTCCAAATCAAAGTTACTACTTCAGATTCCAATCAGGTGTTCATACATCACCCATTGGTAAAACTAAAACGCTTCCCATAGGCGCAGTTTCAGATGTGAAATTGGCTGTGATGTCTTGCTCAAACTATCCAGCAGGATTTTTTAACGTGTACGCAGAAATTGCTCGCTCTGACGCTGATGTCGCTATTCATTTGGGAGATTACATTTATGAATACGCCGCAACAGGTTATGCTTCTGAAAAAGCTGCAAGCCTAGGTCGCACTTCAGTGCCTAGCAATGAAATTTTGACGCTCAGTGATTATCGATTGAGGCACGCACAATATAAATCTGATGCAGATTCGAAACAATTACACGCTAGCAAACCACTGATAGCAATTTGGGATGACCATGAATTTGCAAACGATGCTTACATAGATGGCGCAGAAAACCATACGCCCGCCACTGAGGGCAGTTTTGCTGCTCGTAAGGCAGTTGCCATGCAGGCATATCATGAGTGGATGCCAATTCGCACTGGAACTGACAAAAGCAAAATTTACAGAAGCTTTAATTTCGGAAATTTGCTGAGTCTTCACATGCTTGATACACGTATTATCGGGCGTGAAAAGCAAGTGGACATTACGGACCTAATCAATCCTGCAAAACAAGCTGCAGCAGTTGCCACACTTTCTTCTCCAACTAGGCAGTTAATGGGAGTTGAGCAGGTCCAATGGCTGCAAACTCAAATGGCAGCATCTACAGCAACTTGGCAGGTTATTGGGCAGCAAGTTCTAATGGCAAGAATGGAATTTCCATTGACAATTTTGCAAGCGCTGAATCCATCTGACACAAGTCCGCAAGCACAAGCTGCTGGACAGAAAGCCATTGCAGACTACCTCACTGCCAAGGGCAAGCAAGCCCAAGCTTATCCATTAACTGCTGTTGAAACAGCAATACTGAACCAACCCAAGTTAGGTTACAACTTAGATGCATGGGACGGCTACCCTGCTGCTCGTGAAATTCTTCTTTCAACAGCAGCCCAATTGAAAAAACGCCTTGTGGTTTTGGCAGGTGACACTCACAACGCATGGCACGCAGATCTGACATTGATGTCTGGCTTGAAAGTTGGCGAAGAATTTGCAACATCGAGTGTCAGCTCTCCAGGCCTTGAAGCTTACCTTTCACTACCTCCTGCTCAAATTAAAGGTATTTTTGAAGGTGTTGTGAAAGACTTAAAGTGGATGGATGCTTCGCGACGTGGCTATCTCAAATTAACTGTTTCAAGCAGCCAAGTTCAGGGCGAATGGTTCTTCATTGATACCATTTCAAGTCGAAGCTATAAAGTGGACACACCCACTTCTGCTGAAAAGAGAATTTACAGCGCCTAAATAATAACTGATTCTTGATCAATTTGGCAGAGCCGCTGAGCCTCAAGTCAGTGGCTCTTTTTTTTGAATTCGATTTGCTGAGAACATCCTGAAATTTTGTACTTGATTTGAGGATTAATTAACTTTGCGATCTTGGTCATACATTTGACATAAAGAATTTCTACGATCTCCAATTCCAAGGAAAAACATGATTCAACTCAAATGTCTAATATTGTTTTGATCATTGGGAGTGCACCTGATGTCACTGCAATAAAGCACTGGGATCTCTCATTTTTCACAAGCTGTGTTGCCATCAACAATGCATGGCAAGTTACACCCGACTGGAACTATCTTATATTTCCAGAAGATTTCCCAGTTGAGCGCCGTCCTCAGTTGCCAGTTGATACCCATCAACAATTAATTACTGCAGATGAATTTGTTCTTTATCAGAATAATTTTGGCGGATTTATTTATGCAGGCGGAACGATGGCATTTACTGCCGGGTATTGGGCACTCGGCGCACTCAAGCCAGACATCATTGCCTATGTTGGCTGTGACATGGTCTATTCTGTCGAAAATGGAAAGTCTAGCCATTTCTATGGAAGTGGCACTGCTGACCCCTTGCGAAACGACATTACGCTTCAATCTTTAGAGGCAAAATCGAATAGGCTGATGGCACTAGCTAACAAGCAAAATTGTGCTGTCTTAAACATGTCATCTTTGCCAGAATCTAGGTTGACATTTCCTCGGCTAGAAAATTCTGACTTTCAGCGATCTTATAGCCATGAAAAATTACTAGCCAACCAAAATCATTTAGTAAACCAACACAAGGTTGGCATGGCACTAGCTGCTGAAAAGAATTTAGGCTATCTCGTTCCTTCTGGTCGCTATTGGGAAACAATGAAAAGCTTCGATCCCATCAAACTTCGGATGATTGATGACATTTGGATTGATAGCTTCAAACAAATTGAATTTACTCAATTCAACCAGAAAAGTCTTACGTAATGAACAATGAGTTTTACATTCATGGCCAAGTAGCGCTGATTACGGGCGGCAATGTTGGAATTGGCCGCATTACAGCCATTGAACTAGCAAAAAAGGGTTTTAAAGTCATCATTGCAGGTCGCTCACTTGAAAGAACTCAACCCGTGTTAGATCACATCAACTCGCTAGCAGTTGATGAGCAAGCAATATTCCTTCCTTTAGATTTAGGAAGCTTCTCCTCAGTTAGGGAATGCGTTTGGCTTTTTAATCAACTCAACTTACCCTTGCACCTGCTCATCAATAACGCAGGCGTAGCTGGTCTAAGGGGTTTAACGCAAGATGGTTTCGAGATGACGTTTGGCATTAATCACTTGGGTCACTTTTTGCTGACTCAATTGTTGCTAGAAAAATTGCAATCTTCAGGTCATTCTCGTGTGATTACAGTATCTAGCCGTGCCCATAAGCGAGCAGCAGAGATTGATTGGGATGCTTTGCGTCAGCCTACCAATTCTTGGACAGGCATTCGCGAGTATGCCGTTTCAAAATTAGCCAATTTACTCTTCAGTGCAGAACTGGCAAAGCGTGTTCAAGGAACTTCCGTCTCCACATACTCCCTGCATCCGGGCGTTGTAGATACTGAAATTTGGCGCGCTGTTCCTGATTGGGCTCGTCCATTGCTTCGACTTCGTGGATTTTTAACACCAGAGGAAGGAGCTCGTACAACCTTGCACTGTGCAATGCATGCACCCAAACAAGAGTCAGGCCTGTATTACGCAGACTCTAAACTGATGCAGCCGGCAGGCTTGGGGCAAGATCTTGAATTAGCAGCTGAACTATGGGAACGAAGCGAAGAGTGGGTCAACCACATTTAAAAATTCCAATTTGGTTTGAAATAAAACTTCGAACAATCAATTTTTTATCGTCAACAAGCTGTCACAGAGTGGTCATAAGCTGTGAATATTGCAATTCCATGACAACAGATCACCATCAATGGCCTTCGCTTTAGAGATCCGAGAACTAAGTAAATCATTCGCTAATTGCAAGGCGCTTGATAAGGTCTCCCTGCAAATATCGGAAGGTGAAATGGTTGCCTTGTTGGGTGCATCTGGATCTGGAAAATCGACTCTCCTAAGACTTCTTCCAGGATTTATTACTTCAAACAGTGGAGAAATTGATGTGTTGGGAAGAACCGTCCAAGCCAACGGCCAACGCGAGTCCAATTTCAAAGAAGTTAGAAACAAAATTGGCTTTGTTTTTCAACAATTCAATTTGGTCAATCGTTTGCCCGTGATTACCAACGTTTTAATTGGACTGCTGCACCAAACCCCTTGGTGGCGCAGCTTGTTGATGCGCTTCACAGTTAAACAACGTCAGGCAGCCATAGAGGCTCTAGCCTCAGTGGGCATTGAGCAAACCGCTTGGCAGCGCGCCTCTACACTATCTGGCGGGCAGCAGCAACGCGCTGCACTTGCACGTTGCTTGGTCCAAAAAGCCAAAATTATTTTGGCTGACGAGCCCATTGCTTCCCTTGATCCAGAGTCATCTCGCATTGTGATGAACTTGCTTCAAAACATGAACCAAGAGCACCATTGCACCGTACTTGTTTCGCTCCATCAAGTTGAATTTGCAGTTCGCTATTGCAAACGAACCATTGCTCTTAATGCAGGCCGAGTGGTTTATGACGGCCCCTCTTCAGCATTAACGCCGCAATTGCTGGCAGAGCTGTACGGAAGCAGTGCACAAGAATTCTTTCAAACACAAGCTCTCACTGATTCCTCTATCGGAAACAACTTACAACCAATGATCTTCGGTAAACACGTTTAACCCCTCTCAACTTTAAAAAGGAATATTCATGATCAAAATAATTAAATCGATGCTGACAGCATTGGCATTGACTGCAGCAACAGTCGCCAGTGCCAATGACATCAAAGAACTTAACTTTGGCATCATTGCAACCGAGAAAGCTAGCGCAATGAAGCAAATGTGGGAACCGTTTTTGGAAGACATGAGCAAATCTGTGGGCATCAAAGTCAATGGTTTCTACGCAACTGACTATGCTGGTGTCATTGAGGCACAACGCTTTAACAAAATTCAACTCGCTTGGTATGGCAACAAAGCCGCAATCGATGCTGTCGATCGTTCACAAGGTGAAGTCTTTGCCCAATTTGTTGATCTCGACGGCACCCCTGGCTATTACTCCTACTTAATTACCCACAAAGACTCGCCCATCAAAACTTTGGATCAAGTTTTGAGAAATGGTAAAGAGTACACCTTTGGCATTGGCGATCCTTCTTCTACCTCGGGCACATTGGTTCCAACTTACTATGTTTTTTCTTTGAACAAATTAGATCCCAAAACACACTTCAAGGTGATGCGCTCCTCCAACCATGAAGGCAATTTTTTAGCCGTTTTGAACAAACAAGTTGACGTGGCTACCAGCAACAGCGAAATGACAGAAAAAATCAAGGAAAAAACGCCAGAGAAGCTTGAACAAATTCGGATTCTTTGGACATCGCCTCTCATTCCACGCGACCCACTGGTATGGCGCAAAGATCTTCCATCTGATGTGAAAAAGAAAATTCAAGATTTCGTCACAAGCTACGGTAAAAACGAGCGCGAAAAAGAAATCCTAAAGAACATGTACCGCTTGGCTGGCTTCAAAGCATCAACAGATGCGCAATTGATTCCAATTCGCCAACTTGAATTATTCAAAGACCGCGTTAAATTTGAAAATGATGCCAACATGTCTGCCGCTGAAAAACAAGCAAAACTGGCAGAAATTGATGCAAAACTTGCCATCTTGGCCAAATCTAAATAATCCTTTGATATTGCCAATCAACTTGCCATGATCAAGCAACCCACCATCAGAGATATTCCTCTTGAGGCACCACGCACCAGTCTGCTGGTGCAGTTGTCATGGGGTCTTTTTTTGATGTTGCTCATTTGGTCCTGGCAAGGTGCAGACATTCGGCCCATGGCCCTCATTGCCGATTCAGCCAACATGGCCATATTTGGCAAAGAATTCTTTCCACCTAATTTTCATGACTGGCGCATTTATCTCAACGAGATGATCATCACCATTCACATTGCGATTTGGGGAACGGTGCTGGCCATTGTTTGTGCCGTCCCCTTTGGATTGTTGTGTGCTGAAAACATTGCGCCTGCCTGGGTCTATCAACCCGTTCGGCGGTTGATGGATGCTTTTCGTGCTATCAATGAAATGGTATTTGCCATGCTGTTCATTGTGGCAGTTGGTCTTGGCCCCTTTGCGGGGGTTATGGCCTTATGGATTCACACCACAGGTGTGTTGGCTAAACTTTTTGCTGAGGCAGTTGAAGCCATTGACCCACGTCCTGTAGAAGGCGTAAGAGCTACTGGCGCGAATGCACTTGAAGAAATTCTGTATGGCGTCATTCCTCAAGTTCTGCCATTTTGGATTTCATATTCTCTTTACAGATTCGAATCCAATGTCCGATCTGCATCTGTGGTTGGCATGGTGGGTGCTGGTGGCATTGGTGTTGTCCTGCACGAATCCATTAGAGGTTTTGACTACGCTGAGACCTCTGCCATTCTGTTGATCATCATTGTCTCTGTTACCTTAATAGACATTCTTTCAGCGCGTGTACGACGCTGGAGCATCTAACTTCTTAGTTAAATGCTTGCCAAACACTTAGTGAAAATTTGAAAATGATTTTGCCTGCCACTGGACGCATTGCGGTTTATCCATCACCCAATGAAGCGTTTCAAGTTCACGATTACCCTATCCGCCCTCCGAATGCCATGGAAGCGTTGGTCAAAGTAAGCATGTCCACCATATGCCGATCCGACATTCATTCTTTCCAAGGTCATCGTCCTAGCCCTTGCCCAGGCTTGTTGGGACATGAAATTGTGGGCCGTATCGTGGCCTTGGGCGATGGACTTACCCAAGATATGCAAGGCAGCAGCCTCTCGATTGGCGATCGAATAACATGGAGTGAATACTTCATTCCCTGCGACAACTATTTTTCTGAAGTTCTTGACTTGCCGCAAAAGTCACCTGGACTTGAAAAGTATGGCCACATGGCGGTTACAACAGAGCCTCACCATCACGGCGGTTTTGCAGAATATTGCGACGTTTTGCCGAAGTCATGGATTTTGCGCATCCCTGATGATATTTTTGATTGCGAAGCCGCCCCTTTAAATTGCGGCATTTCCACCATGGTCGCAGTTGTTGAAGCTGCCAATATTCGTGCGGGTAGCACTGTCGTCATTCAAGGGCTTGGTTTGCTTGGTTTGTACGGAGCTGCATTGGCAAAAGCTCGCGGCGCTAGTTTTGTTGTGGGCCTAGATATCAATGCCACTCGTCGAAATCTGTCTGCCAAATTCGGCGTAGACTTGGCCTTAGATCCTTCTACTAATCAAGATGCTCTGCTAGAAAAAATTAAAGCCAATTGTTTGCCAGTAGGTCCCGATGCAGTGATTGAAGTTTGCGGTGTGGCAGACGTCATTTCACTTGGAATTGAAATTGTTCGCATAGGCGGCACCTACGTGATTGCTGGCTTGGTGAGCCCAGGGGCAGATGTCAATTTTGATGCGAATCGCATTGTTAAAAAAATGATCACACTGCGTGGCATTCACAACTATCATCCGCGCCATCTCATTGAAGCATTAGAGTTTGTGAAAAATACCAAATCAATCTACCCCCTTGCGGAATTGGTCGATGGGTTCTACTCCTTGGATGAAGTTACGCAGGCCATGGATGATGCTGCAACACAGCGTGTCCTTCGCGCAGCCATTATTCCTTAAGCTAATTAAATCAAAAATAAAAATTAGACACTCAAATTAGTATGCGAATAGTGCGACGAAGGACGAAGGGTTACTCTTTTAAATTAAATACAGCAGTTGCTGTCATGAAAAATTCATAAACAACGACTACCATAAATTTGATTCTAAAAATAGACGTTACGAATCACCCTTACAATCCTCCCGGAGTACCGCAAGTATGATCACCAATCGAGTTTTTTCATCCTCTCTAATCTTAAGCGCTGCCTTAACAATTAGCGCTTGCGGTGGAAATAGCACTTTTGACCTTGAAGCTGCTGCAATCGATTTATCGACAAAAATTAGCAGCTACATGTCTGAATTGGCCACCAGCGTTGGTTTCAATTCCAAGTCTTTGTCCAATCTCTTCGACGAGAAGTTTCTGGATGCTGGGTTCACCAAAGCTGATCTTGTGAGTTCACTGACTGCCACCACGACTGCGCTTAGCACTAACCCTGAACTGTCATTGTTTCCAATGGCCAACATAACCAACTCTAAAGTGTTTGGCTGCGACAACAATGGCATTTGCTCCATGAGCGCTACCCTTACAAATTCAGACGCAGACACAACATCTATCGACTTCAGCACCAAAGTCATCCTTAATGCTGGCGTCGTCTACTTCTACGGCGATCAGTCTTCGACCACCTCGCTTTAACTATCTATCAGCGCACTTAAAAGGTATCACTCATGAGCAAAAAATTTGCCCTTCGCCGCACTACAGTTGCTGTAGCTTCTTTGATAGGTTTGATCTCTGTTGCTTCAGTACAAATCGCAACAGCAGCTGAAAAAGCCAGCACAAAGCAAGCAGGCACTTATGTCACCGGCGACTTTCATAACCATTCGACTTGTTCGGACGGCTCTCTCTCAATGAAAAAGTTAATTGACAAGTCAGTTAAAACCTTTGGTCTAGACTGGTTCGTACAGGCCGACCACGGTGGCAGTAGCGCCCGTAACTGTACGCTGTCAGAAGACCCGTTTGAACCGGTTCCTTCCGCATTGGGACTGACCAACAGCGCGACTGGCCCTTACCCGCCTGCCACCTTCCCAACAGGAGGCCAGCCCGCATCTACACTGAAAGGCCCTAACCAATCTTGGGAGTCCACATTGCCAGGCGGCCGTGCAGCCATCAAGGGTGATGGCACAGCCACGCCCAAGGCCATGTGGCGTTGGCAGGAAATTCAAGAATTTCAGTACAAGGTCACTGAAGACGAGAGCCGTGCACGTCAAAAACCTATCTGGATGGGAGTGGAGCAAAACGCGCCAGGTCATGAGCACGTTTCGACAACCGTGCTGCAGGGCCAGAAACCTTGGCCTCAAGCTGGGGTGGCGGGCAATGCTACGCTGCAAGCACAGTACGAGTACTGTTTTGACCGCTCCGATACCGACACAAGCCGAGGCGCAGAAAACCAGTGGGACTGCTCTGTGGCTGGCACCAACAGCACTGATGCACTGAACGCAACCTCACGGAAAATTTCTGGCACCAACTCGGCGGCAACACCTGACTTAGGACATCGCAAAACTGTTGAAGGTATTAAGTGGATGAAGGAAAAAGCGCCCACAACGAGTTACTTTGTGCCCGCCCACCTGGAGCGCGCCGGTGTTTACAACCCCAATGGCAACAACGGTTTCAACATCGAGCATTTACGTAACTTCAACAACACGGCACCTGACATTGCCTTCGGTTTTGAGTCCATGCCAGGCCACCAAGCCTCAGCTCAACGTGGCGAGTACGCGCCTAATCGGGGCGCTTCTTTGGCCAATCCAACTGGTGGTGTCAATAGCGTAGGCCTCGGAACTTTTGGCGGCACAGGCATTTACGCCGCCAGAATTGGTGGCGTGTGGGACGCCCTCTTGGGTGAAGGCCGAAAGTTTTGGTTCTTCGCCAGTTCTGACTACCATAACCGCGGCTCCTTCGGCCCGGACCAGCGCGAGTCCAACCAAGACTTTTACCCTGGTGAATACCAAAAAGATTACGTGTTGGTCCGCAAAGGCACCAACAACCTGTCGGCTGAAGCCATCATTGACGGTTTGCGTTCAGGCAACAGCTTTGCAGGCAGTGGTGACCTGATTGACCGTTTGAGCTTCGTGGCCTGTGCGGCCAATCCCGCCATCCCTCGCCCAGCTTTCAAAGCGCTGGTAGAAAAGGCCGCAGCCAACGCGGCACTCAAAAATGCAGAAGTTCGCATCAATGGCTGCGCTACCATGGGTGAAAAACTGGTGGTAGCTCCTGGTGCTGATGTGGTGGTGGCCATTGCCGTGCGCGATCCGCAGGGCAAAAACAACTCGCCCTACAGCTTCCCCAATCCTTCGCTCAAGCAGATCAATATCACACAGCCCTTGGATGCGCCGGTACTCGATCACATCGATGTGATTGGTGGCAACGTGACAGGCTTTGTGAGCCCCACTGATACAGCGAAATACGCAGGACAAGAAGGCACTGCAGCTGCCGGCAACCCGTCTGCGGGCATCAAGAAAGTGTTCAACAGCTCCAACTGGACAGCAACTACCGATGGTCTGCGGGTAATGAGCTACCGCATTCCTGCGGTGAAGGTGTCGCAGTACGTCCGTTTGCGCGGCACCAACTTGCCCGCATCCACGCCATTTGAAACAGATGCGAACGGTAACCCCTTGAACGACTATGACTTGGCGCCGTTTGATGACGCGGCCAAGGGTGAGGGCCAAACACCCGGCAAAGTAGTTTGCGCTGATGCGGCTTGTCCAATGCACATGCGGACAGTCGACGGCGTCAAGTACTCCAGCTTTGATGTCGCCGCGTGGGCAGACCTGTGGTTTTACAGCAACCCTGTTTACATTGAGGTCACCAACTCAGTCAAGGTTGTAGGCACCAAGTAAATCGTACCAGTTAGAGTTGCAAGTCCGGGCTTCGGATTTGCACACCCGGCCATTGGCCGGGTTTTTTGTTTTTGAAAGTACATGTGTTGACAGCAGAGAGTTCTATAACCCCCAAGGCGCCGGTGCCCCTGATGGGGGGGCACGCTCAATCAAGGCTCGCAATTCTGCTGATGTTTGCATCTGGAGCCTGCGGATTAGTTTGGCAAATGGTCTGGACCGCACAGTTTGGCTTGGCGTTGGGTCATGAGATTGTTGCGGTACTTTCGGTCGTGGCGGCTTTCTTTGGTGGCATTTCGGCAGGCTCTTTCTTGCTGGCCCACCGGCTAGAACGCAGCCTTAACCCAGGTCGCTGGTATGCCGGTCTGGAAGCTTTAATTGGCATTTGGGCTCTTCTGGTTGCGTTTTTGTCTCCCATTGTTTTACCGCATTTGTCTCAGTGGATTGGCGCTGAACCGTCGGCAGTTTGGCATTGGGCTCTTGCTTTTTTCATTCCTTTAA
>Ga0114960_10003317_pt1 | contig 12348 bp, 12 predicted proteins | sample C_130625_MF_Meta_FD_92637 | JGI IMG/M metagenome (GOLD analysis project Ga0114960, IMG submission 92637) | Freshwater microbial communities from Lake Croche, Canada to study carbon cycling - C_130625_MF_MetaG | ecosystem: Environmental > Aquatic > Freshwater > Lake | place: Lake Croche, Canada... | reverse complement strand
TATTATTATTATTATATTGTCATATTATTTTTATAAAGGAATACAGTTCGGTCTTATTATGGTTATGGTAACCATTATTTTATATATATTTACACCAACTGTATTGGACGGATTTAGAGAAATGAATATAAGTAATAAACAATTAGGAGATTTTCAATATGTAGACATAGTAGATTCAATAAAGGAACCAAATAAAAAAATACCCAAGAGAATCATACAAGCTTGGAAAACATGGAGTAGTAAAAAACCTGAAATGTTCTCGCTATATATTGAATCTATCAAAAATAAAAACCCCGATTATGAATATATGTTCTTTAAAGATGACCAAATCGATGAATTTTTGAAAACGCATTATCCACATTACTATGAAACCTTCCAACGACTACCCATGAATATTCAAAAAATGGACTTTTTTAGATATGTTGCATTATATCATTTCGGTGGTTTTTATTTCGATTTGGATATAACTGCATTAGAACCATTAGATGAGCTATTAAAAAACGATTGTGTATTCCCTATCGATGAAATCATACATAAAAATATGTGTAGTACTAAGCGTTTTAATAACTTTTGTAGAAATCGTTTGGAATTCTTACTTGGTCAATACGGATTCGGTTGTTCTCAAAAAAATAAATTTATAAAGGTCTTGGTCGATGGAATTCATAATAATATTGATTCATATGTTAAGAATTATGTGGCGAACTCCGAAGATTATGTATATATCACCACCGGTCCTGATTATGTAACCAATATGTATATGACATATAAAAACAATCATGATATTACCATTTTACATTACCCCAAGAGACAGTATTTTGGTAAATATGCTCGTCATACGTTTGCCGGAACATGGAAAACATCTCCATAAAAAATTGATTCTATAATATTATTTAGAGCAACGCGTATTTTAACACAAACTTTACAACTATCCTTATAACTATCTTATAACAAAAGCTTTTTCAATAATGGTCAAAATTATTTCTATCGAAGGGAATATCGGTGCTGGTAAAACCACTATCTTGGAAAAATTACAACGTTTATTCAAAAATAATCGAAACATTATCTTTCTTCGAGAACCTCTACATATTTGGGAATCGATACAAGATTCGAATGGTGAAAGTATTTTAGCGAAATTCTATGCGAACCCATCTGCATATGCATTCACATTCCAAGTAATGGCGTTTGTTACACGTCTATCTATGTTACGTAAAGCTATCAAAGAAAATCCTGATTGTAAAATGATTATTTGTGAAAGGTCATTAGAAGCCGATAGACATATTTTTGCGAAAATGTTGTTTGATGATAATATGATTGAAGATATTAATTATAAAGTATATTTACAATTTTATGAAGAATATAAACGTGATTTTCAATTAGATGGTATTGTGTATATCGATTCAGATGCCGATGTTTGTTATAACCGTATTAAAAAAAGAGCAAGAACCGGTGAGGAAGGTGTTCCGCTTGATTATTTGAAAAATTGTCAGAAATATCATAATGAATGGTTATCGGAAATTAATCATAAATTAAGAATTATTACCAATGATGACGCAACATATGATAGAAATGACCCATTAGATAAAGGCATTGCGTGGTTAAAAATGATAAAAGATTATATTTATGGCTTTATTGGTGAAAATTATACATATAGCTCTTTATCTAGTATATAATAAAATATAATAACAATATAACTATGATATTTAATAAACATTATATTATTCTTTTTTTATTTCTATTCGTATTATTCATTACTTGGTATGGTGTTTTTTGTACATACAAAGAAGGTTTAGAAGCTGGAAAAAATATTGAAATTTTAGTTGCACGTTATAATGAAGATTTAAATTGGTTGAAAGAAGAACCCTTTAATAAATACAATACTATCGTATATAATAAAGGCCTTAATGACGATTTCAATAAAACAAATAGTAAGAAGATTATTAAAATAGAGAACGTCGGCAGAGAAGGACATACATATTTATATCATATTATTCAAAATTATGATAATTTAGCAGATGTTACTATTTTTTTACCGGGTTCTGGTGATATGCCTCATAAAATGAACAATATTAAAAAAATAATGTCTTCTATTGAAAACTATAAAACTACAACATTTATCGGTTATAAATATAATAATATTCGTAATGATTTTTTTGATTTTAAAATAGATAATTATATTTCTACGAATGAATCTAATAAAAAAATGAATAATGAAAGTAAAACACAATTAGCAACTATTAGACCATTCGGTGAATGGTATGATAAATTTTTTAAAGATATAATTGTTCAATATGTTTCTTTTGGTGGTTTATTTGCAATCAGTCGAGAACATATTCGACAACATCCAAAATCTTATTATGAAAAATTAATACAGGAGCTAAATACAAGCTCTAATCCTGAAGCTGGTCATTTCTTTGAAAGAAGTTGGAATGCCGTTTTTTATCCATTAGAAGGTGCGGTTTTTATCGATTCCAGACAAGATTAGTTACATTAGTAATATTCTTCGAATAATACTTGTGGTGATATACGTATTTTTGCATTATGTTGTAAAATAGAGTGATAATGAAAATATCGATGCTCACAATCTTCTATAAAATGTATATAATAATTACGGTTTAAGATGTCCATATTTGCTAGGATTAGATCTTTCGGTATTTGTTGTAGATTTTCATATATATCAAATTCATACCGACAATCCATAAATTTATGTTTTTTATATATGGCGAACCCATTAAATGCGGAATGACAATCTAATAATTTATCCTTTTCTATAGATGATAATTTATTTGTAATATAATGATGCATTATTACGGCGACTTCATTTGAACCAAATTGTATATTGGAATTATTATCCCAGTGCCAACAACTGAAGACATATTTATCTATCGATAATGCCCATATATCATAATATTGCCTACGATTAAAAGATAATGAATCCCATTGATATTTATCATTGAACATATATTCTTTTAATACATCTATATTCATTTTTCCTGCATTTACATCATCGAAATCCATCATTATAAAGTATTCATAATAGGGGTTCTTCTCATTTTTTATATATGTTATTATTGAATTTCTAGCATTACTTATATTTTCGGTTCTATATTTAGATAAGGGTTTATCATTAATTAATATTTCCAACTTGGGGAAACTAGTTTTCAATGATAGCAACGTTTTATATGTTGTATCATGCGATTCATCATACGCAATTATTATTTTATAATCATCAAATAATTCTATCATTTTACGTATATTATCGAACACTTTCGATAAATATTGTTCACAATTTCTTACACAACCACATATGTATATATTTCGTGTTTTTATTACGGGAGTTACGCTAGTCGCTTTTGGTTTCTCTAATAAAAACCCTTTCTTCATTTTACTTATATATGATTACATCTTTATGTCTTTATGGAATCATAATACCAAATTTTTATTTACGACTATTTCTTTGAGAACATTTCGTTTTATTTTTTCGAAGAATTTTTCATCTTCTTCATTCTTTCCACCTCCTAATGCCGACTTATAATACTTTCTATATTCAATATTATCCTTTGAATCCTATTCTTATAAATTTTATTACATTTTTCACAAGTAAACACTTCTAATGCAATTGGGGTTTTTTTGTTTCCATCGGTTTCCAAATGTTTCCGTTTATGTTTTGCAGTAGTCAAATGTTTAATATAATCTTTTTTAATATCTGATATGTAGTTACATTTTTCACAAATATAACCTTGGGATTTTTCGGTTTCCATTTGTCCTAAATTATGGAAACAAAAAAATCCTAATTTTCGAACGCCGTTATTTTATTTACCAATAAAATTGGTTATGAGGGCACTCGACCATATTTATTTTTGTATGACTAATAGATAAATTGTTATTGAATATGCTATTGGGATTTTTTCGGTTTCCAAATGGAAACCAATTTTTTATGGTCATAAAAATATTTTTGATATTTTTGAAAGTATTACGAATTTCGATAACAAAAAAATATTTTAGAAAATACTGGGATTTTTTGGTTTCCGTTGGTTTCCAAAATTGGAAACCGTTTGTCCCGATAATTTTACTAACGTCAAAATATTCATTTATTTTATGCAAACAACATTTTCAACCATTTTATTGAAAACAAAGCATTATGCTTTAAAATGACTTTTTTATTTTTTTCCAAAATTTCTTAAAAGGATTTTCAGAAAAAGGACATTTATAAATGTCCTTTTTTACATGACCCCTCCGACTTTTTTTTGGAAAATATTTTTGGTTATGATAGAACTTTTTCTCCAATATGGATACTTTTTTATTCTACTAGATAGTAGATGAATTGATAATTTGAGGCAGAATTATTAATATCGATACCGACTAAATTGATATAAAACTATTTAATAAAATTGATTCTCCTATAGAAAGGGTATATAGAATGAACTATCGAAAATGGAATCTGAAAACAGTGAAATTATGAACAAATTCTATCATATTACATCGAAAGCTTCAAATATAATATTATTGAAGCAATTGGAAGTTATTCAATGGTTACTTGGTGATTTAACATATCTTCCAGAAATCGAAAAAAAGAATAAAACACAAGATAATAAAAAATATAAAATATTAGAAGACGAATGGGGTCAAAATATGTTAGAAAAAAAACGACCCGATTTGAAAAAACACGGTCAATGGACAACGAAATTAGGAGAACATATTTGTGAAGAATTACAAATTTTATTAGGAAAAACACCTCGTTTCCCAGAAAATAAAAAAGGATATGAACCAGATATTGAAGTAGAAGATGCAATATGGGAAGTGAAAGCTCAAACTTATTTTACCGACGGAACAGCTGGAGAAAAGATATTAGGTGTTCCATTCAAATATGCAGATGTACCCGAGTTATATGGAAAACCATTAAAAATATTATGTATAGGTTGTGCAGAAGAACTTTCTAGAACTCATTACGGAAATTTATGCGGAAATAAAACTACCGAAAAAAAGAAAAAATTCATCGAATTCTATAAAGAAAATGGTATTGAATGGATAGGCGCAAGCGAATTGATAAAACAAATAGTGACTAATAATTCTTTATAATAACTTCTTTGGCTTTTGCGTCGGGGTTTTTAGAATTTATACTCCTTTTACATAGTATGGATTCAATTGTATATTTGTCTTTTTTATCAAAATTTTCGCGAACTAAATTTACATCTGCATTACTCATCATTATTTTTTTATTTGTATCCGTGAATTTATGTAATAGATTGAATAAATTATTATGATTATCAATATTGAATCCATTTTCTGTATATCCAACAAATGATTTATCGGTTTCGGGAGCATATGGTGGGTCTAAATATACATAATCACTTGGTTCGATTTTACATAAGGATTTACTAAAATCACAACATTCAAATATAACACCTTGTATTAAGATATGTATTTCCTCCAAATGTTCTCGATTAATAATTTCGGGATTTCCATAATGTCCATAAGGTACATTAAAACCATTTGGTCCGACACGAAATATTCCTCGAAAACAAGTTTTATTCAAAAATATAAACATCGCAGAACCGGTAATTTGAGTTTTTTCTATTGTTGATAATTTATTATATAGAGAACGTATCCAATAATAGTAATTCTCTTTGGATTGTTTTGCCTCCAAAATAGTAGTCGGTTTTCTATTTATAACATCACCATTAGAATCATTGTATTCTCTTATTAATTCCTGAATTTTATTATATAATTCAATATGATTCGATTGAATATTCTTATATACATATATAAGTGGTTCATTCAAATCATATGCATACACATTACCAGTGATTTTTATAATACCAGCCTTCTTATATGATAATAGAGTGAATAATACACTTCCTCCACCTAAAAATATTTCGTGGTAATGATTCATATTTATTGGAAATTCGGCAATTAGTTTATCTATAATTTGTGTTTTACCTCCTACCCATTTTAATATTGGTTTGGGTATTTTTATTTTTGTATATGATATGTCTTTTATTAATATAGATTTTTCCATTTTATTGAGTCTTATATAATAACATATAAGTATATTATTATATCAATTTTTCATTATTTTTCTAATTGAATTTAACGACGATTTTTACTGTTTCTTTTTTGATGCATTTACAGGCAGATATAGATAACTCTTGACGTTTCTTACGAGTTTTACTATTATCGACCGTTGGTTCATTTGACTCGGAGACATTATCGGGAGAAGGCTTACGTTTGGAAGTACTATTACGGTTATTCATATCGTTCTCAATATCCTTATAATGTTCTTCGATATATTGAACGATTTTGTTTTCGATAGCCCACTTAAAAAAATTAAGTTGACCGATGGTAGTTTCCATAAAATTATCCTTATCATAGGGAATGCTAATGCGTTCCCAACGACAAAAAGGGTCGAATCGACGCTTTGAATATGCTTTTAATTTTAATTTATAATCATTATATACTTTAAACCGGTAGGTTTCTGGAGAACTTTCTTTGATTTGTTGTTCATAAACAGTATAATATTTTTTGGCGAAATTGGTAACGAACCAGTCGACAATGCGTAGAGATATTTTGGATTCACCATTTATAATAGACATCATATTATGTAGATTTTCACGATTATTATAGAAATCCATTAAATTTTTCATTAATAATTCATTCTGAGTATGAAGATTATTTGAACAATAAAGAGACATTATGTAGATATACTCATCGAATTTTTTATGTTTTTTTACTTATATAATATATATTCCGAGAACCTATCGTTTTTGTAAAATGCACTTATAAAATTGTAGTACAAATGGTGAATGGTGTGGCTTGAAACATTTTTTTTTAGAAATAAAATGTATATGGTTAATATATAAATGAGCCGACCTATTATAAAAAGATTGTTTGACCAAGTTGGACAATTTGATGAATTTGATGCCGATGTCAAATTAGCTAAAAATACACTAAGTCACGTATATATGAATATATATACAAACGCAGAAGGTACGGTATATGCAACTGATAGCAATGGTCAGCAAGTCGAAAATAGATTAGTGAATTATACTCGATATACTCTTCCCTATACAGATGCATCGAATAATGTGGTAGTCGGTAAAATGAGAATATATTTTGTGGGTAATAATTATTTCCAAGTGGGCAATGATAATGAAACTGGTTATTGGTATTCGATTCAAGGATTAACACCATATGCAGTAAATCAATTGACATAATAACTTAATATGTTGTTGTGAAAAATGAAATAAAGATAAACGATTAATTTATGTAAAATGCGAGTAAAACTAAGTACCAAATATCATGAAGAACGTGAGGATATATGTAAGCGATTGATAAAAATCTTGGAATTGAAGGAGGATAATACGTTTTTATTAAGTGATTTGGATAATAATATTGAAAAACAAAATGTCATATTGAATATGAAAGAAGAAATACAGAAACATTTTGCGTGTTCGACCATTTCGAGTTTTAAACCGAATTTTGAGTGTAAGAGGCCGTATTTGAATATCGTTCGTAGTATATTACGTAAGCAGGGATATGAATTTAAAGGGGATGATATATTGATGAAACAAGGAGATGGGACATATAGAAGAACCATAAAATATAGGATAGGTATGAAGAATAATGAAAATAGTGTATGAATATGTAAAATATAAAGAACATAAAAAATACATATTATGATAGATAATAATAATATGTATCCATTAAGAATATATTATGCAGTATGTTTTCCGTATATTCTACCGATTACTACTTTGGTAGGGTTATATTCGGGTGTTCGAGAAATCGACTATTTGGTAAAACGTGGAGTACCATTAGAAAAAAATATGTTTCTTAAACACGCTATGGGAAATTATGCATTTGGTATGATTGCCGGTATTACGTATCCGATTAGCTTACCTTTGATTACTGGTCATTATATGTATTCGACGTATAAAGAACGGTGTAGAATGAATGGATAATGATAAATGACTTAAAGTTTTTTTACACCGATGAAGATTTAAAATGGGACAACCCTCTATAGGAGGGTTGCATTTTAATTCATTTATCGGTAACGTTGCCATTAAATCTTTATTGAGACGCCCTCCGGGCGTCCCATTATAAATATTCAAGGGTGTATAAATAAGAATGAAGATGAATGACTTTCTTTATTTATATATCCAATTTGCTATCTATATGATATCGACGGTAGTAATGGGTAGATTCTTAGTATTACATTCTTCTCTCATAGAAGCGAATCGAAAAAAGATTATAAAAATAATGAAAATTGCGGTAGATAATCATAAACAATTACAAAACCAAATAGATATGTTATTTTGTTCCAATAGAGATATTATAACGGTATATGATAATAAAATGAAAGATGTTATCAATTATCAAGAAAAACTAGCGGATAAATTACATACGAATATATTGAATTTACAGGAAATGATTGGAAAGACGAATTGTGAAACTGTTCATATAACCGAAAAAATTCATATTACAAAGGATGAAATCGAAGAAAAAATATCGAATATCATACAAATGCAACAAAGAATGGTTGTGTATATAGAAAATAATATCAATGAACTCAAAACACATTGCTATAAAAGAATTGATAATGTGTGAGGGTTTGGGATGAATAATTTTATATTTTAACGGTATAAAATTATTTTTAACTTCTTGGTGCAATCGACCATTTATGCTCCCGAAGTTGGGGGAGCAAAACTTTATAAAGACATTTGCTTTTGTTTTTAGAAAGCAAAACTATTTATTAACTATTTTTTCTTTTCTATTTTTTGCAATTTCTTGTGCTCGCATTTGTTTATATTCTTCATTGTTATACTTTTCTTTCAATCTTTCCATTTGGTTTTGCTTTCGCATAATTGCATTAGAATTTATTTCTTCTTTTGTTTTTTTATTTTTATTTTTAACGATTTTATTATTATTTTCTACTATCATAGAGTTTGATAAATCATTATGTTTATGATTTTCATATATTTCTTGAAGTTTGCTAATAAAATCCTTATATTCGTAATCTAATTTCATAAAATTACATTCACCACAACAAGGTTTTACATTTTCTAGAATATATCCTTTTTTACTATCAATTCTATCAATTCCATTTGTATGAAAATCGTCATTTTCTTTACCACATATATAACAATTACCATTTACAATATTTTCATAATCACTAGGAGTTAATAAAAAATCGAATTTTTTGCATAATGCTCTATCCTGATATCTTAAATAAGAACACCGATTATGATTAGCAAAACAATGTGTGTACAAATGACCATCTGTAATCAAATTATTATATTTAAGTATGTGTATAATCCGTTTGATGAAAACATCATCGCTCAAAGAACCCTTAATATAATTGCACATTTTACAACAACTTACGCAATTATCTCTAATATATCCTTTTGTTTGGTCTTTTCTATCAATTCCATTAAACCCTTTTGTCTGTAAAGTATTACAATAATAACACGGGTTTTCGATTATATTTGCAAATTCTTCATATGTAATTGTAAATTCTAAATTTTTTAATGCAGCATTTCTCGAATATACATTATATTGCAAATTCTTACTATTTTTCTTATATTCATTATTTTCTAAAACTTTTTCAGGGTTATTATTTCTCCATTTTTTTGCATATTCTGCACCTTCTTTTAGGTATTGTTCCACACCTAAATTTTCCATTTTTTTCTGTCTGCTGTTCATCCAGCATTCTGCAACTTTCTCATAATTATTTTCTTTCCACTGATTTTTTACTTCAATTCTTTCAGGTTTTGACTCATTTTTTCTAGCCAATTTATTTCTATGTTCTTTATCTCTTAACGAATCTACTTTTTTATTATTATCTCTGCAATTCTTACAAGTTTTTGTAATTTGTTTTTTATGACCAATAAATGCTTCCATTGGAAATGATTGGAAACAAGATGTACAATTTTGACTCTTAATTTCGGAAATTGGTTTTTCTACAATTTGACAAGTAGCATTATTGGTAACGACTTTATTATTTATTATATTTAGTCTTCGTTGTTTATCTTTATTCCTTGCTATTTCCAAACATTCACCACATTTTGTATATTGATATTCTAATTCCAATTTATTTCTACACCCACGTATATAATTTGCACATAATTTTTTATTCATTGCTTTTGTTTCATTCTCAAATATACATATTTGATGTAATTTACAATACTCGTTTTCTTTTGAACGTTTAAATTTGCAACCTTCTTTATTACAAAACACAACCGATTCTTTTGTTTTCAATCGATTATTTTTACCACGTTCTATGCATTTAGCACACGTTTTTGTCTCACCTTCAAAATAATATGATTTCAAACAACCACCACATAATTCCAACTTTTCCAACATTTCTGCCGTATATTCATTCATATACTGATGAAGCTTACAAAAACGTGATTCGCATATACTGTTGTTACGACAACCTGCATAATATCTATCTATCGCCAAACATTTCGACATTCTTAACATATCTAAAGATTATTATTTAAGTATTTTAACCACAATTATTATATTTGTTTTTGCTTTTTAAAAACGAAAGCAAAATTACAAACGTTTGCTTCTCCTTTAGGATAAGCAAAAATGGTAACATATGACAATACAAATAAAATTATTTTTAGACTTAATTACAAGTACAAAAACGTCAAAACATTACATACAAAATTTTAATAAACTATTCTTTGCTCACCTTTACGGGTGAGCAAAAAGCGATTGTATGTATTGCTTTCTAAATTGTGAAAGTAAGATAAACCCAAACTATTTTGCTCCGACAACTTGCGGAGCAAAACCTATTTAATAATTAATATAAATTTTTTTATGAATTTAAATTAATTTTTTATTGTATGATGATATATGGTAACAAATTATTAACAAATAATTCGATCAATTTGAGTAAGCGACACCAGCCATACCCGACATCACACGTAAGACGTTATAATTGACGGCATATACTCTGACCTTTGATGTAGCAGTACCAGCGACGGCACCAGATGATAAAACCAATTGTAAAACGGCGTTATCAATTCTGGAGAAGTTGCAAGATCCTGAAGGTTGATGCTCTTCAGGTCTCAATGCAAATGAGTAAACATTGATACCACAGTCAGGGGCACGGGTGTGATGTTGGAATGGTTGAACAACATCGAAGTATGAGCCTTCGCGTTCAGAGAAACGATCTTGGCCGTTAAGTTGTAATTTAGCAGTTACAACTGGGTTTTCACCCCAACAATGCATATCAAGTGCGGTTTCGGCAAGGACGAATGTACCAGCATCAGAAAGACCAGATGCGGCGTGTGTGTTAAGAGCACCACTACCGAAAAGACCAGATTGAGGAAGGACGTTCAAGTTACCAGAAACATCAGGTGCACCAGGAATTTCGAAAAGACCAGATGCAGTGATTAATGAATCAATTTCACTTGGTCCGCCGAATGCGTGAACAGCGTTTGGTAGAGCATCAATAGCATCAGTGTAGTTGAATGGTTGAGCACCAAGGGTCTTGAAAAGTGTTGAGCCAGCTTCTAAGGATGAGCAGTAATCAACGTTAGCATCAGGTTGAACAACCCAAACTAATTCCTTGCAAGGATGGTTGAAGTTTAGCTTTATTTTATTACTGGAGCTTCCCACCGACTCATCGCCTGTAAATTGAAGTTGCTCGATAAGGTATTCGTGTGGGTTTTGGGCCATTTTACGACGTTCATCAGTGTCAAGGAAGATATAATCAACGTATAAAGATGCAGCAACAAGGGATTGTTGGTAAGCAGCAGATACAGAGATTGTTGAACCATTTGTTGCGGTAAGGTTTTGGACTGCCCATAAGCATTCACCAATTGGACGGAAGTCAATGTTGATTTTGACATCGTGGTATTGTAATGCGATTAAAGGTAAAGCAAGACCTGGGTTTCTGCAGAACCAGAATTGAAGAGGAACGTATAAAGTTGTTTCTGGAAGGGCGTTACGTGGAGCACATACTTGGGATGGACCACCAGCAGAGGCACAAGGACCAGAGACTGCTGCGAAAGTTGGGTCACAGATGTATGTTAATTGGGTTGTGTTACCAATCATCTTGAAGTATCCACGTTGTTGTTCAGAAGAAAGAGTCATTTGGTTCCAGATGTGCATCCAGTCACCGTATTGACGGTCGATTCTTTGACCACCAATTTCTACTTCGACTTGGGCAATCAATTGTTCTCCAGGGAAATCTAACCAACGAGCATAAACACCAGTTGAACCTGATGTTGCCATTGATTGGTTGATTTCTGGTAAAGTTACTTGTAAGTATGTTCTGTATGCTAAATCACCGTTTCTGGAGATTGAGCAGGTAACACGACGACCGAAGTCAGCTTG
>Ga0114960_10003312_pt1 | contig 12353 bp, 12 predicted proteins | sample C_130625_MF_Meta_FD_92637 | JGI IMG/M metagenome (GOLD analysis project Ga0114960, IMG submission 92637) | Freshwater microbial communities from Lake Croche, Canada to study carbon cycling - C_130625_MF_MetaG | ecosystem: Environmental > Aquatic > Freshwater > Lake | place: Lake Croche, Canada... | reverse complement strand
GCCAAGGCTACGGGATTACTGATTGCACCTATACTTGGATTGGTTGCGCTTTACGTGATTAGAAAAGATAAGGGTGCAATTGCACGTTTAATAGTCTCCTCTGTTTTATGTTTTATTCTTTGGGGTAGTATTGAAATCTACATTAATAACATCAGAACATTTGGGCATATCTTTGCGCCAACCGGAAATGACGCACGCAACTACGACGGCTTAAAAGGAGCAATAGCGACTTCAATTAGACATCTATTTTCCAACACTACTTTGGGGGTAGAATCCTTTATAAACTCTAACAGTGACTTAATAGGTATGTGGCAAAGTCTTTGTCGAAGTGTGCTTAGTCTTATGAGCTTATCAAATAAGGGCATGCAATTATCGCCATATATTACACTCGATGATAATTCCATGAAATTTTTAAAAACGGGATCTGAAACCTGTTCTGATTTTGGTCCTATTGGAAGTGTATCACTTTGGGCTTCTCTTGTATTATTAATCGTGGGCGTTAACAAACGTACACGATTATGGTATTTTTCGCTCTTTGGGATAGGCTATATCTTCTTGTTTAGTTATTTTATAGGGTGGGGACTTTGGGGTAATAGATATCTAGTAGTCAGTCTAATCCCGCTTTCACTCGTCCTCGTTGTAATCGTTGAGACGTCGAATTATAATTGGGTTAAGGTTCTTTTTCGAATTACAATATTAGCATCCATAATTCTAGTACCTTTAGCGTCATACAATAAAGGACCGCGTGATCTATTGGCCGCAATTCAGGATAGGCAAGATTTTCAGCTTAAGGAAAATCAAATTTTAATTCCTATTGTTAAGGGTATCGACGAATTGGCTCTAAAAGATATAAATTGTACTATAGCCTTATGTGCTGGTGAAGATGCTTGGATTTTACCTTTCTTTGAAATCAAAGGTATAAATTTAATTCCTACTCCTATAGCATCACTATCGTTAGATGCATTAAAAACGACTAAGGTTAAATACATTCTTTTTCTGCAGTTAGAGCCTCCGAGTTTATTCCAAAATAAAGGTACTTTACTTGCTAAATATCAAGGGGGCGGTGGTTTCTGGGGCAGGAGTTCTTATATTTATCAAATCGCTCCATAAATTCATCTACTTAACGCATAGTATCGCTAGTTTTTATGTAATCATTTCTACATATTAAACTGCCCTGCAAAGGATGATATGATGCCTCTCACTCAAAAGAATTTATACGTGGGCGATATGATCTTTGAGGTGGTCCCCAACCTTTAGACATTAGATCGTTAAAATTAAGTTATATATGACCTGCCCTCGTTAGTTGGACACTCAATATAGAAGAAAAAGTCGTGAACCGGTTTGGTTATGTTTGTTTCAGAGTGTACTAGCGAAGTCTGATGTAGACAAACCTTCTAGTGGGCTGTATTGTATTATGTAGTTATAGTCATTTCTCCACTCCTCAAGCTTTTTACTTGCATCTGCAATATCTAAAAACACTTCTGTATTCATAAACTCGTCACGTAGGCTGCCTTTAAAGCTTTCTATAAGGGCGTTTTGTACTAGTCTACTTGGTCGTATTAAATCCAGCACAACTCCATTTTGATATACCCAATTATCTACCGGTCTACCTGCAAACTCTGATCCATTATCCACGGTTATAGATTTAGGCAGCGGCCTATGTTTACTGATCTCATTTAAACTGCAACAGCACGGTTTCCCGTTATAGATATGCATGGCTCCAATATCGAACACTCTCTGGTGCACTGATATACTATTGTCAGGACGCGGAAGGCTTGACCTAGCTGCAGTCTTTCTATCACAAAATCCATGGATAACCGTTCGCTAGCATTTTGAGCTACATATTTGGGAACTCTTGTTTGCGCTGCAATTTTCTTACGTTTCTCCTTTGCAATCCTAGATTTTCTTTTCGGTAGAGCTTGCATGTTACCTTGGCGTTAACATGCGAGCCTTAACGTTCAAGCAGTATACCAAGCCTTCTATATCCATACCTCGGTTTCAAGTCCTGCTAGCTCACGCAAGCGCCGTGTAAGAGTTGCATAGTCTCCTGGACGAGAACGATGGATATAGCTAGAGCGGATTAACATAACCAATTCACAAGTATGCTTCACATTTAGTTCGTAGGATTCTCGTATCCATTGAATAAAACACCGCAAGTGAGTAGACTTTAAATTATTTTTTGACAGTATTTTATGCAGGATATTTTTATCTATAGTTAAATCTGCTACCAATTTCTTTAGTCTACCGTTTTCGTCTCGCACTACACTAAGCGCGTTAAGCTCACTTATACCCATTTGTCTCATTGATCTTTTACATATATTAAAAGTAGAAAGAATAACCCCTAGCTGGCGGCATACTTCAAGCACTTTTGCGCCAGTTTTACTTGTTTCAATGCATACATCTTATGCCTTCTGACTAATATGTTTCTTTTTCACATTTTGATCCTTTTTAGATTGACCAGCTCACGTATTTCTTAACCCAGTCATGCACAGTTTTTAGAAAGCAGATCAGGCATTCTAGATATAGTAGGTATTTTCTAGATTTATATATACTATTCTCGTTTTTCTTAATATAGTATAGTGCTATACCATGAGTTATTTTAAAGATTACTCCGATATTATAGGCGATAGGCTTAAATCTATTGTTTGTACTAATAATTCTGGTGCTACTCTTCCAGTACAAACCGCACTCAACGATTGGCGTTCTTTAGCATTGGCAGCAAAACTAGCTGATAATACCCTCTACTTTATAGGTAATGGGGCTAGTGCTACTATGGCCAGTCATATGGCATTGGATTCGTCAAAAAATGCATCTTTACGCTCCTTTGCTTTAAATGACATTGCTGTCTTGACCGCCGTCGGTAACGACTTAGGAAATGAAGCATTATTTGCAGCTCCATTGGGCTGGTACTGTAGGACAGGTGATGTACTTGTTGCTATATCGAGTTCAGGCAATTCTGCTAATATCGTTCAAGGTATAGCTCAGGCTAGAAAGAATAATGCCAAAGTTGTTACGCTTACGGGTATGAAACCGGATAATCAGTCACGAAGACTGGGCGATATAAACTTTTATGTGCCAGCACATACTTATGGAGTTGTTGAATGTATTCATCAAATTATACTCCATGCTTGGTTGGATGAGTTAATGGGTTCACAAGAGCTGCCTAATGGTGGATTTAGATGAAAGTGTTAACTAACTAGAGGTTTATATTCCAACCTTGCCAGTGTTATTCAGCTTGGCATGTTAACAATGACTTAATTTTAGTGTTTTTTTCCGTCTATTTTTGGGTGCTAAATTCACGATTTTAGTTAAATGTCAGGAAATATTTACTAGTCATTGATTATTAATAGTTAAGGGATATAGTTGGATATATATTACTTTATCTTCAAAGAAGTTTTCTGTATTTGTAAAAAGAAATCTCGCTCTATTTACCTAAAATCAGATGTTCATCTATTGTTATAGCAATCATCCAGTTACACAAACTTCCTTAAACCTAAGTCTAGGCTAGATTTAATTCTTATTTTTAATTTTATACATGGATCACGATTTGAAGTTAATCCCGTTCGAGAAATCCCGTACTCTTTTTTCGCAGTTTAAGGCGTCGGGTAAAACAATAGTCCATTGTCATGGTACATTTGATTTAGTTCATCCAGGGCATGTTATACATTTTCAGGAAGCCAAAGAACTTGGTGATATTCTTGTTGTAACTGTTACATCAGAAAAATTTGTCAATAAAGGTCCAGGGCGTCCTTATTTTAATGACCAAATGAGGGCTAAATGGCTTACGGCATTAGCCTGTGTTGATTATGTCGTACTCATCCCCCATGCGACTGCGGTTGAGGCAATTGAATGTGTAAAACCAAATTTCTACTGTAAGGGGAAAGAGTACCAAGATTTCGATAAGGATATTACGGGCAAAATTAAAGATGAAGTAGCAGAAATTGAGCGCTGGGGTGGAAAAATTTGTTACGTTGGATCTGTTGTTTTTAGCTCTTCTCGCTTGCTCAACAATCATTTTGATTCTGGATCACCGTATATTAAGAATTTCTGCAAGGAGGTTGCAGAAATTTGTCCATTCTCTGAATTTTCATCTATTATTAATAGTTTTTCTTCGCTTAAAGTTTTAGTGATAGGGGATATTATCTTTGATCATTATTGCAGCGTTGAAGTTCAGGGTTTGACGGCTAAAAATAAGGTTATCTCTACTCGTTTTTTATCTGATGAATTTCAAGCAGGCGGATCACTAGCTGTGCTTAGACATATCAATGAATTTACTTCGCACGTAAAATTGATAAGTTTAGTGGGAACAGAGAATTGGGTAGATCCAATGCTTAAGGCATTTATAAGCTCCGATCAGGATGCGATCATACGATCAAAAGATTTTACCAGTGTTGTAAAGCAGCGCTATGTAGAACCTAAAAGTGAGGGGAAAGAGTTGGTTAAATTATTTGCCGTCAATTTTATCGATAGAGATCCTATAAAAGAAGATCTTGAAGAAACTCTTCTTTGTAAGATTGCTAGCGAAATTAAGCATTACGATGTAGTGCTTGTAATGGATTTTGGTCATGGTCTCATGACAGATAAAGTCAGAGAATACGTTCAGAAAAACTCAAAGTTTCTTGTCATTAATTGCCAGACTAACAGTAACAACCACGGCTTTAATATTTTAAATAGGAAGTATCAAAGAGCCGATGCCTTTACACTTGATAAAACAGAAATTACGCTTGTAGCTGGTAAGAAGCATTTTTCATACGAAATGGCACTAAAAGATCTGTCCTTAACTCTTAACAGCCAATATAGTTGGTTGACGGGTGGAGCTACACATACTTTCGGATATAAAAAAGGGCTTGAAATACATAACTGCCCAGCACTTGAACAAACTGTAGTAGATACACTTGGAGCAGGGGATGCCTTTTGCTCTGTAGCAACACTAGCTGCTGCTACGGGAGTTCCGATCAAAGTCGCGACATTTATGGGGCAATTAGCAGGTGCTCAAGCTGTGAAAATTGTGGGTAATTCTCAAGCGATAAGTAAGACGAAATTACTCAAAGGAGCAGCTTCAATGCTCGCTTTCTAATGATAGCTAAAATTTATTATTTTATATGAAATGTATTGTTACAGGAGCAGCAGGTTTTATAGGAAGTCATTTATGTGACCTCCTGTTGGCCAAGGGTCATCAAGTAATAGCTATTGATGATCTTTCCACGGGTAGGCTTTCCAATCTTGTTTTAGCATCACAATCTTCTCACTTTAAATTACTAACGTGTAGTGTCATAGAATTAGACAAAGCTTCGCCTGAATTTAATCAGGTAGACTGGATTTTTCATTTAGCTGGTAGGGCTGATTTAGTTCCATCGATTCAAAATCCCGAAGACTATTATAAAGTTAATGTACAAGGAACCTTCTGCATGGTTGAACTAGCTCGTGCTATAGGAGCAAAAAAATTCCTCTATGCTGCAAGTTCAACTTGTTATGGTTTAGCTGATGTTGTGCCTACACCAGAAACCTATTCATGTCATCCAAGGCATCCCTATGGCTTAACAAAGGATCTAGGGGAACAAATTGTTATGCATTGGTCACAAGTGTATAAAATTCCTGCAGTTACCCTTCGATTATTTAATGTATACGGCCCACGCAGCAGAACTACAGGAGCTTACGGTGCTGTTTTCGGAGTTTTTCTAAAGCAGAAATTAGCTAAAAAAGCATATACGATTGTAGGTGACGGCAAACAATCACGTGATTTTACATTTGTAACAGATATTGCCGCAGCCTTTCTTAAAGCTGCTGAATCTAACGTGTCGGGTGAAGTTATGAACGTTGGTTCAGGAGGCACTTACAGTATTAATAAACTAGTTCAACTCTTAGGGGGTGAAGTAACCTATCTACCTAAGCGTCCAGGAGAACCTGATTCTACCTTTGCAGATACAACTAAAATTCGTGCCAGGATAGGTTGGTATCCTGTTATTGATTTCGAGTCTGGAGTTAAACGCATGCTTGATGTGATCGATGACTGGAAAGATGCTCCACTTTGGGATCAGAATACGATTGCTGAAGCAACCAAGGATTGGTTCAAGTATGTAAGCTAATTATATAATTTAAAATGAATCCAAAGATTAAAACTGTTCTCGTTACGGGTGGTGCTGGTTATGTGGGCGCTATTCTAACTCCTTTATTGCTTAAAGAGGGTTACCGAGTACGTGTACTCGATCTGTTTTTATATGGTGAGCATGTGCTTGAATCATCCCATAATAACGAAAATCTGGACATAATTATGGGAGATATCCGTGATGTCGCGTTATTAAAAAAATCACTTCTAGGGTGTGACGCTGTTATCCATCTAGCGTGTATTTCAAATGATCCTAGTTTTGAGCTAGATCCATCGCTTGCCCGTACAATTAATTATGATGCATTTATACCTTTAGTAGACATAGCTAAGGATAGTGGAGTTACACGTTTTATTTACGCTTCATCGTCCAGTGTTTATGGAGTTAGGGAAGAACTTAATGTTACGGAAGAATTAGAGCTAAGGCCACTTACCGACTATTCTAAATATAAGGCAATGTGCGAAGATGAACTCTTGAAGCGTAAAGCACCTGGTTTTAGTGTTTTAACTTTGAGGCCTGCTACTGTATGCGGTTATTCACCAAGACTAAGACTAGACTTGTCTGTAAACATATTAACAAGCCATGCGATAAATAAGGGAAAGATTACTGTTTTTGGTGGTAATCAATTAAGACCTAATTTTCATGTTAAAGATTGTGCTGAACTCTACGTCAAATGCTTAGAATTACCTGAAGCGAAAATTGACGGAAAGATTTTCAACGCAGGTTATCAAAATCTAACAATCATGCGTATTGCTGAACTTGTTAAGGAGATTATTGGTAAAAATGTCTCTATTGAGACAACCCTTACAAATGATAACAGATCGTATCACATTTCCTCGGAAAAGATTAAAAAGGAACTAGGATATGAGCCCCGTTATACAATAGAAGATGCAGTGAAGGAACTAAAAGTCGCTTTTACCACTGGTAAAGTGAAAGATCCACTTAACAATTCTCTGTATTATAATATAAAGCGAATGCAAGAAGTGAAACTCACGTGATTGATACGCCACTAGATAGTGTATTCTTTGATTCTTTAGACCGCATTTCTAAAGAATTGCGGTATGCTATTATATCTATGTCTCATAGAGCTCAGAGTGCGCATCTAGGCGGTGCTTTGTCCTGTGTGGACTTACTTACTTCGTTATATTGGACTACGCTCAAAATTGATAGTAATTGTCCGAATGATCCAATCCGGGATAGGCTAGTATTTAGTAAGGGACATGCAGTTTCTGCTTTATATGCTGTTTTAGCTAAAAGAGGTTTTATATCTCACGTTGACTTGCTGCGGTACAATGAAGAAGGTTCTTCTTTATCTGAACAGCCTTCTCCTCATTGTGCACCTGGTGTCGAATGGGCTACGGGTTCCTTGGGTCATGGACTAGGTGTAGGATTAGGAATGGCTTTAGCGGCTAAAATTAATAAGCAGTCGTATAATGTATTTGTTCTTATGAGTGATGGTGAATGCCAAGAGGGATCAGTGTGGGAGGCAGCAATGCTTGCGCCAAAACTTAATCTTGGAAATATAACTGCCTTAATTGATTTTAATAAATGGCAAGCAACAGCTCGTAGTACATCAGTCATGGCTATGGAGCCGATGAAGAATAAGTGGGAAGCCTTTGGTTGGGAATGCCATGAAGTAGATGGGCATAACTTAAAAGAAATTACAGCCGCAATAAAATCTAAAAGACGCTCCGATACCCCTTTAGCTATTGTCGCCCACACAATAAAGGGCAAGGGAGCTTCTTTCATGGAGGATGATAACAATTGGCATTACAGATCCCCTAGCCTTGAGGAAGTTCAAAAAGCTAGAATCGAACTAGGCTTACCATGAGAAACGCATTTGCTGATGAAATTACAAAGATTGCGGAATTAGACAGTAAACTTATCATGCTAAGTGCGGACATCGGCAATCGACTTTTTGATAAGTTTAAATCAACCCAACCAAGTCGGTTTTACAATTGCGGCGTTGCTGAAGCCAACATGATAAGTATGGCTTCAGGATTAGCAAGTTGTGGCTTCACTCCAGTTTGCTATACGATTACACCATTTATTACGGCGCGTTGTTTTGAGCAAATCCGTATAGATGTTTGTTACCATAATGTGCCTGTGATTATTGTAGGTACAGGATCTGGCTTATCATATGCCTCATTAGGTGCTACACACCATTCCTTAGATGATTTAGCATTGATGCGTGCTCTTCCTGGGATGAGAGTTTTTGCACCAGCAGATTCCATGGAATTAAGATCTTGCTTGAGAACGGTCTTAAAAGATCCATCGCCTACCTATATTCGTATAGGCAAAAAAGGAGAACCTAATGTCTATGACTCACCTCCAGATTTTACAGTCGGCAATTGGAATCAAATAAGGTCAGGTGAGCAGGTATCACTCATGGCAACAGGCAATATGCTTCCAGTTGCTAAAGAAGTCGCTATACTGCTTGAAGCTAAAGGAATTAGTGTAGGTATTTATTCATGTGCAAGCATTAAGCCATTAGATGAAAAGTGTTTGGCTCAAATATTTAATATAAGTTCGTTGGCTGTCACCTTAGAGGAACATGCCCTCATTGGTGGATTCGGTTCTGCTGTTGCCGAATGGCTTGTGGATAATAGAACACAAAATAAGTGTCCGTTAATTAGATTTGGTACTGCAGATAAATTTCTCCACTCGTCTGGTGAGCAAAAGCATGCCCGTGATGTTTTTGGTCTAACAGCTCCTAAGATCGCTGCAAAGGTTTGCCACCATCTCTCAATTATAACCTAACCCTTTATGCTGATCGGGGTAGATTTAGATAATACAATTATTTGTTACGATAAAGTTTTTTATGACGTAGCATTTGAGCATGGTTGGATAAGTTGTGATACTCCTAAATCTAAGGTAGTAATAAAAAATAAAATAATTTCAGGACTTGGTAACGATATTTGGACACAACTACAAGTTGAAGTCTACGGCCCAAGACTCCTAAATGCGGAAGCATTTCCTGATGCAATTAATTTTTTCTTTGCCTGCAAAAAAGCCAATCTACCGGTGAATATCATAAGTCATAAAACTAAAAATCCAGCAACAGGAAAACCCTATGATCTTAGGGCTGCTGCATTTAACTGGCTTAAAGTAAATTATTTTTTAGATCCATTAAGTACGGGTCTTTCATTTGATAGCGTATTTTTCTATGAATCTCGCGAAGAAAAAATAGCCGCTATTAAAGAAAAAAAATGCACTATTTTTATAGACGATTTAATCGAAGTATTTGATGCCAAAACTTTTGACAAAAGTATCAAGCGTATACTATTTGATCCTAATGCTTCTCAGTTAGGGCAAAGGAATTATCCTAGTGCGCAGAATTGGATAGGTATTAAAACTATTGTTTCATCTATCACTGGGCTTACTTTCAATGAGTAATCAAGACGATGTAAACTGGCATCCAAAAGCAGAATTGTTGCTTAGAAAAGCAGGCATTTCTGGATCATTCAAATTAGTCGCAATTCCAGGCGGTCGTAATAACAAAGTATTCAAACTTGTGGTAGGCAACCAGGCATACCTTTTGAAGTCTTACTTTCATCATACTGATGACACTAGAGATCGTCTAGGGCAAGAATTTGCATTTTTAGAGCATCTTCAGTTTTTGAATTCAAAATACACAGCTACTCCCTATGCTCGGGACTCTTTTTTGCATTTAGCATTAATGGAATTTATTGACGGTAAAAGGCCTAGTTTGGAATCTATAACCGAATATGAAATAGATCATGCGGCCAAATTTTTTATAGAAACAAATAAAGATAATATTACATCTAGTGCGATTAATTTATTACCAGCTTCTGAAGCCTGCTTTTGTCTAAACGAACATATTCAAAAAACACAGAAACGTATAGATCGTCTTACAGGTATAGTTGTTATAGATGATATTGATAGAAAAGCCCTTGATTTCTCGCAGAAAGAGATAGTCCCATTATGGATTGATGTTAGAAGGCTAATTGAAAGGAAACACAATAATAATTTGGATTATGTACTTGGTATGGATGAAAGATGTTTATCTCCATCTGATTTTGGATTTCATAATTCTCTTATTAATACCCAAAAGACTATAAGGTTTGTTGACTTTGAATATGCAGGTTGGGATGATCCTGCTAAGCTAGTATGTGACTTTGCTAATCAACCTGATATGCTTCTTTCACGTAATTTAAGTGATTGTTTTAAAAAACGTGTCATAGGTAGATTTGAAAAATCGGTAAATTTAAGTGAAAGAATAGCTATTCTAGAACCTTTATATCAAATAAAGTGGACCTGTATTTGCCTAAATGATTTCTTAGCAATGGGTAGAATTAGGAGAGATTTTACCGATGGAGAATCATCGCAAGACTCAAGAAAACGTCTATCTCAGCTAGAACGTGCCAAAACTATGCTTAGTAGGGCATTATTTTATAGGTCTTTAGCTTGATAAATACTTAAAAAACCTAAAAATCTACTTATGGGCAAATTACGTAATTTTGTTACACCTCTGCACAAAGCAACTACACGTAACTATATAGAGCGTATGGTTAATAACAAAGTAGATTGCATGCTTAAAGCAAAAGAGTATGAGTTTGATTATTGGGATGGAGATCGTAAATATGGTTATGGTGGTTACAAATATTTAGCAGGTCGTTGGAAGCCCGTAGCCCAAGCCTTAATAGATACTTACGATTTAAAGCCTGGTTCGCGCGTACTTGATGTAGGGTGTGGCAAGGCTTTTCTACTTTATGAAATGCAACAACTCGTACCTGGCCTTATTCTTATTGGTTTCGATGTTTCTAATCATGGATTAGCTTGTGCATTGCCTGATTTTAAAGGTGATCTTATGAAGTATAAGGCTCAAGATGCACTACCATTCGGAGACAAGCATTTCGACCTAGTTATATCTTTAGGTTGCTTGCATAACCTGAGAATATTTGAGCTTAAGTCTGCCTTGGCTGAAATTGAACGTGTTGGCAAGCATGGGTATGTCATGCTTGAGAGTTATCGTAACGAAAAAGAACTATTCAATTTAGAATGCTGGGCATTAACATGTGAATCATTTTTTGATACTGCAGAGTGGATATGGCTTTACAATCACTTCGGTTACAGTGGTGACTATGAGTTTATCTATTTCGAATGAGTAAAATAATTCTAATTAGTTTCCGTTTTAATAATATACAACATGAAGTTTAAAGCTGCAATACTGGTTGAGCTAAGAAAGCCATTGGTGATAGAAGAAATAGAGAACCAACCATTACGCTTTGGGCAGGTACTTGTTAAAATACATTGCAGTGGTATATGTGGTGCACAAATTAATGAAATTGAAGGAGCTAAAGGGCCTGATAAATTCTTACCTCATTTACTAGGTCATGAAGCAACCGCTACGGTTATGGAAATTGGTGAGGAAGTTAAGTCTGTTAAAGTAGGTGATCGTGTAGTTTGTCATTGGAGAAAAGGTGCAGGTTTACAAGCTCCTCCTGCTATTTATTCGTCAAAATCATTCCCTCGTATTAATTCTGGTTGGGTAACCACTTTTAGCGAATACTCGGTTGTATCAGAAAACAGAGTAACCAAAATACCAGACAATTTTGATGCTGAGAGCGGGGCACTTTTGGGTTGCGCAGTCACAACTGCTATGGGTGTTATTAATAATAACGCTAGACTTGGCATCGGTGAAAGTGTTGCTGTTTTTGGAACAGGTGGGGTAGGACTTAACATAGTTCAATTTGCCTCCATGGTATCAGCCTACCCAATTATTGCTATTGATCTTCAAGACCATAAATTATCATTAGCTAAATCATTAGGTGCTACACATACGATTAACGCTAGTCATGGTTCTGTAATTGAAGCTATTAGAGCTATTGTTGGAGAAAAAGGAGTTAATGTTTCCATCGAGAATACTGGAATTACAGAGGTCATAGAAAATGCATATGAAGTTACTCAGGCACAGGGTAGGGTAATTTTGGTTGGAGTTCCTCCAAAAGCAGCACGTAAGCCCAGTATATATACTCTACCACTGCATTTTAATAAATTATTAACAGGCTCCGAAGGTGGAGATTGCAAGCCTGACATAGACATACCTAAGTTAGTATGTCTATGCAATGCAGGTAAGCTCAGTTTTTCAGGACTTGTGAATAAACGTTATAAACTTGAAGAGATTAACCAAGCGTTAGCAGATTTAAAAAATGGATCAGTGGCAGGGCGCTGTCTTGTATGGCCAGCCCATAATTAATTAGATTTTCTTACTGTAAAGAGCTGTGC
>Ga0114960_10003310_pt1 | contig 12356 bp, 13 predicted proteins | sample C_130625_MF_Meta_FD_92637 | JGI IMG/M metagenome (GOLD analysis project Ga0114960, IMG submission 92637) | Freshwater microbial communities from Lake Croche, Canada to study carbon cycling - C_130625_MF_MetaG | ecosystem: Environmental > Aquatic > Freshwater > Lake | place: Lake Croche, Canada... | reverse complement strand
TTGTGATGGCTGGTCGCTTCGCCGGACGTCGCGTTGTTGTTACTGGCTCGAGCCGAGGAATCGGCGCCGCACTTGCGGAACGCCTGGCCGCCGAAGGAGCAAATATCGTCCTAACCGCGCGCACACTCGATCAGCACGAAACGCTCTAGGGAAGTCTCAACTCAACTCGCGAACGACTTGCCCGATATGGGACCCAGATCGAAGTTGTTGTTGCTGACCTCACCGATCCAGTTGATCGACTCCGCGTAATTCCTGAGGCAACCGAAGCGCTCGGCGGCCACATCGAGATCCTCGTGAACAATGCTGCGGCATCAATCCAGGCCCCGCTCACAGGGTTCTCAGTCAAGCGACGCAACATCATGTTTGAAGTGAACGCCAATGCTCCGCTTGATCTCGCGCTCGCTGCTGCTCCCGCAATGGTCGCTGCCGGCGAAGGCTGGATCGTGAATCTGTCCAGCGGCAGCGCCAAACATTGGGGCGGTCCTGGCGACCCCATCGAGCCGACCTCACCGAATATTTCTGCCTATGGCGCGTCGAAGGCTGCACTCAACCGCATCACGAATGGTCTCGCCATGGAGTTGTACGGCACCGGCGTTCGCGTCAACACCGTCGAACCGCGCGCCGCGGTTCTCTCCGAAGGTGCGGCGGCGCTCGTGGGCGACCGCCTGCGTCCCGATCAGATCGAGTCGATGGAAGCAATGGTCGAGGGCACCCTCGTCCTTTGCGATTGCGGCCCCGACGTCACCGGACGCGTCACTGTGAGCCTCGACAACATTGACGAGTTTGGGCTTGAAGTTCGCAATCTTGACGGGTCGGCTCTCGCCTAACCCCCTGCTCCAAACATCCAACTGTTCCTCCGAGAGTTGGAAGAAGTGCAATTTGGGTAGGTAGTAGCGTGAGGCCACTCTCAACCTTCCCGGAGGAACCAATGTCGTCATCACTTGCAGGCCGCTCAGCAATCGTCACCGGTGGTGGCACCGGTATCGGTGCCGCGTGCGCCACGCGTCTCGCCCAAGACGGCATGAACGTCACCATCTGCGGCCGCACCGAAAGCAAACTCACCGAGGTTGTCGATCGCATCAAGGCTGGCGGGGCCGCAGGCCAGATCCGTCATCAGGTCACCGACGTCACTGTTGAAACCGATGTTGCTGCACTTGTCGCCAACCACGTCGATGCCTTCGGTGGCCTCAATGGCTTTGTCGCAAACGCCGGTGGCGGTGGCGGCATGGGCCCCTATCACTTGCTCGACACCGACGAGTTCTTGCGCGTCCTTCATCTCAACGTGCTCGGCACGATGTTGTCGGTGAAGTACTCCGCCGCTCACATGGTCGCAGCAGGTGGCGGTTCGTTCGTCGGCATGTCCTCGCTTGCGGGCCACATTCCCCACCCCATGTTCGGCGCCTACTGCGTTTCGAAGGCCGGCATCGAAGAAATGATGCGCAACGCCGCCAACGAGTACGGCGAAACCAAGGTTCGATTCAATGCCATTCGCCCTGGTTTCATCTCCACCGAAATCATGGAAGGCATTCCGCGCGAGTCTGCGGTGTACGACTCCTACATCGTCAACACGCCGCTCAACGATGTTGGTGAACCCGAAGATGTCGCCAACCTCGCCGCCTTCCTCCTCAGCAATGAAGCTCGCTGGATCACCGGCACCACGATCAACGTCGACGGTGGCCACCACTTGCGCTCTGGCCCGGACTTCCGCTCGTTCATCGAGCCGGCAATCGGTCATGACGCAATGGTCGGTCGCATGTCGTGAGGCTCGGCCTCTATTTCGATCTGCGTAACCCTGCACCTTGGGCCCGTCCGTGGCCCGAGGTGTACGGGCGAGCGCTCGATCTTGTCGTCGAAGCCGAGCGTCTCGGCGCAGGCTCGGTGTGGTTCTCTGAACACCATCTCTTTACCGACGGTTACCTCCCACAGCCGCTCACCTTTGCCGCAGCCGCTGCAGCACGGACCTCTCGCGTTCGTATCGGCACCGCCGTACTTGTTGCCGCACTGCGTCCCGCTGTACTGATCGCCGAAGAAGCCGCCGTCATCGACCAACTCTCTGGTGGTCGACTCGAACTCGGCATCGGGGCCGGCTACAGCGTTCCTGAATACGAGCTCTACAACACCGACATCACAAAGCGCTACGGCCTCACCGACGCCGCCGTTGCCGAAATCCGACATTTGCTTGACGACGGAATTGTCACTCCCCCGGCAGCGCAAAATCCGTTCCCCATTTGGCTTGGCTATCAAGGGCCGCAAGGAGCAAAGCGCGCTGGTCGTCTCGGCGTTGGTCTTCTCAGTCTCGACCGCGCCCTTCTAGATCCGTACCGCGTAGGACTTGTCGAAGGCGGCCACGACCCCGCAATCGCCCGCACAGGTGGAATGCTCGACATCATCGTTGCCGACGATCCAGAAGCCGCCTTCGAACGAATTCTCCCCCACTACGCGCATCAGTTGAACTCCTATCGAGCAGCTGCTGTCGCAGGCTCGGGCCGCGATGCGCCGAAAGAAATCACTGTCGACAAGTTGCGCAGTGGCGCTGCACAGAAAGGCCAGATCCCTGGCCTTCGTGTTCTCGCACCAACCGATGCGGTGAACGCCATTCGTGAGGCCACCGATGGTTCACCCGTTGAGCACGTGTACTTGTGGGCGAGCGTGGCTGGCATGCCCGATGATCTCGTAGAGCGTCACGTTGAACTCGCGTGCACGCAGGTTGCGCCCAACCTTTAATTCGCCCTCGTGGAATTAGTCAGTTTCCGGGAGCGGCGGTAACAGCCCCATGTGGCGAGCGATCTCTTGCGCCTCGTGATAGCTGCCGTTTTTTTCGGTCGTTGCTCCCGTCGTTGCGAGCCACGTAATCGCAGCGCCAACGACCGATGGCTCAACTCCGCGAGAAGCGATCTCTCCGAGCTCGGTGACCATTTTCGTACGCTCAGTCGCAACGAATCCGGGATCGACAGTGAACGCGACGATTCCCTGGTCGCCATATTCGAAGGCCAAGCGATCGGCGGCGCGATGGAAGCCCGCCTTCGACGCGCAATAGGCCAACTGAGGTCCACCCTGACCAATGGGGAACTTCAACTTCCATTTACCCGAACCAGAACCGATGTTGATGACAACGCCACCGCCCCGAGACACCATGTGTGCGACCTGGGGCTGCAGCAACAGAAGCTGTGCGGTGAGGTCGCCCCACATTTGATTGATGAGATCTTCGGGGTCGGTGTCGAGGAAATGCTTTGGACCACCACCGGTGACGTAAATCGCGTTGTTCACGACAACATCAAGATGACCAAGACCGCCGATAGCTGACTCAACTGCAGGGACAAGTGCTTCGCGATCGAGAAGGTCAAGTGGAATCTGCACTGCGCGTTGGCCGAGCGCTTCAATTTCTGCCGCGGTAGACGCCAAACTGCCCGGCAATACCTTGCCGTCGTCTGTCAGCGCGGTTGGATCACCTTCGACAACTGTTCGGGCCGTGATGGCGACATCGAACCCAGCTTCGGCGAGGGCGATTGCGGTGGCTCGACCGATTCCGCGACTGGCACCAGTGACGAGCGCCGTTCTCGATTCATTACTCATAGGTCTTGACTCCAAAGCGATTGACCTCGAGCTTCGCGGAACAACCGACGCGCATCGGGGAATGAATGGTTGTCGTGGTCCTCGCCCCACGTGGTGATCCCATCGAATGACCACCGAGTCAAACAATTAATTGTGTAGAGGTTCGGATTGATCAGGAATCCAAGCGAGTTCGTGGTTTCGCCGCGAGCGTTGAACTCACGACCGAGTTCGTCAATACCGTCGAGTTCCACAATGAGCGGAAAGCCTTCGCCATCGCGGTCGATAACTCGACGCTCACCGCTCTTGAGCTTCGCCCAGTCGCCATCGCGCATGTACGAACCATGAATGGCAATTGCGCCGGTGCCGAAGTCCATGGTGATTGCATGAAACGCGTGCGTGTCTGACGCCGTTGCGTAGCTGTAGCCGCCGCGCATTGTTGATCCTCCATGGATGCCCTGCCCAAACTGCGGACGAGGGCCCCATGAACGATCGCGAAATCCATATGCATCGACAGGAATGGTCTCACCGTGCAGGACGATGGTTCCCTGATACCGACAGGGCTGATCGACATGCGATTCGCCCAACATGTTGGGGGCAACGATCCCGGTGACAATGAGGTCGACGTGGATTTCGTCGCCACCATCGGGATCGTCATAACGAACTCGCCACTGCTTCTGCGGTTCTAAACATTCGTAACGAATGCCGTTGGCAAGTGTGAGGTCGGTCAGTTTCTGGTCAACAAGTGGAAGGTGCCAGAACTGCTTGGCGTACACGCAGGTTTCGGGGCGTTCGTTGCGTCCGTCCCAAAAGAAGGCACCGCCAGCAGCGACACCTTGATTCGTTTTGAAATACGGATAGAGCTGACCCGACAAGTTGCGTTCGGGAACCGCGAACGTGAACCAACAGGTTTCGGTCCACTCGGGATCGTCGGATGTCGGTAGGTGAAACTCGTCGTCGGGATGCATGACGATCAGCTGAACGCCAGACCCGTGACCATTGCTGAGCTCAGGCCGCTGTCGACGTGGAGGTTCTCGCCGTTGATGAATGCGGCGGCATCGCTTCCCATGAATGCAAGCGAGGGAGCGATATCGGAAGCGACAGCCATACGGCCATTGCCTTGAACGCCGACAGCCCAATCGATCGCGTCCTGGCCCATCGACACCTTGAAATCGGCCATAAGCGGTGTATCGACCGGAGCGGGACAGATGCTGTTGATGCGAACACCGTTGCGAATCGCTGAGAACGAACGACGCATTGTGTAGACCTGCATGCACATCTTCGAAAAGCCGTAGACGTCGTTCACGACCTCGGGATGCGCCTCACACCAATCGAGGAATTCGTCCCAGTCGGCAATTTCTAGAAGGGACGTAATCTCGGCGACCTGTGCGGGCCAACCGTTTCCGGCCATCGACGCGGTGTAGACGATGGTTCCGCCCTTTGTGATTCGGTCGAAGAGGCCATCGGTAAGTCGTCGAGAGGCGGCGACGTTCACCGCCATACAGGTGCGGACGCCAGCGTTTGCGGCAACACCTGCGTTTGAGAACAGAACGTCGATCGGTCCTTCGATCTGAGCGATCGCAGCGTCAACCGATGCCGGATCGGCGAGGTTTGTTTCGATGAACGTGTCGCAACGACCCGTGGGTGCCTTGATGTCGAGGATGGTGAGGTGCTCAACACCAAGCTCATCAAGCAATTCGGCGAGGGCGGCACCAATGCCCGTTGCTCCGCCAGTGAGAACAACGCGCTTGCCGGCATAACTGAACAGGTTTGTCATGGAATTGAGCCCCCAGGATGAAGGGCCGCCACCCGGCGGCCGGTGCAGCGAACCTACGAGTGGTCGGGAAAAGTGTCAACATCAACCAATGCAGATTCGTCGGCTTACTCCCGCCCTTGGAGCGGAGATCACCGGGCTCGATCTCAGCAGCGATTTCGATGACGAGACCCTCAATGCTGTGCACACTGCACTCGTCGAGAACCAAGTCCTGGTGATCCCCGCTCCTGACCTCACTCCCGAACAGCACATGGCACTTGGTCGCCGCATCGGCGAGATCGAAATCCACGCGTTCTTCCCCAACCTCGGGCCGGGTCTTGAACATGTCAGCGTCCTCGACTCCGATGAAGGCAACACCGCTTCGATGTGGCACACCGATGAAACGTTTCTTCCTCATCCGCCAATGGGAACCCTCACTCACGCGAAGACGCTTCCCGATGTGGGAGGCGACACGATGTTTGCGTCGACAACTGCCGCATACGACGCGTTGTCCCCGAACATGAAGCTGTATCTCGAAGGCCTTACTGCGCTTCACGATCTCAGTCGAACGACAGAGCTTCGGTATCGCTTTGGCGGAGCCTCGCCGCAGCACTATGCCGATGCCATCGCCCAAGACCGCCGCACCGCTCACCCCGTCGTGCGAGTCCATCCGGAAACAGGTGCCAAGGGCCTGTTCATCAACCCGACCTACACCCGCCACATCGTCGGCCTTCCTCCCGATGAAAGCGACGCCATCCTCGCATTCCTGTTTCAGCATTCGATTAAGGAACACTTCACCTATCGCCATCACTGGCGAGAAGGCGACCTGCTCATGTGGGACAACCGCTCCACGATGCACCGAGTCCTCAACGATTTCCCCGGTCGCCGTCTGATGTACCGGGTCTCGGTCGTAGGTTCCACCGAGCGCTGATCCCCGCATTGCCTGCGATTCCGAACGGCTAGTTTCATTCCCCATAGGGGGGCGATTCGCCCGCGTTCGAAAGTGAAGGAACCCATGGCATATCCACTCGATGTTGGCGGCCTCAACGACTATCCGATGAAGGTCGGATCGATGCTCCTCACCATGGTTGATCCCAACCCTGGTTTCGAGTCCGCCTACAACCGCTGGTACGAGCGCGATCACTTCTACGCAGGCTGCATGGTCGCTCCACACCAAATGTCGGGTTCGCGTTGGGTCGCACCGCGCAGCCTCAAGGACCTTCGCTGGCCAGAAGGCGATGCCGCCGTCGCCAATCCAATCGATTCGGGTTCTTATGTCGCGATCTACTGGATTGAAGGTGGACACCACGACGATTGGAACAACTGGAGCACCGAACGCGTCACCTGGCTCTACACCAACAACCGCGGCTTCCCCGAACGCAAGCACACCCACACCAATCTGTTCGACTACATCGGTGCAGCAAATCGCGATGCTGACGGCGTGCCCGTCGACGTTGCACTCGACAGCGCGTACGACGGCATCTTCACGGTGTTCTTCGATGCCCGCGAAGGCAACACCGCAAAGAGTGTCCACGCAGACCTCGAGAAGTCCGGCGCTTATGCCGAACTGATGAACGGTTCCGACATTGAAATCGTTTCGTCCTGGCAACCGGTGGCAACTCCCGCAGCTGATCAGCCGATGGACCTCGGAACTCCTGCAGGCGGCCCTGAGCGTCTCGTGCAGGTCATCTTCGTTCGTGGCGATGTCACCAAGTCACTCGACCGCATGAAGACCTACACCGATGCGGTTGCCGCTGCTGGTATTGCTGATGTGCACCTTGTTGCACCGTTTTTCCGCACCGTTGTCGGCACGGACACCTACGTCAACGAGCTGTGGTAATCCACCGCCGGCTTGAAGTCGAGATTCTCCGAACTGCTGCGTCGGACCCCAACGCATGAACCCCGAACAGGTGACCGAGGCCGTTCCAGTTGTGTCGCTCGCTGAGTGGATTCGCAACAACGTTTCCAACGCGAGCGGCCCAATCACGGTTTCGCATCTGTCCGGAGGTTCTTCGAATCTCACGTTCCGTGTTCAAGACGACGCGAACGATTGGGTTTTGCGTCGCCCGCCGGTTGGGGCATTCCTCGCAACTGCGAACGACATGGGTCGCGAATACCGAGTTCAAACCGGACTTCAAAACACCGACGTACCGGTTCCACGAACTGTTGCAATGTGCGACGACGATTCGGTCATCGGCGTTCCGTTCTATTTGATGGACTTCGTTGATGGCATCGTCTATTCCGACACCGATCAAGTCGCCCACCTCAACGAAGCCCAGGCACTTGCCGCGAGCAACGAACTCATCGATGTTCTTGCACGTCTACATGCTGTCGACTTTGAAGCAGTTGGTCTTGGGCAACTCGGCAAACCTGCAGGCTTCCTTGAGCGCCAGGTAAATCGTTGGTGCACACAATGGGAGAAGTCGAAACAGCGCGAACTTCCCGCTGTTGACGAGGTTGCCGCACGTCTCAAGCGTTCGATCCCCGCCCATACCGACGCATCGATCGTTCACGGCGACTACTCCTTCAACAACACGATGTGGAGTCGCAGCGATCCAACGAAGATGGTGGCAGTTCTCGACTGGGAGATGTCGACTCTCGGCGACCCGCTCACTGACCTAGGCATGGTCAGCGTCTACTGGGGCGAGGCCGGTGCACTCATGTGGCGGAGTCGCTCTCCGCAGCCACACCGCCTCAATCCCGGCTTCCCCGTAGGCGATCATTTGCTGGCCCGCTACGAGGCCACGAGCGGCCGCTCAATCCGAGACATCGACGTCTATCGGGTTCTGGCTGTATTCAAGCTGTCGATCATCACCGAAGGCGCCCTCGCCCGCATCAAAGCAACACGACCGGGCGAAGACACCACGGGAACAGAGAACACCATCGCCGAGTTGGCCGAACTGGCGCTCGAGATGGCCAACTCTTCACCAGTCGCGTCGCTCCGCGGCGCGTAGGTTTCCGGCGCTAAAGAATCGGGAAGACCTCGGTGAACTCGACCTGAAGTTCACGCTTGGAAATACGCCAGCCTTCCGGCAATCGCACGTAGTCGTCGAGATAGCGAATGTTCATCACGTAGTTCTCGCGAGCTTCCGGAGAGCCGCCTTCAACGGGACGGACGTGTGTTGCCCGGCAATAGGTCTCGCCACTCGCGACATCGCCATTGAGAACGACATAGTGATTGGCCACCGTATGCATGGTGACGTCGTAGCGAGACAGGCCCTTGATCGCTTCAGAAATCTCGGCGCGACCAATGCGCTGACGAACGGGCTCGGGGTTACCGCGCTCGAAGATCCGCAAGACGCCTTCCGGAGCAAACAAACCCGCAAGACCTTCGTTGTCGATGCGGTCAGCGAAGCGCGCGTACTCGTCGACGATTGAACGGATCGCAAGCCGATCGGCGAGCTCGCTCTCGTTCATTGCGGAACCTGGAACGTCCAGCCGGGAAGTAAACCAAGATCGGAACAAAGTTTCGGAGCGAAGATCCACTTGCCGAGGAACTTTTCGGCGGTTGGGTCAGTTGCCAACCACGCCACAACCTTGCCCGTGGCCTCAGCGGGTTCGCTGCCGTAGCCGCTGCTGTATTCATCGTCCGGCTTGGCCGCCTTGCGGGCCTCGGTAACGACATTGCCGGGATCAACGTTGAACGCTTTGATGCCCTGTGCGCGATATTCCGCATTTACGCCACCAGCAACACGACCGAACGCGGCCTTTGATGCCGAATAGAGAATGCCCCAGCCACCCTCTCCGGGAGGACCAGCGGGATCAAGGCGAGCGGAACCCGACACCATGTCGATGATCGTGCCGCCACCAGCAGCGAGCATGTGAGGAATCACCTGTTGGATAAGCAGGATCTGATTCATGAAGTTGCCGGCGAGAAGATTGGTCATCGACTCGATCGTGAGGTCAGTGATTCGGTCGAGCGTGCCAACTCCGCGAAAGATCGCGTTGTTGAAAAGCACATCGATGCGGCCCCATTCGGCCATGACGGTGGCCGGAAGCGCGGTGACCGACGCGACGTCGATGAGATCCATGGGAACGATGAGGGCCCGTTGTCCGCGCTCTTCGATTTCCTGTGCAGTGCGTTCGAGACTTCCGGGAACCGCAATCGTGGTTTCTTCACGAACGGAATTAGGTTCGGCGACGCCTTCACCTTCACGCACCGTGCGCGCACTAACGACAACGTCGAACCCGGCTTCGGCGAAAGCAAGCGCTCCGGCTCGACCGATTCCGCGGCTTGCACCCGTGACAATGGCTACTGGCGAACTACCCATGACCGACTCCCCCATTCATCCCCTTGTGGGACTCCTGAACCTACCCGACGGGAGTTGTCGACTTGTTCTTGCCCCGGGCGGAAGAACGAACCAGGAGCGGGTCAGCCAATGACAATGCCTTGCCGCCAATTGTGAGCGAACGGCCGGCCAAACCGGGGTGTTCCATATCGACCAAGTTCGCCATGATGTCGAGCACAAGTTTCATCGTGAAGTTCGTGGACAATGCAATACCGAGAAGGAACTGCAGAAGCTTTGGACGGCCGATCAACCACGCAAAGCGTCGAGCAGTGGCAAAGAACGGGTCGTACTCCGAACGCAAGAGGGCTTGGTAGGCCGCCGACGCAGTTCCGGGTTCGGCCAAGAAAAGTTCCGCAGCGTGACGGCCCGACTCGAGCGCGTAATCGATGCCTTCACCGTTGAACGGATTTACAAGACCAGCAGCATCGCCGGCAACGACCCATCCGGGACCGCCGCGATGTTCAACGTGCATCGGCAGTCGCCATGCTTTCGGGCGGGCAACGAATTCACCGAGACCCCATGAATCACGCACCTGAGCGGTGTACGCATCGAGCATTTTGTTGAGGTTGAGGTCGGAGAAGTTCTTCATCGTTGATAATGCGCCAACTCCGATGTTCACGATGCCGTTGCCAGCAGGGAACACCCATCCGTAACCAGGAACGATGGAACCATCGGGACCTTTAACGGTAAGGCAAGCCTCCATGTAGCGATCATCGGCCCGCGTTGACGGAATGTAGGCACGAATCGCGAGTCCAAACGGCGATGAAGCAATGCGCGTTGCGCCAACTGCGCGTGCTGCAGGAGAACCAGCGCCCGATGCAATCACTGTGAGTTGCGCGCGAACCTTCTCGCCTTTCGAGATAACGCCAAGTACTCGGTCGTCTTCGATCCAAAGTTCGGCCGGAGAGTTCTCGCGAAAGTCCGCACCCGAATCGATTGCTGCTTGCATGACCATTGCGTCGAACTCGGCACGTGGAGCAACAGCGCCGACCGGAGGAAAAGCACCGTCGGGCCAGAACACTTCGCGAACTTTGCTGCCGGCCTGAACTCGCAAACCATCGATGCGATGAAAGCGTTCAACATCAATGCCAAGACGACGGCACTCAACGATTGCTCGTGGCGTCAGGCCGTCGCCGCAGGATTTATCTCGACCCTGTGCGGCCTTTTCGAACAGAGCCACCGATGCGCCGCCTCGTGCTGCCCAGGCCGCTGCCGATGAGCCCGCTGGACCGGCGCCAATTACGGCGATGTCGACCTGTTCCATGACCCGATTGTTTCGCGTCAGCGCCGATCAGGCCTCATCGGGTCAGGACTCTTCGATACCAAGCAATGGTGCCGTCGCCGACAACACTTTTGAAGACAGGACAGGGATCACATCGTCAACATCAGTAATGCGCACGATGATCTCCCGATGCTGAGGACGAATAAATCCACTATCGGCAGCGCTATCGAGAAACTCAAGGAGCGGCTGCCAGAACCCATCAACATCAAGCACCCCAACGGGCTTGGTATGAATGCCCAATTGAGACCATGTCGCGATTTCGGCCAATTCCTCGAGCGTCCCCAGACCTCCGGGCAAGGCAACGAAAGCATCAGCTTCGGCTGCCATGAGCGCCTTGCGCTCGTGCATGGAACCAACCTCGACGAGCTCAGTTAGTCCAGGATGTCCGATCTCGGTGGTGAAGAGCCCCTTCGGAATGACGCCGAAGACCTCTCCACCGTGGTCCAACACAGAATCAGCAACGGTGCCCATCAGCCCTACCGAACCGCCGCCGTAGACAAGGCGCACGCCGGCCTGCGCCATAAGGCGGCCCAACTCGGCGGCTATCGCCTCGTACCGGGGATCGTTGCCGGGCTTCGAGCCGCAATAGACACAAAGAGAGCCAAGAGTTGTCACCAATCCAGCCTATGGGCCCACCCGAACGCGAAACGGGCGCCGACAGTGTCGACGCCCGATCTTCAAAGCTCGGGGGGGAGGACTCGAACCCCCAACAAATGGACCAGAACCACTCGTGTTACCAATTACACCACCCCCGAAGGGCGAATGAACGTTACCGGCTGGACCGGGGGTGGCACCAAACCACACCGAGGATCCCAAGCGGGGTCAGTGCCAGGCGGCTAACCGGCGGTAATCGATGATGCGGCCAATTGCGACAGCACCGGTCTCGCGGACGTAATCGCTGAAGGTTGAACTGCCCTTCGTTGGCGACACATGCGCTGACAACCCGACCTCGTCGGCGATCTCCGCCGAGCGATAGGCGTGATACGGGTCGGTAACGATCACGACATCGTGGGGCAATCCCGCTTGGCGCATGATGAATGCCGTTGAGGAAAGTTCCTCGTAACTATTCGTGCCGTCAACCTCGATCTTGATGGCCGATTCAGGGATGCCCTTCGACCGCAGGTACTCAAAGCTGACGAGACCCTGCGTCTCTTTATCGCCCGGCTGCTTCCCACCGGCAACGATCACAACGGGGGCAACACCCTGTTTATAGAGGTCAGCGGCGTGATCAAGCCTGCCCTTGAGTACGGGTGAAGGTGAACCGTTCCACTGCGCGGCCCCCATGACAACAATTGCGGCCGCAGGAGCAGTGTCGTTCTGACGCGACGCCCACCACACCTGAGCAAACGTGATGCCGACATAAAGCACGACGACTGCGAGCAGTCCGAGGGCGATGCGTATCACCCAGCGCAGTCCGAAGAACATGTCAGCCCTGCAGGCGAACCTTCGCAGCCGCGAGTCGACGAAGAGTTTCGTCTCGACC
>Ga0114960_10003308_pt1 | contig 12360 bp, 11 predicted proteins | sample C_130625_MF_Meta_FD_92637 | JGI IMG/M metagenome (GOLD analysis project Ga0114960, IMG submission 92637) | Freshwater microbial communities from Lake Croche, Canada to study carbon cycling - C_130625_MF_MetaG | ecosystem: Environmental > Aquatic > Freshwater > Lake | place: Lake Croche, Canada... | reverse complement strand
TGTGCGGTAAGCATAATGCCATGCACGGCCTTCGCGCCCCGGTGGAGTATTTTTCTGTGTATCATCACCAACAGTACTAACATATAAGTTTACAGTACTGTAATATGTATTGTTGTCTACATAAAATTTGCTAGCGGCTTGCAGATCATCTGCACCATTTCGGACACCAAACCCGCTCATGCTACCTGGATGATCGCTTAAGGTCAATGCACCGGTCATTGAATCACCGTCACGTAATACAGCGTGTTGACGTTGTATAGCTTCTGTAGCAACATAGTTACCAGTTAAGCTAGCATTATAATCTGGGTCGTTGGTTTGTGCAGTAGTTGGCATTGCACGTACACGTAATGCTCCAGCTACTTGTCCGTTAGTTGCCTTTAAATAATTAGTGTCTGCATAATCAACAGTAACCGCTAGTTGTCCTAATGTTGTACTAACACCTTGGCTAGCATAGACAGCATTGAATGCCGCTACTAGATCTGCACTTGGGCTTCCTAATCTACCAATAGTAAACAAGTTAGCATTGATTGGAGCACCCATACTTGGTGCCGCATCGTTGATCAGACCGATAGCAGTACTAGCAATAACAACTTCTTGGTTGCTAGTTGTATCAATATTAATACCAATACCAGCTGTAAGTGTACGAGCAGTTAAACTACTACCAGTAGTACTACCCATAATGATTTGGTTTTTGCTGTAACTTGTTCCAGAAATTTTACCGTTAGTTGTTAACGTGCCAGTAACACTACTATTGAATGTAACGCTATTAGTAGTTGCTGATGTAACAATGTGATTACCGTTGTAGCCAGCAGGTACACATCCAGTAACAATAATATTTTCATCAGTATTATAAGGTAAACCTAGACCGGGATTTGGGTTTGTAAAGTACAATGTTACTTGCGTACCGTTAGCACTCGCAGTGGTAGTGGTAAATCCAGTAGTGCCTGGCGCATCAGCCAAGTTGCCAAATTTAATAAATCCGCCTACGCCAAATACGGCATACAGTTCATTAAAGTTTGCATTAACTTTATTAAACGATTCGCGGATACTATCGCCGGTACCGTCGTTACCTTGTATACCAATATCAATTATATTTTGTGCCATTTATTAAACTCCAAAGCTAGAACCGCAACCACAAGTTGTTTGTGCGTTAGGATTCTTTATGCTGAATGTACTACCCATTAATTCTTCTTTATAATCTATCTCGGCACCTGTAAGATATTGCATACTCATGCTATCTACAAGTACTCTGAATTCGTCTAAGGGGATCTCAAAATCGTCCTCATTCATCTCTTCATCTAGCGTAAACCCGTAACTAAATCCACTGCAACCTCCGCCTTGGACGAATGTACGTAAAGATACTTTGGGATTGTTTTCTTCAAGGAGAATATCCTTGATTTTCGACTTTGCTGACTCTGAAATGGTGATCATGATTGCCCTCGATATGATATTTATCAAATGCTTTTTATAATCTTAATGTAAATACTAGATGTATATTAGCACAGAATTTAGACAAACACAGTATGTACGCACCAGCAAACGTGGTAAACATCATACCTACGTTAGGAACAAACGAGTATTAGTCTTTAGATGTGATGCGTGTCAGGAAGTGTTTACCCGTGACAAGGGTAATATGGATCCTAATAGGATCAGCAACAACTATTACCACGTGTGTGGCAATTGCGATGCTAAGAAGTTTGCACAAATGAAGGGCGTCGAATCCCGGAGAGTATGGGATATGCCCGTAAGTAGTCTTAAGACGCTAGACCAATTCTAGCACTAATTACATTCCAATCAATAATCTTCCATTGATTGGCTAGATAGCCTTTCTTATCAGCTTGGTAATCTAACGCCCAGGCGTGTTCCCACCAGTCAATGATGAGTACAATGTCCATACGGATTTCGTGATTTTCGATTGTTTTAATTTCGCCTCTGTGCGACAAGTAAACCCATCCACTGCCCTGTACTGACATGGCTTCTTTAAGAAATTTGTCCTTAAAGTTATCAAATGTTTTGAAATGTTTGTCAATAAACTCACCAGCTGGCCCTGTTGGTTTGTTAGAACCGTTAGGTGTTTGGTATTGTGTAAACAGCAAATCGTGTAAAAATGCACCTGCTTCGTTAAAGTCAGCATCGCCCTCTCCGTTATTGAAACGGGTAACGTAGGCCTTGTACAATTTGCCGTAATGATAATCTATAGTATCTTCACTGATACTAGGCTCTAACTCATCGCGGGCATACGGCAACTTTGTTTGAGTTAAAGTTTTGGGAGTTTTACCCTCGTTTAGCGTGATATGCTTAATAAAGTTGTACATAATGATATTTAGCTATAAATAACACACCAGGAGACATAACCATGTTACAACACATTAAAAAACTATTTGGCATTAAGCCTAAAGCAGAAGCTCAGCCAGAAGTACCTTACAAGGTAGAAGCACCAGTTGAAGTTGCTCCAGCACCAGTTGCTGAAGTTGCTCCAGTTGTAGCCGTAGAAGGCGCAGGTGCAGTGGCAGTTCCGGCAAAAGCGCCTAGAGCTAAAAAAGCACCTGCGGCTAAGAAAGCACCGGCTGTTAAAAAGCCACGTGCTCCAAAAGCGCCTAAAGCAAAGTAAGTTTCTTAGCTTGCTCGTAAAGAGCAAAACTAGCAAGATTTTTACCTTTAGACTCGCACATAATATCGTGCGTGTTTAGAAAGCTCAGTGCCCATTCATTCGTTGCTGTATTCCAGTAAAAGTCTGAATGTGCTCTGAGCTTTTGCTTTTTATATCCGCTTTCTAGAAGACTTTGATGGTCAGGGGCGCAAACGTCGTTATGATCCACGAGATAATCTTCACGGCTGACAGAGTAATGCATAGTAGGCCGGACACCACGCCAAGACTGAACAACCCGATCAACACGGGAGTCCATGGGCGCGATGTACTCGCCTGTTTTAATCCAATGGTGGTGAATATCAAGAACGATAGGCACCAAATCAATAAGCTCAAGACAATCATCTAACCCCCATGCGTTTTCTTCGTTTTCAATTGTAATACAGTTGCGGGCCTCTGGCGATAGTTTTCCGTGGGCACGTCTGATACCTTCGGGACCTTGTTTACCCGAGATGTGTACGTTGATTTTAAAATCTTGGAAGGATTTACCGTAGCCCATGTAACGTGCCATATCTGCATGATACTCGAACTCCGCTATCGAACGTTCAACAATGCCTGGGTTATCACTTGCCAGAACTGTAAACTGCCCAGGATGCATACTAAGCCGAACATTGTTAGCCCTAGCAATATCGCCCACTCTTTTGAACGCGGTTTCGGCGTATGATACAACGTCAGGTTTGCGCCAATAATCAGCAAAGTCAGCGTGAGTATAAGCAGGGAGAATGTCACTGCTAATCCTAACCATCCGAAGAGGAGCATCAAGTGCGCTGACACGTTCTACCAACTTCCTTGTTGCTTCGATATTGCCTACCATTAGGTCCCATAGTTTCTGCTCCGCGACATCTCTTGACTGTCTATTTAACCAAGATATGGTAGTTGTGCCTGTGTTATACTGTTTAGCATCGTCATCCTTGTGGATGCCGTTGACTTGATGAGGAGAGTCAATCCATTTACATGCGAAGCCTATTCGTTTCATTACCAATGCCTTATGACGCCTGCGATTATAAAAGTGTTTGTAAGTATGTATGATAACACAATTAAGGTACGAATGCAAGCAATTCGATCCGATTCCTCGTCCGAACTGCCTGATTTTTCACCTAATGCTTTGGCCCAAACACGCCAAATTTTACGAAAGAAGATCCTCATTCCACTCACGATGCCCTTCTCTAAATGCCATGTTTGATTGAGTTTCACGTACTTCTACACGATAGCACCACAAGCGAGCTGCCTCACCTGGGCCCCACATTTCTGGAATGTAAACACCGTTGACATACTTGTAAAGCATATCACTTAGGCCTTCGCAACCTAATCTTGGTAAAATTACTACCTTAGCCATTTTCTTTTCTTGTAGCAGTTTGTATGTTTCCATTTCTGGATCATCTTCTGCTACGATCAATGTATGATCAAATTGATCTTCTAGTGTTTTCTTTAGTTCTTTTAAGCCGCCATAATCAGCCGCCCAATTACGAACGTCTAGATTATTTGTGCCAAAGTAGAATTTCATACTAAATGAATAGCCATGAATTAGATTACAATGACTGTCACTACGCCATTGTCTGTAAGCACATGGAAATGCATCCACATATTCTTTTGTGCTTTGATATTTGTATACTACCGGTTGTAAAGTTGCCATTGTTATCTCCTAAGATTAAGCAATGGCATGCAGAGTTTATATTGCGGGATGAATGCCTAAGTCCGCATATACTAATTATACACTTTTATAGTGTAAGGTCAAGTTTATTGATTTGCAATTTGCCCGAACCCTAACCATTGTCCGGGAGTACCAGTGGTGACACATACCCAACCGATATAGTCGTTGGCTTTTGGTTCTGCGTTCCAACAAATGTCTCCAGCGGCATAGCTACCAGTAGTTGGTGCGGCAATATGAGTTGTGAAACGTTTGCCGCCAATATTAACATCACCATTTACACTAAAGTTCAAACTAGGATCGGGATTGTTAATGCCAATACTAACCTTGCCAAATATTTTTACTGGCTTGTTGTACAACGTCTTGTCACCGATACTAATTTGGCCAACATCACCATTAAGGATTTCGTTACTTGCAGTGACGATTTTAACTGAATGATTAGTGCTAATACCTGTATTGGTTAAATCTAAGCTATGTACACCATCATTAAACGATATAGCCTTGGCTATAATAGGACTTTGATCTGCGTGTAAGCTACCTAACAATGTTGTATCGCCGTTAACTGTAAGTGTATGCAATGAGCCCACTTGTGTTAGGTTTGAATTAACAACAGTTGCACCCAATGTAGTTTCGTTCAACACCATGCGGTTGTTTGCATAGTATGCCTTGCCCTCGGCAATATCAAAACTTTCAGTAGTGTGTAGTCTATCTGGACCGTTTAACATTGTTAAACTACGAGTAGAGCCAGTACCTGCCCAAATTAATCCAAGTCCATAGATACTTGTATCGTTTGTGGCTACAAACTGTAATGGATGTGTGCGATCAATTCGGTTGTCTGTTACTATGTTGGTAGCAGTCAGTGTTCCGTAAACATTTAAAACACCGCCACCTCTGTATTTGTCTCCAACATCAACTTCACCATTACTTTTAACAGTAACGCGAGTCATGCTGTCTGTAATTATAGCAAAGTCGTGATTGCTATCTGTGCCAACGTATGCACCTGTAATGTTAGGACTGCCCAACACAACGCTTATATTGTTTTCTAAAATGTTGATAGCGGCACTGGGTTCGTCTGTGCCCAAGCCTAAACGGTTGTAACTACTGTTAAAGTAGGCAAAATCACCTAGCGTGGTGTCGCCGCTGACTGTTAAGTTAACTAGTGTACCTACGGCACGTAGGCGACTGTTAACAATAGTTTCTCCCAATCCTGAACTAGTAAGTACAGGAACATTGTCTATCTTGTACGCTTGATCGTGTGCTGTATCGAACCCTACACTAGCCCACAAACGTCCGCCAGTTCTGTATTGCAATTGGGCACTGCCAGTTGGCCAATGCCAAACAAATCCTTGTCCATTTATTTCGTCCTCGGTGTCTGCATTAAAGTCTGCTGAGTTATCAACGAGCGAATTACGTACAATAATAGAGTCAACAGTTACCGAACCGTTGATAGTATAGTCGCCGTTATGCGTAAATGTGCCGGTAGTTTCGGCTAATTGGCTATTAATTAGCTGTACAATACCGTCTTGAATAGTTAGTTGGGTCATGGATAAACACTCTCTTTGGAGTATTTATCCACGATTTGCTAGAGCTTACTGTACTTTCAACAGTATAGTGTCTTCGTTAATGCGTCCATTCATCTTAGTGTCTGTAGCATTAATGTCTTCCAAGAACTTGCGTAGTTGGACTTTGCCTGCGGCTTTGAACTCTTTGAGCTTTTCCTCGGGCTTACGTACAGTCTTTTGGATGCTTTTGAATTCATCAAATCCTGTAATTGTAGTGCCTTTGACACCCAAGTCGTTAAACTCTGCGGCAACGTACTTGCCCAATTTACGAGTCTTAGTATTAAAGATCCAAAGTTCCTTAGTACCAATGATGTCAGTAGGGTTAATGCTTACTAACTTCAACGGCTCGTTCGATTTCATGTACTTGAGCTTGGCAACCAACTTGTCCTTAGGTACTACTTTAGCTTTACGAGGCTTACGGTTAACTTTGGCTTCTTGGGCAAGCATGTCGCAAGCACTCATAATCTCTTGATAAAACGCAATCAAGTTCTTAATTTGCTTCTTGCTACGGTGGCTATAGCCCTCTTTAAGCTGTTCATCTGCCTTGCCGCTAGCCAACTCTTCAAGTTCAGCTAAATCCCTGCTGTAGAGGGTTTTAATAAGTCTAGCGTGTGCGGCTTTGACCTCTTTACCCTTGAGCAAGTTCAAAACTTTGAACGCTTTTGGATCAAAATTCTCAGGATCAGTTTGGAAACCTTCGATGGCATCTTCCAATTCTTCAGTCATTTTGTATGCAGTTTCCTTCATACGTTCCTGAATAGTTGGCTGTACTACCAAAGTTTTAACTTCTACAACTGCTTCTTCGTCTTTGTCGTTCTTGCCTTGCTCAATTACATCCACAATCTCTTTACGCAACCAAGCGGCTGTGTCGCGACCCTGGTTGAAGTCCTCGCGGATTGCGGGCATACCGCGAAGCAAACAGGACGCAATAGCACCCATTGTAACATTACAACGGTTGTCCTTAGTACGTTTAAAATTGGCAATGTCTTCTTTGGTACAGCCAACGCTAGTCATCCATTTGATAACTGCGGGCTTCAAATCCTTACCATTAAATTCCAAACGGTAGTAAGACATTGCATTGTGCCAGTGGCGTTGAAATTGCTCGGCATCCATTTGCTCCACAGCATCCCAAGTTGGACTATAGTCTTTTGGGGCTTTAGTACGGTGAGCAATTACTTGCTTTTTGGTAATGCGTGTCTTTTTTGCTGGTGCTTTAGTAGCCAATTTCTGCTCCTGTTTTGTTTAACATGTGTATATTATACTGCCAAACGCTCACTCTGTCAAGCCCTGATTGCCCTTCAAAAACTTAGCATTTTCGGCATCTTGTTTAAGCATCTCTTCCCAAATTCGTTTTGGGTGGTCTGGGGGCAATTCTTCTTGTAATACTATGGGTATAACTTTTTTGGTTTTATCTCTGTAGGCTTCGCGTATAGTTTCTTTAGTTTGATCCTCGGTAGTTACCCAATCTTCTATATTACCATTATCAGTATATTCTCGATTAAAATCTTGTACACATCCATTAAAAAATTGGTGTGCTATATGTATTGAGTAATTACCAATTTCGTCTACCTTAAATTTAATATTGGCATTATATACTTGTGTAATAGATTCGCCAAATGTTTCTCGATCAGTTTCAGTATCAAATAATAAACTAAACTCGCATTTTCCAAAATACAAATATAATGCATAGAATATACTGTAATATTCATTAATAATAGTTCCATCAAATGTTTCTTCAACTCTGTCCAATTTAACAAAACAATCTGGCTTAATATAATCTACAGTCGACGGTGCCGATTCAAATTTATAAAAATCTTTAATATTGGAATATCGTTGAGAATTTAAAATAATACTGCCCGCTTTGTCTTCAAGTATTTCTAACCACACATGAAACATCTTTATTCTAATGAATCTATGTAGCATTGTATTCTTATGAAAATCAGTATACCAGTTGTTTAAAAATTTTGTATCGGCAACATTGTCTGTACCAACTATACCATATTCTCGCCAGTCGGTTTGCATATGACTTTGTGCCGCTGGGCCAGCACCAAAGCCCGGACTAATCACGTTAATAGCTGTTCTTAAATTTGCCAGCAGTTGTAGACTATGTAAGAAGTCAATTGGCTCTTCTGTCGGGAATCCTATGATCCAATTGACATGGTTGAATATTCCTTCGGCTTGGCCGTCTCTTAGATTATTCTCTACTTCCCATATCTTAATCTTTTTACGCATGTCAAACAATACTTTCTGACTACCAGATTCTACGCCATAGCTTAGTCCAGTACATCCGCTTTGTTTAACTTTCTTTAAAAACTCTCTAGTCATGCGGCCATCGCACCGAACATAACTATTCCAAAATACATTTAAATTGTTTTCGATCAGTAAGTCAACTAGTCGTTCAAAGTTTTTTAAATTACCGTTTACTAGGCTATCTACAAACCAGAATCGTTTAATACCGTGCAGATTTACTTGATGTTTCATCTCCGCAACTACCCGATCAGGAGTCACACTTCTAAATTTCCAAAAGTATGTTTCTGCACAAAAACTACATTGGGCAACACATCCGCGACTAGTTTCAATGCTTACTCCGTCGGGGTGCATATAACTACTTAAATTGTAATCGGTGTAATCTGTAAATGCATACGATTCTAATTTTAACTTGCTATCAGTTGAACCAATAAATTTTGCGTGTGCATACACATCGGGCAAATTTTCTAGTAATGATAAAAAAGATTCTTCTGCTTCACCGAGGAAGTAATAGTTTACTGGTAATCCAATTAGTGGCCCTTTCACTCTGCCTGTAGTTAATACTTCGGGCCCGCCGGCAACTATACATACATCGGGCATACGATTTCTTAATTCTGTAATAAAATAAGTAGCCGCATTGATATTTGTATTGTAAAGGCTAAACCCTACTACTTTTGGATTTGACTCTACAAGCTCATCTATAACATTATCTAATAAATCTTTAATTAATGGAAGTACTTGTGTAAGAAAGTTTTCTTTTACAGTCCATAAGAAATAACGTTCACCACGCCAGTAATCTTCTTTTGTAGTGCCTAGTATTGTATGATAGGACTCGATATTAAGATCATACACTTTGGTACTGTAATCAAATTCTCTAAGTATTCCCACTAGCTTGGCAATGTTATACGGTGGAAATATAATGCCCCATGCAGGTAGCATGACCATGGCTACTCTGAACTTACTTGTATCGGCCCATGGTATGTTAGGATTTTTAAAGCTAGCGGCTACCTGCTCAACATCGCCGAGGTGCGAGTTTGCATGGTTTAACAGTTTATCTGTTTCTATGACATGATCAAGAATAACTTGATCTCTGTCTTTGTTAGTATTGGTCATTTTGGCACCAGTGCGGCCATGTTACCTAATTTGACTTGATCATTGTTAAAAATCGGATTCTTTAGTATTTCTATTAATTCAGATTTTTCGGGATGGTTATCTTGCCAAATGGCCATAGCTTTAAATTGGGTATCGTCCATGTGATACCATTGAGCTATTAAGTTAGTCCAGATAATAGGTTTAGATTTAAAACCCAAATGCCATTCGACAAACTGTACTAGCTCTTTATAGTTAGCCTTTTGTACAATTAAATTGCTTTGCCATCCTGATATATTAGGAAAGCATTTGTCTACAATCATTTGATCTAGCAAGTCTAGGTTCTTTTGTACACGTTTAAAGTTTCCGTTCTTGCGAACAATTTTATAAGTTTCCTCGGTCGCGGCATCCACACTTACATTAACATAACTGATATGGGGCCACAATGGTTTGATAGAGTTCCAGTTTTGCTCAGTCATCATTACTCCGTTAGTTTGGAGATTGATGAACAAATTAGGGGGTATAGGCTTACTGGCCAGTTCTTCCAAGTAGCCCCAATATAGCGGACTAGCAAACGGATCACCGCTACCAGTGATACTCAACACAACTCTGCTATGCTGTGTTACCAGTAGTTCTATCAATGTTTTAACTTTTTCGTGTATGCGTTTTGCCTGTTGTGCTTTATGGTCCGACATGTCCTCCGGATCCCACACAATAAGACCGTGCCGGCAACTTGGGCATTGTAAGTTACAACTAGGATCGTAACTAAAATATACATCCATACTTCTATGGGCTAGCAAATTATCTAATTTTTCTTTAGGTACGATATCCCAGTAGAACTCCCTCTTGTGCCCGTTTAACAAGGAGTTTAACTGCGGGCATTGATCATTACAATTGGTAAACTTGCCTTGACGCATATCATCTTGTATTTTACGTCTATCTAAATTATTAATAACATCTTCAGGACTATCTGTTAACAAGTTACCAACCCATGTAGGTAACCATGTTTGACAGCAAGCACTAACTTTGCCACTCATGTGTATTTCAATGTGTCTGAAAGGTGTGGCACACGCATACTTAGACAACACTTGCTCTGGATTACCATAGTCGGCTTCCGGCTTAATAAGATACTTGGCCATTATCCTAGTACCTCTTGTAGTTCCGGAATAGTTGCTAAAGTACTTTCTCCACGCATTTTATCTATAGTGTTGGTAAAGTTCTTAAAATCTTCTAGCCACTTGATGTTTTGTTTCTTGTCCAAATGCCAAAATAGGTGTAAGAACAAGTGTCGTATATCGACTCCGTACTTGACTTTGTAGTTGGTAATATAATCTTCCAACTGCTGTTTGATTTCTTTTCTGTAGGCGTCTGTTAAGATACTAACATGGAATCTTGGACTAAACTCTACAACATTGATAGAAAAGTTTGACCAGTTTTCGTATTCTTGTTTAATAACGCCCAGGTCTATTAGTCCGTCTATAATAGCAGGAATTCTAAATACATTCATAGCACTGACGGTTATACTAGGTCTAACATGAATATTAAGGTTGGCAATGGCTCGGAGGTTTGCTTCAACATTGGCCCAGTTAGTTCCGCTACGTATTAGTTCAGCACGTTCGCCGAGCTCGTCGATACTTGGCCATAGCCATACTCGTCTGCCCCACTTGGCCCAGTAGTCAAGTACGTTTTTATCTTTATAGGTAAGTTTGCTGAGATTTGAATTGTAAGTTAGGATAACATTGTATCGCTGTGCTTCATCTAGCATGTCCAAGATCTGCCAGTGTTCGTCCATGAGCAATGGTTCGCCGCCAGCAAAGTAAATCTTTTCAACAGTATTAACATACTTCTTTAAAAAGTCTACATTGGTGCTTTCGTCAACGGTGACAATATTAATAGTCTTCTTACTATCTGCTTCGGTGAGCCAGCCTAGCTCTTTACCTTCAGGAATCCAAGAGCTACTGAACTCTGGCCCGCAAGTGCGGCACTTGTAATTACACAGATTGCTGAATCTAAAATCCCAATACTTCAAATCAACATTGTCAACATGACCGTCTGGCGCAGTAATGACTGGAATCTCAGCTAACTTAGACTTAAAGTATTTGTTGTGATTCATTCGGGTACTAGAACCGCCACTACGTTCGGCTTCAAAGCATTTACTACACGCTTTGGGTTCTACTCCGTTGATCATATCTTTACGGAGATTCTTCATGTAATCTCCGTTCCAGACTTCTTCAATAGTTTGGGTAGTCAAATCCCCAGCAAAGGTTTTATAGTCACTGGTCATGCAACAGTGATATACTTTTCCTCTAGGGATGATGTTCAAGTGAAGCCATGGTAAGGCGCAGATAGTATGTTGTGTCATACTATACTTATTACGTCCAGAGGCTTTGTCTAATTTTTATTAGACGAATCATCATGGCTTCGTCTTCTTTTTCGTAATCGGCTTCAATTTTTTGTAGTAGCTTGAGTGCCTTATCGCTTTGCTTTTTAAGCACTGGATCTTTATCTCCACTAAAACTTAGTCGGCCACCGTTGGCAATACGACTTGCTTCGCATGCCGCAGTCCAACCACTTGCTTCGTATGGATCAGGACGATTACGATAGGTCACAGTCCACCAAGTGTATAGCTCAATAATTTCCTTAGCACTCTTAGCTTGATAGGTTGGCTCGCCGTAACCTTTCTCCCCAGGAGTAGCACCCATATCTTCACCAACAGTAAGTTCACTTGCCCACTTGAGATATTGCATACCAGCTTCAGGACTGCGCCATGTGCGCCAACGTAACCAACCACTGCGCCACCACGGTACTTCAAATTCAGTTTTAGCTTCATCACTCCACATGCAGTGATGCCACGCTTGTTCTATTTCAACAAAGTCCACAAGCTCATTGAAAAGACAAGGAAGAAAGCGATTGCCAACATCACTCCAACTACCAGGCCGTATGTCTCTCGGATGGGCTGTGAGAGCATGGCTGTGGCTAACCCAGCGATTATTAATATAATAGCGTACATCATTTAATTTATCCGGTATGTAATAGACTATTTTTTGAAGGTAGTCTAAACCTTCTTCAGCCAACCACCAGCGAACAGGATACGCCAATTTAGCTCGATCTTCCCACTCGTGCCATTCTTCGCTAGTACCGCACTTGAGTTTTGTAGTGCCGCGAAT
>Ga0114960_10003305_pt1 | contig 12363 bp, 15 predicted proteins | sample C_130625_MF_Meta_FD_92637 | JGI IMG/M metagenome (GOLD analysis project Ga0114960, IMG submission 92637) | Freshwater microbial communities from Lake Croche, Canada to study carbon cycling - C_130625_MF_MetaG | ecosystem: Environmental > Aquatic > Freshwater > Lake | place: Lake Croche, Canada... | reverse complement strand
TCGTTTATTTTTATCGTTTATTTTTATCGTTTATTTTTATCGTTTATTTTTATCGTTTATTTTTATCGTTTATTTTTATCGTTTATTTTTATCGTTTATTTTTTGGGTATTTTTTGGGTATTTTTTGGGTATTTTTTTCTCTTTACAAAGGGAAAAATAAAAAGATTTGAATCATATAAAACAGTTGAGTTGAGCCGTAGCCCGGGGCAGAAAGATTCAAAGTATATGATCCTATACAATTAATCGGCTCCGCAACCCTACGGTTGGTGACTACACCACCAATTATGGTGTAATTCTTTTGATTGAACTTATTTTTATTTTTAGAAATTGGTCCATTGTGGACCAACACCAAGTAAAGGGTTAAACACCCAATTTTTGCGTTTAAATGTCAATTATTATATACATACATATTGTATAATTATGATAATTCAGCAATTATTAGACACTTTATATTCTCAAAATTCTCCATATTTATCTTGTGAAGAAAAATATATTGATAATGGATATCCTCATACAAGTATTGTATATGATTTATTACAAATATTATTTACAAATATAGAACCTACTTATATTGTTGAGTGTGGTAGTATGTTAGGTGGTTCAGCAATTAGAATGGCTGAAACATTAAAACATAATAATAAATCTACAGAAATAATATGTATTGATCCATTTACTGGAGATGTTAATATGTGGGATTGGGAAAAAGTTGGAGGCATTGGTAATGGTGGTTGGCGTTTTTTAAGATTAGAAAATGGAATTCCAACAATATATAAAAGATTTTTAGCAAATTGTAGATATAGCGGGTTTGAGCATAATATATTACCTATAAATGCTACAACAAGTGTAGGAATAAAACTATTACAGAGATTATTTTTTCAAAAAAGAATTAGTGTATTGCCTAACTACATATATTTAGATTCAGCACATGAAAAAGATGAAACATTCATTGAATTATCTTTATGTTGGAATTGTTTAATTAACAATAGTATATTATTTGGAGATGATTGGGCATGGGATGCAGTAAAAGAAGATGTAATTAAATTTTCAAATGAGATAAAAGATACAACTGATTATGAAAATTTGAATAAAATTCATAATTTAATAAATGGTTCGCAAATATATAATAGTAATATTTTATTATATAATGGTCAATGGATATTATTCAAGAAATAATAATTCACTTTATTGTTCTCATATAAAATGGGTGTTTACATGAGAAAAGATGTAAAAGATTTACAAATATTAAATTGTTCGTAAAATCAGACATTACGGTCGTGTCGGACTCTTTGAGCTTGGTTGAAGGTTGCCGTTTTTTATTTTCTTTCTAAAGTAAAACAGTTGAGTTGAGCCGTAGCCCGGGCCATAACCTGGGTGAAGCCCGGGGCAGAAAGACCAAAGTATATGATCCTATACAATTAATCGGCTCCGCCACCCTACGTTCGGTCCTACGGTTGGACCTTGGCAAAGGTTGCGCTTTTTTATTTTAGAAAGAAAATAAAAAAGTAAAAAGTCGACTGGCGACGTAGACCGGAACATAAGGGGTGAACTATAGGATCATATACAACTACTTGACATCACAACCTTGGTGGAAGGTTTTATTTTTATTTTATAAAGGAAAATAAAAAAGGTCTAAATAATTAAGTGCTTTATTATAATAAACAGAATCATTTTACAGTATAGGAGGGATAAGGAACGAATAAGGAACGAATAAGGAACCTGGGTTCCCTACTTACTTACAATATCTCTAAATCTCTCAATCTCCAGTATTCACACGCTCCATTCGGCAATGGTCGCTGAACAATAAACGGCAATTTTTTCGATTCGAATTCTTTCAATGCGATCAAATACCCATCCATCATATCCGGTTCTACTTCTACAAACAATTCTGCACCCGCATTGATTTGTTTAGCCCGTTCACCTAAAATGCGGGCTTTTTCGTATCTCGTGACAAAGGTTGATGTTTTATGAAAGGGGTCTACGATTTCTCCATTAGGACCACGCACGATTTTACACAATGTTTCTATTTCGTCATTATTGTGAATCTGAAGGTCGGTATGATACTCTTCAATCACCTTGCGCTGAATATCCTTTTCGAATTTCTGCAAATAATCCGCGTCTTCATCTTCTACTGAATCGTCGTCGTCGTCGTCGCTTCTAGCATAAATGTCTTCATTATATCCTTCGATATTCATCGGTTCTTCATCGCCCTCCCCCGAAATACCAATCCGCCGTGTTCCCCTCTCCAATTGTTCGTGTGTTTCTATTTCTTCATCATCATCCGACTCAATCGAATCCGCGTCAGATTCGATAGAACCAGCACCAACCGAATCGTTATCGGATTCGTCGATTAATTCATCGACATCTATTTTGGTAGATTTGCCGATTTTTATTTTAGGTTGCGGTTCAATGGATTCGTCACCACTTTCACTAGAGTAATCTTCAATATCGGACATGGTTCAATGAGTAATGTAATATATGTTATATTTATATGTTATTTTTCGGAGAATCAATCAATTTTTTGAGACGCGGAATTTCTGGTTGGGACCTTTGTGACAGGGGTATGTGATCAATTGGCCGCTATTATAATTCCCCGCTTTTACATCAAGGCATTTTTCGTTTTGTCTAATCTCTCCATTTTTCAAAATCCATTTCTGCGATTTTCTCGTTTTACGAGGTGAGTGGCATTTTTTCTGAACGACTTTTCCGTTTTTTACGTCCATGCATTTTTTCGAATATTTCGATATTATTTGTTTCGTTCCTTTTTTGAACAAGAATTTCTGGTTGGGTCCTTTGTGGCAAGGATACATAATCAGAGGATTGTTTTCAGTTTTGATACCGCCATATACGTCGAGACAATATTTTTTATTATTTTTCTTTTGGGTGAGAGTAACCATCGAAAATGTGCAAAGTGTTTATATATATCATGTAGAAAAAATAAAACCTTTCACCAAGGTCCAACCGTAGGGTTGCGGAGCCTATTAATTGTATAGGATCATATACTTTGGTCTTTCTGCCCGGGCCATAACCTAGGTGAAGCCCAGTCGACTGTTTTACTTTTTTATTTTCTTTCTAAAATAAAAAACGGCAACCTTTCACCAAGGACTAACCGTAGGGGTGCGGAGCCGATTAATTGTATAGGATCATATAAGAAAAGGTTCTAAATATTATAATATCGTATAATACAAATTGAATTTGGCGATGATTCCCGTAAAATATATAACACCCTTCTAGTTTTTCCAATGTTTGCCGCAATCCAAACACGTGATGAAGATGGTTGCGGGTTCATCGGCGGATCTCGTTTGCAACTCATAATATGTGCATTTTTTCGAACGGCATTTCTTGCATGTAAACATATCTGTTGATGCTTGTATATTCGTTGTTAATTTCGATTCATCGCGTTTGATTTTGCGGTCAATGAGTTCGCGCCAACGTTCGGGATTCATTTCTTGATGTGTCATGAATGCGAATGTTTCGGGCAATAATTCGCCGTCTTTTAACAGTTTCATGAGTTGAGGAGTTAGATTTGAGAAAATTGTCCTTACACGGTCAATATAGAGCTGGGTGAATATCGGGTTATCCCATTTGCGAATCATTTTGCGGTTTTTCGATTCCTTGATAATGTAGTTGTATATGCCCTTTTCTAAATTCGTCGAAATTTTTAAAAGAGATGGTTTTTCAGAATCGCAGGAGGAAGTTAAAAGAGATGGTTTTTCAGAATCGCAGGAGGATGTTAAAAGAGATGGTTTTTCAGAATCGCAGGAGGATGTTAAAAGAGATGGTTTTTCAGAATCGCAGGAGGATGTTAAAAGAGATGGTTTTTCAGAATCGCCGGAGGAAATAGACAATTTTTCCGCGAATTTTATTCTGATATTCTCGCGAAATTGGATAGGATTTTCAATCAAATGCATTGTTATATAATTCATATAACAATGTTTTTATCTTTTTATAGGAATCAATTTTATGTTTCGCAGAATGCATTTTCACATATATTCTTCCTCTTCTAACTCTTCCGTGCATCCTAAATAACTATTCGATTCTACAGCCGCAGCACTTGTATCGATTTTTTCAAACACCGTTTTTTTCGCTGCTTTGGATTTACTACTACTACTGCTACTGCTACTACTACTACTACTACTAGAAGAACTAGATTCAGCATTGGGTTTTTTGGTCGACTTTGATTTAGTTGCGGGTCGTGCTACTTTTTTAGGAGGAGTTTCAATAGACAAACTATCTTCATCATCATCTTCTACCACAAAATCGTCTTTCATGTATCCCGATTTTGTAAGTGGAACATTTAAAGATACATCGTCGGATTCACTATCGTCGTCTTCTTCTGACTCCTCAATGTCTTCAAAGCCACCGAATAAGACCTCGTAAATTTTCTCCCATTTATTCAAGGGCAACGATTTTACTATATTATTACTATCCAACGAAACGATAATACAACTACCAAAAAAAAGCGCGGAATCAATCGGCGGCGGAAAATCATACTTATTTTCTTGATTCGCTCTTCCAGCTGTTTTCCCATATACACTCACATTCAATTCCTCCGAATTATCATCCTTATATTTCCATGTTGCGTGTTTCGCAAACCCTTCTACTGTTTTAAATCCGGCTTTTTTATATAATTCATTTTCATCATATTGTTTAATGTTCAATTCTTTTATTATTCCCGTTTTATCTACGATCAAAATAATTGGCATTTAACACAACTAGACTAATATATTTAGAAGTATTTTTTTATGTTGTTTTACTATATTTTAACATTAAAATAACTTCTGCGTTTAATATATAATGCCAAGTCAACGACAACGTCAACGCCAAAGCAAAAGTCAACGTTCGAATCAACGCCAAAGTCAAAGTCAACGAGGTGGAGGTGATGGTGAGGGTGATGCTGTTCCTGGCGGCCAACAAGAAGCAAACTTCCAAGAAGAAAAATCCCAAGGAGAAGCAAAACAAAGCTCATGGAGTTTTTTCGGAGGTAAGAGGAGAAGACACCCAAAAAGAACCGCCAAGAAAACCAGAAAATCAAAAGCCACCAAATCTAGAAAATCAAGGTCCAGAAAATTCCTCGGAATATTTTAGAGTGTAAACCTCGTAAATAATACATCTAATAATTCTATGAAATTCATATGTGGTATACAATTATCGTATCATTCTTAATCATATATATATTACACCATATATACATTTATATACAAGAATCGTATAGCATAAAACGCGAAAAAAATATCGTGGACTTACAAACCAAAAAATACCGCGATATCATTGATATATTATCAAAAAAAGAAAGGGAACCAAAACCCGATATTATACAAATTGCGCAACCTATGAATGAAATCGAAACAGATTTAGAAGTATTTTTGCATACAACTATGAATTCCCTAACATCGGCGTAATTCGATTTGCTCGAATAAAGAATATAAAAACATCTCGGCAATATTATTACACATGAACGAATTATCCGCAACGGAAATCCATTATTTATTACAACAATTTCCAAAAACCGAGCTTTCCTATGAGACGAACTCTCATAAGAAAGGAACTATTTCCAATCATTATGACATTTGTCTCGCCATTCCTAACGGGAGAAAATGTTTTGCATGGTTCACCTACTGTGGCGAAGATGATGTATGTTACATAATGGAAATGAACCGCGAAAAAAAGATAGCCCGTATCGTAAAATACAATCAACCGCACTCCACCCATCATTTAGGCACTATTTTATACGGCACATTATTAGATGCATCGGCATTTTCAGACCCTATCTTCATAATAGAAGATATATTCGAATACGCGGGATTGAACGTAAGACAATCGCATATAAAACAACGGCTATCCTATATTGGCACATTTTTGCAAAACGGGTTGCGCATACTCAGTTCTGCTATACACTTCGTCCTCCCCATAATATGGCAAATCGCGATACCCCCCGACCAACAGGCACAAGATTTGTATATGATCCCCGAAAAATGGTCTAATCGGATAGGATATTCAGTTCATCATATACAGTATCGTTGCATGCGAAAAACCGCGCCATATATCAACATCCTACCGGCCATGTCGGCGTCGCCTCTTGTTGCAATCAAGAATTTCAGTTCGGCGGCATTAGTATCCCCCCCCGCCACGAGTCAATTGCATATATCGAATTACACAGTTGAACCCATATATGCTTGTCTATTTCACCACAATTACCGCCGACCGCAATATAAGATACCTACTGTATTCATGGTTCGCGCAGATATACAATATGACATATACCGATTATTCGCGTTTGGCAAGAATAAAACCCGGGAATATTACGGGGTTGCGTATATTGCCAATTATGTCAAGAGCGTTTTCATGAATTCGATTTTTAGGAATATCAAGGAAAACGGGAGATTGGATGCTATCGAAGAAAGCGACGATGAAGAAGAATTCGAGGATATTCGCGAAGACCGATTTGTCGATTTAGAAAAAGAAGTTATCATGGAATTTGTGTTTCTCCCGAAATTCCGGAAGTGGTCGCCGGTGAGGGTGGTGGATAATTCGCATAAAATCGTTCATATAAGCCAGTTGATTTAGAAGTGGGGTAAAGGGGGGAGATGGTTGTATATGTCCTATTTTTGGGGTGTTTTTACCTAGTTATAATATATTACGAATCGCCGAAATGTCATATACAGCACCATTTCAATCGACTGGATTACAAGGGAGTGTATTACCGGGGGTTCAAATCAACGGAACGGGGGGCGCAACTGCGATGTATGAATCAACGGGGATGTCGATGCCGCACCCTATTAAAGGGGGTAAACACAGACGCAGACGTAATCATAAGAAAAGTCATAAGAAAAAGAGTATAAAATCCAGGAATAGTAAAAAAAACAGAAAGACCAGAAATAATTATGGTAAACCGGCGTGAAAAAAATATGAAAACGCTATATGCGACAAAAAGGTTAAAAATAATTCATAATTAAATAATTATGAATTATTCAAACGAAATAAATAAAAATATAAAAGAAATTATCATATATGAAAAAGTAAAAATAATAGAAAACTTTTTCACACAAGACATATTGGATAAAATAGTAAAATATTTTGATTGTATTGGATGGAATTGCCAATGCGAAAAAGACCGCAATGTATCGACAAATTCCGGGGATTCGCCATATTGGAGGATCGAATTGGAAAACGTCGATTTTTTCAGTATTTATTTAAGAGATATTATTGAAAAATGGTTTGGCGAAGAAATGAATCTCAATCGTATCTATGTAGTAGGTCAAACATTTGGACAAGATAGTTTATTTCATGAAGATGACCAAACGCCAGATACATATACTTTTTGTTTTTATATAAACAAACATGAAGAAATAGATGATGATGGATTTTTTTATCTGAAACTTCCCAATGAGAAATACATGATTACAGTTGAACCGGTTATGAATAGAATGGTAATCTTTCCATCGACATATAGACACAAAGGTTGCGGATTTAGCCGTGGAAACGACAATTTGAGAATTTGTATTGCGTGGAAATTCAAGATAAAAAATGTAAAATAGTATTAACCAAATAGTCAAATGCTTATAAATTATGATTTAAAAGCTATTTTTTTCCATAGTGTAAAATGCGGCGGTAATTTTTGTAAATTTTTATTACATCAATATGGATTTATGGATACATGTAGAGATATTCATGAGAATTATATTGATTTTGTAGATAATGAATTATATATTAAAGATATAAAAGACAAACATACGATAAGGAAAATGGGTAAATACAGATATTATTATTCGCATCAAGATTGTAATAAAGAATATATGGATAATTATTTTAAATTCACATTTGTGCGAAATCCATATAGTAAAATAGTATCTGCATATATGTATCTAACCCGTAGATTGAATTCAGATAATAATACGATTCGCGGATTAGAAGAAAACCCCGAATATTTTGCAGATTTTGCAACATTTGTAAAAAACTATAAAAGCGTGAATAATATTTCTTTTTTTCATGCATTTATTCCGCAATATGAACATATAGTAGATTTTTCGATGAATCCTGTTTTTCAATATATAGGAAAACAGGAAAATTTGAATAATGAATTAATCAATATTTTTTCATTATTAGGAATTAAAGAATTCAAATATATAGAACAATTCATGAAAGTCACCAAACATAATGAATCAGAATATGAAAAATCGATATCAGAATATTTCGACGAACAAACATTTAATTTCGTGAATGATTTTTTTAAAAAAGATTTTGAAGCATTTGGATATAAAAGATATGATACATTTGAAGAATTTAAAGAAAATTATGAAAAAGATATTGAGAAAATTGAAAGCCCTATAGAAATATTGAAAAAATCGATAGATCAATTCAAACATTCATATTCTTGCTATTCGTTTGTTTTACCAGTTAAAAAATCTCATGTTCCCGACTATTTTATAAAAATGCCTTCGAAAATACCTCGTAAAAACGATGATTTTCATCATCCGCAACTTATTCCAAGAATTCTGATTCAAACCTATAAAAATAATTATTTACATCCACAAGTTTATAAAAATGCCATGAAAAATTTGGAAAAAAATCCTACATATGACTACTACTTTATCAATGATGAAGACGGAGAAAAAATAATCAAAGAACATTTTGACGAAAGAACTTTGATTGCATTTAAAAAACTAAAGATGGGAGCAGCAAAAGGTGATTTCATTCGATTAATCGCATTATATATATATGGCGGAGTTTATTTAGATTTGGATTCAAGTATAAATATTTGTTTGGATGCATTTATACCACCAAATAATGAACATTTATTCTTTTATGAAGCGAATAAATGTCAAATTACAAATTGGTGCATGATGATTACTCCAAATCATATAATTACAAAAAAACTTATAGATGAAATGGTAAATAGAATAATTGATATGAAAGAAATCAATATTTTACTTGTAACTGGTCCTTATTTATTTACAGATGTAATATATAATCATTTTTCTGGACTTAATATATTTAATTCATATGAAGAATTAAACAATGAAATATTTTTAGAATTTATTTTGAAAAATAATAAACCTCCCATTTTATTCGAAACGTATTTTTTGTGTGAAAAACTTAAAATATTCAGTTTTGTTTTTTATGGATATCATAAAAATATGTTATATTATAATGAAAAAGAATATGATATTATAGATGATTTTAATATATATACACATGAAAAAAAAAATACAAATATAGAGACTTTAAGTAATATACAAAACTTGTCAAATCATATACAATACATTTATTTGATCTTTGTAAGAGATAATAACAGAAAAGATATTATTAACAAATATTCGAAAATTGCAGGAATACTATTAGAAAAAATAATAAATCAAAGTAACTATAAATTAAATGATTTAAAAACTATGAAAAATGAATTGGATTTCTTTTATAAAAAATATTGCGAAAAAACAGAGTTAAACAATACATTATTGGATATTTTAATTGATTCGAAATGGCAAAATATAAAACAGTCCGCTTTATTAACTGTTAAATCGTGCGAAAACTGTGCACATAACTGCTATAATGATACATGCTATATGTCACATAGATATTTTTGTCAAAAACCTGTGGAAAATGCGATTGTAATTTCGGTGTAACTTTTGAAACACAGAAAAAGGTCTAAGAAAAAGGTATAAAAAAGTTATTCATATATGTGATATATGAATAAAATCTTGGTGCAAGATAATTTTTTATCTGACGAAGAAATGCAAAATTGTTTGAAAATCATTGAATCAAATACATGGAAGTGGGGACATCATTCATCTGGAAAATTGTCAGATACAACATTTTGGTCAATGGACCTATTTGAGAATGAATATTTTTCCGAAGTAATCACTCCTATTATTGAAAAACAATTTTCTAAGAAATTTAAAATAAATCGTTTATATGCCAATGCACATACATATGGACAAGATGGGTCTTATCATACAGATAGTAATGTATCGACTCATTATACTTTTTGTCTCTATTTTTCAAATATCGCCCAAGATAATGTAGAAACTGCCGGTGGGCATCTGTTCTTTAAATTGCCTGAATTAAATTATAAAATATGTTTCGAACCAAAATTTAATCGCGGGATTTTTTTCCCATCGACTTATCTTCATAAAGCGGCTTCATTTACTCGATACATTATGGATTTGCGAGTTTGTGTTGCATGGAAACTAGAAGAGATTTTAGATTAAATATATAAATATATTTTGTATAATTTATAAAAATGGACCAAGTCAAAGTAATTGATAATTTTTTGGGAGAAGTAAAAATAATAGATAATTTTTTGGGAGAAGAAGAATATGAAGACTGCATGCAAATTATAAAAAAATCTGCATGGAAATATGGGCATAGTTCAGGCAATGGCGAGAAATTTAACAATCTTTTTTTCGCGGCATATGATTTGGGTGAATTCAATCAAAAAATACAAAATAAAATAGAAGCCCTTTTTTCTAAAAAATTCCAAGTGGACCGTAATTACATGCACATACAATCATATGGACAAGATGGCTCATATCATCAAGATACTGAATTGGAAAATACTTTTACATTTTGCATTTATTTTAGTGATCTATCTGAAGAAGAAATAGAAGAAGCCGATGGCGACTTCCTTTTGAAAATACCAAATGAAAACTTTATTATTTGCATAAATGCGGCGAATAATCGCGGGGTTTTTTTCCCCTCAACATATTTTCACAAAGGTATGGCATATAATAAAGGATTTCCACAACGAAGGTTGTGCATTACATGGAAACTCACCATTTTACCTTCTGATACTTAACATATGGCTTGTCAACAAGTTATATGTTAAGTATCAGAAGGTAAAATAATATAAAATAAAATCCTATATGATATTTATGCCTCAACAAATAATACATAAATTAGATGATGGAATTTGTGTAATAGAATATGAAAAATCGTGCATTTATATTATAGAAAATATATTAAAACCCGGATTTTGCCAAGAATTAATCGATATTATTGATACTATTCCTTTGAAAAAATTGGTATATTCAAATGGAAATAATGTAGAATGTAATATAGCACATATTGATAGTATGATGAAAGAATCAGATGAATTATATTACGAATTTTCTACCGATACAAAAAAATACGAGGAATTATTGGAAAATGCTACAAATCCTAAAAAAACAGTTTATACAAATAAATTAAATGGTCTAACACTAGAAAAAATAAAAACATACAATGAAAAAATAAACGAAAAAATGCAAAAGGTTGCAACCTTTATGAAAAAAGTGAATTCAAATGTCCAATTAGAACAAAACTCTGGATATATATTACGCCGAATATATGGCGAAACGAGAACCCATATAGATAATATCAGTGAGGTATATGAATCAAATATAAATTTCATCAAAGGGAATCAAAAGGGTGAATATAAAATGATTCGAAGTGCATCCATCATTTTCGGTTTAAATGACGATTTTGATGGCGGAGTTTTTAATTTTCCCTATTATGATGTTTCTATAACACTAAAAAAAGGGGCGGTTATTATTTTTCCTCCATATTGGACACATGAACACGGGGTTTCCAGTGTGGAGAATAATACATATAGATATACTCTTTCAACATGGGCTTGTATGAAAATATAAAAATCCAAACAAAAGATATAAATATTTTGCCCAATATATTTATATTTCATCCAATAAATGTCCATTCTTTTTGAAACGGAAAAGGCACTTACAGATATTCTATGTGACAGTATAATCGAAGATTTCGAAGATTCGAATTCTCTCTGTCTAACAATACCAAAAAACGATAAAACATGGGAGCGCGTTGAGAAGATCATATACAAAGAATTACTGGTTTCTTTGAATAAATTCAAAATGCAATTAATTGGTGAAATAAATGCGAATACCGTTTTGCTTTCACTATTAAATGACCCCCTTTATACAAAGGATTTTACTATAGAAAAAATTTCACATGGAAATGGGGATATTCGCAAATACCATTTTACACCAAATAGATATAATGTTTTGACATATATTTTTTATTTGAATGCTGTGAAAGGTGGAGAACTTATTATTTCTATAGGCGAAGGCGAAGATAAACTGCAAAAAATTGCGAAACCAACAGAGGGAAAACTCGTTTTATTTATGGAAGATATTAAATATCCATACAAATATAATTTACCGGTTAATAAAGACCAATATGTGATAACGGGACAATTATGTTCGAAAAATGTTATATAGAATATTTATAGGGGTCTTACACCTTTTCTCATTTAAAACGCCCATTTTTACAAGTTATGAAATGAAATCGCTTATAAATAATTCTTCTTGATTTTTCGTGTATTGTTTTTCTTGGATACATATTTTTCTGGTCTTTCGT
>Ga0114960_10003300_pt1 | contig 12381 bp, 10 predicted proteins | sample C_130625_MF_Meta_FD_92637 | JGI IMG/M metagenome (GOLD analysis project Ga0114960, IMG submission 92637) | Freshwater microbial communities from Lake Croche, Canada to study carbon cycling - C_130625_MF_MetaG | ecosystem: Environmental > Aquatic > Freshwater > Lake | place: Lake Croche, Canada... | reverse complement strand
TCTTCGCGCAAGTCTGCTACCAACAGCATCATCTGGGGCTTTGGTGAAGACATTCCTTTTGTACCCAACAAGCGCTTTGGTGGCGTGACATTGGGCGCAAAAATTGCCCCTATCTTTTTCAATACGCAAGAAGACTCTGGTGCATTGCCTATTGAGGTGGATGTTTCCAAGTTGGAAATGGGTGATGTGATTGATGTACTGCCTTACGAGGGCAAGATCATGAAGAACGGTGCTCTGCTCACCGAGTTTGAACTTCGCAGCGACATGTTGTTTGATGAAGTTCGTGCTGGCGGTCGAATCAATTTGATCATTGGCCGTTCATTGACAGGCAAGGCCCGTGAGTTCTTGGGCTTGCCCACCTCGGCCTTGTTCCGTTTGCCTAAGGTACCCGCTTCAACCAAAGCCGGCTTCACTGTGGCTCAAAAAATGGTGGGCCGTGCATGTGGTTTGCCAGAAGGACAGGGCGTTCGTCCTGGCACTTATTGCGAACCCAAGATGACCACTGTGGGCTCACAAGACACCACCGGTACCATGACTCGCGACGAGTTGAAAGACTTGGCTTGCTTGGGCTTCAGTGCCGACATGGTGATGCAATCTTTCTGCCACACAGCGGCATACCCCAAGCCTGTTGATGTGAAAATGCACCACGAATTGCCAACCTTTATGAGCAACCGTGGCGGTGTTTCTCTCAAGCCAGGTGATGGCATTATTCACAGTTGGTTGAACCGTTTGTTGTTGCCCGACACTGTGGGCACAGGTGGCGATTCGCACACACGTTTCCCAATTGGTATTTCTTTTCCTGCTGGCTCAGGTTTGGTGGCCTTCGGTGCGGCCACAGGCGTCATGCCATTGGACATGCCTGAATCTATTTTGGTTCGTTTCAAAGGCCAGATGCAGCCGGGTATCACATTGCGCGATTTGGTGCATGCCATTCCTTATTACGCCATCAAGGCCGGCTTGTTAACAGTTGCCAAGTCCGGCAAGATCAATGAGTTCTCTGGTCGTATTTTGGAAATTGAAGGTCTGCCAGATTTGAAAGTGGAGCAGGCCTTTGAATTGTCAGACGCCTCAGCTGAACGTTCAGCAGCGGGTTGCACTGTGAAGCTCAACCCCGAGCCCGTGAAAGAGTACTTGAACTCCAATTTGGTTCTCATGAAGAACATGATTGCTCAGGGCTACAGCGACAAGCGTGCACTTGAGCGCCGCATCAAGGCTGTAGAAGCCTGGTTAGCCAAGCCCAACTTGCTCGAGGCCGATGCCAATGCTGAGTATGCCCATGTGCTTGAAATCGACATGGACCAGTTGAAAGAACCGGTCTTGTGCTGCCCTAACGATCCCGATGACGCCAAGTTGTTGTCAGATGTCGCGGGAACCAAAATTGACGAAGTCTTTATTGGTTCTTGCATGACCAACATTGGTCACTTCCGTGCAGCTTCTAAGTTGCTTGAAGGTCGTCGTGACATTCCCGTGAAGTTGTGGATTGCGCCGCCCACCAAAATGGACGCTGCCGAGTTAACCAAAGAAGGCCACTACGGCGTATTTGGCGCTGCGGGCGCACGCACCGAAATGCCAGGCTGCTCTTTGTGCATGGGCAACCAAGCCCAAGTCCGTGAGGGCGCTACGGTGGTGTCGACTTCAACACGCAACTTCCCCAACCGCTTGGGTAAAAACACCAATGTGTATTTGGCTTCCTCTGAGGTTGCTGCCATCAGCTCCAAACTAGGCCGCATTCCCACCACAGAAGAGTACCAAGCCAGCATGACTGAAATCAACAAAGACGGAAGTCAGATCTACAAGTACATGAACTTCGACAAAATCGAAGAGTATGCAGAAGTGGCCAAGGGTGTTGCAGCCTAAAACTGCACTTTAAGCCTACTGCTCAAGCCCAAAAGATTTCGGTCTTTTGGGCTTTTTTGATGAAGCGCAGAGTTTGTGCAATCAGATCGTTGCAAAATCAAGCTTGTGGAAAATTCTTTGATCATTGTCGGCGGTGGAATTGGTGGGTTGGCTGCTGCATTGGCCTGTGGCCAAGTTGGGGCTAGGCCGAAGGTGCTTGAGCGTGCTGATGCGTTTTCGGAAGTAGGGGCTGGTATTCAAATGGGCCCCAATGTGACGCGCACTTTGCACGCTTGGGGATTGGCTGCAGACCTCAAGGGAATTGGGTTTGAGCCGCGCAGGCTAGAGGCCAAAGACACTCAAAGTGGGCAAGTCATCGGCACACTGCGCTTAGGGCAGCGAAGCCTAGACACTTATGGCGCACCTTATGTCACCGTTCACCGTGCTGATTTGCATCGTGTGTTGCTGCACAAAATCATTCGCTCAGGCTTTGCTGAGTTGAGCCTTCACTCAGAAGTTGATGCAGTGCAAGAGGTGTCTGACGGTGTCCAGTTAATTGGCACAAAACTGCCCCAAAATTTGACCGAATTTTCTAAATCTGCCGCTTTGGTGGGGGCCGACGGTCTTTGGAGTCAAACGCGTCAATTCGTGGTGCCACCCACAGCACCAAGGCTGACAGGTTTGCTAGCCTATCGAGCCCTTGTGCCCATGCAATCTGTTCCTGAAAAGTTGCGACTGCAAGATGTGAATGTTTGGGTGGGCCCCAGAGTTCATGCAGTCTTGTACCCCGTCAAGGGCGGTGAGTATTTGAATCTGGTGGTGGTGGTCCAAGGGCAGCCCCCAGCCACCTTGGATGACTGGGACCACGCAGCCAACAAACAAGACTTAGAAGCTGCCATGGGACCTATTCACGCAGACCTTCAAGACATGCTGGCAGCAGTGCCTGCTTGGCGGCTTTGGCCACTTTGTGATCGACCACCTTTGCAGGGTCCGCATGAAATGGCGAAAGGGCGTGTCGCTTTATTGGGAGATGCTGCGCATCCCATGCGCCCGTTCTTGGCTCAAGGTGCAGGGATGGCCATTGAGGATGCTGCCGAATTGGCGAGAAGCTGGGCCATGGCAGACTTGCCAGTGGCAGAACGTTGGAAACTGTACGCGCAAGCAAGATGGGCTCGCAACGCTCAAGTGCAACAACGTTCCATTCGCAATGGTCAGATTTTTCACCTTCAAGGACCTCTGCGATGGGGCCGCAATGTGGCCATGAAACTCATGGGCGAATCCTTGATGGATGTCCCTTGGCTTTATGCCGGTCCCTAACTTAGCGTCAGTACCTCGGTGGTGATCTTGGTACGCTTGAAATTCTGACTCAGATTTTGACAAGCAACAAAAATTCCATCAATGCCTTTTGCGCATGCATTCGATTTTCAGCCTCATCCCACACCACAGATTGAGGTCCATCAATGACTTCTGCACTGACTTCTTCACCGCGGTGAGCGGGTAGGCAGTGCATAAAAAGCGCATCGGGCTTGGCCACTTTCATCATCTCTTCGTCGACGCACCAATCGGCAAAAGCCTTTTTACGGGCTTCGCTTTCTGCTTCGTAGCCCATGCTGGTCCAGACATCGGTGGTGACCAAATCAGCGCCTTCACATGCTTGCATGGGGTCTTTGAAAAACTGTGTGCTGGCAGCACTTCGAACGCCGACAACTGCGGGGTCAACTTCGTAGCCACTGGGCGTACTGAGGTTGACCTTAAAGCCTAGTAAGTCGGCAGCTTGAAGCCATGTGTTGGCCATGTTGTTGCCATCTCCTACCCAAGCCACCGTTTTGCCTTGAATAGAGCCACGGTGTTCAATGAAGGTGAAGATGTCTGACAAAATTTGGCAAGGATGAAACTCATTGGTCAGGCCGTTGATCACGGGTACGCGTGAGTGTTCAGCAAACTTTTGAATCTTGTCTTGCCCGTAAGTTCGAATCATGACCAGATCGACCATGCGACTGATCACTCTGGCGCTGTCTTCGATGGGCTCTGCACGACCGAGTTGACTGTCGCCAGTGGTTAGGTGCACAACCGAGCCACCCATTTGGTACATGCCCGCTTCAAAACTCACACGTGTTCGTGTGGAAGCCTTTTCAAAGATCATGGCCAAGGTGCGGTCTGTGAGCGGCTGGTATTTTTCGTAAGCTTTGAACTTGGCTTTGATGAAAGATGCACGCTTGAAGACATGTGCATATTCTTCAGCGCTTAAATCTGTGAATTGCAAGTAATGCCGAATGGGCATGGCAGGTGCATTCGAAATCATGAGGATGACTCCGACAGAAATGTGTGGATGAGGGGCAGCAAAATATTCGCCACTTCATCGGCCTCAGCCTGAGTCATGATGAGCGGCGGTACCATGCGAATGACGCTGTCTGCCGTCACACTGATCAGTAAACCAGCGTCAGCTGCGCGGTTTGTGAGTACGCTGCAGGGTTTGTCCAACTCAATGCCAAGCATCAAACCTTGGCCCCGAATTTCTTTGATGCCTTTGGCGCCCTTCAGTCCCTTTTCAAGACGCTCTTTCAGGTGCGCACCAACCTTGGCTGCATTGTCAAGCAAGCCATCTTTTTCCATGATGCGAATGGTTTCAACGCCGGCGCGCATGGCCAGCGGGTTGCCGCCAAAAGTAGTGCCGTGGTTGCCGGGCTGAAAAATGTTGGCTGCCCTGGGCCCTGCAACGACGGCTGCAATGGGAACGCCAGAACCCAGTCCCTTTGCCAAGGGCATCACGTCGGCCTTGATGCCAGCCCATTGGTGAGCAAACCATTTGCCAGTTCTGCCCATGCCGCATTGAACTTCGTCAATCATCATGAGCCAATCTTTTTCATCGCAAAGCGCACGGACATCGCGGAGATAGTCCAGGTGCATGGGGTTCACGCCCCCTTCGCCTTGAATGGTTTCAAAAAACACAGCCACCACATTGGGATTGTTTTCAGTGGCCTTTTTCAAAGCCGCAATGTCATTCAAGGGAACCCGCAAGAAGCCCTCAACCAAGGGCCCAAAACCCTGCTGAATTTTGGTGTTGCCTGTGGCACTCAAGGTGGCAATGCTGCGGCCATGAAAAGCCTTTTCATAAACCACGATGACTGGATTGTCGATGCCCTTGTCATGACCGAACTTTCGAGCTAATTTAATGGCGGCCTCATTGGCCTCTAAACCTGTGCAGCAAAAAAACACATTCGTCATGCCTGACAACTCAACCAATTTAGCAGCCAATTTTTCTTGGTTGGGCACATGGTAGTAGTTGCAACTGTGAATGATTTTGCTCAGTTGATCTTGAAGCGCGGACACCAACTCTGGGTGGTTGTGACCTAAGGTGTTCACTGCAATGCCGCCCAATGCGTCCAAATACACCTTGCCATTCACATCCCAGACTCGGCAGCCCTGACCATGGCTCAAGGCAATAGGCAAGCGGCCATAGGTGTTCATGGTGTGCGGCGAAGTGGCTTCAATGAAAGCGGACATGCGGGAACTCCTCAGAAAAGAAATCGGCCCAACGAAGAGGGCCGCTGAGAACAGATTTTAGAGGCAGAAATTGAGCTTCAAGTCTTATATAAGATACAATTCTTTTGCAATGCAGCATTTAGGCGATCCCTGATGCCTGCCCATGAATTTTCACAACCTCTGATCGATGGTTTCAAACAACGCCAAAGAAGTTCTAATTCAAGGAATTACCTTGGATGGCCGCACATTTCGCCCCAGTGACTGGGCTGAACGCTTGGCTGGCGTGATGGGGCAATTTAGACCAGGCGGTGCAACGCCAGGAAGCCACCTCAGCTATTCGCCTTGGTGTATTCCGCAAACCTTAGGCAACATCAAGTGCGTGGTGGTTCATAAAGATTTGCGTGCATACGAGCCCATGGCGTGGGACTTCATCATGAATTTTGCCAAAGACAACAATCTGCAAGTCTCCGAAGCTTGCTTGCTGCCAGACCCTCCCAAATAGAAATTGTCTTTAGAAAGACGCCCACAAAAAAGCCGTCCTAAGACGGCTTCTTGCTTTTTCTTTGCTGACAGCGCACCCGTTTCAAACGGCGGCAACCCTGATGGGTGCCGGGCTGATGATCAATTGATCAGGCGAGGGCCAAGGCTTTCACCTTGGTTGACAAGCGGCTCTTATCGCGAGCTGCTTTGTTCTTGTGGAAGATGCCTTTGTCGGCAACGGTGTCCACAACCGCTTGCATTTTGGCAAACAGTTCGCTTGCTTTGGTTTTGTCACCAGCCAGAACAGCTTTTTCAACGTTCTTCACGGCGGTGCGGTATTTGGATCGCAGGGATGTGTTCGCTGCGTTCAGTTTCACGTCTTGACGAGCGCGTTTCCTGCCTGATGCCAGGCGGGGGTTCTTTTTCTTGGGTTTAGTAGAAGCCATTAAGTTATATCCTAGTTGTCTGAGGATGTTGTCAGCAAAGCAAGCCATTGTATCAGCCAAAACACTGCTTCGTCGAGGGGCCTGACAAGCTCCCAATTCAGTCGCTACACTCTCTTTGTGAGCCTCCTTAAATCTGCATCCACCGTGTCCTTATGGACTCTGGCATCCCGCATCACGGGTTTGGTCAGGGAATTGCTCATTGCCTCAGCATTTGGGGCTAGCGCACTGACAGATGCCTTTAATGTCGCCTTTCGTATTCCAAATTTGTTTCGCCGACTCTTTGCAGAGGGTGCTTTCAGTCAAGCATTTGTCCCTGTTTTAGCGGCCAGCAAAGCGCAAAACGGAGAAGAAGTCACAAAAAATTCGTTAGATCATGTGGCCACGCTTTTGGCTTGGTCACTGTTGTTTTTGAGTTTTGCGGGCGTTTTGGCTGCGCCTTTCTTGGTCTGGGCCATGGCCAGCGGTCTGCAGCAACAGCCCGAATCGCATGAGGCTGCTGTTCACATGACGCGGTGGATGTTCCCCTACATTGCCTTCATGTCGATGGTGGCTTTGTCCGCTGGCATATTGAATACGTGGAAAAAATTTGCAGTCCCTGCTGCAACCCCCGTGTTGTTGAATTTGGCCATGATTGGTGCTGCTTGGCTGCTGGCACCTTGGTTCACGTCAAAAGGCATACAGGCCATCTATGCCTTGCCCGTTGGCGTCATGTTGGGCGGCTTGATGCAATTGGCCATCCAAATTCCTGCGCTTTCAAAAATCGGTTTGTTGCCTCGGATTGGCTTGACATGGTCCGCTCTTCGAGGGGCCGCTTCAGATCCTGCTTCTCGTCAAATTGCTGCTTTAATGCTGCCTGCTTTGCTCGGAGTAGGTGTGGCTCAAATATCACTGCTCATAAATACGCAAATTGCATCGCACTTGGCGCCCGGTAGCGTCAGTTGGCTGACCTATGCAGACCGCTTGATGGAGTTCCCAACCGCCATTCTCGGTGTCGCTCTTGGTGCCGTGCTCATGCCTCAGCTGGCAGCAGCTCGCGCGAAGGGCGATCAAGATGAGTACGCTGCCATGCTAGATTGGGGCTTGCGTTTGGTGCTGCTGTTGGCCTCACCTTGTGCTGCTGCCTTGCTGGTTTTTTCTCAACCTTTGGTGTCCGTGCTTTATCACTATGGTGCCTTCACGGACCGTGATGTTCAGCAAACCACGCTGGCTCTGACTGGTTATGGCGTGGGCTTGTTAGGACTTGTTGCCATCAAGGTCTTGGCACCTGGTTACTACGCAAGCCAGGATATCAAAACACCCGTGAAAATTGCCGTCATTGTGTTGTGTTTCACGCAAGTGATGAATGCTGTTTTGGTGCCTTACTTGGCCCATGCGGGCCTGGCTTTGTCCATTGGCTTAGGTGCGTTATTGAATGCGGCTTGGTTATTGTTCGGATTGATGCGCAAAGGCACTTACAAGCCTTCGCCAGGATGGCGCGTATTTGGCGCACGCGTTCTTTTTGCCAGCTTGTTATTGACTGGGTTTCTAGCTTGGGCAAGCTTCTCATTCGATTGGTTAGCAATGAGGCAACAGGTATGGGGTAGATTGGGCACCATGGCTTTGGTGTTGATCGGCGCAGCTTTGTTGTATTTTGCTTGTTTGCGCCTGACAGGGTTGCGCTTGCAATCTTTTGTGCGCCGTTAACAGGCGTCAGACGAATGAACCTCCAATTGACGCCAGTGACACCGCTGAGTTACTTCAAAAGTCTGGTCGAAACAGACGCTGATTTTCCATTGCTAGAAGCCGCTGCATCCATTGCACAAGATGAAGAGCCTCAGTTGGACATTCAAGATGTTTTGGCTAGCTCAGATGCGCTTTTGGTTCGTTTGAAGCGTCGTTTGAAAATTGAATCAGATCCTCTCAAAACACTTTCTGTGTTAAATCAATTTTTCTACACAGAGTTGGGATTTGCTGGCAATGCCAACAATTTTTACGCGCCAGAAAACAGTTACTTGAACGAGGTACTCAGGTCGCGAAGAGGTATTCCAATTTCAATTGCAATTATTTGGTTGGAACTTGCGCAGGCGCTCGGCTTGCAGGCTGAGGGAGTGTCTTTCCCTGGTCATTTCTTAGTGAAAGTGACACTGCCGGAAGGCTTGATTGTCATGGACCCTCTGACCGGCGATTCCTTGGGTTTAGATCACTTGGCCGAACGCTTGGCGCCATTTCGCCCTCACATGGGAACCTCTGGGGACATGGACACCCCATTGGGTCTTTTTTTGCAGCCGGCGCTGCCACGCGACATATTGACCAGAATGCTTCGAAATCTCAAAGAGATTTTCAGCAGTCAGGCAGACTGGCAAAGGCTCGTATTGGTTTTGGATCGCCTGGTTGTTCTCAATCCTGAAGCACTTTTCGAAGTGCGTGATCGGGGCTTGGCCCTGATTGAATTAGGTCAAAAAGAGCGTGCGCTTCAAGATTTGATGCGCTATGTCGATGAGTTGCCCAACGCAACTGACGCAGTGGCTGTCAAGCAACGCCTGGCCAGTTTACAAACCGAATAAGCCAAGCCTTTGCTTTGAGCTTAAAAGCTTGGTGAAGCGTCAATAGGTGCTGGTGACCTAGCGTTTTACTTCACGACAACTTGCTCGCCATCACCTTGTAAAGCAATCAGTCCAATTTGATAAACCTTCTCGCCTGAAAGGCGCAAGGTCTCTGCACATGCTTTGGCATGGGTGGCATCAAGCACCACCACCATGCCGATGCCATTGTTGAAGGTGCGGTTCATTTCAATGTCATCAATGCTGGCTGTTTTTTGAAGCCAAGCAAACAATTCAGATTGAGGCCAACTGCCTTTGACCAAATGGGCGGCAGTGCCTTCAGGTAAGACACGAGGAATATTCTCCAGCAAGCCACCCCCCGTAATGTGCGCCAGTGCTTTGATGGGATGCATGGACAGGGCATGGAGCACTGACTTCACATAGAGCCTGGTGGGCGCCATGATGGCCTCTTTGAAGGGCTGCCCATCCAATCTTTCAGGCAGCTGCCCCTCTGCGCGCTCAATGCATTTGCGAACCAAGCTAAAGCCATTGGAATGCACGCCATGAGAGCCAAGCCCCAAAACCACATCGCCTGGCTTTACATCTTTGCCAGACAAAATTTTTGATTTTTCAACTGCACCTACTGCAAAGCCAGCAAGGTCATACTCACCTGCTGGGTACATGCCTGGCATTTCTGCGGTTTCGCCGCCGATCAGGGCGCAGCCAGACATTTCGCAACCGTTGGCAATGCCTCCCACCACCGTGGCAGCCGTCTCGACATCCAATTTGCCGCAAGCAAAATAATCTAAGAAGAACAAGGGCTCGGCGCCTTGAACCAGAACATCGTTGACACTCATGGCGACCAAGTCGATGCCCACAGTGCTGTGCATGTTCCATTCAAATGCCAGTTTCAATTTGGTGCCAACACCATCGGTGCCAGAAACAAGGACGGGCTCTTTGTACCGCTTAGGGACTTCAAATAAGGCGCCGAAGCCACCAATGCCTGCTAAAACGCCCTCGCGCATGGTTTTTTTGGCCAAAGGTTTAATGCGTTCGACCAAAGCATCACCTGCGACGATGTCGACGCCAGCGTCTTTGTAGGAGAGGGGGGGTGAGCTCATGTGAAAAATGGGGAAATTGTGGGAAAGAGGGCGGGGGGACTAAAATCAAGGCTTATTTTAAGGTCAGCACCTGTTGTGCTGACCAATGCTTGCAGCATCTTTCCATTTACTTTGACCTCCAATAGCCCTTATGCCCCTTAATCCAAGTTCCAAACGGCTGACTTTGTGGTTGGGTGTCGCGATTTTGGTGATTGTGCTTTTGTGGGTTTTAGGGCCTGTTTTGGTGCCCTTCGCGGTAGCGGCCGTTTTGGCTTATGCGCTTCAACCCTTGGTGCTGAAGCTGCAAAAGCTCAGTTCCTTCATCCCACGTGTGCTGTGTGTAGTTCTGGTTGAAGTCATTGCTTTGTTGGCTGTTTTGGGCATTTTGTTGCTGCTGGTGCCCATTTTGACCCGCGAGATTCCCTTGCTTCAGCAGCAGTTGCCAGCGCTGCTTGATCGGTTGGCTGTCAATGTCAACCCTTGGCTCGAGCGTTTTGGCTGGCAATTGACCTTGGATGTGGAAAGCCTGAAGGCCCAAATCATCAAATACTTGAGTTCGAATCGAGAAGATTGGATGGACCCCTTGGTAGCATCGCTGAAGTTGGGCGGAAGCTTTGCGTTGACTGCAATCGGCAATCTGATCCTGATACCCGTGGTGCTCTTTTACTTGCTCAATGAATGGGATCGTTGGGTCATGCATGTTTTGCAGTGGGTGCCCCTTCAATGGCGACCTGCCTACGACAGTTTCATGAATGAGTGCGATGCGGTTTTGGGTCAATACTTGCGTGGACAACTTCTGGTCATGTTGGCCTTGTCTGTTTTTTATGCAGGGGGCTTGTTGGCGTTTGGACTTGACTTGGCCATACCGATTGGTGTGTTCACGGGCTTGGCCGTGTGCGTGCCCTATTTGGGTTTTGGCTTGGGCTTGATGCTGGCGCTTTTGGCAGGTATTTTGCAATTTGCGTCACTCAAGGCTGTTGTGATGGTGGCACTTGTTTTTGGTGTGGGTCAACTCATTGAGGGTTTTTGGTTGACGCCAAAATGGGTGGGTGAGCGGATTGGTTTGCACCCCTTGGCTGTCATATTTGCTTTGTTGGCACTGGGTCAAATTTTTGGCTTTGTAGGTGTGCTTGTAGCCTTGCCAGCCAGTGCCGTGATTTTGGTTGCACTGCGAAGAGTTCGTGATCAGTATTTTGACAGTCAACTTTATCGCGGGCCTCATGCATGAAGCAGTTGGCCCTAGACATTGGCTTGCACACAGTCCCCAGTTTGGAAAGTTTTTTTTCAGGCCCTAACCTTGCGCCACTTCAGCATTTGAAGTTGTGGACTTCAAGTCAAATGCCCAGCCCAGTGCCCACCTACTTGTGGGGCGAGAGTGGCTCTGGTAAATCACATTTGCTGAAAGCGGTGCATTCTGCATTGTTGGAGAAAGGTGTCTCGGTAGGTTGCTTAGATGCCAATCAGCGAGATCGCCCTGTGTTTGACGAGTCCTGGGGTGCCGTCATGATGGACGATGTTCATTTGTACAACATAGAGCAACAACAAGTCGCCTTCAATTGGTTTGTCAATGCGCTCACCCCCAAATCTGGCTCGCCCAGATGGGTTCTGGCAGCAGGCATGTTGCCGCCAGCAGATTTGAAGCTGCGCGATGACTTGCGTTCTAGATTGGGTTGGGGGCATGTGTATGCCCTGCAAGTTTTGAGTGACACAGAGCGGAGAGCGGTACTGCGACAAGAGGCAGATTCGAGGGGACTCTTTTTGAGTGACGAAGTGATGAGTTACATGCTCAGTAGGTTCACCCGCGACTTGAGTAGTTTGATGACACTCCTAGATCACCTTGATCAGTTTGCGCTTCAAACGCAAAGAGCCATCACCATTCCATTGATCAAGTCCATGTTGGAGAGCGCATGAACTTGGCGCTGTTTGACCTAGACAATACCTTGTTGCCAATTGACTCTGACTACGCTTGGGGTGAATTTACAAACCGAATTGGCTGGACTGATCCTGCTTTATTCAAGGCTAAAAATGATCAGTTTTATGCCGATTACCAAGCAGGTATCTTGGACATTCACGCCTATGTTCGTTTTGCGACGGAAGCTGTGCGCTTAAGGGGGCCAGAGTCAGCGACCCAAGCCCACTCGCAATTTATGAAAGAAATCATACTGCCGCAGATCAAGTCGCAGGCCCTTGATTTGGTGAAAGGGCACCAAACTGCAGGTGATCACGTCATGATTGTCACGGCAACCAACGAGTTCATAACCCGTCCCATTGCGCAAGCTTTTGGCGTTCAAGAACTGATTGCAGTTGAGTTGGCGAGAGATTCCCAGGCTTGGATCACAGGCGAAATTTTGGGCACACCGTCTTTCAAAGAAGGCAAAGTGCTTAGAGTTGAGCAATGGTTAAGCTCGCATCAGAAAACTTGGCAAGACGTGCAGATTACTTTTTATTCGGATTCAATCAATGATTTGCCTTTGCTGGAACGGGCTCAAATTCCAGTGGCTGTGAATCCAGATACGC
>Ga0114960_10003299_pt1 | contig 12381 bp, 15 predicted proteins | sample C_130625_MF_Meta_FD_92637 | JGI IMG/M metagenome (GOLD analysis project Ga0114960, IMG submission 92637) | Freshwater microbial communities from Lake Croche, Canada to study carbon cycling - C_130625_MF_MetaG | ecosystem: Environmental > Aquatic > Freshwater > Lake | place: Lake Croche, Canada... | reverse complement strand
GGATGTGCTGAAAGAAAGCCCTGAGGCGGAATCCTTGGGCAAGATTCGTGCTGAAGAACGCCCACCCCCCATGCTCGGTTAGCTCAGTGGTTAGAGCATCAGTCTTATGAGCTGAGGGTCGCGGGTTCAATCCCCGCACTGAGTAAGACGGGGTCCATCGCCCCAAAAACAGTTTGTTAGTTCTACCAAAAACTGACCAAACCAAGATTGGTACCCGGTTAGCTCAGTTGGTAGAGCGCCAGACTTTTAATCTGGTGGTCGAGGGTTCAAGTCCCTCATCGGGTGTTTCCGGGAGCCCCTGCCCCCAAAAAAGTTGTCAGATCTAACTTTGCTTCGGCATAAAAACTGACTTGGCATATTCAGATGGGCGGGATGTGCTGAAAGAAAGCCCTTAGGCGGAAGAGGTTGGACGCTTTTCATGCTGAACATAGTCCACCCTGGTTCTATGGTGTAGCGGTTAGCACAAGTCCTTTACACGGACTAGATACGGGTTCGATTCCCGTTAGGACTATGTGAGGTTGCAGGTACTCGTTAAAAAACTAGCTCTGGTCCCATAGTGTAGTGGTTAGCACCGCAGACTTTGAATCTGCTATCACGGGTTCGAGTCCCGTTGGGACCTTAAGATGTTTCCAAACAGCAATTTCAAAAAACACTTTCAGTTTGAAAAAAGGGAAACAGCAAAATTATCCGATATAGTCTAGTGGTTAGGATAGAGGGCTTTCACTCCTTTGGCCGGGGTTCAATTCCCCGTATCGGAAATAGTGAGTTGTTAGATCTCCGAAAACTAACAAAGACAACCTGGCCGAGTGGTCTAAGGCGGTAGATTACTAATCTATTGGCGAATTGCCGCGCAGGTTCGAACCCTGCGGTTGTCGAAAAATAAAAAACTTGGCCCGATTGGCTCAATCGGATAGAGCGCAAGACTTCTAAGACGAAGTAATCTTGAGGTTGAGGGTTCGAGTCCCTTATCGGGTAAAATAACGTTTCCAAACAGCAATTCAACAAAATTCATTTTAAGAATCTAAAACGGAAACAGCAAACTAGGTAGAGTTGACTGAACTCTAAAACAGTTATCAAAGCGGATATGGCCGAGTGGTTTAAGGCGGCAGACTTAAGACCTGCTATCAATGATGCGTGGGTTCGAACCCCACTGTCCGCATAAGGAACTTGTTCCGAACAATAAAACTTCCCAAAAAAGGATCACCCAAAAACCTTTTTTCATGATTTTCTAGTGAATCATGAAAAAATTGAACATATTATCCCAAAAATTCAAATACTTTATCCACAAAACATGACAGATTTTAGTTTTATTCGTGATCCACATACCAGACGTCTAATATCTAATGGTTACACAGCGGTAAACCAATTAGAATTATTGGGATGGCTAAGGAACTTTTGTCCTCGAGATAGTGATGGTTTTATGTGGTCATCTCACCCAAATATAAAAAAAATATGTGATAAAATGGAATCATTACCAGATGCACCAGGGCATTCGGGTTCATCTTTTGCTATTACTATGCGTCATTTGGAATATATAGCAAAACATGGATTAGAGGAATATAAGGTATTTATGAATCTAGGTTAACAAGGAACTGCAAAAACACTATTATAATATCCTTTTGAAATTGTTCCAAATTCAAATACTGCTTTTGCATCAGTAATCCAATCCGAAACATAAGGCAAACTTATATATCGAATAAATTTACCAATATATATTTTTCTTTCATTATTATTTTCTATATTTACATTATTTTCAATAAGATCGGCAGGTCCAACAAAATAATAACTATGAGTTCCTGTGAAGAATGACATGATTAGGTTATAAAAAAACATTTATTTCAATAGATAAATCAATTTTTCAACCTACTTAGAATAATCAATAATATAGGGTTCAGGAAACTCAACAGTTTCAGGTTCATCTTCCATATGTTCCAACACAACTTTTCTAAAATTTTCTCTATATTTCTCAGTTTCTATAGCAAATAAGGTTTTCATATTTGTAAGTTGAATAATAAATCGGTCAACATTCACGAAATTTTTTTGAAAATTACATACCTGAATCATATGATATCCAAGAATACATTGTCCTTTATCAAGGTAATTGATTCTCAGAGTTAAATTTTTATTTCTAAAGAAATTATTTAAGTAATCTGCATAATAATAGTCCATAAACACATGTTCACTTAACTTATGTTCTTGAATTATTTTACGTTTTACTAGTTCAAAATCGAGATTAAATAAGCGAATTACCTCTTGGCAGGTAACAGGAAGTCCAAAATAAACGGGCATTGTTGTTTTTTATTGATGACTTTTTTGATAAAAAGTGATCAATTTTTTATATTTTTAAGCTAAAAATGCTGTTATACTTGGTATTCATAAGTTCAATCAATTCTTCGGCTTTCATCACCTTTTTCTTCTTTAATAATTCCGCACCTTCGATCAATAAATCCTTCGAATTACGAATCAAAAACTCACCATAAGCATAGGCATCATTAATCAATTTCGATACTTCTTCGTCGATCTCTTGTTTATATTTTTCACTCATACTAGGATAAATTGGTTGTTTTCCCATACCATAATAACATATCATACGCTGGGCTAATTTAAGGGCTTCCTCAAAATCATTAATAGCACCCGTAGTTACAGAAACCCCATAAACTGCTTCCTCAGCAATTCTACCCGATAAAAGTATCATTAAATGTTCCAATAATGCTTCACGAGTTAGAATACTAGACGCAGAACTCTCGAAAATAGTATAGGCAGGGCTTTTGGGGGCAGATAAATTAATGACCACTTTGGTCATTTTCGAGTGATGTTTTGAAAGCAATCCAACCACAGCGTGTCCAAGCTCGTGTATAGCAATATGATCAATAATATCAGAAGTAAATTGATGTTCATTCGGTTGCCATCCTACCATCATTTTATTCAAAACCAAATCCACATCAACATCTGTGAATTGATTACGGTTTTGGCGTAAGGCATTTAACATAGCTTCATTTAATAAGTTCTCTAATTGAGCACCTGAAAGACCATTTGTGGTTTCAACTAAGTCCTCTAAAATAACAGAATTATCATAGGGCTTACCTTTCACATGGATATTTAAGATTGCATTTCGGGTTTTTGCATCAGGATTCGCAATATATATACGCTTATCGATTCTACCAGGTCTGAGTAATGCATCATCTAATAAATCCGCACGATTTGTTGCACCAATTACGAAAACACCAGTTGTATTCTTAAAACCATCGAGTGCAACAAGGAGTTCATTTAAGGTATTATCACGTTCTGAACCCGAAGTTTCACCATCACCCGATCGTTTTCTACCGAGAGCATCAATTTCATCAATAAAAATAATGCATGGAATATTCTTTTGAGCTAATTCAAAGAGTTCACGGATACGTCCAGAACCTACACCCACATATTTATCTTGAAATTGAGAACCAGAAACAGCAATAAATCCAACGTTAGCTTCACCTGCGAGGGCTTTGGCAAGCATAGTTTTACCATTTCCAGGTGGCCCTTCGAAAATAAGACCCTTAGGTATACGTACATTATATGCAGAATATTTTGTGTGGTTTGAAAGTAAATCTACACATTGTTCAAGCTCTTGTTTAATATTATCATAACCACCGACATTACAAAAATTAAAGGGTGATTTGGTAATGACTTCAAAATTCTCTGATTTTTTATCTGGATTGGATGGATTAGAACGGCGAGGAGGCAGAGTAGAACGAATAGGTCTTCCCCAAATATCTCGCTCAACACCATCATCATCAATAGGCTGCATGCCTGGTTTAATAACAATTCGGAACCCACTAACAGGTAAAGTAGCATTTTCACCATCTTTTTTCAATAACTGTTGGAACATATCCATCTCTTCATCGTCCATTTCATAGTCATCGTCATCGTCATTTTCTGTGTCTTCTTTATAATAATTACGCTTAAATTCGCGGTCACGTTTTATTTTACGAATGAACTGTGTTTTAGGTGCAGTAATATTTCCTGATATTAAACGATGTAAATATTGTTCATGGTAAATTCTAGAAAGTGGGTATTGACTTTTCTCTTTTCTAGGATATTTACTATGATGATGATGATGCAACTGTGTTAAAGGTTGCCGAAACACACTAGGAAAAATGAATCCTTGTACTAGACCTATAAAAAATAATATGTTGTATTTGAGAAACATTATGTAATATTATGTTAATTTTTTAACTTATTTACATTTTAATTAAATAAACTGGTTAGAATTTTAATAGCGTCTTTATTTACGTTAATTCCTTGTTGTTTTGAGAAATCCTTGAATATATTTCCGATTATTTCTGTATTATCTTGCTTTTTGATTTTTTCATCAAGCAATTCTAGAGTCCTTTTCATAATCTCAATAACGGGTAGGTATTCATCATTTTTTTCCTTTTGTTGCTTTGCTCGTTCTTGTTCTTTATTTAATAAAAGATCTTGTTGTTTCCCCCAAGGAAAGTGCCCACTTGTTGGTTTTTCTAATGTAGGATCAACGATTTCTTTTGCTCTTTTTTCTTTAATAAACGTATTTATGGCGGTTAAACATGTATCAATATCTTCTAACTTTTCATGTCCTTTACAATCTTTGGCAAAATGACCGAGTAACCCACAAATATAACATTTATTTTTAGTGCTATCACTCATTTTTTGCAACATCCGAACCGTATGTTCATCAAGAATTTCTTCACAAAACGACCCGCCTCTCACATTATCAATACCATATTTATCCATGTAAATTCTTGTATACTTATCTTCATCATAATCATCGCAGTTAGGTATAATTTCTGCGATTTTTAATGGGTTATATTTTTTAGTCCAGGATGATCCGCCAGATAGAAAATGTTGTTCTATTCTGAATCCAGGATTATTTGTTTTACCAATATAGTATTTACCTTCTACCAATTCGAGCACATAAATGTAAACCATTTTTTAAAACAATAGATATGATATATAGAAATTGCATATCTATTTCAATTTTCTAGCAAGTAATATTAAAAGCCGCTAATTTCGATTTTAACGTATTTGTAACGGTCTTCAAATTAAACGTAGTATTCTTTAATTGAGAACTAGCTTGTTGGATATATATGACATCGGGGTCATTTGCCATAGCAATACTAACACCTTGTTCACAGAGAACATTCCAACTTTCAATCGTATGAATAGATTGAGTAATAATATTTTTTTCAACACTACTGAGTTCTGCATCGTGTAAAGAATGATCAGGTGAAACAAAGTAATTAATATATTGCATCGCACAATTTACTTCATCCATAACCCCCTGTAAAACCACTTTTGTATCGTGGGCGGATTTGGGTACCTGAATCGTAGTTGTCGAGAATATGGTTTCTTTAAATTTACCGAAAATCTTAGATAAATTCACGATTTTACCAAGAGCAATAGAAATCGTATTTAAGAACCCAATATCTGTAATAATATTGACATTCTGTAATTTGGTAATAAAACTCTCGAATAAATTTGCCAAATCATCAGCGGCCTGACCAAATTCGCTGAAACCTTCAATATCTATATCGAGTTCCATTTGTTTGGATTCATTCGCAATTTTACCAGCAGCTTGGAAAAGTGCGGTATAGTCATCAATAGAACCTTTTCCATGGAAATCAGAACAGTTAATTTCAGAGGCATATAATTTGATTTGGTTTAATAAGATATCCGCTTGATTATTATTGGATGCATCTATATATTTGGTAACAATCTCAGTCAAGTTCTCATTAATATTCACATCATTATTACTAGGGTCAGTAGGTGAGGTAAATATTTCACGAATAATATATGATCCATCTGCGGATTTACCAGTTTGATTTGTTATATCATAACCAGGACCGTGGAATGTAGAACTGGAAAGATCAGAAACTATGGGTACAGGAACTGGCATATTACCACTTAAGTCATCTTCACATGTTGCAGAGAAGACATAGTTCGTACTTATGTCTTGTACGTGGGATACATAGCTTGCTGAGCCACTAACGTCATATGTTATATTGTTGGGCAGAGGGTTGGGGACATTTACAAGAGGATTAACGGGAATTTGTGGTTGTGGCACATTTACAACAGGATTAACGGGAATTTGTGGTTGTGGGACATTTACAACAGGATCGTTGCTATGGTTGGTAGGAGAGTTCCTACCGCTGTCATTTTCATTCGATGGAGGCATCAAATATATAAACTACTAATATTAAAAAATATACGAAGATAATATTATGGCTGCATTAGTGGTAACAAATACTGGTAATTGTAAATACAAAATTACAATTACTATAGAGAGAGATGAAAAAATACGTTTGACTTTTATGGTTGTTCGTATCTTTTGAAAGGGGCGAGTATACTGATCTAAGATTATTGTTTGAAAAAGGTAATTTACCTTTATTTAATGGTAACAGGAGTTTGTTTTCTTATGCAACCACGCTTATGAGCAGCCAACGCTTTAAGGTTATTTGCAGAGAAACTCTTGCATAGGTCACATTTAAGACCAGGTTTTTGGATAGGTGCCGAGTATTTGGTGGCGAGGTATTTATCCAAGGTGGGGAATCGAATTTCATCGATTTGGGCGAGAACTTTCTTCTGACTCTCTTTAAAAACATCTACCACAGCTGTTTTCTGAGATAAGAAGAGTTGATATTCGTTATTGATCGTATCCAACATCTCTTTGGGGATGATACAATCTTCCTCAGTTTGATGTTTATACTGACGCATTTTGGATGATAATTGATCAATAATATCCACAGCGGCTTCTATTTTTGATTGATTATAGTCACCGTGATGAATAAAGACAATAATATTATTATTGTGCATTTCAATTTGATAATTCTTCTTTCCAGAAATTCCACTCTTTTGTGAAATAAAAATACCATTACAGTTTTGTTCATCAATAGAAGTTAGAAAAGTTTGAACTTCTTCTGCAGGTACATTTTCTTCCGTATCTTTATTATCAATAATGATGTTTGATTTACGATTGCGTTTTAATAAAATAAGACCATTCGAATTGGAATTCTTATTTGGGTTATGTACTTCCGCACTATTGTACATTTTCGTGAGAACAGAGGATAATTGTTTATCGTTATTCTGTTGAACCGTATGGTTTTCAACAAGCTTACCAAATACTTCGTTCATTTCGGCCATAAAACGCGTTTGAGTATTTTGCATAATGTTAATGTTGGAATTAATACGGTTTTCACTATCTTGTATAAGTGAAAAAAACGGTTGGTGTAGTTCGGTAACCGTTGTTGGTGAATTTGGAGAAGGGGTTATAAGTGACTTTTGTGAATTGGATTGATTAGTCATGTTTTCGATAAGGTCAATCGTTTTAAGATTGACTGACTCGATATCGATACTTGGGTTATCTTGATAGAATTTACAAATTCGTGGATTGGAAATCTCTAGTGGTTTCATCAATACGTAGTGTATTATGTTATAAAGAGATACTTTATTTAACTACTTTGAACTTATTGTTTATCCTAACGTCATCGTTTTCCCAACTTCAACTTCAAGTTAGAAAGAAGCAGAACGATTTTTCTTCTGTAATACCAATACTGTATTTGCGTGATTACGATACAGTTCCTCTTGTTTTTGTTTTAATTCCAGTATTTCCTTTTGTAAATTAGAACATTTAATTTTTAACATGTAGTTTTCGTGTGCTAGTTTCAGCATATAATTCTCTTTTTTCATAGTAATATATAATGAAAAATTATTCTTTCCTAAAGTTTTAATCACCACAGCGTTTTCAGTAAGCCCGAAATTACAAATTTACAATTTGTGACCATAAAGTAGAATTGTGATTTTTGTGAATTTACAGATTTACAACTGTATTTTTGTATTTACAGTTTTTGACTGCGATTATGCAGCGGATAATTTAGAAATTTTTGGCAAAATAAAATCTAGTCCAATATTATATGTCGACCCAGACAACCGTGCCCCAAATGCCCTTCTACTACCCACCCTATGGTGGTTTCGATGGACCTACCACAGTAGGTGAAAACATCTACGCTTCAGTAACTGGTACTGCTGAACGCACAAAGCAACAAGCTGCCAACGATATCGCCCGTGATATCTTACGTGCCGTTGACCAAAACGGTGCTACAAATAGCCACGTCACCGAGATTTCTGCTGCTCAACTTGCATCTGCTATTGAGCGTAACGGTGCCAACGGAATGTCCACAACTGAGCGTGTGAACAGCCAACTCGCCACCGCTGTGGAACGCAACGGTGCCAACAACCAAGCCGCTATTGAACGCACAAGTGGTGAAGCTCGCCTTACCACAGTTATTTCCGATGCTGCTAGCCGCCAAGCTGCTAATGATAGTGCCCGTGATGTTTTACGTACCGTTGACCGTGTTGGTCAAGAAACTGTTTCAACACAAAAGGAATCCTTTGCTGGATTATTATCTACGATTGAGCGAAATGCTGGCGAAGGTCGTGTACAAACCCTTACATCCTCAGGTATTCTTGATGCTTCCATGAGAGATGTTCGTTATTCTATATTGAACGATGTGAACCGTGTTGGAAATGATTTGAATGCCTCTCAAGTTCAAACATTCAACGTTCTTAACAAAGCAGTAACTGATTCTGCTTGGGAACAACGTACTGCAGCCTCACAAGGATTCCAAAATATATCTGAAGAGCACCTTCGCACCAAGTTTGACCTTTCTAAAACTATGGGTGACCACTATTCTAGCCTTATGTTAGAGAACCAAAAACTCGGCCACTTTGTATCTGCCAAGGCTGATGGTCACTTCGCTGCTAATCAACTTGAGTTACAAAAGGTCAAGGAAGGAATTACTATGCAAGCTGCAAATAATTTTGCCATAAATCAACTTGAGGCACAAAAGAATCGTGAGGCTATCCAAAAGGACCTTGCTGAGGCTCGCTATGAGGCTCTCAAGAGCCAACAATACCTCACAGATAAGGTTGGTGAGTGCTGCTGTGCTATTAAGGAGAAAATGGACGTGATTGACCGTGACCGTCTTCGTGATAACCTTATTGTATCCCGTGAGGACAATAATGTCCTTAAGATCCTTGAATTCGGCGGTCTTGGAGGTGGACGTGGATATGGATACGGTGGCCGCCGTGGTGGTTCCCGTTCCAGATCCCCTGGCAGACGTTGACGGGAGGAAGGACCGCTAAGTGATAGTGATAGTAGCTTATCAGATACCGAAACATCATGTAGTTCAACTTCAGATTCCAGTTCCAGTTCATCAGATCGTTCTCGATTACGTAATTCTAGAAGACGCAGAAGTGAAAGAGTTATAATAGTAAAGGTACAAGGACCTACAGGACCACAAGGAACGCAGGGTGATGTTGGTCCAACAGGATATACAGGTGAAGGAATAACAGGTAGTACAGGTCCCCAAGGAACGCAAGGTAATACAGGTGATCCAGGTGTAACAGGTCCGACTGGATATACAGGTAACACAGGTCCCCAAGGAACGCAAGGTAATACAGGTGATCCAGGTGTAACAGGTCCAACTGGATATACAGGTGAAGGTATAACAGGTAGCACAGGTCAACAAGGACCAACAGGTCAAGGTAATACAGGATTTACAGGTCCACAAGGAACAACTGGCCAAGGAAATACAGGTCCTACAGGTGATCAAGGAATACAAGGAAGACCAGGAATACAAGGACTTCAAGGTATTCAGGGTGATCTGGGTGCCACAGGACCTCAAGGTACCCAAGGTGTAACAGGACCAACAGGTTCTGGAGTTTAAACGTGACTAGCGGTCCGCACATATATTTTTAATTATCAATAAAATAATAATTAAAAAAATATAAAAAATAAATGACACGTCATCATATACAAAATGTTGGCAAACCGTTTTATTCAAACTTCTAGACATTTTTCTAATGCACCTGCGGGTATTTCAGCAATAAAAGTTTTTCAAAATAGTTGTTATCATAAGATCGATTTTAAGATTAATGAAGAAAGTACTGTAAAGGAGGCAATTACACGTTTTACAGCTTTTAATATTGGTTGTTTGGCAGTAACAGATTCAAAAAATAAGGTAGTTGGGGTATGTTCAGAGCGTGATTATATTACAAAGGTTGCTGCACTAGGAAAGAACCAAGATGAAGTAAAGGTAAAGGAAATTTGCACCTATGGACCGAAGATTATAGTAGCCAAGAAGGATGATTCGTTGGATACTTGTATGAATAAGATGCTTTTTAAGGATATTCGCCATCTATTGATTATGGATGATAAGAATGAGGAATTTATTGGTATGATGTCAGTTCGAGATTTGATTAAGGAAATGATGAAGAAGAATGAGGATACGATTACTAGATTGAGTGATTTTAAATTAGGAAAGGGTGCATTTTTCGGTAGTGAGTAAAAATCAATAGAAAAGTACAAAAGTACAATTTGTAATTACAGATTTACATTTTTGTAATTACAAATATTTTACAAATCACACATTTGTGATTTTGTAAATAGTTTTGCATAATATTATTTCCAAAAAATTGAACCATTTCAATAGAAAATAACTTTTAAAAACACCACAGAATCATGGATAATAAGGCATATTTTATGATCGTTCACGATAAATTACAAAAGGAGGGTAAGCTAACTCACGGGGAATGGGTTCCAAATAAGTTAGATTTTGATATTTATAGACAAAGATGTGAAGAAGAGAAAAAGAGGCAGGATGAATTCTTCAAGAAACAAGCGGAAAAAAAACAAGAGCTAACTCACGGGGAATGGGTTCCAAATAAGGTAGATTTTGATATTTATAGAAAGAAATGTGAAGAGGAGAAGAAAAGACAGGATGAATTCTTTCAGAAACAAACAGAACAAAAACAAGAAATATTAAAACAAAATCAATAGAAAATTACCAACAGCAACAATCCGCTTTCTCAGCCACTTTTTTATCTATTTCTTTTACAGACTCTACCTTTTTCGAATTAATACTTAATTTCAATAATCGAGTACAGGCATCTATGATATTATCACAACATAAAATCAATAGAGTAGATTCGGTTTCATCCTCAATTTTAACTATTTTTTCACGAACAGCAACATTAATAATGAATTTCAATAGAGAGCCACAAGTATCCGCAGGTAATTCATTAAATTGGCTATTATCAAGTTTCATATTCGTTAGTAAATTATAAAGTTGTGCAATAATAGAGATAATATAGGGTACATCATTCGCGTATAATGTGCTACCATTAATATTTCTTACAAGAGTACTTTCTACAATACGAAAAAATTCGGGTTTGGACTTAATTAATTTCTCGATTATACTCAAACTAGTAGCAGTAAGTTGAATAGAATATTTTTCTTGTAATTCATAAGAAGAAATAATGGCTTCTATTTTTTGTATGAGATTACGATTCGCCGTCGTTTTTTTCGGTTGAACAAGAATAGGAGGAGGCAACACCACATGATCAATATCTTCGCCGTTTTCGGACCAAGTTTCCATTATAAATTAACCCGTCATAATATCTTCCTAAAATATTTTAAGAGAAATAAAAATATCATTACCATTTACGCTGTGATATTTTTATTTAAAGGTGTAATCCACACATCAAAATATTTTTACCAGAATAATCTCTAGATGAAACACCAAAGTAAAAACTTAGCAGCATAAATGCAAATAATAATTTATGTGTTTAAAAAAGTATAGCGTATTTATATATGGCGACAGATGTTTCTATGATACTTTATCCGATAGATAATAACCATAAATTATATGAAACGGTTATACTAGCAAAGAGAAATATGGCGATGAAAAACAGAGCAGGAAGAAAAATGTATGTGATACAACCCACACATCGAGAACCTTCACCAGAAACAGTAAAAAGAGAAAATGAAGAATATTGGTCGAACCGATGGAAATTAATCAACGAATTCAATAGAACAAATAAACCAAAAACTAGTTATCCATATACGATGAATGATATTATAAGTGTAAATAATTCACCAAAACTGGGTCAATTATTTCCTGAATTAGTAGTGCAAGATTTTTCTTTTAATATGTATAAAAAATAAACATATTTTATATGAAGTGTTCTGTTTGCGAAAATGCGTTTATCATACCAAAAGATAATACAGAATATAACGATAAAAAAGATGCTTTTGAGAATGAAATGTGTAAAATAATAGATGGACTTAAAGAGGAAGAAATTGCTAATAATAGTAATTATATTTGGTTTACACCTTTGGACATTTAAAACGCCGATTTTAAATGTTCTTAAATTGTTATGATTGTTTATTGCCATGATGAACAATTAGGCGGGGGAGATATTATACGTTGTCACAGATCCCATATTCTTCAAAAACACATTTTCTTTTATTAAAAATTCATATTTTTTATCAATTTCTACAGTTCCTAATAGTTCGTAAACATC
>Ga0114960_10003296_pt1 | contig 12388 bp, 9 predicted proteins | sample C_130625_MF_Meta_FD_92637 | JGI IMG/M metagenome (GOLD analysis project Ga0114960, IMG submission 92637) | Freshwater microbial communities from Lake Croche, Canada to study carbon cycling - C_130625_MF_MetaG | ecosystem: Environmental > Aquatic > Freshwater > Lake | place: Lake Croche, Canada... | reverse complement strand
GGTGGCGGGCTGGGACTGGGCGGCGGAGGTGGCAGAGGCGGTCCTGGGCTCGGTGGCGGCGGAGGCCCGGCAACAAAAACTCCGATTGCCTGAGACTGTGTCAGCGTTGTGTTCCATATTTGCAGCTGGTCAATCAAGCCCGGAAAACTCTGAAACCCCTGTGCAAGTGTCAGCTTATTCATAAAAAAACCTCCACCAGAGACTATGTTGTTTGTATAGCAGCCGGAGCCTGGCTGTCCATTGATGTAGTACAGCGCGCTGTTTGTTCCGAGTGCCACGGTCACGACGATGTGGTTCCAAGTGTTGACAGGGGTAGTCCCAAAAGATGAGCACTGCAAGTTGTAGAAGTTTGGCCAACCCACCTGCGCGCGAAGGCCCGGGCCGTTGGACAAGATTTGAAACATGGTCGTGTTTGTTGCGTTTCCCATCACGACGATTGGTGCGTAATTGTTTGTTGCCGTCATTTTTACCCAACACGCCACGGAAAATCCAGCTTCGAAAGAAACAGAGACCGTCATGGCATAGTTGACGTATGCATTGGCGTTTCCGTTGGCCGTGTTGTTGAAAGATATTGCCTGGTTGAATATTCCAGTGCTATAGGAAATCTGCGGGGAGGCGAGCACTGAAAAGCCGAGAGCGCCGATAGAGTCAGTGAGTGTGCCGTCAAAGTTGAATAGGGCCACCGGGTTCGGCGGGCTCGAGCTCGGCGGCACGGGCGGTGTTGGTGGTGGTAAAGGACTTGGTGGAGGACTCGGGGGACTCGGGGGACTCGGGGGCGGAGGTGGCTTTGGCGGCGGCGGCGGGCTCGGCGTCCATTGAGACAACATGACGCTCGTCACAAACGACACCTGCGCTGCGCTGAGCGTCACCGGAAACTCGATGTACTCGCTCAGCGAGCCAATAAACCCCGAGTTGGTGTCTCCGGTTGTTGCATACGCGCTCCCCTGCCCGCCAACGTGCAGTGTCTGAAGATTTTCAGCCACCAAAGCCGTTGTTGGCACGTTGCTGGACGTGGCAACCAGTGCCCCGTTCACGTAAATCAAGTTACGGTACGCCCCGCTCCCAAAGCAGATCACGTTCGGCGTCCCTGCAGTCAGAGGCACGGGCGAGATGTCCCAGCCCTTTCCAAAGGCCACCATCGCAAAGTAGAGGCCCACCACCCCCGTTGACCCGTAGGGGTTTACGTTTGAGCCAAAATAGTAGGCTCTGTTGTTGTTATTTGTCCAGGTCCCGTATGTACCAACTCCCTTGTACAATAGGTTCCCACCCAAAGAGGTGAGCACTGTAAAGCACGTAGTGTGATTGGTGGCCCAGCCGGTAGGATACGTACTCGTGTTGAACGCCATGTAGGTTGCGTTGCTCCCAAAATAAACGCCCGTGGGCGTCCACGCGGGCTGCAGAGCAGCGGACGCCTGGCTGAGCTGATACGCGCCCCCGTTTTTGTCTCGCCACGCGCTCACGGTCCCCGACGTTTGGTTGATGGTGAGCGTGCTGTTGTCAGCCGCGTGAAACCAGACGGAACAGCTGACCCCAAACGAGTTGAGGCACGTCTGTGCAGACAGTGGCGGAGAGGGAGGAGGCGGTGGAGTTGGCGGTGGGCTGGGCGGGCTCGGCGGGGGGCTTGGCGGAGGGCTGGGAGGCGGCGGAGGCGACACGCCTGCGCAGAACGCCGCCACGCTGAGCACGAGGAGCGTCCGGTGCATAAGCGCTTGTCTGGTTTCATTATCCTCTATTTATACTAAAAATACGACTTGCCCCGTGCGCGTGACTTCTGGTCATTCGTCGCATCCGCTGCGCCGCGCCAGCCGCTCATCCACCGTCCCCCACCGCGGCGCGTGAACCGCTCTTGCCGCACGCCTCCGCAGCGCCGCCGCCCCGCCACCAGCCAGCTTTGCAGCCACGGCTCGCCACCGCCCAAAGGAGGCGCGGCCATAGACGTACGCATCCGCGGCCGCAAGCGCCACGCCGTCTGGCTCCTGGGCGTGCATGCTCAGCAGCTCGTGCGAGGGCAGCCCAAAGACCGCAGCCACCGCCACCGGGTTTGGACGGTCAGAACAGTGAATAAGCAGCTCGTCCGCCAGCACGGCGCACGCCCGCCCGGAGGCGGGCACTCCGCGTTCGTCGCACGCCACCAACGCCTTGGCGACGGCCGCTGGGGCGCACGCCCGCGCCACCGCGAGCGCGCCCGGCTGCTGCGCCTCCAGCCACGCCTGGACCACGGCGCCGGAGCCAGCGGGCGCGCAGGCCAGGCCGCCGCAGTGCAGGCGCACGCACACGCCCGTCGCCTCAGAGGCGCGAAGCGCCACCGCCCGTAACAGCCTGTCCGCGTCACGCACGGGTGGCACGCGCACGCGGACCCAGTCGCCGTCGCGGTGCAGCCGAGGCGTGCTCAGCGCCACCGCGGCGACGGCCGCCTGGGCGGCTGCGGCGGTTTCGTCGTGAGGGTGGGCCATGGAGTGCGTTCGAATCGAACGCACGTTTTTGCTGTCCGGGGCACGCGCGGACGCCCTTTCCACGGCGGACAAAGCCATCGCCGCGGCGGGCCGCGCCATGGCGGCGGGGGACCACGCCAACACGCCTAGGGTTGACAGACTGGTGGCTCTGTCTCACCTCGCGCCCACGCTGCGCCGTCTGGGCAGCGAGGGGGACGCGCTCTGCGGCCTGCACGGTGCGCTCGCTGCGCGTGCGCGCGGCGCGCCCTGGGCGGCGTGGGAAACCAAGGCGTGTGACGAGTGCAGCCGAGGCCTCACCTCGGCCGTGTACTGCTGCCCGCCGCCGCCGCAGGGCTGTGGCGCGTGCGACGTGTGCCCCGCGTGCTTTGACGCGGGCAAGGCGCGAGGCTGCCCGCAGCTGCAGCTGCGCGTCACGTGGCTGCACTCGGCACTCTCGGTGGCTCGGGGCTGCTTGCCCGACAGCCTGCCCCCGCCGCTCGCCCCGCCGGCGCCCGAACAACGTCTTTTCGGAGGCACACGGGTGCTGGTGGCGGAGGCGCGTGACGCCACCACCAACTTTCTCCACTATGTGGACACCTTCAGCACCCCTGCGCTGCTGCGCGGCTGCGGTGTCTTGGACCGGCCGCTGGACGAGCTCCGCCAGCTGGACGGCCGCATGCGGGTGAAAGTGCGCCTCTTTAAGCGCGGGCGGCGCCAGGCGGATTCGCAGCTCACCGTCTGTGAGGTGGTGGCTGCGCTCTCCAGCAACGTGCACGCAGGCTGCGACGGCGGCCAGGTGCCGGACTTTCCTCATGACGCCGACTTTGGCGAGGGCGCCAGCGTGGCTGCCGTGTGCCCGCGGTGGTACGGCGTCTTTCGCTCGGGCTTCGTGGTCGATGTCGACATGCTCCAGTACCTGCCCACGCCGCTCGCGCGCCCGCATATGGTGCAAACCTACCTGGCGTGGTGCACCGGCCCCGGCGATTCGTTCACGCCCATGCACTGCGACAAGGGCGGTTCGGCGCGCAATCACTGTCTCGCCCAACTGAGCGGCCCGCCCGCCGCCGTGGTGGCGGTGTGGGACCTGTTTGCGCCGCAGGACGCTGCCCTCATTGACTCGTACCTGGGCAAGCGCGGCTCGGTGGAGAGCGGCGACGCTTTTTTGAGTGACGCGGACGTTGCGGAGCTTGTGCGCCGCGGCGCGACGCACGTGCGGGTGGAGCAGCGCGAGGGCGACTCCGTCCTCGTCCCCGTGGGCTGCCCGCACCAGGTGCGGAACCTGCTGCCGAGCATCAAGATGGCCTGCGACTACCTGGGGCCCTGGGCGATTGACCAGCAGCTCGCGTTTCACGCCGCCATGCACGCGGCGCGGCCGGATGACGCCTGGGTGCTCTTCTACCCGGAGCAGGTGGCCATCGTGGCGGCGTACGCGCTCACAGCTCGTGTGTAGACACAGCATCCGCAATTGCCGCGTCGTCCGCCCCGAGGTACGCCACCGTCAGCGCGAGCGCGGCGCTCTTGCGCGACACTTCGCCGCCCTCTGCGCTGCGCAGGATGCTGTGCGTCACGCAGGCGTGAAAGCGCGCCGTCCACGCCACCGCCACCACGCGGTACGACAGGCGCATGCCCTCCGCGCGGTTGCGCAGGTCCGCCAGCATGCTGAGGATGTGGTGGCACCGCGTCTGCGCCTGTTTGCGGCAGTCATGACACGGGTAGCGCAGCACCAACGCGGACGCCAGCGCGATAAACTCATCCATCGCCGGCCCGGTCTCCTCCAGCGCGTCCGCCGCCGCGTGCAGCACGTCCCACTCCTTTCGCCCCAGCTCGGCTCTCCCGAACGCTGACATGTCCTGTCTCCATCTGTACACAAGTATGCTCCGCCTACTTTTTGCCCCCTTTCTTTTTGCGAAGCATGATCGCAACGGTCTCGTCATCCACCCTGTCCTCGCACAGCGGGCACAGGTACGCATCCCGCTCCGCCTTGGTCAGCTTGTTCGCCGCCTTGTCCGGCTTGTACTTGCCCAGGCACTGGAAGTGGAAGCCTTGGTTGCACACGCCCGCGTGCGGCCGCACACGGTTGCGGCACGTGTCCCCGCCCGGACACGTGCACCACAGGTCAAAGGTGGTCAGCGCGCCGCCGCACTTGGTGCCGTTGTTCAGGCGGCTGAGGCAGCGCAGTGTTGGGCCCGCCGAACGCGCTCCAACGCGCCCACCGCCGCGCCCGCCGCCGCGCCCGCCGCCGCGCCCGCCGCTGCGCCCGCGACCGCGCCCGCCGCCGCGCCCACCGCTGCGCTGAGCACCGGCGCCACGGGCAGTCTCTTCCTCCATCTCTTCATCCTCCTCCTCGCCTTCCCCCTCAGCGCCTTCCTCCTCATCTCCTTCCTCTCCGCTCTCATCCTCATCCTCCACGGCAGCGGCAGCGGCAGCGGCTGCGCCTGCGGCACCCCCGCTACGTTGGCGCCCAGCGCCCGCCGCAGCCTTGCCCGTGCCGCCCGTCGCGCCCGCCGCAGCCTTGCCCATGCCGCCCATCGCGGCTGCCGCCTCCGCCGCCGCCGCAGCCGCACCCTGCTTGGTATCCACCCACGCCCGGAACTTGGCGGCTGCGCTGGCAGCACAGGCGAGATGAGGTGGCACGGCGCGCACAGTCGCCTGGATCCGCGCAGCCTCCGCGTGCAGGCGCTCGTAGTCGTAGCCAGCCTCCAGCGGATCTGCAACCACGGGACCAGACACGCCTTGCCAGTAGTTGTTGGCGGTGGCCAGAGCCTTTTCGCCATCGGTGAGATGGAAGAACGGGCGGGGCCGCTGCAGGGACCACCGTCCGTTGTCTTTGGCGGCAAAGGTGTACACCGGAACAGGGCCCATGTCCGGCAGCGTGTGCGTGGACACGCCCATGATTGCGCAGGTGGCCTCATCCGCAGCGCGCTCGGCCAAGACCCGCTCAATGCGGGCCACGCGCTCCAGCGCACCCGCCATGGACCGGGCGTGGTCCGGGGAGGGGGCAAGCGCCGTGTACGGCACCAATGCGGCGCGGAGGGCGCCCATGTTGACACCCTGCAGCACCTTGGCCTCCATGGCATCAAAATCCGCCCGCGGCACGCCGTGAAAGTTGTTTTGCATCAGTTCCAAGTAGGCGGCTTCGGCGGAGACGGGGTTGCCCTGCGCATCCACAGGCTGGAAGTCGGTGACGTTGAAGTAGTTGCCCCCGATGATGCCGTCCCTGCACCCGGGGAACCAGCTCCGCAGCGACACCGGCGCGGTGTACGACGTGGCGGTGAACTGGAAGAAAAAGGTGAGCGGCGCGTGGGGGGCCAGCACGCGGGTGAGGATGAGCTTGGCAGCAGCAGACTCATCCGCCACGCCAAGAAATTCCAGGCGCGGCGGGTCCGCCGCAGGCTGTGCACTTGGCACGACGGACCACCGCTGCCGGTCCTCCGTGTTGTCTGACGCTGTTTCGTCCGGCGGCGCGCCGGCAGCCTGCATATGCTGTGAGATGACAGCAGAGAGCCGGCGCGCCGCGCGCGCACCTCGCCTGCCGCCGCGGCTGCGCCGCCGCCGCCTCCCTCGCCCGTCACCGACGGGTGAGCGCGCGGCGTCTGGCTGGCGGGTGCGGGGAGGCGCGGGCCGGGTGGAGGCTGGTGAGCACCTGTCCGGCGCGCCTGCTCCGGCCCGCCCTGTCCGCCCGCCAGCGCTCCAGTCTGCTCCCGGGGTGTCTCCTCCATGCGCGCGCGAGTCTTCGGCGGCAGAGAGGGCGCGGCGAGGGCTGGGCGTCAATACCTAAATGGTGGCACACCTCTCTCTCACTCGCGTGCGCGTACGTGGCGCAGGTGTCGCGAGGCAAGCTCAGCCGCACGGCGCGCTGACGCCAAACGGTGGAGCGAAACGGTCAGAGTCGAACGCGCGCGCGCGCGCGCTCAAAACGCCAATTCGCACAGGCAACGCGCGCGCTCAGCAGACGATGCTCACGTACAAAAGCACGGCAGCCTGTCCCAGCGTCCTGGGTGGACACACGTTCAAGGTTGCAGGCCCGCTTCTGTGCGGAGATCCGGCGCTGCCACGCCCCCTCATTCTCACCGCCCGCGTGGAGCACAAGCACGCAGAGGTGCTTGCCGCCTCCGTGCTCCCCAGCCGGCTGAGCGTGGTGGCTCTGTCCGGGGACGGGGCCGAAGAGGAGGCGCTCCTCGCACGCCTTGCCGCTGACCTCCGGGCCTCTGGGTCTGCCATGTCCATATTCGAGGCGAACGGAGGCGTGCACTTCCTCCTTCCCAGCGGCGACGCGGCGTCGCGGGTGCTGGCGAACGCAGCCGTCGCCGCCCACGAGTGCCCTTCAGCCTACATGGTCAGCGTGCTGCTCACGGACGCGGCGGCCCACATGGCTGCGATGGTCATGGAACACATAGCCGCTGCGGGCGACTGCCCGCTGGAGGAGGGCTACAATGAGGAGAGCTCTGATGAGGCGTAATTTAATCAAGGAACTGCTTGCGTATGTGCAGCGCTTGGGTATGTGGTGGCTCACAACCACCCAACGCCGCTCCGGCGCCTCCTCCAAGGCGGCACCAAGCGCCGAGACCGCGGCGGCGTGCAGCTGCGAGCTCATCTCGGGCGTGAAACCGTGGATGCGTTCGTAGTCCGCCATGTGCAGATTGCACGCGGCGCGCTCAGCCGGTGGGATGTACGTCCAAAAGGTACCACCAAAGACGCTCACGTCGCTGTCCGGAAAGTGAAACGCCTGGTTTTGAAGGTAGGTGACGCGGGGGCGACCTGCTGCGGCTTGGACCAGCGCCGTCTCGCCCGCCGCCACAGTTGCGCCGTAGTACTCGTGGTTGCCAGCCACCAGTATGATGCGCTCAAAGTCAGACGCCACCTCATCCAACAGGCGCGCGTACGCGGGGTGGCGTGGGTGTCCCAAGTCGCCGGCGAGCAGGAGGCAGGGCGCACGGGCGCTCAGAGCGAGAGCACCTCCGCCCCGTATCTCCGTGTGCAGATCGCTGACGTACTGGAAGCGCATGGGGAGGTGAGCGGAATCTGTTCCGTAAATAGTGTCTTTGTATTTTACACGGCCAGAACTGTTCCACAGTTGGCGTGTCCTTGTGGGTGGCAATCTTACGCTTGCCCCATGGACCCGCTACGCGGGTGTCGGCCTTCATGCAGTAGCAAAAGGCTCTTGCTGTCGGCATAGCAAGCGCAATTTCACTCACCGATTTTCCACACCTCTCCCGTTGCTGTTCCACTGTGACATTTGCGCTGAAAGTATATTTTCATTGTTATTTAATGCCCATCGACCCTGCTATTAACCTTAAAAATGAAAAATGCGTTTGCTTTCCTCCTGTCAATTCTCGGTTTCGCATCATCGCAGCTATCTCGCACCGATTTCTTCGGAACCAACCTGTTCACCAACAATACTTGCAATTCGACTGGCTTATTTTGCGGGCCGCCATGGTGTGTGCGAGCCTCTAACTCTGCGTGCAACGACACAAACATTAATATCACAGTGATCCAAATGCAAACGGCCGTGCTCGCCACCGCGTCCCGCACCTGCACCGTCTCGTCTGACCCACGCTGCACATCAGAAGCACTGGCAAAAGTTTTTGGCGGATTTCCTGGCGTCGTTGCCGCCTACTGCAATGACGAATTCATCGTCATCCAATCAACTGTCCAACCAAACTCAAAATCAACGTACCTCGATTTCATTCCAACACCACCCGGTGGTGGTACGAACCAGTCGGCACCCTATGCTTCGCAGTGTGTGACCCGTGGCTATTCCACTTCGCAATACGTGTTCAAAATACCGCTGAAACCGGTCCTGCTGCCAACATGTAGCGTCACTAACAATCTTGCATTCTTCAGTAATGGTGTCTACTCAAGCTACAACTTGAGCAATGGGTTGAACAACATGCCGGTCGCTGGTCCGTCGTCGTACACCGTCAGCGGAAGCCCCGTTTTCCCGATATTCAATAACAACGGTGTCGTTTCCATGACCAGATGCGAGCTGGATTTTGTAGGCGCGCACGCTGGAAGAGGCTTCGACTACCACATACACGCGGACAGCTTCTGCAGCGACTGTGCCTATGGTTTGCAGAACTACACAAACAGTACATCACATCCGCCTCTCTGGGCATACTCGAGTGGCGGTACACCGATCTTCGGGCGCTACATTTCACAGGGAAGCGTTGGAGCAAGCATTGGCTTGGACGACTGTGGCGGACACACCCACTCTGGGATTGGTGACCCATATCTCGGAGACTCATTCTATCATTATCATTCATTCGTGATGAATATGACAGTTGCCCAAGGTAACTATTTAAATTTTGCCTATGGTCCATACGTTGCATTTAGGGAAAACCTTACCGCGGTCACCAACTATTTTGCTACTACGGGGCAAGCCTCGTATGGCGCTGGAAATCTGGCTCAGCGCTCGGATTACGTCCAGGTTCAACCGTGCACGGGCTCCTCGCAGTATTACCTTCAGTCAGGGTACGCTCTTTCGGGAATGTCCACGGTCGCTTCTTCATCACCGCCGCCGCCGTCGTCGTCGTCGAGCCAGCAATCTATTGGCACCGGCTCAACCCTTCGCGCGGGCGCCAATCTCACCATCAACAGCGCAAATGTATCGTGTATTGTGAGCGACGGCGTCACCAACACGAGCAGCTGGTGCATGCAAGTGACTTCCTTGTCCCTTCCAGACCACCCAGCAGGACCGTGGTGCAATGGAGGCTTTTGGAGTGCCAGCGCAGACGGAGTCACTGTGCAGGTGAACCTGCCAGGCATAGCGGTAGATTGCACATGTCAGCGCAACAGTTGCAACGGCACATGCAACTCCGTCTGCTTGGAGTGCGCCGTTGCGGCGACTGCCATCCAGTACCTCATCCCCCTCGTGCCCACTCTGGGCACTTCGCAATTCGCCGCGACTGGCGATAACAATCACGGCCAGGGTCACGCTCTCAATGGCGTTCTCTTCGGACCGGCAGATCCTTACTACTTTTTAACGAATGCAAACCAAATTGCTCCGCTGGATGAATATGGAGCGCATGCCACGCTCCAGAATGTGTATCATTATCACGGCATTCCATCGAGCTTTTTCAACTGCTCGCAAGGCTGGGACTCGCAGAAGAAAAGCTGGTCTTCAGCTGCGCCGGACGGTTTGCATTCGCCGCTCATAGGGTGGATGTTAGATGGCTTGCCAATGTATGGACCGTTCTCAACTGGTGGAACCATTCCAACCGACTTGAACACGTGCCGGTCGCACTCCCACGCCCCATATGGAAATCATTATCACGCCGGCTTTGCGCACGACACGACCAACTCTTTCCTGAATTGCTTTACATGCAAACGCGCCATACAGACGTGGGACTCTTCTGGCCCGCCCGGCGGCGGCGGTGGGGGTCCGGGCGGCGGCCCGGGCGGGCGCCGCTTGACTGCAACATGTCCAGCGACAACCATCGGCGCCAATCAGAGCACATTTGCGCGCTACCCTTCAAATATCTCTGTTCCAGCTGCATTCTCTGCATCGACGTGCGGCGGCACCGTGAGCCCGCCGCCGCCCCCGGGCGCTCCTCCTTCACCGCCACCGCCGCCTCAAGCCGCTGGTGCCTCCCCTCCTCCGCCTGGCGGATATTCACCGCCGCCACCGCCTCCAGGCGCCTCGCCGCCACCTCCGCCTCCAGGCGCTTCGCCGCCACCTCCGCCTCCGCTCCTCTCTTCGTCATCCCCTTCGAAGCTCTCTCTCGAGCCCAGCGTCGGGGTGATTGTGGGCGCGGTTGTCGGATCTGTCGCCGGTGGTGCTTTGATAATTGGCGCGAGCTTCTATTGCATCAGAAATCCTTCCTTCGGCATCGTAGCAAAACCCGGGAGGCGCTCCGGGAGGCGCTCCGCTGGAATACCATCCTCCCGGGTTTATACTTATATAAAATAGTGTCTTTGTATAAGTAAAGGAAACGGTTGCGTTTAAATGGATGTGGACCCGGTGATTGGTCGCCTAGAGGAACCCCCCGGCCGTGCTCGGTTTGATCGCGAAACCTTTTTTGTCAAGGGCGCCATCCACGGCAATTTTGGCCCGGATGTTTTACAGCCTTCGCCCGCGCGTCGCAACACTACGGTTCCCAGGCAAACTCGCTCCATGTGCCGTCCGCGCCGCGCGTGGACGAGCGCTTCGGGTTGGGGTGAGCGCACGGTGTGCAACGCGAAGCCGCGGGCGCACGCACCGAAAGGCTGTTCGCTGTGACGTAGGTGGACAAGTCCCCAGCGGCCCGCGCCCGAGGCGTGACGTTGCCCGCCGCCATAGCCTCGTGCAGCACGATTGCACCCACCTGCACCTTGGTTGCCCCGTCCTCAAGGACGGCCAGCACCTCTGCGCGCAGGTCCGCGTCCTTGACGTACGTCCACGGGCCGCTGCCCACAAGTTTCTGGTACAGCACATGCTCGCCAGTTGGCGCTCCGTACTTGGGCGCCTCCGCGAGATCGCCGGGCGTCACGCGCCGCAGTGCGATGTGTCCCACGGGCGCCTCCACGCCCACCATGCCGAAGCAGGCGAGCTTTTCGCAGACGACGCGGGAAAGGCCAGGAGCGTCCATGGGGCTAGGAGTGTACGATTCCGGTGTGCGATATGCGCCGATAGCGCGCGATTCCGGTGTACGAATACCGTTTCGCTTCCTTGCGCCGTGCGAGCCCCACCCATTTCGGGGGGTATTTCGCAATTCAAAGTCCCTCCAAGCCGCCTCATGGACGGCGGCGCCATGCTCATAGACGGCGACATGTTGATTGCCCCGCCAGATATCTTCCTTCGTGCGCGCCTCGTCGCCCGCGAGGCACGGGCACTTCTGAAGGAGGCTTGCGTGGAACCGGTGACGCGCCGCCTGCCCGAACTCTTTGACGACATGGTTAGACGCCCCGGCCTGAACGTGAAGGCCGCGTCCGTCCTCCAACGCGGCTCTGAGCGCGAGTGTCTTCTGGAAGTTCTGGGAGAGTCGCGTGCCCCCTTCGTTGCGCTTTTATCAGCCACTGCAGACCTCGGACGCGCGCTCTACTGGCTCAAGATCCGAAAAAGCAGAGGCGCTTCTAGCCAGGAGGACGCTGCCCCCGCGCGCGCGGCCGTGCTTGTGCTCGCCTTCCACTCGCTGGCGCTTCTGCGGCGGGCGCTGCGCGCGAAAGAGACCCCCTATCTCTTTCTGGAGGTGATTCGCGCGTGGAAAGAGGCGCACTGCATCTGCGAGCCAACATGGCAACAAAGCATAGGCAGTGCGGCCTTTGCGGCAGCCCTGCGTTCTGCGGAGGAGTCGTTCGAAGCTGCTGTTCTGAGCGCCGAAGAGGGCGCGGCGAAGCTGGCAGCAGCCGCCGCCGCAGAGCTGAACGAGGCGGAGACTTGCAGGCGCGCTGAAGAGGCTGCGGAAGAGGCTTTCGCGGCGGCTGCGCGTGACGCAAACCGCCAGCGGCCTGTGCCAGACCTGCCACCGCCCAAGTCTGTCAAAGCAGCCAAGGCTGAACTGGCTGTCGCGATGAAGGCGCTGTCTGTGGCTGAGACGTGCCTTGCGATGGCCCGCCCGTCGCACAAGGCGGAGGCGCTGGTAACCGCTCGCGCGAAGCGCGGCGCGGCGAACAGGGCGAGGCAAGAGCTTGCCCTGGCGAGGCTGGCGGCAGAGGTGTGACCGCTACGCGCTGGCTCCTAAGGGATACTTGCGGGCATATGTAATACTAAAGGCGTGGCACCATAGGGCGGCGGCGGTGCACTCGCTATCCCAGGCCGCGGTTTGGTTGCGGCCATGTGCGACTCGCCGCGACGCGAGGGGTGGCGGGGGCCGTCCAGGCGCGTGTATGAATACAGTATTCATACAGCCTCGGGCGCGCGCGACAAAAGTTTCCGCGGGCAAGGCTCGCTCCGGGCAACCACCGTTCGGCGGTGGCGCACTCGCTATGGCGGGCCGCGTTTTGGTTGCGGCCATGTGCGACGCTGCGCGGCGCAAGGG
>Ga0114960_10003293_pt1 | contig 12391 bp, 10 predicted proteins | sample C_130625_MF_Meta_FD_92637 | JGI IMG/M metagenome (GOLD analysis project Ga0114960, IMG submission 92637) | Freshwater microbial communities from Lake Croche, Canada to study carbon cycling - C_130625_MF_MetaG | ecosystem: Environmental > Aquatic > Freshwater > Lake | place: Lake Croche, Canada... | reverse complement strand
GTCTTCTACTACAACTTCAATGACAGGCAATATGAAAAATAATGTAACTGGGTTTAGTCAGTCTTCAAAAGTTTTTCCATCTGTTAAGGGTACATATGCGTGTCAAACTGCAACAGCTAGTACTTTTGTCACAACATCACAAAGGGCCACAGCTTCAACGCCTCAGCCTGTCCCCAAAGCGCCTTACACATCACCAACTTCGCCATTGCCAACTCCAGCATATTACACGCCATTTGACTACTTCTTTACTACAACTCCACTAGCTCCACTAGCTCCACCACCAACGCTATAACTGGTAGAGATCTGTTTAGTCTCCTACGGCAATGGCAACACTCCTTGCATACATTAGTGTAATATATAATTCAAAAATTCATTATTTTTTTGAAACTACTTAAAAAAATAACACCATATTAGGTATTAATGGAACAACCATCAAAATCACAACCAGATAATAATCAACCAGTTATTGGGTCACAATGTAGTAGACCAGTTCCAGTTCCAAGTCCAATTATTGGAGCACAATGTAGTAGACCAGAATTAATTCCAGGTAAAACTTATACAAGATCTAATTATCCAGGTCAATCCCTATCACGAAGTTGGGACTCTTATTCAAGAGAAGAAAGTTTAGGTATAAAAGAAGAGAGAAAGGAAGAAACAACAAGTTGTTGTTTTTCAGAAGGATCCGAAAACCTTGTAAATAAGATAATGCAAGAAAAGAGTGATAGCAATATTTCATTGATTAATAGCCAAGAACTGAAGAGTTCTAAAAATATTGATCAAACAATCAAGATTTTAACAGGGTTTATGCAATCAGGTTTTGATGATTTTGAACAAAGAACTGGACGAACACCAACATATAGAGAAATGCGTGAAATGTATGGATAAATTTAACAGCCAACCCAACCTTAATAAATATATATTTTACAAAATTTTGATTTTATAAGATAAAATCAAAAAAATATAAAATATATATTGTTTAAATGATAAAAAAATGTGTTAAAAAATTAGTGGATGAACTTCCTGAAAGCATTATTCAAAAACTTAAGAAAACAAAATATATGAATTTGATATTGGAAGGTGGTATTTTTAATGGAAGTTATTTGATTGGTGCGCTTTATTTTTTGAAAGAATTGGAGAAGCGCAAATATATAAAAATACAAAAGTACTCAGGATGTAGTATTGGTGCAATGTGTGCATTATTGTATTTAATAGACGAATTAAATTTGGCAGAGGAATTATATAGTGAGTCTCTTGAAAAATTCAAGGAATGTCATAACTTGCAATTTATTAATAATTTACTAGAAAAAATTTTGACTAAGATGCCAGAAAATACTTATCAAAAAATGAAAAGTAAATTATATATTTGTTATTATGATATTGAAATAAACAAGAAAGTAGTGGAAACTAATTTTAATGATAATGCACATTTAATAGAATGTATAAGGCGATCTAGTTTTATTCCATTTTTGATTAATGGAGAAATAGTACATCAAAATCAATATGTTGATGGAGTTTTTCCTCATATTTTCTCTCTTCAAGAGAGAAATGTAAAGACAATAAATTTTAATTTAAATACAAAAATGAAGACCTTGTATTTGGATTTAGTTGGAAGCGACAAGTTAAAATATTTATTATGTGTAAAAAATGAATGCAGCAATTTTCATCGTATAATGGCTGGAGTATTGGACATTCATCTATTTTTTATGAAAGAGAATAAAACCAAAATGTGTAGTTATGTAGAAGATTGGAAAATCATAGATCAAATAAATAACAGAATTATAAAATATTGTATTGAGAGAATTGTTATAACTATTATTTGTATTTTGCATTTGTTCAAGACTTTTTTCTCAAAAGAGGAATATTCTGGTATATTCAATCACAAATTGTTTAATTCTTCTAGAGAAAAGATTGTAAAACTTTATAACCAATGTATAGACTCTTATTGTTTTTGAGAGAACATTATGAATTTTATATCTGAATATTAAAATGTTTTATAAGAAATTCTAGTTTATCATTTAACTTTTGAATAATTTCTTCTTGATTTTTAGATTTTTGTTTAAGATCTTTGATTTCTTTAACAAGAATTGGAATAAAACCAACATAATTTATTGTTTGGAAATTTTCACCATCTTTTTCGCCTTTTACGAGAGAAGGGAATAATTCTTGCACTTCGTGAGCAATAAACCCAAATTCTTCTTTACCAGAATTTTTTAAATTATATACAACAGGTCTAATATTATCAAGAACTAAATTATCAAGATTTTCAATATTTTCTTTTAATCTGTAATCAGATGAATTATAAAATCCTGCTGCAGAAACGCCTCCTGATCCATTTACTTGAATTCCACCATCTTGTGTTGAACCAGTTGCTCGGAAAATTTTTATTCCACTTCCATTCGCAACATCAGACCATGGAGCAATGACTAAATCACCAGTTTGTGTGTCTACTGTATTACTTCCCCAAAAAATACCACAGTCTTTATATGCAGTAATGCCATTAAAACCACCATCATCTAATAAAGGAACGAAAAACATATTATTATTACTAGCATCAACCTGTTGACTTTTTAAATATAAAATTGGTGTATGTGCACTACTTGATGTGTTTAATGTAAGATAATTCTCTGGAGAAGAACAGCTAAAAAATGGAGTTGAATTTGACCCAAGAATAACAACAGTTTCTGTGCTTGTTCCTAACATTATTTGATTTGAAGCAGATATTTTAGAATTATATCCGATTGCTGTTGAATTTTGATATTGAGTTGCTCCACTATTTATAATATCTGTTAAAGCACCTAAAAATGTATTGTTAGGAGAAGAATTATTGTAACCACTTTGATATCCTAAATATGTATTATAACTAGTGGTATAATTATTTCTCCCACTTTCATAACCAACTGCTGTGCATCTACCGGAAGCATCGCAATCATAAAGGGAATAATGGCCGATAGCTGTGTTAAACTGAGTAATGACGCTCAAAGCATTTCCAGCATTATTACAAGAAAAATTACCTACACATACATTATTGTATGCATGCGCGGAATTATCTGATATTATTGTATCAAACCCAATCATAATATTATTATTGTCGCCCGATGTGGCATTAAATCCAGCTGTTCCAAATAATAAATTTTTGTATTTAGAAATTAATAAAGAATTATTTAATTGAATTTGTCCATTTGTATTAATATTGCCACTAACATCTAATGCATAACCACTTGTTACAGTATTTCTACCAATCGCAACATTCCCAGAATTATTATTATAAATATCATTAGTACCATTTACTGACCAAAAAACACTACCAGCAGGACCAGTAATACCAGTTGTTCCTGTTGAACCAGTTGATCCTGTTGATCCAGTGCATCCTGTATATCCAGTTGGACCGAAAGTTCCAGTTTCACCAGTAGTTCCAGTGCATCCTGTATATCCGGTTGGTCCGAAAGTTCCTGTAACGCCAGTAGTTCCAGTAGTTCCAGTTTTACCAGTAGTTCCAGTGCATCCTGTATATCCGGTTGGTCCATTGATTGCAATAGAAGTGGATAAGCAAGAATAAGAGCCTTGAACCTGGTATGTTATATTCAATGTCGTCCCGACATTTGCATTTGCATATATTTCTAATAAAATATAATTATTTGGACTACTAATTATTTGTGGAGTAAGTAATATTTCGACGAATTGATTTAACATACTATTAGTATTTGTGATTGTCAATGGATTTGAACTAGTATCTAAAATTGTAGTTGATATTGCACCGCTAGAATTGCAAAAAGATAATTTAAAATATAATTGTGCGCTTGGGGTTCCTGATCCAGAAACATATGAATATATATTAAATACTTGAGGTCCAGAAGGAATAATAGAAACTAGATTGGTATTAATTGCATTTGTGCATAAACTTTCAATAACCTGAAAGTTTGTAGTTAAACTAGCATAACTTTCAGGATTATAAGAACTACTTGTAACGCCCTGACTAGATAATAGTTTGTAATTTGATACACTTGTTTGAGACTTATTAAAAAAGAATAAATAACCACCTCCACCGCCTGCAGGTCCAACTTCTCCACTTGTTCCTGTAGGACCTTGAGCGCCTTGAGCACCACTACCACCGCCTCCTCCTGAACCATAATTTGAAGGGAAAAGTTGTCTAGAATATGACATAATATATATAGAGTTGTATTATAAAATATTATTTTAACATAAAATTTAATAATATTAATTATTTGAATATGAAAAGTCCACCACGACCCCTTTTTTGACTTCCTTTAGCCTTCGTCTTCGCATTAGTTTTAGATTTTGTCTTTGTTTTCTTGGATTTTGATTCTTTAACAATGGTTTTATTTTTAACAGCATCAACTGGACGATATGTTAAAAACCATTCATCAAACTCGCGAGTTCCACGCTTATCTTTTAACTCCTTAAATTTATCTGATTTTTCAGCACGCATTTCTTCACGAGTTTCTTGATGTCCATAACAAGTAATGCTAAATCTTTTTAAAAGACCCTTTTGATGTAATCTATTTTTCTGTTGTACTTCAAAAAGAAACTTTGACATACAAAGAATGCGATCTACGTCATAATAATTGCGTCCAGTATATAAAAATGCTAAATAATAACTTAACATAGTATCAATCGTTGCAACACGAATAAGTTTACCTTGAACTACAATATTGTTATAACTGTGACAAGCAATCGGTCTGTATATGAAAACAATTGTATCTTCGCCAACTTGAACCTGAAGATGCTCTGGAATAACATCGCTGATTGCCGAGCGTTTAATTATCTTGACATTTTTAATATTGATGTCTTTCAGGCGTTCTTTAATGATTTCAGCAGTTGTTTCAGGATCATTAGATATAACATCAAAATCGGGGATCTTCTTTAACTGTTTTTGAAGGGCAACAGGCATATATCTTGAATAAAGTGAGATCGCATAACCACCGAAGAAGACAACGCTTTGGTTGATCAATGTGTCCTTGACGGTTTCGTAAATTTGATTTCCGTTAATTTTGTCTGCCATTTCTCTCTGAAAATCCACTTCCATACATTGATTTGCAGTTAGTGGATAGTGTTTGTTCAAAAGTGTCAGACGTTTCAATACCTTTTCCCAACGACTGGTATCTCCAGCAGGACGAGATAGTTCCAAATACATAGACATTCTCAAATAATTAGGAGGTGCGTAATAAATACCCGCGACTTTAGTAGACTCTTGTTTGAGCCTTTTGTATAAATCTTTCGGAACGCTAGTAATATCTGCAACTGGAATGAAATTTACAAATACCTTGTATGTACCATAGTGTTGACCAGATTTGGCCTCAACTTCGGTTAACCCAGCTTTAAAATAAATATTCGCGAGTTCCTTAGCATCTTCAAGCGCATTTGCAGTAAAGAAATCGTAATCAGGCATTTCCACTTCTTTATTATAAAATTGGTCTTCCTTAGGTAAAATATTATTTATTGCAGTTCCACCATAACAAATAAGCCCTTTCTTCTTAATAAAATTTTCAACTATTTCAATAATTTGTCTAATTTCAGGTGAGTTAACTGTTCTTTTACCTAGTTTTTCTTCGGCATTATCTACCGCCGCTCTTAATATAGTCAATTCACAATCTTCAAAAGACATCCCTTTGTCGCATAATTTTGCTGGCATTTTTGAAGTTACTAATATAATCAAATATAATATACTTTTGAAAATATATTATTTTTGTAGTCAAATAAAATCTTAAATATCAAATTTATAATAATCGGCAGAAACACTTCTTGTTCCGAAAGAGTATTCTGGGTTCTGAGGAGCAGGATCATCAATGTAAATAGGGATATATCTTAGTCGTTCAGGTTTTAATTCAAACGCAGTTCCATTTTTATCATAGAATGCACTATCAGCTGCTAAGTAGTTATCAAAGTTTTGGTAAACCATTGCAATCATTTGACACCCCATTTCACGACAAACAATTGGATTCGGATTTTGCGGAGTTGCGCCTTTATCTGGCATTGCAATAGTCATAAACTTCTTGTTGTACAAAATGAGCTCAGCCATATCAGGGGTATTTTTCACATCGTAATATCTTAATGCACGCATAAATACTGAACTACTTGTCATATTTACATATTCATAGAATGATTTGCACTCCATAAAAGTCATATTTGATTTATCCACAATTACTACAATCTTACCTTGTAATTCAGCAATTTTAACCTCACCCACATTTTTCAAACCGTTTTCAAAACTATAATCAGGGCCTAAAAAGAAGTTATCATATCTTTTGAAGAGTGCAGCTAAATTTTCATACATTGGTATATTTGTACTCCTGATTCTCAAATGAAAAATAATTGGATCGCGAGGGTTAGGCGAATAAGATGCATTTGTGATGATATCCATTACTTGAGAGAAAGGAACATAGTTGTATGTTTCTTTAACATAGAAATTATCGTCTTCAGTAGATGTTGAAACAACAGGTTGATTATCAATTGAATAAACCTCAAAGTCAAAACCGCGAACACCTTGCCTTACCAAGTCCTTGAACATACATATGCTTACAAAGGAATTCTTATAACTTCCTAAACTACAACAATTGTATGCAGTCTTGATATAGTAGTCTCTTAATGAATACTGACTATCAGGGTCACTTCTAGTAACAGCGTTTGATATTTTTGTATTCATAGTTGAATATAAGTTGTCCATTGTTTTACAAGTTCTAGACACATAAGTCTTCTTGATAAAATAATAAATAATTATCATAATTGCAATAATTATAATTGCAATGGCAATAAATATAGTGATAAAATTCTCATCCATATTTTGCATTACTTGTTTCATAATGTCTCGTAAGGAATTTTTTGCTTTCCCGATAGCATTGCCCATTCTTGATGTAATATTTGGTTTTGTTGTTGGATCAGACATTATCTAATATATTATATTATTTTTATAATAATTGTCTTTCAAAAATTATTGTATTACAAATAATTCAATTAAATATATTATTGTTATATTATAACAAAACAATGGCAGGTGGCTTAATGAACTTAGTATCAGAAGGACAACAAAATATTATATTAACCGGCAACCCAACCAAAACATTTTTCAAGAGTACTTATGCAAAGTACACTAATTTTGGTCTTCAGAAGTTTCGTTTAGACTTTGAAGGTGCAAAAACCCTGCGTCTTGCTGAAGAATCCGTCTTCACATTCAAGGTTAAGCGTTATGCTGACCTATTAATGGACTGTTATCTGTCAGTAGATTTGCCAAATATATGGAGTCCAATAATGCCACCAGTAAATGACACAACAACTGAACAAAATAATGCTGGTGCTTGGATTCCTTATGAGTTCAGATGGATTGAAAATATTGGTGCTAAATTAATTTCCAAGATTTCAATTACTTGTGGTAACCAGACGATCCAGGAATTTTCGGGATCTTATTTATTGGCCCAAGTACAGCGCGATTTTACTGGAGAAAAAAGGGAATTGTTTGATAGAATGATTGGAAATGTTCCTGAAATTTTTGACCCAGCAAATGCAGGAACGCGTGTGAATTCCTATCCAAATGCCTTTTATAATTCAAACCCAGCTGGGGCTGAACCATCTATTCGTGGTCGCACAATAGTTGTACCGCTGAATGCGTGGTTCGGTCTCCGATCACAGATGGGATTCCCACTTGTTTCATTGCAATACAATGAACTTCATATAACTATTACATTGAGACCCATACAAGAACTTTTTCAAATACGCGATGTGTTTGATATTGTAAATAATTATCCTTATGTGGCACCAAATTTCAACTTGTGGTATATGCAATTTTTCCGTTTTTTACAAACGCCACCTGACATTAATTTGGGTGTGAATTCTTATACTGATCAGCGCACAATATGGAATGCAGATGTTCACTTAAATGCTACTTATTGTTTTCTCTCTAATGAAGAGTCGCGAATCTTTGCACTTAATGAACAGAAATATTTGTTTAGACAAGTGCGTGAGTCGGTATTTTATAATGTTACAGGTCCAAATAAGATCCAATTGGATTCACTTGGTATGATTAGCAGTTACTTATTTTATATGCAGCGAAGTGATGTTAATTTGCGTAACGAGTGGAGTAATTATACAAATTGGCCATATAGATATATTCCGAATGATTTGATTCAAGCGCCAACAACAAGCGCATATACTACAATCCGTTATAATAATGGAGTGCCGAGTGAAGTACCAATTGGTCCAGGTGTGAATGCAGACGGAAAGCTAACAGGTTGGATGATTACAGGAACATATAGTTTTGACAATGAGAAAGATATTTTGGTTTATTTAGGAATATTGTTAGATGGTTCTTATAGAGAGAATAATCAACCTGCAACAGTTTATAACTTAATTGAGAAATATTTGCGCACAGGGGGAAATGCACCAGATGGGTTATATTGTTATAACTTTTGTATGAATACATCTCCATTTGATTTACAACCTTCAGGAGCAATCAATATGAATCGGTTTAATAATATTGTTTTTGAAATGAATACGATTGTTCCGCCGTTGGATCCACTTGCACAGTCACTTACAATATGTGATCCACAAACGGGGAATGTTATAGGAATTAACAAACCGACTTGGAGAATTTATGATTATAACTATAATCTTATACTTTTTGAAGAGAGAATTAATGTGGTTACATTTGTTGGTGGAAATTGCGGTCTTATGTATGCGACATAAGAATTTAGAAATAAGTTTTGTTTATTTTATGGAATAAACTTAAAAAAATAATACTAATAATAATAATAAAAATATGGCTTCACAAATAGATCCTCAAACTAGTCCTAAAATGAATTCTCAAATAAAATCGCAACTTTTGAAAACATTTAACGATCAATTTATGCAATTTGTAGAAGATATAATATCTGTTTTTCCAAAAGATCCAGATCTTGTATTAGCAAAAAATGCATTTATATTTTTTAGGAAATCAAACCCGAAGGTTATAATTGATGTATGGTATAGATATGTTGTTCAAAAATACAAACAGGTTATAGAAGACGGTGATGTAATTTTTTTTATTGAAAAAGACTATGGCGAAGATGTTGTGAATTTAAGCGAATGGAGTTCTAAGTCACTGCAGGCTATAAATAGATTGAGAGAACCGATAAAAAAAATGAATCCTGAAAATCAAGCAAAGTCAATGAAATATGTTCAAAATTTGACTATTTTAGCATCACATTATTGGGAAAATTAATTGTCTAAGAAAATAAAAGACCTAATAGTAAAAATAAACTAATGTTATTTAGTTTGATTTAAATAAATAATATTATTTAACACATATAAAATGACTACTCAAATTGTTGACCCCCCAGAAGAATTTATAAAAATTCTTCCTGATTTTATCAACGATATTTTGAATACTTTTCCTGAATACGAGGCCATCATTAACAAGTGGTGGAAAGTGAAGTCATTTGAGGATATTGAAGATCCAGTAGAGCGTGAGTCACAAATTGTTAAAGATAAGGAGAATATTATTAAGTTTGTGTTTAAGCACTGCTTATCTGTATATCCTGAACGTTTCTTTGAAATTTTATATCAGAATGATGAAATGTTTGGAGAAGAATCATCTTCCAATACTGATTTTCTACCTGGTATAAGTTTCAAATATTTATGGCAATTAGATGTTAGCGAGAAGACTCGTGAAACTATTTGGAAATATTTGCAGTTGATCTCAATTTCTGTTATTGGTTGTGTTCATAATAAGGAGGCATTTGGAAATACTTCAAAGTTATTTGAAAACATTGATGAAGAAGACTTCAAAGGAAAACTAGAGGAAACTCTTGAAAAAATGCAAGGATTGTTTGATAGTGGAATGAATGGAGAATGTGAAGAAGGACAAGATGGAGGACAAGGTTCAACAAGCGGAATAAATATGGAAAATATGCCTTCAGCAGATGATATTCATTCACATATTAACAATATGATGACTGGTAAAATTGGAAATCTTGCCAAGGAGATTGCTGAAGAAACTGCAAGTGATTTGAATATTGACTTGGAAGGCACAACAGATGTTAAGGGTGTGTTCCAGAATTTATTCAAGAATCCAGGGAAGTTGATGAATATGGTAAAAAATGTTGGAGAGAAACTGGATAGTAAGATTAAATCAGGTGATATCAAAGAGACTGAATTGATTGCAGAGGCAAGTGATCTGATGAATAAGATGAAGAATATGCCTGGGATGGGTGATATCCAAAGTATGTTGGCAAAGATGGGTATGGGTGTGGGATTAGGTAGTGGCGCAAAGCCGAATATGAATGCAATGCAATCCAAGCTTCAGCAAAATATGAAGATGGCTCAAATGAAAGAGCGAATGAAAAGCAAGGCCGAAGCAAAGGCTCAAGCACAACAAATACAACAAATGCAACAAATGCAACAAACACAAGAGAATAGTGCTGGGGCATTGGCTTTAACAGATGAGCAACTTCTATCTGTATTTAGTACAGGAGAGAAAGTAGAACGCACACCAGTTGGCGCAAAACCGCAAACAAATTCTGGTAAAAAAAAGAAAGGTAAAGGCAATAAATAAAAATAGAAAATCATCATTTCTTTGAGACTTAATTTTTGTAAATTTAAAATTCTATAAAAATTAAGTAATGTTATATATATAATATGTCAAATATATTCTGGTTAAATGACCCTACAATATTATTAAACAAAAATTCTGTTACTCAACTATGGCCTTGTCCAAAAATGACATTTGAAGAGAAGATGAATTCTATTAGTCGGCTCGTGATAATATTATCTATTTTAGGATTTGTTTTTACAATGTCTATTCGCATTTTATTTGTCGGATTTGTTACACTTTTTGCAATTATTTTGATGTATTATTACAAAACTAACGGAAATACAAACGCAAAAAAAGAAGGATTTAGAAAACGTGTTAGCTTTCAAGGTCCTGAAGAAAATTATGTTTCAGATGCACCTAGAATTATAAATCCTGAGACACTTGAGTCTTTCTTAAAAAGTGATTTTGAATCAGTGACAAAGAAGAATCCTTTTAATAATGTCCTTTTGACGCAGATTAATGATGACCCAAATAGACTGGCTGCACCACCTTCGTTCAATGTTGATGTTGATGAAGATATTACGAAAAATGTAAAGAAAATGGTACAGAGCTTGAATCCAGGTATTAAAAACACCAACAAACAATTATTCGGCGATTTAGGAGAGAACTTCTATTTAGATCAATCTTTGAGAGTATTTAACTCAACCCCAAATACACGAGTGGCTTCTGATCAAGGTGCATTTGGACAGTTCTTATATGGTAATATGCCAAGTGCTAAGGAGGGCAATGAATTTGCCTTATTGCAAGACAACTTCCGTTACACATTGTATTAATAAAATCAATAAAATCAACAAAATCAATAAATTTTGCTATGAATTGATTGGTTTGTTTGGATTGTATATTTTGTTATTCCATTGATCCGTAAAAAATACAGGAGGCATTTCTCTCAACTTACAAGGTGGTAATTTACAATAATTTCCCCAAAGTCTTGTAGAATCATTATATGTCCTGAAATTGGAAGAATGAACGTGTATGGATCTAATTTCTAAGCACGGATTGCTAATATAAATTCCAGAATTGTAAATTATATTGGCAAATACATTATCACAACCAAGAGTGCCGAACTCAAAGTTCAAAAGTTTGATGTCTACTTTTAGCGGACTCTTGAAAATCCAACAGTCTTGAGAATCTGATCTGGGGTTCCCTTCTTTTGAATACAATTCTATAAGTTGGCCATCTTCAGATTCATCATATCTTAATAACGCATAAATATTGTTTGAAATAGTGTTATTATCAATTTTTCCCAAGGTTTTATCAAAATAAATATCGCTATTAGAGAGAATACAAATGCTTCCTTGAAGATTAGAATTTATGAAATGGATTGCATCATCAAACCGCAATTTATAATTAGTATCTGAATTAATTACAATCTGTTCCACTTTTTTCAATAGTTCCTGGTTTAATGGTAAATTATAGATTTTATCATTTAATAAATAGATCTTTTGAATATGTGGATTCAGGCAGTTTTTCTGTAAACATCTATTGATTTCTTTCTCTCTTATTTCATTTTTGGGAATATAAAATGTCGTGATAAGAATCATTAGAATCTTGTTTTATATAACATTTGCATTCTATTGTTTTAAATCTTAGTATAGTGAATTATATAATAGAATAATTTAGTATTTGTTGCAAAATAAAATAATGTTTTTATATATAAATATGGCGTATGTTACTAACTTTACATTTGAAAATATGTCAAGAATTGGAAATGATACTTGCACACAGGATCAAAATACAATCCAAGATATAAGAGCTTCTAATTATTTATTGCAAAATTACTTTGCAGATGATTGTTCTATGAAGCAACCTATT
>Ga0114960_10003284_pt1 | contig 12423 bp, 14 predicted proteins | sample C_130625_MF_Meta_FD_92637 | JGI IMG/M metagenome (GOLD analysis project Ga0114960, IMG submission 92637) | Freshwater microbial communities from Lake Croche, Canada to study carbon cycling - C_130625_MF_MetaG | ecosystem: Environmental > Aquatic > Freshwater > Lake | place: Lake Croche, Canada... | reverse complement strand
CTCAAAGTAATCATTCGCGATTACACGCAGGAACCGGGTGTGCGAAAGTTGAAGGAGAAACTGTTCGAAATTATCGGTCAGGTGAATTTAAATTGCTTGCAAGATACCGACACGATTGTCGATTTTCCGATAAATATTACTCCGGAAGATGTACGAAGGATTTATTTCAAGGATAAACATGAAATCCAGCTCTACAAGATTCACAAGGAAAGCAAAGTTGGCGTCATTAATGCACTGTGGGCGAACAAATATGCAAACGGAGGCGTCCTGCAACTTCAAGCGAGTTTCATACCTTCGAATCAATTCCTTGGACTCAAGCTCACCGGTTCGCTTGGTGAAGTCATGAAGGAATCGATCAGTGTCAGTCTGACGAACGCATGGAATTTGACACCGGAAAAACGGCAAAAGGAGTTAGTTAAGAAGTATAATAATCCTGATAAGCAAGAAGTCTTTGGACTGCATATTCACTGCCCGGATATCAGCACCGGCAAGGATGGACCGAGTGCTACAACCGCATTCACAGTTCTACTCTTCAGTTTGTTCAATAATCGAAAGATCAAGAACTATTTTGGAATTACTGGCGAGACGAGTTTCGATTATCAGCTCACCGAAATTGGTGGGCTAGAGCATAAGATCATCCACTCGATACCTTCTGGTGTAACCGAGTTTATATTCCCCGAAGAGAATAAACGCGATTTTGATAAAATTATGGATAAGTACAAGGATAAGGACATTATAAAGGGTATCAAGTTCCATTGCATTCGAACGATCCAAGAGGTATTTGATTTGATTTTAGAGTAGAGTGAAAATATTCTACAGTGTATAATAAAAAATAATAATTTGTTATTATATCAATGGCAACTTCTGCTCCCCCTCCTCCAACAATAACATCAAATCAACCACAACCAGACACAATTCCTCTTTTGGCAACAAAACCCCACAATGTTGCATTGTTTATGTCGTTCTTCTCTCCGATGATACTTATTATGTTTGTGATTGGGTTTTCATTCATATCAAAAGACTTGAAGGGGTTTGTTTATTTAGGTTTTCTGATATTTATGTGTATGATGCGCGAATTTGCATATTCTTTATATGGCACAAAACCCACTGCTGTAAGTAAGAAGGATGATATATGTAACTCGATACAATATAGCCGTCACGGCAATGCATCATTCAGCTCGTTTGTGTTCGGATTTACAATTGCGTATCTTACCACCCCGATGTTTATCAACAACGCAGTGAATTTCTGGTTGCTTGGTGGATTATTATTCTATTTCTTCTTGGACATGTTTGTCAAGATGTTTGATAAATGCACTGTGAATGGTGGAGATATATTGATAAATGCTTTGTTGGGTATTGCTTCCGCCTGCTTTGTGTTATCGTTTATGTACACTGGTGGTGCAAATAAGCTACTATTTTTTGATGAAACTACAGGAGATGGAACCAAGTGTTCCATGGCAAAAAATCAATCGTTCAAATGTTCGGTATATAAAAATGGCGAATTAATTGGGTCTGCTTAGCAATCTAGTTGGGGGCGCCAAGTTGTTTGAAAGAATTAATATTAGTTCCAATCCATTGTTTGAATTCAGCAATAATCATACTCCTTTGAAATTCATCCGCGATTAAACGCATGTTCCCTCGTGTATTATAAACCCGAGTAAAATTGTGAAATACCTTGATCAGATTATATGACTTGTACCTTACCAACTCACTGTAATTGAATAACGGCTTCCGTTTTTTTCGATTCACATGATTGTGGAAAAGATATAATGTCTTTGATAAATCATCTGCAGTTTTGATCTCATTTATTTTTACCTTTTGTAGAAAAGTTGTTGCATCTTGCGAACACTCGGGACAAGGGAGAAATTTACACACGCGCTGTATATACATGAACAACTGGTATATAATATCATCATTTACGAGTTGTGCAGATAGTGTATGAAATAGAGTCCATACAGGCGGACCCCAAACTTCTGGTGGTGACATTGATATAACTATTGAATAAAAAAAATATAGAGATACAACTAAATGTTATATTATGACCAAATATAATATTGAAGGCGGCATAGATTTCTACAGTGAATTATATGCAAATTTAGATGAACTTGACGATGATAATACAAATGTCTGTTTAATAACGAATGAGAAGCTCATGGATCGTCATTTTGAAATGAATTGCGGTCACAAGTTTAATTATGTTCCATTGTATAAGGACCTGGTGAATCATCGGAAAAAGTTCAATGCAATGGAGTCGGGAGTAAATGTATTGTCCAAGTCTGAGATCCGTTGTCCGTATTGTAGGGAGAGACACACTGGGGTTTTACCATACTATGAGGACATGGATCTTGAAATGATTGAAGGTGTGAATGCGGTGTATATTAAGCCAGTCAGGTGCTCATTTATTTGGGACAATGAGTATTTTAATAAAGACGAAGAAGATGGTGATTACAATCAAAAGACGATACAGTGCTGTCATAATGGAGTGAAAACGATTTTGCCGGATTTGACGAATGCTGGAATTTATTGTGGCAAACATAGAAAGGTGGTTTTGTCTAAACATGCAAAGGATTTGAAGGAGAAGCAAAAGCAAGAGAAGTTGGCTGCTAAATTGAAGGAGAAGGAGGATGCTGCTCTTGCGAAAGCTTCGATGAAAGCTGTTGCACTCGCCAATAAGGCCCTTGCGAAAGCGTTTGCTAACGCCTCTGCTAACGCCAGTGAAGAAAATGTTGTAATTTCTTCAGAGAATTTGTGTGTTCAGATTTTGAAGACGGGTGATAGGAAGGGTCACCAATGCAGTTATAATAAAGTATATGGACAAGCCCGATGCAAACTACATCATAATTTGCTGATAAAGAAGAATTTGTAACATAACAATATAAAAGTTTGTCTCCATATTGTAAAAATGGAGACAAAGGAGCAACTTGTTAGCAACATCAAGGAATGGATTAAGATTGATAACGAGATATCTCAGTTAAAAAATGAAGTCAAAGAACGAACAAACAAGAAAAAGGCGCTCACCGAAGGTCTCGTTGCTGTAATGAAAAGCAACCAGATTGATTGTTTTGATATCAATGGTGGAGCTCTTGTATATAAGCAGAACAAGGTGAAAAAGGGAATTAGCGCCAAAACCCTTCTGGCTGCTTTACATGACTATTACAAGGATGATAAGAAGACAGCAGAGGAACTTACCAAGTATGTGTTAGACAACAGAGAAGAACAAATTAAAGAAACTATTCGACGAAAGGTCGATAAATAAAATCATAATATAGTTATATGCAACGAACATATAATTATACATATTTGGACAATTTGAGAAACGATGATCGAGAGAATTTAGCAATTCGAAAAGTCTTTGTGTGTGCTTACACAATAGATAATCTTGATCCGACTCCATTTTTAAAATACTTATTTGTGCATGACCCAGAGGGTCAAAATTCGCTGGTGTTGGCTTATTATGAATATTTTGCAAGTGGAATTAATTGCAAGGATTTGAAAATGGATGCATCTATGCTGTTGATTAATATGTTAGATCGGACTAATATGACCGATTTTGTATTCAAAGGCTATGATGTTCGCGACACAAATGTGTATGTATTCTTTGATCTAACAAACTATAATGTTGATGTGGGCAAATTCAAACCTCATAATACTGCAACCAAATTCTGTTTGATTGATGAGATTGTGAATACTCGCAAATGCTTTGGTTATACGATTAGTGACACTGTTGCGAAATATTTTCAATCAAACCCATGGTTGGTTTATTTGTGTGATGAAAATGGTAACAATTTCGAAATTCCTATTGCAGGTTATCTTGAAATATGTTGTAATGAGTTGTCATTTTTGAATACATTTGGTGTCAAAAAGTCGGATGATTTATCTCTGTTGGGTCCATATTATTATTTTACTAATTATGAGAATGCACTTAACAAAACGAAATGTTTTCGCGATGAAGCGTATGGCATTGTTCGTTTTGTATTGTTTATGGGTTCCATGCTGGTGAAACTCAACTATCCAATGGACCCAATAGATGTTTCAGACATAAAGATGGATCGACTTGATGATGAGACATTTGAGAGAAAATATGAGTGTCTTACAATGAGAGTATCCGATCATGGTGGTAAATGGTCAGAGAGTTATGACAGTGCATTTGTTGGGCGTGTTGAGCTGGATGATGGAAGTTTTTTGCGAGATTCTCCATTTATTGTTGTAAAAAAACATGAACAGTTCGTGATTCTTGATTGCGAAAAAAATTGAGTTTTATAAAGTTATTTGACAACATGATATCAAATAACTTACCAAATAAAATGCCTGTCTATTCACCTGTAACCCTTCAAATCTTCATTTATAACACGGACGGAATCACCGAAGTCAATAGGTTCCCGCTACTATCATTTGCGGATCGTGCGACAGAATTGAATTTTGTCCGCACACTAGTCTCGCGCCCATCTAGGCGATTGGTGGATGGCCAGCCATATTTCGTAATCAATAATCCTCAGTTCTTGCCCGATGATGTTCGTAATCTTCATATGCATATTTCGGTGCAATACGATGAGAATACTGGTAGGGAAGTGATATGTCGTCGCGATAACTGCTATTCGGTTCGCGATAACTTGGAGTTGTTGTTGCTTCAGAATATTGATAATAATAGTGTGGAGAACACCGGGTTTTGTGAGGTATTGCGAACATTCGTTCGTTAGTGTTGGGTCGGTCATACTTTAGCGGTCATACTTTAGCGGTCATACTTTAGCGGTCATTTGTAATATAATTATTTTTATTATAAATAATTATATTAGGATATGAATGTTATTACACTAGTTGGCTCTGCTATATTATTTTTCTACTGTGCAACTCAGATATTGAAGTTTTACGGTTTTCAAGAAAGTGCATATGCTGATTATTTTTTATTCTATATGATTTTAATCTTATGTATGATATTTTTACCCACTGATATTTCCGATATTTAGAGCAATGAAGGGTTCAATTACTAACAACAATTTCAATAGATTTCTGTTCATCGATAATCTTTTGAAGTATAGTGATGTCTATTTTATCTCGTAGATTGTCTATAATCTCAGTATCCATCGGATCGCGATTATTCAAATCATTGAATAGTACAATAAAGTCCTTCACCATTTTATTGTTTAGTTCATTGAACATCTTTATTTTCTGCTCTTTGGTTTGTTTGAGTTGAAGTTGTTCGCTCAGCGCCCTTGTCTTATTCTCCTCGTTGAACCATGGATTTCGGAAATCGTTTGTAGGGATCAAAATGTCACAAATTTCGGGTTTTATGATTGTTTTGAAAGCATCGGAGTTATTGAATTTTTCTTTGAACGCAAATACGATTTTTTCAGGGATTGCTGGGCTTGTTTCCATTAGCCGATCATACTCCTCTTTACTCATCTTGATCATTTGTTTTACATCATTTCTCTCTTGGGGGTGTTTAGCAATCTCTATTTTTATATTTCGGTAGAACTTATCCCATGATATACTGCTAACACGATGTGCTTCATTCAATTGAGTTATTTTCAGAAACTGTTGGATGGTAGTTATAATCCCAGCTAATATATTTAATGACCCGACCAACATTACAAAGTAACTTTGGTATGAAATAGGGACACGATCTTGTGCGAAGTTGGCTGTCCCAGTCAATGTTGAGAGAACAATGACAGGAATTGTATACCATGTGTTTAAATTGGAATACAGTGCGTTTGATTTGGAATGTAACCAGCGATAGCACATTGCTTTGTCAGCCCATTCAATCAATATCTCCTCATGTTCTTGAGTCCATTCAACATTAACCGACACTGTTTCGTCAATTTCATCGACAAGTTCAATTTCTGGAGACATTTATAATATAGGTGAATAAATAAATATTTTTTTACATTATGGAGTCACGAATTACACAGTTAAAATCAGAATTTAACAATATTGTTACAATACGAAGCACCGTAAAGGGTGTTTTTGATACACTCAAGCAACGAATAGATAAACTTAAACAATTATATTTGGAATTTATCCAACACAATGATAATCAATTATTCATCTTTGGATTGGATTCGTTCCGGTTCCAAAGTAAGTTAATAGATATTGAATATGATGATATGATGCGTTTGTTTTTGGCAATAAATAATCGTATGTATTGTGAATATTTCAAACTATATAAGATTATTGTTTCATATGTAAATAAAACCATTGAAGATAAGAAGATAATTGAAATTATTAAGGTGAATAACTTTCCTGTGTATAAGGACTTAGAACCTTTTAAAGAGTATAAATTTGAGTTAGTTTTGGAACTTCATGAAAATATATTGATTTTACTTGTGTCGATTATGAATAACATTGAGAATAAGGAAAATGAACTGGCTGTTTATCAAAATAAGAGGCGCAATGGTTTGAATATCGACAATTTTGTTACATCATTCAATTATGATATTATCATTATGAGAGAAAGACTTGCTGTATTTTTGACATATATTGATTTTTTTCATATTCTACATGCCAAATACTTGAAGCGATTTAACAATAAAATCCAATTGATGTACGCTCATATCAATAATGATATAAAATTTGATGAGTGTGTGGAGATGAACCGAGAGAAAACCCAAGAAATTTTGGATGAATCTACAGGATGTGAAGTTTATGACGGTTTGATTGATTCATTGAATGTGTTTGTTGGTGATAGTTCTAACGAGTTGTCATATACCGATAAGATTGAACATGTAATAACAGATGAAAATGTGGTAATAGACACTCCCAATCATATTTCAACACAAGAACCAATGCCAACTGAAAAAACTAATTCTGTTGTAGAAGACCCAAATACATCTTCCTAAATATATAAAAATTGAGTTAAAGACAAACACATAAACAATACAACATAAAGAACCATACAATGGAACGCAGATTGAATAAGAAGGCTGAGACCTATATCACTTCATTTAAAGACAGCATACGAGAAAAGACCGTTCAACTAGGACTGTCGAATGAACCTCAAGTAAATTCGCTGTTACAATATATTTATGACTATGACCGTTTGTCATTTGACAAGGAGGACTTTCAGAAGAGAAAACGGGTCAAGAACTTTGTTCCTCACTTTGATCGATGCATCGCGAAGCGAGCTAGTTGCGAGCAATGCACTCGTAGAAAAAAGGAGGGTCATGAGTATTGTGGAACGCACATCAAAGGAACACCCCACGGAGTGATTGATGCGCAAAATGAAACTAAGGTAAATACTCAAAAGGTTGAGGTTTGGGTCCAAGAGATTCAGGGTATAGTGTATTACATCGACAAGTCTAACAATGTCTATCAGGCAGAGGATATCATGTTGGGTAAGGTGAATCCGAAGATTATTGCAAAGTATGTAAAGAATGGCGAAAATTATAGTATTCCGGAGTTCAATATTTAGTTGAAAAACATATGTTTAATTTGAACAATAAAAATATATTTTTTCTATATGGATGAACCTAGTAAAAAAGTGTTCCAAGTTGTTGGAATACAAGTTGAAACGATTGCGGATTTGAACGGGTTGATGATTCCTAGGGAACAGGTTATCTCATATGCCAAGTATGATGAAGTTAAAAAACTTATTCCTGAGCTAAAAAGTGTGTTTAGTTCTTCTTATATGACTAGTTTGCAGCGAACAGCTAGCAAAGATCAAAAGTGGCCATTATTAAATCTAATTCGTCAAATTTTGAGATTGTATCACTACGACATGGAACCTATTCGTAAAAGTGATGGTTATACGCCGGAAGGGGTAAAGAAGTATAAGAGGTTTTTTCATATCAAGAAACGAATTACTGCCGAGGATATACACAATACCAAAAAAATCAATATAGACGAATCTGCAGTAAATACTGCAAATGATGAATCCTATAACGGAGAAGAATGAAGCATATAGTTTTGGAAGAAATTACGAAACTGTTTCAGACGAGTATTGGTCAGATTCATTTTTTCTAGTAAAACAAACAATATTGGTAATAGGACTGACTGTGTTATACACAGTCTATCAGTGTTTCATTTGATCAATCGGTCCGTTGTTGTTGTAAGTTATTCACAATAGAAAAGTGAATAACTTATAGGAGGGGTTCGAGGGGAACCTGGGTTCCCCTGAAAAAAGATTTTAGTCCAATTAGTGGTGTAAAAAAAAAATTGAGAAAGTGAAAATAGAAATATAATAGTAAAAAAGTATTTAAAAAGAAGTCTAAAAGTCTAAAAGATGTCAGTAGTAATGATGTATGAATCGGAGTTGAATGTGCTGGGTCTGTCTGAGTACCAGAAGTCAGAGGTGTCGAAGTTGCTGTTGCAGTCCTCGAGCTTTTCCAAAGTAGTAAAGGGTCGTCCGTCAAAGTCGAAGAAGGTAGTGGAAGTGTGTGGTTCTTCGTCGGATGTGTTCGAGCAGCTTCTGTCGATGTCGATCGGTGTGGAGGACAGGTCGTCGTCTGAAGAGTCGTCGTATGAAGTAACTAAATTGGATAAATTGGAGAAAAAGAGCATGAAGTTGGAGAAAGAGGGTATGAAGTTGGAGAAAGAGGGTATGAAGTTGTCGAAGGAGATCTTGAAGCAGGATAAAGAGAGCGAAAAGATCATCTCAGCGGGTGATAAGCTAGAGAAGGAGGTGGAGAAGCTTGTAGCAGCGAATGCGAAGTCAGATGAGAAGAAGGCGAAGGAGGAAGCAAAACTCGCAGCGAAGGCAGAGAAGGAGGCAGCAGCGAAGGCGAAGGAGGACGCCAAGCAGGCGGCCAAGGCGGAGAAGGAGGCAGCTGCGAAGGCGAAGGAGGATGCCAAGCAGGCGGCCAAGGCGGAGAAGGAGGCAGCTGCGAAGGCGAAGGAGGATGCCAAGCTTGCGAAGGAGGCAGAGAAGCTCGCGAAGGAGGCGGATAAGCTCGCGAAGGAAGCCGAGAAGGCGGCAGCTATCAAGGCGAAGGAGGATGCGAAGGTAGCGAAAGAGGCGGAGAAGGAGGCGAAGGCCGCAGCCAAGATCGCGAAGGATGCCGAGAAGGAGTCGAAAGCGGCAGCGAAGGCGGAGAAGGCCGCAGCCAAGCTTGCAAATCCACCTTTGAAAAAGGTGGAGCCAAAGAATGCCGATGAGCCCGCTGCTGAGGAGACCAATGCTGAAGAGGCGAAGGTCGTTGATGATAGTTTGGCTCCACCTTTGTCAAAGGTGGAAGAGGAGAAGGTTCGGGTGAAGAAGTTCAGCTTCGAGGGTGTAAAGTATTTGAAAGACACGAATGGAACGATCTACGACCTAGCGTCTCAGGACAGGATCGGAGTTTGGAACGAGGAATCGAAGAAGATCGTGTTCGATGCGAAGGCGGATGAGGAGGATGAGTGCTCAGAGGAGGAGTATGAGTAGATCCACCTTTAGAAAAGGTGGAGCCAAATGTGCGAGTTGGGTGGGATCGTAACAAGAAAACAAAATAAAAATCGGGGGTTTGAAAAAGGGTTGATTGAGAGATAGAAACTAACTTATACTAAGCAAGAATAACTTGTTTTTTTCCACTTTCCCAAAAGTAGAGCAAAAGGATGATAACGGGTTTTTGGCTCTTGCTTCGCTTTAACGCTTTTGAAAGGTGGATAGAATAACTTGTTTTTTGTGTGTGTCCGATGTGGATATATATTATAGAAAATGGCTTAAAGGCGCTGTGATTACCCATATCTCGTTTTGACACCGGTAAATCGTTTTCCTACTCATTTCTCGTTTCTTATTGAAAGCATATATGGGTGTCGTGATATTATGAAAATATTGGTTTTTGAGTGTAAATCAATATTTTCTCTCTGTTTCTCTCTTCGTGTCAGTTTCAGTGTGTCTATTGTATAGTATATTGCTTGTTGTTGTACCGTATAAGGCTAATCATAATGTTGATTCGGTCGCTACACTTCCAGTTGCGCCTTCGGCGCTTTTTGCTCCACTTTTTTCAAAAGTGGATGATTTGAGTGCATTTACTTGTTCAAGTCTGTTGTCGTGTTTTGCAGTAACTGATTTTGCCAAGGAAACAATTCTCCCCAGGTGGTTTATGATAAGGTCAGATTTAATCAATCCACCAGTAGTTTTATAGGCTAGACCATTCCAAACTTCCTCTCTTGTCCCCATCAATAAATCGTATATCGTGTTACCAATATGATACTTACCATCCTTTTGTTTGGAAGGTCGTTTCATATCGTCAATAATGTTGGTATATACAGGAGGTTGTGTATGTTCTTCATCTTCATCTTCATCTTCTTGATCCATATCTAATGTAATTGTTTCTGTGTCTTCTCCTATAACTTTTTTCCAAGAAACAACTTTCTGTTCGAATTTCTTCAGCTTCTTCAGTAACATTGAATTCTCTTTGGTTAATCGTCTATTTTCCGATGTAAGAACACATACTTGATTAGAGTAGTCAGTATTACCCTGTTCGTATAACTGTTTTCTCAATGAACTGTTTTCACCAAGTAATCGTTTATAATTTTCAGGAGTGCATTCAATACTCTGTATGATTTCTTTGATAGTCTTATCTATTTCGTGACATGTCATTCCTTCAATGTTGAGTAATTCTATATAGTTCTTGGTTTTGATAGATAGAGTTCGTAACCTTGCGCTGAATGTTGGGTTAGATTTCATTGCAGTTTCAATCTCACATTTATTGCCAACCTTGAATGCATTTACTAAACGAAAGTTATCATATGTCTCTCTATGCTGAAGAATCCTACTGCGCAAGTTATTCGAATTCCCAAATTTAATAAGAGGTTCATTTGCGGTGCTTACATTGTCAATTAAACCATAATATACGCATTGTGTATTGGGAGGAAATTGTTCCAAAATGGTCTTTTCTCTCAACTTTGTTTTTTCAAGTTCGGATTTCATTAGTTGATTGTCTAGTATAACATCCTTCTTATGTAATTCGGAGTTCAGAGTCGCATTCTTGTTTTTTTCTTGTTTCAATTGAATGTTCTTGTTTTCAAGTTGTTTGTTCTTGTTCTCAAGTTGCAATTTAAGCTCATCACTTTCTTCTTGGATAACATTTTGAATAATTTCTTCCATCTTCATATAATAATCATGGATTTCATCCGCCTTTTTTGTTCCAGCTTTCAAACACAATGACTTGAAGGTCTTGACTGTCATCATGATATGCTCTCTATTATGACCGCCCCGAGTATCCTTGTCTGGAGTAAGATTTCCTGACACTTGTTTTTGCTCACCCTCCTTGGTGAGCAAAACTTTGTAATCACAATCAATCACAAAGTTTTTTTCTAATACTCTTTTCGCAGCAGACTTTTGATTGAATCCTAACCATTTCCAAATAGTATCCATATCAATAACCAGATCTTTCTTTTGGTCACAATTCAAATAACAATAAAAACTTGATACAAACAACTGTTGTTCGAATTCGGTAAAACCTTCTTGTATTTTAGTAAGTAGCTTACCATTATACGAGCTTGATAACTTGGTTATCGGATTATTCTCTATAAGTTCAACTATATTCAAAGACGAATCCATTATAGATTACTTATTGGCATGTCTTTATGTTAGTTGTCTCATTTATTGTTTAAAAATAAAAAAGCAAAAACAAATCTTTTGCTTTTCGTCTTTTGGATTAAATAACCCCGGCATCCGCGCAAGCATATACTGTATTCTAGTCAGCTTACCATATTGCATGCGAATCATTTTGTCAGTCAGTACTCGTTTCGTCACTCATTTCTGCACCTCTATATACGAGGGGTCGCACCATATATGGTCTGCCATAGAGCGATCATATACTGTAAGTTAATACCATAAACTAAAAATCGGGGATTACACAACGGAACGGTGCGGACTGTACAGGATAACACACTGTTCTCTCACCTGGCCAAATAGAATATATAATTCGTCTTGTCAAACGCCCTATCGACCTTGTAACCGTAACCCTCTAACAACTGGATCATATCCTCCTCAGAAGCATCGACCACAATTCCCACATCAAAAAGCCCACAGCGTATGCGCTTCTCCTTCAGCATCCGACTCGCCCCATCAAACACGCTCTTCTCAGACCCCTCTACATCGATCTTGATAAAGTCAATCATCTCAATATTGTTCTGAGCGCAATACTGGTCAAGCGTTTTGCACTCTACATTGAAGACGGACACTGGTTGATCGAGCTGAGCAAACGAAGGCAGATTCGTCTTGCTGGCCAACTCACAACTAAGCAACGGAATATGCAAATCGAGACGCCCATCGCTGCTGCCAAGGCAATACTCATTCATCGTGATGTAGGGATACGCAGCCTTGGTGTATTTGCTCACGACGGGATGCGGCTCAAAGCAATGAATGTTTCTGGTCTGGATATTGGTGATCGACTCCAGATACAGAAGCGCCTTGACGAAGCTACCGGCATTGGCCCCAACATCGAAAAAAATCTGCTCGCTGCGAACAGGAAATTTTTTGTAACAATAGAATAACGCAGCAAT
>Ga0114960_10003283_pt1 | contig 12423 bp, 13 predicted proteins | sample C_130625_MF_Meta_FD_92637 | JGI IMG/M metagenome (GOLD analysis project Ga0114960, IMG submission 92637) | Freshwater microbial communities from Lake Croche, Canada to study carbon cycling - C_130625_MF_MetaG | ecosystem: Environmental > Aquatic > Freshwater > Lake | place: Lake Croche, Canada... | reverse complement strand
GGAGCCGGTTCGCCGCAGACTGCGGGCGTCACCACGCTGCGGCAGAACGACGTCCTACGGCGTGGAGTCCGCGGGCGGCGCGTCGTCGTGATTGACGTCGCCAAGGGCCACCGCGTCGGCGATCCGGTCGGCCGCCGGCCCGAGCAGGATCTCCCGCTTCTCGAAGAGCGCCTCGGGATCCTGGTCGAGCATCCGGATTCGCCGTTTGCGGAACGAGAAGAATGCGATCACCGCCAGAGCGATTGCCGCCAGGGCGATCACCGCCGCCGTGATGCCCCGCTCGGCCGATTGGATCAGGCTCGTGATCCGGTCGCCGAAGAGGTAGGCCAGCCCGAAGAAGCCGCTGATCACGACCGACGCACAGATGAAGTCGGCCAGCAGAAACCAGCGATACTTCACCCGCAGCATCCCCGCGGTGAGATAGAAGGGACTCCGCAAACCGACGAGAAACCGGGCCACGAAGAAGGCCATGATCCCGTGCTTCTTGATCAGATCCTCGATCGTCTTCTCCCGTTCGGGCGTGAGGAAGCCCGACCACCAGGGATGATCCTTGAGAATCCGGGCCCCGAAGAACCGGCCGATGGCATACATCAGGCTGTCGCCCAGCAGCGCGCCGACCAAGCAGGCCGGCAGCGCGTAGTACCACTTGAGCGCCGCCGCCTTGCTCGCCAACCCCGCGGCGACGATCGGCACCTCTTCCGGGATCGGCAGGCCGATGCCCGTGAGCGTGAGGAAGAGAATGATGCCCAGATAAGAACCCCGCTCGATCCAGTCGAACATGATGGATGCGGTGTGCGGCGGGGTGGATGGTCGGATGCAATCCGGCCGACGGGTCTGGGTACTCGCGAGCGAGTGTACCGCGCCGCGGCAGGCGAGGTCAGAGCGGATTTGGGGCGGCGGCGGCCCCGACGACGCGTTCGACCTGCAGGCCTGGCTCGGCCTCGATCTCGATCGCGCGGTCGTTGAGATTGGCGACGATTACCCGCGTGCCGCCGCCGGCCCCAGGCAGCACGAGCACTGCGGCCGTTGCTCCCCCGGGCGGGGCGATCGTATTCACCCCGGCTGGACCGAGCACGTAGAGCGCCGTCGCCAGCGCGTCGGCGTCGGCGGCCGATTCGGCGATCACCGTGGCGGAGATCACGCCCTCGGCGGGGCGGCCGCTTCGCGGGTCGAGGATGTGGCCGAGCTTGCGGCCACGGTCGATGAAAAACTGCGTGCCCGACCCGCTCGTGCCAAGCGCCTCGTCGTCGAGCGTGATCGTGGCCAGCCGGCGTCCGGGCCGCAACGGATGCCGCAGGCCTACCCGCCAGCCATGGCGGTCGCCGCCGGACGGCCCCTGCGTGCCCCGCGCCAGCACGCTGCTCTGCCCCCCGTGCACGAGGACGCTGGCCACCCCGCGCTGCGCGAGGTACGAGATCGCACGGTCGAGCGCCCAGCCCTTGCCGATGGCGCCAGGATTGATCTCGACGCCGGGCCGGAGGAACCGCACGCGGCGCCGCGCGGGGTCAAGCTCCACATGCTGCATGCCAGCGGCCGCGCGGGCGGCGGCCAGTTCCGTGTCGTCGGGCGTGCGGCCCTCTCGTCGCAGAAACCCCCAGGCACGCACGAGTGATCCCGCGGCGAGGTCGAAGGCCCCGCCCGTCAGCTCCCAGAGTTCGCGACCGCGCACGAGCAGCGGCCACACCTCGGGCGACACGTCGACCCAGCCCTCCGCCGCCGTGGCGTTGATGTGGGAGAGCTCGCTGGTGGGCCGGTAGATGCTGATCCGCTCCTCGATCTGGTCGACGAGGTCGAGCGCGTCGATGGCGAGTTCGGTGTCATCCGCCACCTCGCCGGCGTTGAAGGCCGCCTCGAAGCGGCAGGCCATCGCCTCGCGACCGACGACGAGCGTGTGGAGGTCGTCCGCCATCGGTGTGCTCACCTCACCGCGGCGCGAGGCCCCGGTCGAAGGCGTCCTGGTCGCGGCGGAAGAGGGCCAGCTCGCTCTCAAACCGCTCCGGTGAGATGGTGTAGACCGCCTGCTCGTCGGTGTGCGAGTGGCAGTGGGCCACCAGCAGACGGTAGAGAAACTTGAACAGCTGCCGAGGCACGCGGAGCGAACGCAGGCCGTCGATCAGCCGCCGCTGGTCGATCGCGGGATCGAAGAGTTGGGCGAGCGTCGCAGGGGGCGTGCCCACGCTCGCTGCCTTCACGCGGGTCGAGGCGATGTCGTAGAGGGTCTCTCCGGTCCACTGGAGCGACGGCACGAGGTTCTGTTTGTCGAGCCGGGCTCGCTGGTGAAACTCCTCGCTCTCCCGCTCGATGAAGCGGTAGAGCTCCTGCGGCAGGAGCATCTTGAAGCCGAGCCCCGGCACCTTCAGGAACTTGTTGTCGAGCATCGGCCAGATCACCTGACGCATCCGTTCGGCCGACCCGTTGATCAGGTCGGGCTCGTCGAGCCGGTCGACAATCACCACCCAGCCCGTCCAGCCGAGCGCCGCGAGCACCCCCTGCAGCTTCGCCATCAGCTCATAGCGATCGTCGCTGCGGGACCGCGCCGGCAGCGGCTGACCGGCGAGATCGACTTCCGGCATCGCGGAGAGCGCCCGGGCGAGCTGCCCGACCGTGCGGTTGCCGCTCCGCATGCTGCCGACGATCCTCCAGGCCCGCCACGTACTCCGCAGCCACCGCCAGCAGCACGGCATCCAGGCCGCGACCAGAGCCGCCCACGGCCACCACAGCGACAGCCAGCCCACCTCGCCGCGGGAGAAGCCGGCGATCACCGCGGCGACGAACGCAACCGTGGCCACGATGGCCAGCAGGCCCGGCCATCCGCCGAGCCAGGTGCCGAGCCAGGCGCGGTAGCCCACGCGGCGGCGCAGCCGCGACCACCGCGCCGGAAACGATTCGGCCGTCGACTGGTCATAGCAGGCCGCCAGGAGGGCGAGGTCGCGAGCCTGCGGATGCGTGAGCCGCGGCAGTTTGCCGGAGCCGCCGATGAGTTGCGTCACCAGCTGGGTGACGGAGAGCGTGAGGATCGCATCCATGTGATCCCAGAGCTTCCACTGGCCGAGCACCTTTTCCACCGCACGGCCCTTCCCGACGCGGCTCACGAACCGGTCGAGGAAGGGATTGAAGTCGTCGTAGAGCACGACGAACGTCCGGGCGTCGGGGTGGGCCTCGTTGTGCCGTTCGAACTGGCGGACCATCTGCAGCTTGAGGGCGGTCTTCCCTGAGCCCTTCTCGCCAAACACGATCGCCGTGCTCGGATCGGAGGGGTCGCCATAGACCTTGTCCCACGACGGATGAAACGTCGTCTCCAGGCAGGTTCGCTTGAAGACGGTGTCGTTCTGCGCGTCTTCCTCGGCAAACGGGTTGCCTGCGATCCCGTGATGCTCGAGGAACTGGTGGACCTTCATCGTGCGAAACGTCTCCGGCGGGCGGCGGGTGAGATCACTTCGCCGGCACCATACCCTCGATCATCTTCCGAAACCCGTCGGCGTGCTTTTCGACCGTCGCGGCGGGGCCGTAGAACTTGAGGAAGTAGCTGCCGTCGGGGCCCTCCACGATCGCGGCGAGCATGCGGTATTCGGGGCGGTCGATCGCCTTTCCGCCGGCGAACGGGCCGCCGGGGGAGTCTTTGTAGGTTCCGGCGATGTCGACGAGCGTCACATCGCGGCCGGCGACCTTCAGGGTCTTGGTGGACGACTTGTCCTTCGTGCTGCCGCCGTCCGGTTGGGAGAACTGGCCGTACCACCGCTCGATGTTCGCCTCGACGGAGCCGCCGGCGCCCATCACCGTCATCCGGCCCGGGGGCAGCGGCCCGCCGTCGGCGGCATTTCCCTCCGACGGAATTGCAAACTCCGTCTCGACCATGCCCGACTTGGGCTGCACCCGCTTCCAGGCGGCGGGTGCCTCGAGCGACACGCCGCCATCGGCGATCGTGAACACACTCTCGCCCGCGGCCACTGCCGGCTGGGCCATGGCGGGCCGGTCGGCCGTTTCACCACCGATAATGCCGGCGGCGACGAGCATGAAGGGAGTCAGACGGCAGTACGTGATCGACGGCATGAACGGCGCTCCTGAGATGCGATGAATGCTGGGAGAAGGGATGTGTTGGCAGGGGCTTCCGCCCCGCGAAATCTACCAGATCGAAAATCCCGGCTCACCACGCGGCCCTTGGCTGCGGAAATGCCGGCGGCACATGGTCGGGAAACACCTCTGACCGTTTGGGCAGTGACAAACGATGCCCATACCGGGGTTTCCTGCGGAGCGACGGCCGACACGCCCCGTCGATTGTCCGGCCGGATCGTGCGATGGGCAAGGGATTTCAGCCTAACCTTGTCCGCGCCCTCGATTGAACATAGTCTCCACACCTGCTTTCGCGATGGTCGGGCTGTCGCGACGCCTCAGGAGACCCTGTTTTCATGGCACGCCGCGATGCCCCCCAGCCCGAACCGGAGCAGATGGACGAGGATCGTGGTCCCGTTGAGATCGCCATGGTGGGCGATCTGACCGACAACGAAGGCGAGCTCACCAGTCAGATCCTGGGCGTCGCCCCGGGCGCCGAGTGCACGATCTATTTCGACTCGCCCGGCGGGAGTCCCTACTGCGCGATGTCGCTCGTCACGCTGCTGAGGCTGCGGGACATCAACGCCACCGCGATCGTGACCGGCGAGTGCTCGTCGGCGGCCCTCTGGCCATTCGCCACCTGCCGCCGTCGGCTGGTCACGCCCTATAGCGTGTTTCTCTTCCACCCGATGAAGTGGCAGAGCGAGGAGCACATTGGCATCCGCGAAGCCGCCGAGTGGTCCCGCCACTTCGCTGACCTGGAGCGCGACATGGACGTGCTCCTCTGCCAGCTCTTCGGCCAGTCGTCCGACCTCATCAACCAGTGGATTCGCACCCACCGCTACGTCACGGGCAAGGAGATGGCCGACGCCGGCCTCGCCGAACTCGTCGCGCTCAATCCGCTGCCCGAGTTCATCAATAGTCGCGGCTGATAGCGGCGCGGCTGATGGCAGCGCGGCCGATCAGCTTCGATAGTCGCCGTGGCAGGCGTCGCACGACTTCTTGAGATCACTGGCGGCGGCGCGGGCGGCCTCGTAGTCTTTCTTCCCGCAGGCCTCGCGGACCTTCCCTGCGGCGTCCCGCATCGCAGCCGCGTAGCCGCGGAAGCTGTCGTCGTCGTGGTATTCGAAGTCCGGCTGCTGGATCGCTTCGCCGATCATGGCCACGATCTCGGCGTCGTGCCGAATGCGATCGACGGCGCGGTCGAAGTCGCCGCGTGAGGCCATCCCGGACCCAATCACGTGCTCGGCCGTCTCGAGCCTGTTCATCAGTGCCGGCCTGGCCGCGACCTGACTCCAGCGGAAGTCCTCATCTCGGTCGGCCTTGCTCTCGGGCCGGCCCCCGTCCAGCATCGCTCCCAGGTCTTCGAGCCGCGCCTTGCTCTCGGCGTGCGACTGATCGGTGCCCACCTTGCAGTTGACGCCGACCCGGGCGAAGAGGTCGCGCGCCGTCGCGGCATCCTTCTTCCAGCGGATGTCTTGGTCGTAGGCCGCGATCACGCCGAAGGCCAACGCGATCGAACTGAAGGCCTCGCGGGCCCGGTCGTAGCCGCCCCCCTTGAAGTCCGAGGGATTGGCCACGGCAGCGGCCACGTCCGCCTTGCGATCCTTGATCTCGTCGGTGAGCGTCTCCTCGGAAACAATCTTCGACCAGATAAACCCGCCCACCGTCGGATCGCCGGTGGTGGGCTGAGCGACCGCTCCTGGAGCAGTGGGTCCACGGTCTCCTGCCGCGAAGGATGGCCGCGGTCCCTGCAGCGTCGTGAAGGCATCGTCGAAGAAGGTGGTGGTCGTCGCCTTCTCGAATCGGGCCGGCGGTGCAGCCCGCTTGCGGGGCTTGGGGGCACCGCGGTCGCCGGCCGCCCCTTGGGCGCCGGCTGGCGTGCTCGCTGGCGTACCAATCACGGCGATGACCACAGCAAGCATGAGAGCCGCACCCGGGCGGCTCCAGCTTCGCTGCCGATCTTGCCGATCTTGCCACCGCATGCGACCGGGTCTCCGCGACAACCATTCAGCCGCAGCATACCAGCGGAAGACGGTCGCCGAACACCGCAGAGCCGACCTTGACGCGGGGGTGCCACGTCGTCAGTTTCCCGCCCCACCCGATTCACGTTCCGAGGAGTTTTGCCCGCATGTGCCGCGACACCATGCCCGTCGTTACCAGCCGTTCCAGCATTCGGTCGCCGCGGCGGTCGCTGGGTTTCGCCTCGACGATCGCCGTGTGTCTGGTCGTCGTGCTGTCGGGCTGCACGGCGAGCTCGGCCGGATCTGCCGCCACCGAGCCGGCGAAGGCTGCGGTGGTCAAGTTTCTCGATGCCATGAAACGCAGCGACGAAGCCGCCGCCAGCGGAATGCTCACCGGCGTGGCCCGTGCCAAGACCGAGGAGATGGGCATCTCGGTCGCTCCGCCGGTGCCAGACACGGCCACCTACACCGTCCGGGAGTGCGAGATGGTGAGCGAGTCCAACGACCTGGCGCACGTGGCCACGACCTGGGCCGATGTGGACGAGACGGGCTCCCCGACCAGCGAGAACATCGTCTGGGCCGTCCGCCTCGACCCAGAGGGCTGGCGGGTGGTGGGCATGGCCATGAAGATCTTCGAAGACATGCCCCCGCTGCTCCTCAATTTCGAAGATCCGCAGGACATGATCGCCAAGCAGGAAATGGTGGCCCAAGAGCTGACCCGTCGGGCGGCTGCCGCCAGCGGCCAGGCCGCCCCCCGCACCGCCCGTGGGCCGGCGACCGCCCCGGCCACGAAGTAGCCTCAAAGTCTCCGAAACCGGCAGATTTTCGCTAAAGCCCCCACTTTCTTGACATACGGGGCTGGGCTGTTAGGTTTTCAGCCAAGTTTGCCTGACCGGAACGGCTTTCCTAGCCGTCACAGTCGAAGTCTTCCCAAGAGGCCCGGCCGTGCCCGTCCGCGATGGCTACCGAAAAGTCTGCTGCGGTCCGGTGGCCGTCCCGGATCGGTTGTCAGTTCGTGACGGCTTTGCTGGACGCAGTTCGCGTTCCGTGTCCTTTCCAGGAGGTTCTGATGAAGCGTTATCTCGGTTTTGCACTCGCGATGTTCTTCGCGATCGTGGCCATTGCCCTCGTCGGTGGTGACTCGGGCGCGATCGCTGGCCACGGCTGCCACGGTGGCCGGAAGTGCCACGGTGGCCTGCTCGCCAAGCACAAGGCGAAGAAGGCTGCCCGCCGCTGCCACGGCCAGCAGGAAGCTGCTGCCTGTGAGTCGGGTTGTGGCGAGGCCGCATCGTGCGGCAGCTGCGGCGAGGCCGCTCCGGCCGAAGGTTGCTCGAGCTGTGGCAGCTACGGCGGCGAGGCCGTCATGTCCGAGGGTTGCTCGAGCTGCGGCGGCGAGGCCGTCAGCGGCGGCTGCGCCGGTGGCGACTGCGGTGGCGCTGGCGTGATCTCGGAAGGCGTCCCGACTGAGGCTGCTCCGGCTGCCCCGGTCGTCGCCGAGCCGGCCAAGACCTGAATCGTTTGGGCATAGCCGCCCGAATCGATCAGTGATCGAATGAGACCGGGCCTCCTTCACGGGGGGCCCGGTTTTTTCGTGCGCCCAGGCCGTTCATATCAGGGCGTTCATCGTTGAGGCGCGGTGCCGGCCGGAGGCGGTGCCGTCGGCGGCGTGGCGGGGGCCACCTGCTGCAGCTGGGGCGGGAGGGGTCGTCGCTGCAGAAGGCGGCCGCGGCGGGGCGGTGCCTGCTCGGGGTTGGCGGCCTCGGCGGCCCGTCGCTCCGCTCGGCGTCGCGCCACCTCGTCGAGCACGCCCCCCACGATATCGGCGATGGCGTCGGCAGTCTCAGGGGTCGCCCCCGCCTTCGCGGCCGCATCGGTCGCCATCTTCTCGGCCTTCTGACGCGGTGTCTCTGCGGTGGGCGAGGAACCGGCATCTGCCGCCGGCCGGTCCGCTCCAGACGGCGTCTCCACGGCAGCGGTGGGGTCGGCCTGGGTGGCCGCTGCATCGCTTGCCGCCACGCTCCCCGGTCGTGGGGCCGGCGTTCCAGGAGGCGTCCAGCCAGGCTGCGGTGGCGCAGTGCTTGCCGCCGCGGGCCGGGCTCCTGCGGGGCGTTCCGGCACCAGTTGGGGAGCCGGTGCCATGCTGGGACCGTTCGCCGGCGGCTGGGGCCGTGGGCCATTGCGCCACCGATCGATGAGGTCGACGACCACCTGGCCGGCCGCCTCCTTGATGGAGCCGTCGAAGATCACCTTCGGCTCGCCGAGCACCCCTCCGACGCCGAGTGAAACCTGCTTTCCGGCCAGGGCGGCCACGAGCGGCCGGTCTTGGGGTAGATCAGCGGGGATCGGCAGCGAGAGCTTCAGGTCGAGCGACCGATCGTCGAGGCCGACCGAGCCCTGCGACCGCACATCGAGCCGCTGGCCCGACTTCTTGAGCGGGATGCCAAACTCGAGTCCCTCGTGCCACATCCGCCGTTCCGCGAGATGGAAGGCGACGTCTGCCTCGTCGGTGATCCGGATCGTTGGTGGCGGCGGCAGGTTCATGGGGAGGGAGCGAAACATGTTTTCAACGAGCGGCCCGGGGCCGAGCACCACCTCGTGCATCTGGAGCAGTCCGGCGAGCTTTGCCTCCTCCGGCCGTCCGACGGGAAAGGTCGCGCCGTCGAGTCGCAGCGAGAAGCGGCCGCTCGTCCGCGCCGCGTCGGCAAACACCGGCACGATGTAGGCGAGCACCTCGTGGGCGACGGTCTGCTGGAGTTCCGCCTGCTTGAGCAACTGAACCGGCTCGATCGTCCAGGTGGCATAGCCGTCGGCCCCGTTGCCGAGCGCGGCCTTCACGTCGATGGGGTCGCTCACCCACGGATCGCTGGTCCAGGGGCCGCTGATCCGCACCACGGCGTCTTCGACGTCGAGCTGCAGCGCGATGGCAGCCCGGCGCGGTCCCTTGCCCCGCGGCGCCTGGCCCGGCTCGCGTGGCGGCAGGATCGAGTCGAGATTGGTGCGATGTTCCTTGTCAAAGACGACGTCGGCGCGGAGCCCTCGATCCGCACGCGGCCGAGGTTGCCGGCGGAGAGCAGGATGCCGGCGAGCCCGTGCTCCACCTCCACCCGGTGGACCTCGAGCGGAGTACGGTCGCCATTGCGGGGCACGATCGCGAGGTCTTCGAGCACGATCGGGCCAAACCACCCGAGCCTGACGCTGGCCGGCTTTACGTCGGCGGCCAGTTCGGGGATCGCGGTGGCGATGAGTTTGGTCACCCGTTCGGGCGTGCCGACGATCGCGGGCAGGCAGGCGATCACCGCCACGATGGCCAACAGCAGGCTGAAGACGAGCCAGCGGATGAGCGACCAGGCCGTTCCGCTGCGACTCGTCGCGACGGGGCGTGTCTCGGCGGCGTCGGCGTTGGGCATCGCTGGTGGGGCTCCTGGAAGAATGAGTGCCGGCCGGGGTGCCAGCGCATGGCGTCCCCGCCATGGGCAGCCCGAGGGCGTCGCCGATTCTACGCATCGGCCCGGTGCAGGGGTCGTGGCGTCTGCTACAATCCTGGTGTTTTGCGGGCGTAGCTCAGTTGGTAGAGCGCTAGCTTCCCAAGCTGGATGTCGAGGGTTCGAGTCCCTTCGCCCGCTTTTCTTTTTTCGCCGGAAACACCCACGAAACGCGGGAGATTGTCGGCTTCTTCGCGCGGGCGGCTTCTTCGCCCGGTGCCCTGCAGAGCCGTCCAAAGCCCCCCTCTTCCCTGAGGTTGGTACACCGATTGGTACAACGTGGCCGGCGACCGCGGCGGCATCGGTCGAACTCACGGCCTCCTGTGTCGGGCGAGGAGCAGGCGGGACGGGCAGCGAGGTGATTGCCTTCGTTGGCCCTCCCCATGGAAGGCTGCCAAGCTATCGAGTCAGCCGCTTTTGCCCCGGCAGTGGAGCCCGTCTCGTTCATGAACATTCCGGCAGACGCGGTGATCGCGACGGACAAGCTGACCGGCTATCTGCTCCTCGCCAGGCCGCTTGACGATAAGTCGAAGTTTTTGGCGAGTGCGGGCTTCACGCAGTCGAACTACGAAGTCCTGGAGGCGGCCATTCGAAACCTTGCCACGGTCGCCCCGGCTGAGGAAGATGGTCAAAATGAATATGGAATCTTTTGGCGGGTCGCAGGCCGGCTGCAGGGGCCTACCGGCACATTGCAGGTCGTGACAGTCTGGCTCCAGTGGCACCTCGATGGCCATTTTCGGTTCATCACGCTCAAGCCCTTGCGAAAGTGAATGACCATGGAGACACAAGTCTTTCATCGCGTCGCCTTGCGGCAGGACGTGAAGGGGCACTGGCTGCGTGCCGGTGACGTCGCGTATCTCGTCGATCATGTGGAGCATCCTGCGGGAGGCGAACGCGGCTGTGTGCTCGAAGTGTTCAACGCTTTGGGCGATTCGATCGCGACCGTGACCGTTCCCGAGTCGGCCATCGAACCGCTGGCCGCCGACGAGGTGATGACGGTAAGGCGGCTGCAGGCCTCATAGATAAAACGGTTGCCGATATGGGCCTCCCATCGGGACGTCGCGATAAACCGTGCCCCGCGGCGTAGGCCCCAAGGCCTAGCCGCTGAGTTTCCGGCGGCCGGGCGCGGTCTCGCGGCAGTCTGCTACTCGTTTGTTTGATGGACTTAGAACTACGCCTTCGCCGCTTCCCAAGCTGGATGTCGAGGGTTCGAGTCCCTTCGCCCGCTTTTCTTTTTTCGCCGGAAACACGCGTGCAGCACGGGGTTTCTTGGCATCGCGCTCTCGGACCGGTTTTCGCCCGATGGACTGCGGTGCCCTGAAGCGGCCTCCAAAGCCCACCCGTTCCCTGAGTGTGAATGCCGGTTGAAAAGTGCCACGAAGGGCGGTCAAAAGTGCTGGTGGGCGTTGGAACGGAGCCTCTCAATCAGCGGCTGCAAACCGCGGAAAAATGCCCCCGAAGTCGTGATTTTCGAGGATTTCAATCATTTTTGACCAATGATTTGACGCCGTAGGGGCCGGATGCCAAAACGGAGCGAGCATTATGCAGATGCCCTCTATTGCATCACCGGAGCCACGATCTTGATTCGCATCTCGTTGAAGAAGATTTCCGTCGGCGCTCTCCTTCCTGCCCTGGCAGCGATCCTGTTGCTGAGTGCTACGCCACAGCCTGCCGATGCACAAACTCTTTATGTCGGCGGCAGTAGCTCTGACCAGACGACTAGCTTCACTTCGGGGACCAGTACCTACGTCTACGCCTACATTGGCTATACCGGCACCGACAACAACAACACGCTCAATGTCTTGAATCCTGGAACCCGCCTTACGATCAATGGCGGGAACGTGCAAGTCGGTTACGGGGGTAGTAACAACAGCATGGTGATCTCCAATGGAGGCCTTGTCAGCGATGTCACCGGGGTCGTCAGTTTTGCAGCCACTGCCGCGAATAACTCCGCGCTGGTGACGGGATCCGGCTCGACTTGGAGTAACAGCACCCAGGTACGACTAGGCGTCTCCGGTTCAGGCACCCTCACCGTGGCCAATGGGGGATCGGTGATCGCCAGTGGAGCCAACGGGATCCAGGTCGCGGTGAATGCTGGCTCGAGGGGCGTCCTCAATATCGGCTCCTACGGGGGGAATGATTCGGCCGGCAGCATCACAGCGCCGCAAATCAACTTTCAAGCCGGCACGGGCTACCTCAACTTCAACCAGACCAACACGTTCACACTGACCAACTCGATCGTGGGAGCAACTCCGACCGCGATCGTCTTTCAGCAGCTTGGGAGCGGGACGACGATCCTCACGGGCACTATCAGTTCAGCCAACAGCACCGTCATTTCGAACGGAATGCTCCAGTTCGGTGATGGAGGAGCCAGCGGAACAACGAACTGGGCCGTCGCCAAAGCCATCACCAATAACTCCGTGCTCGCCATCAACAGCTCCACGACCGTGACTCTCGAGAGTGCCAATGTGATCACAGGAACCGGATCGCTCATTCAGATGGGAACAGGGACGACGATCCTCAAACAGACAAATAACACCTTCAGTGGCGGGACGCGCATTAGTGCGGGGACCTTACAGGTGGGCGTCGAATATGGAACGTCAGGTATCGTTTATGCAGGCTTGGGAACTGGCGATGTGACCAACAATAGCATCCTTGCATTCAGTGGTAGATTCACCAGCCAACCAGTCTCCAATACCATCAGTGGTACGGGGGCGCTTATTATCGTGGGCTCGCAAAACGCGATTGCTCTGGCCGGTAGCAACAGCTTCTCGGGTCCAATGACCATCACGACAGACAATACGCTGCAGACCGGAACCGGCGGCACCAACGGCACCCTCGGAACAGGATCGATCTCAAACGCGGGCACCCTCTCCTTCAACCGGAGCAATCTCTACACCGTTGCCAACACGATCACCGGATCGGGT
>Ga0114960_10003277_pt1 | contig 12434 bp, 11 predicted proteins | sample C_130625_MF_Meta_FD_92637 | JGI IMG/M metagenome (GOLD analysis project Ga0114960, IMG submission 92637) | Freshwater microbial communities from Lake Croche, Canada to study carbon cycling - C_130625_MF_MetaG | ecosystem: Environmental > Aquatic > Freshwater > Lake | place: Lake Croche, Canada... | reverse complement strand
CTCGGTGCTGTCACTGGTGGAATATTCACAACAGTTACTAAAGTTCCTATGCGATATCACCTGCGAATAATAACCGTCGCTATATTGACCGTCCTAGTGGTTGTGGTTGTTATTGCTTCTGCTCATCACTGGTGGGTAGTTATGACATTTGGTTACTTAGGTGGCATCTGTGTTGCACTGCTCAACTCCTATGGCACAGGCATAATCCAGAACAGAACCAAAGAAGAAGTTAGAGCTAGAGTCATGGCAACCTTCGGTGCCGTAATCACTGTTGGCACCGTTACCAGTACTGCACTAGCTGGAATAGTCATCCAAACCTTTGGAGTGAGACAGACTTTCATTGGTGCTGCAGTTATCGGTGCAGTAATACTTGCAATCCTGGGCCCTGCAGTTCTCAAAAACGGTAGAGACTACGGTAGAGAAGAACTAACTGCGGAGTAATTCTGCAGCTGCTTCCAGTTCAGGTGCCATAAATCGATCGGGACCAAAACCTGGCACTACTTTCCGCAACTCAGCATAGAGTTTTCCAGTTACCCGTGCTGGCTTTAGTGGTGCACGCAATTCAATGCACCTCGCTGCACCGATTAGCTCAATTGCCAAAATGCTTCTCAGGTTATCTACTACTTTTCTAAGTTTGCGACCAGCATGCCAACCCATCGAAACGTGGTCTTCCTGCATGGCTGAAGACGGAATTGAATCAACGCTTGCGGGAACTGCCAAACGCTTAGAGTCAGAAACCAATCCTGCTGCCGTGTATTGAGCAATCATCAGTCCGCTATCAACACCTGGGTCTCCCGCAAGAAATGGTGGTAATCCTGAGTTACGAGCTTTATCCAGCATGCGATCTGTTCTGCGCTCACTGATTGAACCAAGGTCAGTTGCGGCAATTGCTAAAAAGTCGAGCACATAGGCAACTGGTGCACCATGGAAGTTTCCGTTAGAGGTAACCTCGCCTGATTCCAGTACCACTGGGTTATCGATGGTTGCGGCAAGTTCTCTAAGCGCTACCTGCTTGGCATGGGCGACAGTGTCTCTAACTGCTCCGGATACCTGAGGTGCGCAACGCAGCGAATATGCATCTTGAACAACCCCATCTCCATGGCGATGCGATGAAACTATCTCGGAACCCTTTAGAGCTTCAAACATGTTTTTAGCTGATTGAATCTGACCTGGATGAGGTCTCAGTGGTTCATGTAGTTCCGCTCGGAAGACCTGATCGGTTCCAAGTAATCCCTCAACACTCATGGCGGCAATGACATCTGAGTAATCAAGTAATTTCTCAAGATCTGTGATGGCAAGAATAAGCATTCCCAACATGCCATCAGTCCCATTGATTAGAGCTAAACCTTCTTTTTCTGCAAGCTCAACTGGAGCAATTCCAGCTTTCTTTAGCAGTTCTAAAACAGGAGCCTCAACACCATCAGACCCAAGAGCTCTTCCTTCTCCCATCAACACCATGGCACAGTGTGCCAATGGGGCAAGGTCTCCTGAACAACCAAGAGATCCGAACTCATGAACAATCGGAGTAATACCGGCATTGAGAATTGCCGCCATGGTCTCTGCAACCACCGGTCTAGCGCCTGTTCTTCCAGAACATAAAGTCTTCAGTCTCAAACTCATCAGTGCTCTAACCACTTCACGTTCAACCATTGCCCCCATGCCAGCAGCATGAGATCGAATCAGCGACTTCTGCAGTTGCACTCGATCTTCAGGAGCAATGTGTTTACTAGCCAATGCGCCAAAGCCGGTTGAGATTCCATAAACAGCAACTTCTCCATGAGCAAGGGCCTCAACCTGGTCACGGGTCCTCTGCATTCCAGCTATGGCATCAGGTGAAATAACAATCTGGGCATCCTGCCTTGCAATAGCGATTACATCATCGAAACTAATACCCTTTGCATCGATAGTTACGGTCTTCACTTATTGCTCCTGTATATAGATGTTCCTGAGATAAAGGTTTCTTCAACAAGGTCAACACCTGGCCGATATGGAATGTGTCTAAACGATGGTGCATCAAGAACTACGAAATCTGCGGACTTACCAATAGCTATTGAACCAACGTCTTCACGCCGTAGTGCTTTAGCTCCACCTAGGGTTGCTGACCACAGCGCTTGCTCTGGAGTGAAATGCATCTCACGAACAGCAACAGCAATACAAAAAGCCATCGAACTCGTGTAGCTGGAACCTGGGTTGCAATCTGTTGCTAGAGCAACAGTAACCCCAGCATCGATAAGTCTTCTGGCATCTGGATAGTCACTTCGAGTTGAGAATTCTGCTCCAGGCAGCAAAGTGGCAACTGTGTTGCTTCCTGCTAATCGCTCAATGTCTTTGGCAGACAAATGTGTGCAGTGATCTGCACTAGCGCAACCTAATTCAATCGCCAACTCGACTCCGCGACTTTGGCTTAGTTGATTGGCGTGGATGCGTGGGAGCAATCCTGCTGCTATTCCTGCTTGGAGAATCGCTTTGGACTGGTCGTAATCAAAAGCACCCTCATCACAAAAGACATCGACCCAACGGGCATAAGGAGCACATGCCTCAAGCATCTCCCCTTTTACTAAATCAACATAGGCATCCGCTCTGCCTTTGAATTCATCAGGGACAACGTGAGCACCAAGGAAAGTAACATCTTCGGTGTGTTGAACTGCAAGTCTCAGCGATCTAAGTTCGTTCTCAACATCAAGCCCATAACCACTTTTAGTTTCAAAGGTTGTAATTCCACCTCGATACATCTCCACTGCTCTGGTAGCGATGTTCTGATCTAGCTCTTCATCAGTTGCTTCTCTAGTTGCCTTAACAGTAGTCATGATGCCACCGGCGGAATATGAACTACCAGACATTCTGGCTTCAAACTCTAAAGCTCTATCGCCTGCAAAGACCAAGTGCGCATGGGAGTCAACAAAACCTGGAATGACAGATTTACCTTCAAGTGAAACTTGTCTATCTGCACTCGGGGCAGTTGCACCACTACCCACCCAAACAATCTGACCAGCTTCTTCGATAAAGGCAGCATCGTTGATTTCACCAAGTAATCCCTTTTCAAAACTCAGATCGTTAGTGACCAGTGAATTAATGTCGGTGAACAGAGTTGTGGTCATTATTCTTCGGTATCCAGCATCGGAACGTGGACATGCTTTTCTCTAGCCACCTCAACAGCATCTGGGTAACCAGCATCAACATGACGAATAACCCCCATGCCTGGGTCATTGGTTAACACTCGCTGTAGCTTCTGGGCTGCTAGCTCGGTGCCATCGGCAACCGATACTTGACCTGCGTGAATGGATCTACCAATACCGACCCCGCCACCGTGGTGAATGGAAACCCAAGAAGCACCAGAGGCAATGTTGACCATCGCGTTTAGCAATGGCCAGTCAGCAATGGCATCTGAGCCATCGTTCATTGCTTCGGTCTCTCGATATGGAGAGGCAACTGAACCACAGTCAAGGTGATCTCTACCGATAACTATCGGTGCGCTGACTTCACCTTTTTTGACTAAATCATTGAATACTGCTCCCGCTTTATCTCTTTCGCCGTAACCTAACCAGCAGATACGTGCAGGCAGACCTTGGAACTGAACTCTTTCCTGAGCCATTGTGATCCAACGGCGTAGGTGATCATTTTCCGGAAAGAGTTCAAGGATTGCTTTATCGGTGCGATAAATGTCTTTCGGATCTCCTGATAGAGCAACCCACCTGAATGGGCCCTTACCCTCACAAAACAGTGGACGGATATATGCAGGAATGAAACCAGGAAACTTGAAAGCGTCTTTATAGCCACCCTTACGAGCTTCATCTCTGATGGAGTTTCCGTAGTCAAAAACTTCAGCACCTTTGGACATGTATCCAACCATTGCTTCAACATGCTTAGCCATCGACTCTTCAGCACGCTTCGTGTAATCCTCTGGGTTCTTAGCTGCCAAGGAAACAGAATCGTTTAGGTCAACACCATCAGGTAAGTAAGCAAGTGGATCATGGGCAGAGGTTTGGTCAGTGACAATATCGATGGCAACATCGCGCTTGAGCATTTCAGGAAGAATGTGTGCCATGTTGCCAACTAGACCAATAGAGATGGCACGCTTGGCTGCCTTTGCTGTTAGTGCCCTCTCAATAGCATCTTCTAGGTTGTCTGCAATCTCATCAAGATAGCGATCGGTTAATCTTCTTCTAAGCCTTGATTCGTCAACATCAACAATCAAACAAGTTCCCTCATTCATTGTTACTGCCAATGGTTGAGCTCCACCCATGCCACCGCAACCAGCAGTCACAGTTAGCGTTCCAGCTAGTGTTCCACCAAATCTTTTAGCAGCGATAGCTGCAAAGGTTTCATACGTTCCCTGCAAAATTCCCTGAGTTCCGATATAGATCCAAGACCCTGCTGTCATCTGCCCATACATAGTCAGACCCATTTGTTCTAATCTTCTAAACTCTGGCCAGTTAGCCCAATCCCCAACGAGGTTTGAGTTAGCAATCAGAACTCTCGGTGCCCACTCATGAGTTTGAAAAACACCAACCGGTTTACCTGATTGAACTAGAAGAGTTTCATCACCTTTTAGTTGGGTAAGGGTCTTAACGATGGAATCAAAGGAAGCCCAGTTACGAGCTGCTTTTCCTGTGCCACCATAAACCACTAGGTTCTCTGGATGTTCAGCAACCGCTGGGTCTAGATTGTTGTGAAGCATGCGGATGGCTGCTTCTTGCGCCCACCCCTTGGCTGTAATGGTTGAACCGGTAGCAGCGTGTAACGGGTAGTGCGCATCATTGCTCATAGGTCAATATCACTCCAGAAACTCCATTGGCGCAAACTGACTCGCTCTGCCAAACTGAAGTCATGAGCAATGAAGACCAACTTTGGCCAAGGGCCAGCAATTGGCTCACTAAAGCAAGCGAAGAACCCTGTGATATCGGGGTTTTTGGTGTTCCTGCTCACCTAACCAGCATTTCTCCAACCGGAGCGAATCAGACCCCACAAGCCATTAGAGCTGCCCTTACCCGATACTCCCTGAACTCGTCAGCCGGAGATCTGGGAAAACTCAAAGCCTTTGATTTTGGCGATGTTTCAGAACCAGACAGTCCTGAAGGTGAGGAACGAACTACCACCCTCACCAAACAGGTTCTAACCCAAGCCAAACTTGCCATCGCCCTGGGTGGCGATAACTCAATCACCTATGCAGTTGCTAAAGCAACGCTTGAGCAAGGCGGTGGACTAATTACTTTTGATGCTCATCACGACATCCGTGAAGGAATAAGTAATGGCTCTCCAATCAGAAGACTCATCGAGGCAGGGCTTCCTGGCAACAAGATTGTTCAAATTGGAATCAATGATTTCTCCAATTCAGCTGAATACACAAAGCGTGCCCAAGAGTATGGAATTCATGTAATTACCAGAGCAGATATTGAAAAGCTAACTGCAGAGAACATCCTTGCTGAAGCTTTTGAAGTAATTGGCTCAGGTCCCATCCACGTTGATTTTGATGTTGATGTTTGTGACCGAGCATTTGTTCCAGCTTGCCCGGCGAGTGCCCCCGGCGGAATAAGCGCTTATCAACTTCGAGAATTTGCCCGACTTGCAACAAGTAGCGCTCAGGTTAGATCAATTGACATAACAGAAATTGATGCAACCAAAGACTCAGCAGACGAAAGAACTATCCGTCTAGGTGCACTTCTTATTCTTGAAGCTGCCGCCGGATTACTATCTCGCTAAATTCCAGCAGCCTGACCATCAACACGAACATCGCTTCCCCAGGCTTGGGTTCCGTTATGAAGCATTTGAAGGAGCTGAACTGCAGATCCGTGACCATATTCAGGTAACACTAGAACGTCGTGGCCCAGGGCCTTAAGTTCAGCTATGACTTCTTCACCAAATCTTGATTCAATTTGTAGTTGCCCCTGCCCGGTTTCAAGATCAGATGAGTCACCAATTAGGTGCTGCCATCTAGGGGCTTCAGCAGATTCTTGAACATCAAGACCTAGGTCAATGAGTTGCACAATGAGTTGGAAGTTTGATTGCACTTGGATGTTAGCTCCCGGTGTTCCACCAACAAAGGCTAACGACCCATCGCTATTAGTCACAGTCCACGCGTTTAGCGTATGAGCGGGACGCTTACCCGGTTCAATAAAGTTTGGATGTGTCGGGTCTAGGTTGAAACCAGTTGCTCGGTTATTGAGCAATACCCCTGTTCCTTTAGGAACAAAAGCTGAACCAAAGCCATGGAAGACACTTTGAATCCAAGAAACTGCGTTACCTTCACCGTCAGCAACAATGAAATATGTAGTGTCACTACCTTCCTGAAGGTTAGCTTCAGGGCCGTTCCAAGCTATAGCCATGTTAATCTGTTTACGCCTAGAAGCAATGTGCTCTGTCGAGAGAATGCGATCAACATCAACTGGAGTGAACTCAGGGTCAGCCAGAATCTCATTTCTGTCTAAGAAACCAATCTTCTTAGCTTCTACCATCAGGTGAATTCGTTGTGCTTCAGATAACTTTTTGAGGTCCTTATCTTCAACCAGCAGCAGTTCTTCCATCAGGATCATCCCTTGGGTTGGTGGTGGTTGACCATGCACAGAAAAGCCACGGTAATCGACTGTTAGTGGATTCTCAACTCTGGTGTGATGTTTAGCTAGGTCTTCATGGTCGAACCAACCATCAGTTCCAGCAACAATGAGGTCAGCTATCGCACCTTTATAGAAAGCATCTCTACCCTCGGCTGCTATCAGTTTCAAAGTCTTAGCTAGATCTCTTTGAATTACAAGATCACCAACTGCGAGGTTGGTATCAATACCCATATCAGCAAAGAATGTTGCTTCAGGGAATTGCTTTAGGAAGAACTCGATGCGCATTACAAAATCACGGGTGGCAGCAAAACCATATTCTGCGTATCTAATAGCTGGAGCAAGGATTTCCTGCATAGCTAACTTGCCGTATCGTTCATGAGCGGCGAACCAGGTGGATACCGTTCCTGGCACTGTTGCAGATCTTGGGCCATGGTGATCAATTGAGTCTTTGAATTCACTCGCTATGGCGCTGTGGCCAGCCTCACCGCTGCCGTTGAAAGCCAGGTTCTCTTTGGTCTTAGCGTGGTGGGTGATTAGGAATGCGTCGCCGCCCAGTTGCGATGCTCCTGGTTCAACAACAGATATAACTGCACTTAGTGCAATGCCAGCATCAATGAACGAACCACCGGCTCGAAGGATCTCTAGGGCTGCCGAAACTGCTAGTGGCTGACTAGCTGCTGCTCCACCGTTACGGGAATAGACGATACCGCGATGAGTTTTCATGTGCCCATTATGTCGAACTATTTGAAGTTTTTGCCAAAAGCCTCAGTAAGGGTCACTGAATGTAATCCTCTTGATTTCATAATCCCTTGAATCTGCATTAGTGCTTTTTGTGTCTTCAATCGGTTACAGTGATCAATCAGTATGCGCTCATCTGCAATCCACTTCTTAGCAAAGTAAAGTATGCGTTCTTCTGGCACACCGAAGTTATCACCAAAGCTGCCGTACCACATAGTCGGAACCGTGTAACCCAGGTCTGCCGCCACCGAACGAACCTTTGCGTTTGACGATCCGTAAGGTGGTCTGAAGTATGGTCTAGCGTCATAGCCAAATTCATCCAGCATGAAGTTGTGGCAGCCCATGAGCTGTTTCTTGATCTGCTGCTCATTTAGTGTCGTTAAATCACTGTGATTCACCGTATGATTTCCAAGTTGTATCTTGCCTGCAGCAAGCAATCTAGAAATCTGTTTGGAATGGGTTCGCCAAGAAGAATAAACGCTTGTGACAAACAGGGTTAGGTGATGCTCACCCTTTTCAGCAATGTCAAGGTATGAACCGACTGCATCTGCACTAACTCCATCATCAATAGTCCAAGCCAGTCGTTTAGCCTTACTCGGAGGCAACCTCGTAATTACGGTTGACCGGGCTTCGGCAACTTCCACTGCAGGAATTAGTAGAGTGCTAGCTGCTCCAATAAGAAACTTTTGCCGAGTAATCTCCATTTCTCAAACCTAAACCTAGGCATCCTATTTTTTACCTGATAAAGATAACGGCATAATAAAGATATGGAATTTACTGGTAAAAACATTTTGGTTTTAGGTGGCTCAGGAGTACTAGGGGCTGAACTTGTTAGGCAGCTCAGCGCTCAGGGAGCAAAGGTAATGGCTACTGCTAGAAACCCTGAGACTGCAGCAAAGATACCTGCTGAAGCTGCACTTAAATTAGTAGTTGATCTAGAGATACCAGAGAGTATCAAGACACTCACCGACTATCTACTTGATGCCAATACTCCTATCAACGGAATCATAAATGCAGCTGGGGTGGTTGGCTTTGCTAAAGCAACGGAGACAAGCCCTCAAGACTCAGCCAAACTGATGCAGATCAACAACCTAGGACCAGCAGCAATCATCTCTGCTCTTCACCCCCTATTGGTTCTAGACAAAGACACAGAGTCTTTTGTTGCAGCATTCACAGGTGTTGTTTCAGAGAAAGTATTCCCGGGTATGTCTTCTTACACAGTAAGCAAGACTGCCCATGCCAGCTTCCTTGCAACCATCACTCAAGAATTCCGCAGAGACAAGATTCAGGTAACTGACGCTAAACCAGGACATACTGAGACAGGTCTTGCCTCAAGGGCTATCTTTGGAACAGCACCAGCTTTCCCTGAAGGCATGACTGCAGGCCACGTTGTGACTGTTCTACTGAATGGCATCAAAGAAGGAAAGCCGATTATTGCTAGTTCCGAGTTCTAATTCACACAGGTAACACACAGCCATTAGCCAAGTAGAATCCAGACAGAAGTTCTAGGTTGTAAGTAGAAAGAGGAGACAAAATGAAAATCTCAAGTTCAGCACTTGCAGCCCTAGTCATCGCAGGAACTGCCATAGGTGGTTCTGCTATCGCAGTTAACGCCCATAGCGGTCAGACCGATGTCAGTTCTTCTAGCATTACTCAGAAACTTTCTAATCCTGAGCAAATAATGGTTACTCCAGTAAACCCTGACGCACCAATTGGAACCATTGAGAACGTAACTCCAATCCCAACTCCTACCACTCCTGCAGGTACCCCTACCCCGGTAGTTACTCCTAGTGCGCCTCCAGTAGTTCCACCGGTTGTTGTACCTGTGACCCCGCCTAACTATGGTGGATCAGGCGATGACGAGAATTCGGATGATGATTCATACTCAGATGACGGAGACGATGATTCAAGCTACGGCAATAGTAATTATGAAGATGATGAAGATGGCGAGTACGACGACTAGTCGCTAGTTCAATTTACTTAGCAGCTGCTGCAATTCTGATTTGTTTCTAATCTTTACGAAACACTAACTATTCCTAAACGTTGAACCTAAATTCCACAACATCGCCGTCACGCATTATGTATTCTTTGCCTTCCATGCGGACCTTACCGGCAGCTTTAGCATCAGTCATTGAGCCGGTTGCAACTAAATCTTCATAGGAAACTATTTCTGCTTTGATGAAGCCCCTCTGGAAGTCAGTGTGAATAACGCCTGCAGCTTGAGGTGCGGTCCAACCCTGTTTGATGGTCCAGGCTCTAGCTTCTTTAGGACCTGCGGTTAGATAAGTCTGAAGTCCCAGGGTCTTGAAACCAATGCGTGCTAGCTGATCGAGTCCTGATTCATCTTGACCAAGGGAGGCTAGTAGTTCGTTTGCCTCTTCGGTAGATAGGTCAATTAGTTCACTCTCAACCTTGGCATCTAGGAACACTGCTTCAGCAGGTGCCACAAGATCGGCTAGTTGCTTGCGCTTACCAGCATCACTCAACACCGACTCGTCAACGTTGAATACATAAAGGATTGGTTTAGCTGTTAGTAGCCCTAGTTCTTTGATCTCAGTGATATCGATTGTTGAAACTGACAAAGGCTTTCCAGCATTTAGCCATGCTAGTGATTCATCGACGGTAACTAGAACAGATGGTTCTAGTTTCTTGCCCTTAACTTCTTTTTCAATACGGTTACGAGCTTTGTCTAGGGTCTCCAGATCAGCAAGAATCAGTTCGGTGTTGATGGTTTCGATGTCCCCTGCAGCGTCAACCTTGCCATCAACGTGAACCACATCAGGGTCTGCAAAGCCTCTAACAACCTGGGCAATAGCATCCGCTTCGCGGATGTTAGCCAGGAACTTGTTGCCTAGCCCTTCACCCACTGACGCTCCTCTAACAATTCCTGCAATGTCAACGAAAGATACTGGAGCTGGAAGTAGTTTTTCTGAACCAAATATCTCGGCCAGCTTATTAAGTCTGACGTCGGGCAGGTTGACCACGCCGATGTTCGGTTCAATGGTGGCAAAGGGGTAGTTAGCCGCCAACACATTGTTCTTAGTGAGTGCGTTGAAGAGAGTTGATTTGCCGACGTTAGGTAGTCCGACGATACCGATAGTTAGAGCCACTGTGTAAGTCTAGTTGCGCTTCATTGTTAGATTTAGGTATGCCCCTAAACTTCACCGCAATTGACTTCGAGACCGCTAATGGATCTCCTGCGAGTCCCTGCGCTGTTGGTTTGGTGAAAGTTGTCGAAGGCAAGATTATCGATACGTATTCCACTCTCATCCAACCTCCTGATCCGCATTACTGGTTTGCAACTGGCAACATCAACGTTCATGGCATTACTCCAGAAGATGTGAAAGATGCCCCTAGTTGGGAGGAGGCACTGGATGAAATGGTTGCCTTTATCTCCGAAGATGATCTCATCGCTCATAATGCCGGCTTTGACATGGGGGTGCTGAAAGCAAGCGCTCTAGCAATCGATGCCGTGTTACCTAATCTTCGCTATGGTTGCAGCCTGATTATGGCTAGAAAGACATACAACCTTGAAAGCTATAAGTTGAATCAGGTTGCCTATGCCATAGGTATTGAGGAGTTCGACCACCATGATGCCCTGGCTGACAGTGATGCCTGTGCTCGCATTGTGATCCACATGGCTGACCGCCACGGGGTGGATAGTCTTGATGATTTGGCCAAACTAACCAACCACAACATCAAGCGTTTACTTGGGGAACCTGCCTAATTTAGGCATTTTGGCTATACTTTTGTGAGTTGGCCGACAAAGTCGTTTGCTTCTAAAACCCCTCCACCAAAATCGTTGAGGCGTTAAATACTTGAAGAAATAAGGAGAAAGACATGTCGCAGAGCCAGTTCAGTGCGCCAGTGGTCACTCTTACTCCTGCCCCCACTCTTGACCGCACCTACTTTGTCAACCGCCTACACCCAGGCGGAGTAAACCGTGCCGATGAAGTTCGTGAAGAACTCGCTGGTAAGGGTATTAACGTATCTCGCGGACTAACCTTGGCTGGCATCAATGCCCCGGGTGTTGTTCCTATTGGTAATGCCGACACCAATGTTCTGGATAGAACCGGCTCTTCTTTTCTGGTGCCTCTTTGGGTTGAAGGAAATCTACGAGTTTCAACCACCATAGTTGACACTCATGGAACTACTACCAAAGTCAATGAATCCCCTAGATCTTTAAGCGAAGAAGACTGGCAAAAGGTTATTGACCTAACCGAACAAGAAGTTCGAAGAACTGGTGCAAAGTGGTTAGTAATCGCTGGAGCGCTACCTACCTATAAATCAACTGGTGTCTTTGTTGATCTGCAGCCAATTTTTGATGCCATGAAACTTATGAATGTGAAGGTTGCTCTCGACACTTCAGGAGAGCCACTGTCATACTGGGCTCGTAAAGGCTGCGCTAACGTGATCAAACCAAACGCTGAAGAATTAGCTTCTGCCGTTGGTAGAGAACTAGCTACCGTTGGGGACGTAGTTGACGCTGCTCGTGAACTTTGTGAACACGGCATCGAAGTTGTTTTAGCTTCGATGGGTGCCGATGGCATGCTTGCTGTATCTAAAACTGGAACCTGGGCTGCCAGAACTCCTCCAGTAAAAGTAATCAACACCGTTGGTGCTGGCGATGCGACTCTTGCTGGCTTCCTCTCTGCTGTTGTTTCCAATCCAATTGCTGAAGGTGAAGAAGACTACGGGGTTGGTTTTAATATTCCGCTAGGCGTTCAGACTGCAGTTCGTTGGGGTGCAATCGCTGTTACCCAACCAACATCAGGTCTCGAAAACCTTGACAACATGCCAACTGCGACAATTGATACAAACCCAGATTTGAATGTTCTACTAGAAGAAGTAGCCAAACCTTAGGAGACAGAAGTGCCTGTAGCATCACCGGATCAATATGCAGAAATGATCAACCGCGCTAAGAAAGGCGGCTTTGCATACCCTGCTATTAACGTTTCCAGCTCACAGACAGTAAACGCTGTTCTGCAGGGACTGACCGAAGCTGGTTCTGACGGCATCCTCCAGGTAACTACCGGTGGCGGTGACTACTGGTCTGGTTCATCTGTGAAGCACATGGCAACCGGTGCCGCTGCAATGGCTAACTTCGTAAGAGAAGTTGCTAAGAACTACCCAATCACAGTTGGT
>Ga0114960_10003275_pt1 | contig 12440 bp, 9 predicted proteins | sample C_130625_MF_Meta_FD_92637 | JGI IMG/M metagenome (GOLD analysis project Ga0114960, IMG submission 92637) | Freshwater microbial communities from Lake Croche, Canada to study carbon cycling - C_130625_MF_MetaG | ecosystem: Environmental > Aquatic > Freshwater > Lake | place: Lake Croche, Canada... | reverse complement strand
GGCAGTGGCATCGAGACAACGTTTACCCAAGGCGAAGACGCCTGCCTCGCCTCGATGGTGCCCGAACTACCGACCGCGCCCGCGGAAAGCCCGCAGGAATTGCTGGTGGTCGGCACCTTGGCCGACGTGGTGGAAGACCAATTTATGCGCCTGTACGGCGCCATGGGCATCTCGCGGGTGCGGTTTTTCCCGCCGCGACGCGCCTCGGACCAGGCACCGGTCGGACCCAACACGCGCCTGCTGCTGGCGCAGCCCTTTTTGGCCGATACGGCACGCGCGCTGCAGGCACGCGGTGCGCAATTGCTGGCCGCGCCCTTCCCGCTGGGCATAGAAGGCACCCGCGCCTGGCTGCAGGCGGCGGCCACCGCATTTGGCGTGAGCGCCCAAACGTTTGAGACGGCCGTTGCCGCGCCGACGGCACGTGCCACAGCGGCACTGGCCCGCGCGCGCATCCATCTGGAGGGGAAAAGCATCTTCTTTTTCCCCGACTCGCAGCTGGAAATCCCCTTGGCGCGCTTTTTGGCGCGCGAACTGGGGATGCGCCTGTTGGAAGTGGGCACGCCCTACTTGCACCGCCAGCATATGGCGCAAGAGTTGGCCTTGCTGCCCGAGGGCACCTTTCTCTCGGAAGGCCAGCACGTGGAAAACCAACTGGACCGCTGCCGCGCCGCGCACCCGGACCTGGTCGTCTGCGGCCTGGGCCTGGCCAATCCGCTGGAGTCCGAGGGCATGACGACCAAATGGGCCATCGAACTGGTGTTCACCCCCATCCAGGGCTTTGACCAGGCGGGCGATTTGGCTGAACTCTTTACCCGCCCCCTGGTGCGCCGCATGCGCCTAGCGGCCTGACACGAGAAGCACCATGCAACTGACGCTGTGGACCTACGAAGGACCGCCCCATGTGGGCGCTATGCGTATTGCCACAGCCATGGAAGGCGTGCACTATGTGCTGCATGCGCCTCAAGGCGACACCTACGCCGACCTGCTCTTTACGATGATCGAGCGCCTGCAAAAGCGCCCGCCCGTCACCTACACCACCTTCCAAGCGCGCGACCTGGGCGGAGATACCGCAGAGTTGTTCAAAAACGCAGCGCGCCAAGCCTTTGAGCGCTTCGCGCCGCAGGCCATGTTGGTAGGTTCGTCGTGCACCGCCGAGCTGATCCAAGACGATCCGGGCGGTCTGTGCAAGGCACTGGACCTGCCGGTGCCGGTCGTAGCCCTGGAGCTGCCGTCTTACCAGCGCAAAGAAAACTGGGGCGCCTCCGAGACCTTTTACCAACTGGTGCGCCACCTTTGCAAGCCCTCGGACCTGAGCCCAGCGCAAAGAGATGCGCGCAAGCCGCTTTGCAATATCCTGGGGCCCACCGCGCTAGGCTTTCGCCACCGTGATGATGTCACCGAAATCCGCAAGCTGCTCACGGAGATGGGCATCGACATCAACGTCGTCGCACCCCAAAGCGCCACCCCCGCCGATCTGGCCCGCTTGGCCGATGCCGATTTCAACGTGGTGCTCTACCCCGAAATCGCCAACCTGAGCGCCAATTGGTTGCAGCGCAGCTACGGGCAAGCTTTCACCAAAACGATTCCTATCGGCGTGGGCGCTACGCGTGCCTTTGTGCGCGAAGTCGCTGCCTTGGCGGGCCTGGACGCCGAGGCCGCCTTGGCCAAAGTGGCCTCACGCGCCCAGTGGTATGCCCGCTCGGTCGATTCGACCTACCTTACCGGCAAGCGGGTGTTTGTGTTTGGCGATGCCACGCACGCCGTTGCCGCGGCCAAAGTCGCCGCCGAAGAAATGGGCTTTGCCGTGGTGGGCATAGGCACCTACAGCCGCGAATTTGCACGCGAAGTGCGCGAGGCGGCCAAGATCTACGGCGTGGAGGCCTTGATCAGCGACGACTACCTGGAAATCGAGTCCCGCATTGCCGAACTGCAGCCCGAACTGGTGCTGGGCACGCAAATGGAGCGGCACATCGCCAAACGCCTGGGCGTGCCCTGCGCGGTCATCTCGGCGCCGGTTCACGTGCAGGACTTTCCGGCCCGTTACGCGCCCCAAATGGGCTTTGAAGGCGCCAACGTCCTTTTTGACACCTGGGTTCACCCGCTGATGATGGGCTTGGAAGAACACCTGATCGGCATGTTTCGGGGCGACTCCGAATTCCATGAGGATGCGACACCTTCCCATTTGGGCGGCGCCGCGCGGCCCCGTGCAGAGGCGCCTCCCGTGGTCGTGGCGATTGATGCAGCGCCTGCGGCAGCGCATGCCGCCTCCACGCTGACCGTCGCGACGGACCAAAGCGCCTCAGGTGGCAGCTGCACCTGGGACGCGCCAGCCGAAAAAGAATTAAAAAAAATCCCGTTCTTCGTGCGCGGCAAAGCCCGGCGAAATACCGAACGCTACGCCTCTGAGCGCGGTTTATCGGTGATTACGGTGGAGACACTTTATGACGCTAAAGCTTACTTCTCCCGGTAAAGCCACAGCGCCGCGCAATACCACCCCAATCAGGGTGGTGATCGTGACTATGGATACGCACCTGGCCAGCGCGGTGCAGCGTGCCCATCACACCCTGGCGCGCGAATTCCCAGGTATTGCGCTGTCCCTGCATGCCGCCTCCGAATACGCCGGCAACGAGACCTTAATCGCCCGCTGCAAATCGGATATCGCCCAGGCGGACATTGTGATTGCCGGCATGCTCTTCTTAGAAGACCACTTCCTGCCGATTTTGGACGATTTGCGCCAGCGCCGGATGCACTGCGATGCCATGATTTGCATGGCCAGCGCCACCGAAGTGACACAACTGACCCGGCTTGGGCAGTTCGACATGAGCAAGCCTGCCAGCGGCCCCATGGCTTTACTCAAAAAGTTGCGGGGCAACAAAGAAAAGTCGGCCACCGGTGGCGCGGCCCAAATGAAGATGCTGCGCCGCATACCGCAAATGCTGCGCTTTATTCCGGGCACCGCCCAGGATGTGCGCACCTACTTTCTCACCATGCAGTATTGGATGGGTGGCTCTGACGACAACGTACTCAATATGCTGCGCCACGTGGTGGACCGCTGCGCCGATGGGCCGCGCAAAGTCTTGCGCGGCGCCGTCAAAGTGGCCGCGCCGCTGGACTACCCGCAAGTAGGCCTGTACCACCCGCGCATGCCCGGTCGCTTTAGCGAAGACAGCCGCGCCTTGCCCCTGCCCGAGGGCGTCGCAGTGCGAGGCACCGTGGGCATTTTGCTCATGCGTTCGTATTTGCTCGCGGGCAATGCTGGCCACTACGACGGCGTGATCGCTGCCCTGGAGGCGCAGGGCCTGCGCGTCATTCCGGCCTTTGCCGCCGGCTTGGACTCGCGCCCCGCGATCGAGGCCTTCTTTATGCACAACGGCCAGGTCTGCATTGACGCGCTGGTCTCGCTCACCGGATTCTCGCTGGTTGGTGGCCCTGCCTATAACGACGCCAAAGGCGCCGAAGAGGTGCTCGCCCAGCTCGATGTACCCTACCTCGCGGCCCACCCGGTGGAGTTTCAAACTTTGGACCAATGGGGCGCCTCCGAGCGCGGACTGCTGCCCGTGGAAAGTACCATCATGGTCGCCATTCCCGAACTCGATGGCTCCACCAGCCCTATCGTGTTTGGCGGACGCCCGGGCGCCAAAGGCAGTACCTGTACCGGCTGCCACCATGCCTGCCAATTTGGTGAAAGCACCCAAGCCCAGGACATGCACACCTGCCCTGAACGTGCGCACATGCTCGCAGCGCGGGTGAGCAAGCAGGTTGCCCTCAAACGCAGCCAGCGCCATGAGCGCAAAGTTGCCATCGTCTTGTTTAACTTCCCGCCCAATGCCGGCAATATCGGTACCGCCGCCCATCTGAGCGTTTTTGAGTCGCTCTGGCATACGCTGACAGCCATGCAAGCGCAGGGCTATCAAGTAGACATGCCCGCCTCGGTCGATGCACTGCGCCAAGCCTTGCTAGAAGGCAATGCCGCCCAATACGGCGCCGACGCCAACGTGCACGCGCTGATCAGTACCGATGACCACGTCAAGCGCGAGCGCTGGCTTGCCGACATTGAAGCGCAATGGGGCCCTGCGCCAGGGCGGCAACTGAGCAACGGCAATTCCATCTTTGTGTTGGGCAAGCAATGGGGCAATGTGCTGGTCAGCGTGCAGCCCTCCATGGGCTACGAAGGCGATCCCATGCGCCTTTTATTTGAAAAAGGGCACACACCGACCCATGCGTTTTCAGCCTTTTACCGCTATCTGCGGGAGGACTTCAAAGCGCACGCGGTGCTGCATTTTGGAACCCACGGCTCCCTCGAGTTCATGCCCGGCAAGCAAACGGGCATGAGTGCCAATTGCTGGCCGGACCGCCTGATCGATGACCTGCCCAACATCTACCTGTACGCGGCCAATAACCCGTCCGAAGGTGCGATTGCCAAACGGCGCAGCGGCGCCACCCTGGTTAGCTATCTGACGCCACCGGTCACCCAAGCGGGACTATATAAAGGTTTGACCGAGCTCAAATCGTCCTTAGAGCGCTGGCGCGCGCTAGAAGGCAACAGTGGCGAGCGCCTATGTTTAGCCGCCCTCATTCAAGCCCAGGCGGCGGAACTGGATTTGGTCGCTGCCGAGCCCGCATGGGGCCCGGGTAGCGACGCGGACTTGGAGCGCCAGATCGCGCAACTAACACAAGATGTACTAGCGCTCGAATACACGCTCATCCCGCACGGGCTGCACGTCGCTGGACGCGCGCCCAGCTTGAACCACCGCGTAGACATGCTTTTAGCTATGGCAGACGCCCACCATGGCGTTTCGCTCGCACCTGCCGCCGCCCAAGCCCTGGCAGAAGGTCATTCGCCCGAACGCGCTTTGGTCGCCGCAGGGCTGCCCCGGGACCACCACAGCCTGCCGGCCTTGCGGGCCCTGGTCCAAGCCCAATCGCAGATGGCCACGGACCATGAGGTGCCGGCCTTGCTGCGTGCGCTTGATGCGCGCTACATCCGGCCCGCGCCGGGCGGCGACATCTTGCGCACCTTGGAGGTGTTGCCCAGCGGCCGAAATATCCATGGCTTTGATCCTTTCCGCATTCCGAGCGCGATTGCGGTGCGCGATGGCAAGGCCCAGGCAGAACTGCTGCTCGCCCGCCACTGCGCCGACGGCAACGCCTTGCCGGAATCTATTGCCATGGTGCTGTGGGGCAGCGACAACCTCAAAAACGAGGGCGCACCGATTGCGCAGGCCTTGGCTTTGATGGGCGCCTTGCCCCGGTTTGACAGCTATGGCCGCATCGCGGGGGCGAGCCTGATTCCATTAGCAGAACTGGGGCGCCCGCGCATTGATGTCGTCATCACGCTGTCGGGCATCTTCCGCGACCTGATGCCTCTGCAAATCAAACTCCTCGCCGAAGCGGCCTTTTTGGCTGCATCGGCCGATGAGCCTTTAGAGCAAAACTGGATTCGCAAACACAGTCTGGCCTACCAGCAAGAGCACGGCTGCACGCTCGAGACTGCGGCTTTGCGGGTGTACGGCAATGCCGAAGGCGCTTATGGCTCTAACGTCAACAACCTGGTGGAAAGCAGCCGCTGGGACGACGAAGGTGAATTGGCCGAGACCTATAAACGCCGCAAAGGCTTTGCGTATGGACGCAGCGGCCGCGCGGTCCAACATACCGCTTTGCTGCAAACGGCACTGGCCGACGTTGCACTGACCTACCAAAACCTGGACTCGCTGGAGTTGGGCGTGACCACGGTGGACAACTACTTTGACACCTTGGGCGGCATCACGCAGGCCGTGAAGGTAGCCCAAGGCGGGAAAACTCCGCCGGTGTATATCGGCGACCAAACCAAGGGCAATGCCACCGTGCGTTCCCTGCGCGAGCAAGTAGCGATCGAAACCCGCACGCGGATGCTGAACCCCAAGTGGTTTGAAGGCATGCTGGAACACGGCTACGAGGGCGTGCGGCAAATCGAAGTGCATGTGACCAACACCATGGGCTGGTCCGCAACCACCGGGCAAGTACAGCCTTGGGTTTACAAGCAGCTCTCGGAGACCTTCATGCTGGACCCAGCGATGCGCGAACGCCTCGCCAAATTGAATCCCACGGCCTCTGCGCGTGTGGCCAATCGTTTGCTGGAAGCGTCCGAACGCAACTACTGGCAACCCGATGCCGAGACTTTGCAGGCGCTTCGCAACGCCAGTGAAGAACTAGAAGACCGCCTAGAAGGCGTATACGAAGGAGCTAATGCATGACTGTAGAAACATTGCCATTCCCCACGGTAAAGCGCAATACGCGCTTAGACGGCGAGGGAAGCCTGCAAGTGCAGCTCGACCCCCAAGTCAAGATCGGTAACGCCAAAGTATTTGCTATCTATGGCAAAGGCGGCATCGGCAAAAGCACGACCTCGTCCAACCTGTCGGCTGCGTTTTCCAAGATGGGTAAGCGCGTGCTGCAAATTGGCTGTGACCCCAAACATGACAGCACATTTACCCTCACCAAAAAGATGCTGCCTACGGTCATTGATGTCCTCGAAACTGTGGACTTCCATGCCGAGGAGCTGCGGGTCGAAGATTTTGTGTTTGAAGGCTACAACGGCGTCATGTGCGTGGAGGCCGGCGGACCGCCCGCTGGCACCGGCTGCGGCGGCTATGTGGTGGGGCAGACTGTCAAGTTGCTCAAAGAGCACCACCTGCTCGAAGACACCGACGTCGTCATTTTTGACGTCCTCGGCGATGTGGTCTGCGGTGGATTTGCTGCACCCTTGCAGCACGCGGACCGCGCGATGATCGTCACTGCCAACGACTTTGACTCCATCTTTGCCATGAACCGTATCGTGCAGGCGATTGGCGCCAAGGCCAAGAATTACAACGTGCGCCTAGGCGGTGTGATCGCCAACCGCAGCGCAGCCACCGACCAGATCGACAAATACAACGATCGCATCGGCCTCAAACTAGCCGCACACTTTCCGGATCTGGACGTCATTCGACGCAGCCGCCTCAAAAAATCTACCCTGTTTGAGATGGAACACTCGCCCGAGCTCGAGGCAGTACAAAAAGAATATTTGCGACTGGCGGCCAATCTTTGGCTAGGCGGTGAAAGCTACAACGCCGTGCCCATGAAAGACCGCGATATTTTTGACCTCCTGGGCTTTGATTGAGGAGCGCCCGCATGAGCAACGCTAGCTACCAGGAACGTCGCGGCCAGATCGAGAATTATTTCGATCGGACGGCCGTATCGGCCTGGGAAAAGCTCACCTCCGATGCACCAGTTGGGCGTATCCGTGCGACCGTGCGGGCCGGGCGTGACCGCATGCGGGCCACGCTCCTGTCGTGGTTGGGTGAAGATCTGCGCGGCAAGCGCATTTTGGACGCCGGATGCGGGACCGGCGCATTGGCCGTAGAAGCTGCGCGGCGTGGCGCCGAAGTGGTAGCGATTGACCTGTCACCCACGCTGATTAATTTGGCGCGCACGCGCATACCTGCTGACCTTGCCCATCTGGTGCAATTTCACAGCGGTGACATGCTCGATCCCGCCTTGGGTCGCTTCCACCACGTGGTGGCCATGGACTCCATCATCCATTACCAAACCGAGGACGCCGTGCATGCATTGGCCCAATTGGCTGACCGCACGAGTGACTCTATTGTGTTTACGTTTGCGCCACGCACGCCGTTTTTGGCAGCCATGATCTCGGTCGGGCGCCTCTTTCCGCGCAGCGACCGGGCACCCTGGCTGGAGCCTATGGCGGAAACGCGCATCGCGCGTCTGATGGAGGCCCATGGCGCGCTCAATGACTGGCAATGTGCCCGCACCCAGAGGGTATCGAGCGGTTTTTACAAGTCGCAGGCCATGGAGTGGTCGCGGCCATGAGAGTCAAGACTTTCACCAAATTCGCCAAGCAAATGCCAGCGAGTTGGCTGCCATTTGCAGACGTCGCCAGCGCTGGCCTGCCGCTGTCGCGCCTGCTTCGTCTGACATTGTTTAAATTCACCATGGGTATGACTACCGCCCTGATGATAGGCACCCTGAACCGGGTCATGATCGTGGAGTTGGGCGTTCCCGCCTGGCTGGTATCGCTGATGCTAGCGCTGCCCCTGTTGGTCGCGCCTTTTCGGGCTGTCACAGGGTTTCAATCGGACGTTCATGTCTCGGCTTTTGGTTGGAAGCGCGTACCTTATATGTGGGGCGGCACCTTGATCCAGTTTTTAGGGCTCGCAGTGATGCCTTTTGCGTTGCTGGTACTTTCAGGGCGCGGACAAGTTCCGGTACCTGACTTTGTCGGCCAGGCCGCAGCGGGTATGGCCTTCCTGCTGGTGGGCGCCGGACTGCAAACCTCGCAAACCGCGGGCCTGGCACTTGCCACCGACCAAGCAAGCGAGGACACCCGCCCGCGCGTGGTCGCCCTCCTGTACACCATGCTGCTGGTGGGCGCGGTGAGCGGCAGCTTGATTTTCAGCCTGCTACTGGCGGATTTCACCCCAGAACACCTGGTGCAAGTCGTGCAAGGAAGCGCATTGGTTGTGCTGGCGCTCAACGCTATTGCGCTTTGGAAACAAGAGCCGCGCAATCCCCAGCGCGCCGCTGCCTTGAAAACAACGGTGCAACCCAAATTCGCCGAGGTCTGGGCACAATTCATCGCCTTGCCGCTGGCGCGCCGGTTTTTGTGGGCGACCGCATTTGGTACGGCCGCATTCAATATGCAAGACATCGTGCTCGAGCCCTATGGCGGCGAGATTCTCAAACTCAGCGTGGGCGCTACCAGCGCCCTGACGGCGATGTTGGCCGCTGGCGGCTTGATGGGGTTTTACTTTTCCGGACGTCGGCTTGCCAAGGGCGTTGATCCAATGCGTCTTGCGGCATACGGCGCCCTGGCTGGTTTACCGGCGTTTTCGGCAGTTATTTTTTCAGCGCCTATGGATGCCGGCTGGCTCTTTCGCATCGGCGCTTTGGGCATCGGATTTGGCGGCGGGCTGTTTGCCGTGGGCACGCTCTTCACGGCGATGCGCATGGAGGGCAAATTTGTCGGTCTCGCACTGGGCGCATGGGGCGCCGTGCAGTCGGCTGCGGCAGGTATTGCCATGTTCTTTGGCGGTGCCCTGCGCGACCTGGTCAGCGGCATCACCACCCAAGGCCTTTGGGGGCCTGCCATGACAGACCCCTCCGTCAGCTACAGCATGGTCTACCACGTAGAGATGCTTTTCTTGTTCGTCACTCTGGTTGCGATTGGCCCCTTGGTCAAGCGCAACGCCGATTTTTCAACCCCCGTGCCGTCCACCCTCGGTCTGGCCGAATTACGCACCTAGGCATCAAAAAGGAGAAGCCGCCATGCAAACCATTGGAAACATTACCGGCTATGTCGATTTAGCCCAAATACTGCTTTATGTCTTTTGGCTGTTTTTCGCAGGCCTGATTTATTACCTCGTCTTAGAAAATCACCGTGAAGGCTACCCTATGGAATCGGGCAGCAACAGCCGCGCCGTGATCAAAGGGTTCCCCATACCCGAGCCCAAGACTTTCTTGCTTGAAGGCGGTCACAGCGTGACCGTGCCCGACCTCACCCGCAAAGAGCCGCCCATCCACGGCGCCTCCACTGGCATGGGATCTGGCTCGCCCATCGAACCGACGGGAGACGCCATGACCTCTGGCGTCGGCGCTGGTGCCTGGTCCAACCGTGCGGACGTGCCTGAGCGCAGTCTGGACGGCGCACCCCTGCTCCAACCCCTGCGCGTGGCGACCGCCTACAGCGTCGCCCCCCAAGACGTGGATCCGCGCGGTCTGCGGGTCATGGGCGGTGATGGCAAGCAAGGTGGAACGGTCAAAGACATTTGGATCGACTCAGCAGAAATGATGTTCCGCTACCTCGAGGTGGAGATCGCTGGCGGCCGCACCGTGCTACTGCCCATGCCTTTTGCATTGGTAAGGCGTAACCAGGTGGAAGTGCATGCCATCTATGCCCGCCATTTTGCTGCGGTGCCTGCGCTGCGTAACCCCGAGCAGATTACCAAACTGGAAGAGGAAAAAATCAGCGCGTATTACGGCGGCGGCACCTTGTACGCCGATGCCAGCCGCAGCGAGCCCCTGATTTAAATCCCCGAGCCCATTGGCAGACGGACAAGGAAAGCATATGCCCATAGAAAACCTCGGCCACGAATACGAGTTTGAACCGCAATACGGCCTGCCCGAGCGTTTGCCGCCAGACGAACACATCGTCTGGCAAGGCTCGCCCGATGTGCACACCCTGGCGACATCGGCTTTCCACCTTCGTAAACTGGCTCTGTATTTCGGGCTGTTAGCGCTCGCCTGTGTATGGCCTGCGGTGGAATCTGGCAGCGGCTGGATGGCGGTACTGCTCTCCGTCAAGTGGATTGTTCCGCTCGCGCTCACTGGTTTGGTCTGTGTCTGGACACTGGCGTGGATGACTGCACGCACCACGGTCTACACGCTGACCAATAAGCGCATGGTCATGCGCCTGGGCATTGTGCTGACGGTGTCATTTAACCTGCCGCTCAAACGTATAGTGGCTGCGGATGTACGCCATTTGGAAGACGGCTTTGGTGATATCAGCATGTCACTGCAAGGCGAAGACCGCATTGCATGGGTACATCTGTGGCCCAGCGTGCGTCCTTGGCGCATCAACCAACCCGAGCCCAGCCTGCGCGCCGTCGCCGATGTACAGGCTGTTTCGCAGCACCTGCGTGAGGCCTGGTCCCAAGCCACCGGCATGGATGGCAAACCCGCCACCGCCACGCAAGCGAGCCACCACGACACGACACCCATTCAAGTGAGCCCAGCATGAGCAGCTTTGCCGCCTCTTCTGCAACAGGCACGGCTTCGTCCGATAGCTTCCCCAAATGGGTGCTTTACTGCGCCGGCGGCATCATCGCGTTTTCTTTGATTTCGGTCGGTCTAATTCGTATTACTGGCAATGGCCCCGACCAACTGGCAGCCGCGCCGACCGTGCAGCGCGCTTTGTTGTTTCAAGACCAGAAGGATGGCGGCGTGCTGGTCGCCGACGGGCTCACCGGCGAGAAGCTGACGGTGCTGTATGGCGAGCAAGGTTTTGTACGCGGCGCGCTGCGCGCGCTTACGCGCGAACGGCATGCCCGCAACATCGGCTCAAGCGCACCTTTTGACCTGGTGGCCCGTGTCGACGGACGCGTCACCTTGATGGACCCCAGCACCGGCCAACGCGTCGACCTCGAATCCTTTGGCCCCACCAACACCGCTGAATTTGCCCGCTTTTTGGCAATGCAGCCCGAACCTCACTGACCCCGTCCCGGAGCACCTTCATGCAAGCGACCACAACGATTGACTCGGCAGAAAAAGCCTCGCTAAAAGCGGTGGAGAGCACCATGCTCAGCCCGCGCTTTTACACCACCGACTTTGCGGCCATGGACCGTATCGACGTGTCCTCAATGCGCGCCGAGTGGGACGCAATGATGGCCGAGTACGAGGGCGATAACAACCACGACCATTTCCAGCGCACGCCTGAATTTGCCACAGAAGTGGCCGAGCGTTTTTCGCAGGTCAGCCCGGAAATGCGCCAGGAGTTTTTGGACTTTTTGATCTCGTCCTTAACCTCGGAGTTTTCGGGTTGCATCTTGTATAACGAGATTTTCAAAAACGTCGATAACCCGGACATCAAGCAGCTGATGCGTTTTATGGCCCGCGACGAATCGCGTCATGCGAGTTTCTTGAACCAGTCGCTCAAAGATTTTGGCCTGGGCATTGACCTGGGAGACCTTAAGCGCACCAAGGCTTATACCTACTTCAAGCCCAAATACATTTTTTACGCGACTTATCTTTCCGAAAAAATCGGCTACGCCCGCTACATCACGATTTACCGCCAACTGGAAAAAAATCCGGACAAGCGTTTTCACCCCATCTTTCGCTGGTTCGAGCGCTGGTGCAATGACGAGTTCCGCCATGGCGAGTCTTTTGCGCTCATCATGCGCGCCAACCCGCATTTGCTGCGCGGAGGCAATGTGTACTGGATTCGCTTTTTCCTGCTGGCGGTGTACGCCACCATGTATGTACGCGACCACTGCCGCCCCATGCTGCACCATGAAATGGGCCTGGAGTCCACGACCTACGACTACGAGGTATTTCGTATCACCAACGAGATCACACGCCAAGTCTTCCCGGTCAGCCTGGACATCGACAAGCCGGCGTTTCGCGCAGGGCTGGCCCATTTGTTCCATGTGCAAACCCAAATGGATAAAGCCAAAGCACGTGGTGGCCTAGTCGGTGCCTTACAACGCGCGCGCTGGGCGGTGTCGGGTGCAGCCACGTTTGTGCGCCTGTACTTGATGCCGGTCAAGCAGCACCGCTTACCCGCACAAGTGCGCATGGTGCCGGCCTGGTAAGGCCCGCTGTTTTGCGCCACGAAAGCTGCGGATGAACGATGCCTCTATCGCACTCGCGTTTGCGGTATTTATCTGGTGGTTTAGCACCGGCATCGT
>Ga0114960_10003274_pt1 | contig 12442 bp, 11 predicted proteins | sample C_130625_MF_Meta_FD_92637 | JGI IMG/M metagenome (GOLD analysis project Ga0114960, IMG submission 92637) | Freshwater microbial communities from Lake Croche, Canada to study carbon cycling - C_130625_MF_MetaG | ecosystem: Environmental > Aquatic > Freshwater > Lake | place: Lake Croche, Canada... | reverse complement strand
TACCCTGTTCACTACGCTCACCGTAGTTAAAACTACTGTTCATTTTATTTACTGCAAACTTGGTTAACAAAGTTAACTGTACATTTCATTCATCGGATTACTATAAATATTATTACTATTCGCTACGCTCATCGTAGACTTTGTCCACTGTTCACTATTAATTTCATTCATCGTAGCATTTATTGCGATGAGCGCAGCGAATAGTCAAAACTACTGTTCATTTCATTTACCGTAGTAGACCTTGTCTACAATGAACGCAGTGAATAGACTTGGTCTACTAGGTTCACCGCTAACTTTGTAAACAAAGTTAACTATTATTATATTAAGAATAAAAAAATCAATATTTAGTGTAAATATTGTAAAAAAAATTGGGTTTGATCCTGGCCCCGAATGAACGCTGGCAATGCGCTTAACACATGCGAGTCGAATGCTGAATAAGCATGGCGAACGAGTGAGTATAAAACAAGAATCTGCTTTAAAGTTTGAGATAATTAAAATTATGTAAAAATAACTTAAAAATATCAAATAAAAGATATATTTACTGTTCACTACGTTCATCGTAGTTGAAACTACTAGAGTAATTAATTAAGGAGTTAATTAAGAGTAAGTGTAAAAATAAAGGTAAAAGCCGCTTTAAAATGAGCTTGTTGAGGATCAGGTAGTTGGTGAGGTAAAGGCTCACAAAGCCGATGACCCTTAGTTGGTCTGAGAGGACGATCAGCCACGTCGGAACTGAGACAAGGTCCGAGCTTTAAGCCTGCAGTGAGGAATATTGGACAATGAGCGAAAGCTTGATCCAGCGACATTGCGTGAGTGAGGAAAGCAAAAAAGATTATAGAAAGTAAAAAAATCTGTAATCGGTTGTAAAACTCTTTCGCTAATAAAGATTATGACTAATTAGAGAAGAAGGATCGGCTAATTTCGTGCCAGCAGCCGCGGTAATACGAAAGATCCAAGCGTTATTCGAAATGATTGGGCGTAAAGCGTTTGTAGGCTGTATTTGGTCTCATATCTAAAAAATTAAGATGATCTCTTAGTATGGATATGTAAGATATCTACTTGAGTTTAGCAGAGGTTAGTAGAATTCTGCGGGGAGGAGTGAAATCCATTTATCCGTTAGAGGAATGCCAACGGCGAAAGCAACTATCTGGGCTAATACTGACGCTGAGAGAACGAAGGCGTGGGGATCAAACAGGATTAGATACCCTGGTAGTCCACGCTGTCAAAGATGATTGCTAATATTGGGTGTTAATCTGGTATACAGCTAACGCGTTAAGCAATCCGCCTGGAGAGTACGATCGCAAGATTGAAATTCAAAGGAATTGACGGGAGTTTAAACGAGTGGTGGAGCATGCGACTTAATGCGATAATACGCGCGAAATCTTACCAGTTCTTGAATATTGCAAAAACAATAATGTTATTTTTATTGCCGTTTAGAATTTTTAATTTAAATTCATAATATTGCTTTACAGGTGCTGCATGGCTGTCGTCAGCCCGTGTCGTGAGGTGTTCGGTTAACTCCTTTAACGGGCGAAACTCTTATTTAATATTGGTACTCTTTCTTAATCTTAATAAAGAGCCACTTTTTAAATACTGCCTTTGATATATTGGAGGAAGGTGAGAATCACGTCAAGCCCCCATGGCCCTTATGAACTGGGCTGTACGTGTGCTACAATGATAATTACAATTAGTTATACGAAAGAGTAATCTAGAGTCAATCTTTAAATGTTATCGTTAGTTTGGATTGTCGACTGAAATTCGTCGACATGAAAATGGAATCACAAGTAATCGCAAATCATCACGTTGCGGTGAAAAAGTTACTAAACTTTGCACACACCGCCCGTCAAACGCCGGGAGTGGGTTTTGTTTGAAAGTAGTCAATTGTTCTTTAAACTTTAATTATTTTTTTAATGTTTTCTTTATGATTTACTAATTATTATAGAATCTATAACCGGGGTTAAGTCGTAACAAGGTTATCGTACGGGAACGTGCGGTAGGAATAAAATTTATCAACCCTATATAATATTAATCTTATTGTTATTATTAATAATAACAAAACACCTCTTAAATAGTACAACAAAGTCATATTTTCGACTTTTAATTCTTTTTAATTCAAAAACATTTATAATTCTATATATGTTATTATCTAACATTTATTACTTTTCTTCTCGATGATTATTTTCTACTAATCATAAAGATATTGGAATCCTTTATCTAATCTTTGGAGGACTTTCTGGTATTTTAGGTACTACTATGTCTATCTTAATTAGAATGGAATTAGCACAACCTGGAACTCAAATTTTGATGGGAAATCATCAATTATATAACGTTTTAGTTACAGGACATGCTATTCTTATGATTTTCTTCATGGTAATGCCTATTCTAATTGGAGGATTTGGTAATTTCTTTGTACCTTTAATGATTGGTGCACCTGATATGGCTTTTCCTAGAATGAACAATATTTCTTTTTGATTATTGCCTCCTTCTTTACTATTACTACTATCTTCTACTCTTGTTGAAGCTGGAGCTGGTACTGGTTGAACTATTTATCCTCCTTTAAGTAGTGTACAAGCACATTCAGGTCCTTCTGTAGATTTAGCTATATTTAGTTTACACTTATCTGGTGCTGCTTCTATTTTAGGTTCTATTAATTTTATTACTACTATCTTTAATATGAGAGCACCAGGAATGAGTCTACACCGTATGCCTCTTTTTGTTTGATCTGTATTAATTACTTCATTCCTATTACTATTATCTTTACCTGTTTTAGGTGGTGCAATTACTATGCTTCTAACAGATAGAAACTTTAATACAACCTTTTTTGATCCAGCAGGTGGAGGAGATCCAGTTCTTTACCAACATTTATTCTGATTCTTTGGACATCCTGAAGTTTATATTCTAATTTTACCTGGATTTGGAATTGTTAGTCAAATTGTTTCTACTTTCTCTAAAAAACCTATCTTTGGTTACTTAGGAATGGTTTATGCTATGGTTTCTATTGGTGTATTAGGTTTTGTTGTATGAGCACATCATATGTATACTGTTGGATTAGATGTAGACACTCGTGCTTATTTTACAGCTGCTACTATGATTATTGCTGTACCTACTGGTATTAAAATATTTAGTTGAATTGCTACTATGTGAGGTGGATCTATTAAATTTGAAACTCCTATGTTATTTACTGTTGGATTCATCTTTTTATTCACTATTGGTGGTCTTACCGGTATTGTTCTTTCTAATTCTGGAATTAATGCTATCATGCACGATACTTATTATGTTGTAGCCCATTTTCATTATGTATTATCTATGGGAGCAGTATTCTCTATCTTTGCTGGTTGATATTATTGAATTGGAAAAATCACTGGACTTCAATATCCTGAAGTTCTTGGACAAATTCACTTTTGACTTTTCTTTCTAGGGGTTAATATTACTTTCTTTCCTATGCATTTCCTTGGATTAGCTGGAATGCCTAGAAGAATCCCAGATTATCCTGATGCATATTCATTCTGAAATTGTATTGCTTCTTTCGGATCTTATGTTTCTGTTATTTCTGTACTTTTATTCCTTGTAATTGTATATATTACACTTACTAGTGGTACTCGTATCAAATCACAACATATTTGAAACTCAAGATAAATTAATATACACTGTTCACTACCCTCACTGCTAACTTTGTAAACAAAGTTCACTACTCCCTCTGGTCGTTGTAGTAGACGAAAGTCTACGGTGAGGGTAGTGAACAGTTTGCACTACTGTTCTCTTTGTTCACCTTAGACTTTCGTCCACTAATAATGAACGAAGATAATTGTAATAATATTTATATTATTCCAGTGAATGAAGCAGGCTTTTAGTTCAATGGTAGAACATACCGCTCATAACGGTAAAGGTGTAGGTTCAATTCCTGCAGAGCTTATATCGTTAACTATAGTAAACGAAGTCTACGATGAGCATAGCGAATAGTAGTTTTAACAATGAACGTAGTGAGTAGTGTAACGAATAGTTAACTTTGTTAACAAAGTTAGCAATGAACGGAGTGAATAGGATCACGAAGTGGACGAAGTCTACAACGAACGAAGAGAGTAGTGGACAGGGAGCGTATCTCAACTGGTAGAGTATATGCTTTGCATGCATGAGGTTATCGGTTCAAATCCGATCGTTTCCATTGTAAAAAGAAGGAGTAATAGAGAAATAAATAATTTTCTACAGATCCTAGATTTATTGCTTCCTTTCATTAAAGTAATGCCTTTATGTTACTTTGTATATTATTATTTCCTTTTTTAGGATTTTTAAGTGGAAGTGTTTTTGGGCATAAATTAGGGACTGGTGTTTGTTTTGTTAGTACATTTTTTACGTTATCATCTTTTTGTTTATCGTTGTTCTTATTAATTTCGATCTTACAAAATGGAGAGGTTTTCATTTTAAATTTAGCGGAATGAATTCACGTAGACTCGTTAGAATTAAATTGAAACTTTTGTTTTGATAGTTTAACTGTCATAATGTTAGTCATTATTACTTTTATTTCAAGTTTGGTTCATTTATATTCCACCGAATATATGGAAAACGATCCTCACCTGACTCGCTTTATGTCGTATTTGTCTTTATTTACTTTCTTCATGTTGATTTTAGTAACAGCAAATAACTTCTTACAGATGTTTGTCGGTTGAGAAGGTGTTGGAGTATCTTCTTATTTGCTTATTAACTTTTGATTTACAAGAGTACAAGCCAATAAAGCAGCTATAAAAGCCATGCTTATTAACAGAGTTGGTGATTTTGCTTTGTTATTAGCTATCTTTTGTATATATCTAGTTTACAACACATTAGATTATGAAGTAATTTTTAATCTAGCTCCTACAACAAATACATTATATCTTATTATTGGAAGTTTTCAATTTCCTGTATTAGATTTAATATGCACTTTACTTTTTGTTGGTGCTATGGGAAAATCTGCTCAATTAGGTTTACATACTTGACTTCCTGATGCAATGGAAGGTCCTACCCCTGTATCTGCTTTAATTCACGCAGCAACAATGGTAACAGCAGGAGTATTTCTAATATGTAGATGTTCTTTTCTATTTGAATTGTCACCATTTACTTTAAATATTATTATTTTTATTGGTTCTGCAACAGCATTTTTTGCTTCTACTACAGGATTATTTCAAAATGATATGAAAAGAGTTATCGCATATTCAACTTGTAGTCAATTAGGATACATGATATTTGCCTGTGGACTTTCTAGTTACGAAGTTGGATTATTTCATTTATCTAATCACGCATTCTTTAAAGCTTTACTTTTCCTAGGTGCTGGATCTGTAATTCACGCGTTATCTGATGAACAAGATATGAGAAAAATGGGAGGAATGAAAAAGTTATTACCGTTTTCATTTGGAATTATGTTGATTGGATCTTTTGCATTAATGGGATTTCCTTTTCTTGCTGGGTTTTATTCTAAAGATGTAATTTTAGAAGTTAGTTACGCAACATTTACAATTTCTGCTCATATCTCATTCATTCTAGGAATTCTTGCTGCTTTTTGTACAGCATTCTACTCTATACGACTATTATATTTAGTTTTCTTATCTGATGCATCTAATACAAAGATAACGACTTTTAATGCTCATGAAGGTGGAATTCGAATGACATTACCTTTATTTTTACTTTGCTTTTTAAGTATATTAATCGGATTTTGTTCGAAAGATTTCTTTATTGGATTTGGAACTGATTTTTGAGGTTCTGCTCTTTTTACCACTCCGTTCAAATACACACTACCTGATATTGAATTTATTAATATCTATTTAAAATGTTTACCTTTGATTATTACAGTACTTGGTGCAATTTTTTCATTTTTATTGTATAAATATTTAATTGTTTTCTATTATTCTATTAAAAAAACACTCTTATTTAAAAAATATTACAATTTTTTTAATAAAAAATGATATTTTGATAGAATATATAATGAACTTTTAACTCAAGTAACCTTAAAATCTAGTTATTCTTATTATTATAATACTATTGATAGAGGATTAATTGAAAAATTTGGACCATTTGGAATTATATTAACAATAAATAATGTTGTAAAAGATATTAAAACTTTTCAAACTGGTTTTATATTTGATTATTTAACATATTTTGTTGTTTTTAGTATTTTTTTCTATTTGTTTGCGATTGAACAAATTGAACTTATAGTACCTTTATTTTTCTTTTATCTTTTTATTCAGATTCACAAGTCGTCAACGGCAATTAATAAAAAACCAGCTAACATGTTGATAGATATAGCTTAATTGGTTAGAGTTTCAAATTGTGGCTTTGACGGTTGTGGGTTCGAATCCCATTATCTATCATCTTGTTGACAACAGCATAGTTTTTTTACCCAGTTGGCGAAATTGGTAGACGCGGCAGACTTAAAATTTGCTCTTTTTTAAGGTATCGGTTCGATTCCTATACTGGGTAATATAAAATTGAAAATATATATGAATTATTTTAACAACTGTTTTGAAATTTTTGTTGAAAAACTAATTGAAAGATTAATTGAAAAATTAATTGGAAGACTAAATTCAGTTTCTCCTATTTGTTTTTGTGATGCAGCTGAACATTGACAAATGGGTATTCAAGATCCAGCTACTCCAGTAATGGAAGGTATGATCTATTTTCATAATTATTTAAATTTTTATATTATTGCAATTGGTGTATGTGTTTTTTGACTAATTTGTTATATAATAGAAAAATTTGATCATACAGAAAATCCAGTACCACAAAAATTTACTCATGCAAGCGTTTTAGAAATTGTATGAACCATCTTACCAGCAATAATTTTAGTATTAATTGCTGTACCATCATTTGCTTTATTATATTCATTAGACGAAGTAATTGACCCTACTATTACTTTAAAAATTATTGGACATCAATGATATTGAAGTTATGAGTATTCTGATTATGGAAATCAAAAAGGTTCTAAATCTATTTGTTTTGATGCTTATATGGATGCAACTGATACTTTAAATAGAGGTGGTTTTAGATTATTAGAAGTTGATAATAGAGTGACTCTTCCTATTAATACACACGTTCGATTATTAATTACAGCAGCTGATGTTCTTCATAGCTGAGCAGTACCTTCTTTTGGTATTAAAGTTGATGCTTGTCCAGGAAGATTAAGTCAAGCTTCTGTATTTTTAAAACGTGTTGGAGTTTATTATGGACAATGTAGTGAAATTTGTGGAGTAAATCACGGTTTTATGCCTATTGTTGTAAGAGGTTGTACTCATGCCAATTATAAACGTTGATTAAGTTGACAAATTTTTGGAAATCTAGATCATGCTCATGAATTTAAATTCAATTAATTTAATTTAAATAAATTGAATTTTCTAGAAAGAATGACTGAGTGGTTAAAAGTGATGGACTGTAAATCTATTAGAAACTTCTTACGTAGGTTCGAATCCTACTTCTTTCAATCTAAAATAAAAATTATATTATGTCACTCTTTTATAATGAATCAATTAAAATCAGTTTCTTATTAGGATTTTCTATTCTTCTTGCTTTTGCTATACTATTTTTATCTTATACTTTTAGTACTTCAAATCCTGATGCTGAAAAAGTCTCTGCTTATGAATGTGGTTTTGATCCTTATGAAGATGCCCGTAATGTTTTTGATGTTCGTTTTTATTTAGTAGCTATCTTATTTATTATTTTTGATCTTGAAGCTGTATACTTTTTTCCTTGATGTATTTCTTTTAGTTTATTAAATGCTGAAGGTTTATGAAGTATGATGGATTTCATTATTGAATTATTAATAGGATTTATATATGCTTGAAAAGCTGGTGCTTTAAATTGAGATTAAACATATATGCTATTCTTTAAAGTCAAAGATAAACAAGTTCGAGAAAATGTAAACAAAAAAGAATTATTAAATTCTTCATTAAAATTTGTTTATTCACATTTTCTTAACAAACATGTTCGAAAATGAATTCTACCTCCCTTAGATTTATTAAATCAAAAAGAATTCTCTAAAACTAAAATTGTTCGTCGATGTATTATGCATAATCGATCAAGAGGTTCTATCAGACCTTTTCATATATCTCGAATTAAATTTAGAGAACTTTTACAATTTGGTATTATACCTGGTTATAAAAAATCTGTTTGATAAAATATGACATTTCATTCTATTCAACATCAATCATTCTTTTTTTCGCAAATTTACGCAAAATAAAATATATGATTCAAGATAAAACTATCCTAAACGTCATTGATAACTCTGGTGCTAAAACTGCATATTGTATCAAAGTTATGAAAGGTTATAGAAGACGATATGCTCGTATTGGGGATATAATTACTGTAGCTATTCGAAGTTTACGTAAAAAAAGAAAAGAAACTGCTAAAATTAAAAAAGGAGATATCTGTAAAGCTTTACTTGTCAGAACTAAAGTCAATAAATTTACTCCTTTTTATGATAAAATTGACTTTTTTGAAAATGCAGTCATATTAATTACTAAACAAAAAAAACTTTTAGCTACTCGAATCTTTGGAGCCATTTCCAAATCTTTCAAGTACACTAAATTCTTAAGAATTGCCTCTCTTTCTGCTGGCGTCTTAAAATAAGAGTTATAGCCAAATGGTTAAGGCACTCGTTTTTGATACGAGCACGTAAGGGTTCGATTCCTTTTAACTCTGTTCTCTTCGTTCACCCTAATAATATAAATATTATTACTGTTCACTATTCGTTACACTCATCGTAGCATTTATTGCAATGAGCATTCATTACGGTGAACGAAGAGAACAGCGCAGCGAATAGTAGACTTTGTCTACAATGAACGTAGTGAATAGTTAAAACTACTTATGGATGTGTTTAATTAACCTCGATAAATATATTCACAGTTTGATCTGGGGTTTTGTTTTCAACTTGTTTGTAAGTCTTAAGAATGTCATTAAGATGATAAAATAAATCATATATAATTATGCAGAAAAACATTATTCTTAATCTACTACTAGCATTATCACAGGTTTTATTCTACGGATACCAGTATTACAGTATCCGGCAACTAAAGATTCAACTGAAAGAACAAGCAGAGAAACTTAACTCTCTATCATTTCAATCAGTAGAAAAATTAGTACCAACAAAAGAAGTGTTGGTCAATGAATTAACTCTTACTCCAAATCAAGCCGGTTTGGACTTGAATTTATTCGCGAATTATACTGTACAAGTTTTTGGTTGTATAATAATAGCAGGTATCTGCTATTATTACATATTACCCTATGTAAGTAGCTATTTCGCAATAGCATTTTTTCCTTTGGTTAAAAAACCATTGGAGGACAAAACAAAGGAGGTTATTGATAAAGTCATGGAAGAGGTTGTATCTTCTACGGTAGATTCGCTTGTTTCTAGCGCTATTCCACTAGCGCCTCAAACTATAGGTAGCAATCATGTTACTATAAATGAAATTAATAGTGGACTTTTGTCTACAGCGAACATAGAAACGAGTAGTACGGTGACTTCAATCACTTCAACAGTTTCTATAGCTATTGAAGATACTATCTTACTAGTTCCTTCAATCGTTTCTAGTAGTAGTTCTACAATTAACAACGTAAGTAGTGTTGACACTATTACTTCTATACTTATTAGAGAAGTATCACCAGGTCCTTTAATAGTGGATGTTGGAAGTGTTGAAGTCATATCTGACTTAGTAGACGTTATTGTCTCTAGAGGACCAGAAGAAGTTTTATCTAGTAAGACATTAGATCTTATTTGTCAGGCTGGAATGAAACTATCTGGCTTAATTGTTCGGGACTCTATGGCAACAACTCCGTCAAAGGAGAGAACTGGGGACCACGCTCAGGCGTGTATAGATCTCTTTAACTCATTACCACCTTGACCCCCAGTACCATAAGTCCACTATTCATTCACTTCGTTCATCGTAGCATTTATTTCGATGAGCATTCATTGCGGTGAACGAAGAGAACAGCGCAGCGAATAGTTAAAACTACTACTCCCTTCGGTCGTTGGAAACTTCGTTACCCTATTTGCTATGCTCATTGTAGTAGACCTTGTCTACAGTGTCCGGCGACCAAAGGGAGTAGTTTTTTTTACTCTTTTTATTTTTAAAATTCATTATAAGACAAATACTCTTATGGTAACTACTAATCAATTAGCTAAAAATATACGTGGTAAAAAAAGAAAAAAAAATAAAACACCTGCTTTATTTTACAATCCTCAAGTAAAAGGTGTTTGTAGCAAAATCTTTACACGTACTCCCAAAAAACCCAATTCTGCTATCAGAAAAGTTGCTAAAATAAAATTATCTAACAAAAAAATTGTTGAAGCTTATATTCCTGGCGAAGGACATAATTTACGTCAATATTCTGTCGTTTTAATTAGAGGAGGTAGAGTTCCTGATTTACCTGGAGTCAAATATAAATGCATTCGAGGAAAACTTGATTTTCAAGGTGTTAAAAATCGAAAAACAGCTAGATCTAGATACGGAGTTAAAAAAAAAGCAATTTAACTCTTTATTCTTTTTCTTCTTAGCGAAATAGAGCAGTCAGGTAGCTCGATAGGCTCATAATCTATGTGTCGTTGGTTCGAATCCAACTTTCGTTAATATTCTTTTTATTCAACCTAGCATTTATATTATTACTGTTCATTTCATTCACTGGAAACTTCGTTACCCTATTCACTCCGTTCATTGCTAACTTTGTTAACAAAGTTAACTATTCGCTACGCTCATCGTAGCATTTATTGCAATGAGCATTCATTGCGGTGAATGAAATGAACAGTAGTGTAACTACGGCGACCAGAGGGAGCAGACTTCGTCCACTTTGTGATCTTACTCACAATTTTCCCATCACCCCAAATTTGGTTTTTCGATAAAACATTAAAAAATAAATTAATGGACCAGTCAAATACACAGTTATGAAAAACAGAATACGTGTATTTTACTAGTTTGTGTTGTCGAAAAAAGTACTAAAAGGGTACCCCCTTTACGATTTTTTTGTAAAATTGTAATTAAATATGATTAATTAAAACAACGAAAAAAAACTGCATGTTTATATTTAATACACTGCTTAAAATTTTAATCGTTATTATTCCATTATTAATAGCAGTTGCATATTTTACCTTAGCAGAAAGAAAAATATTAGGAGCTATTCAAAGAAGAAGAGGACCAAATGTAGTGGGTATTTATGGATTGTTACAACCTTTATCAGATGGTTTTAAACTTTTTGTAAAAGAAACTGTATTTCCTAGTAGTGCTAATCGATCAATATTTATAATATCTCCAGTTCTTACTTTCATTATTAGTTTAATGGGATGAGCTGTAATACCATATGATAAATATGCTATTTTAGCAGAAATGAATATAGGAGTTCTTTATTTATTTGCAATGAGTTCTTTAGGTGTTTATGGAATTATTATGTCTGGTTGATCTAGTAATTCAAAATATGCATTTTTAGGAGCTTTACGTTCTACTGCACAAATGGTATCTTATGAAGTTTCTATTGGTTTTATTATGATTACTATTGTAATATGTTGTGGATCTTTTAATTTACAACAAATTGTAGAACATCAAAGAAATATTTGATTTGTTATCCCATTCTTTCCTTTGTTTCTAATGTTTTTTACTTCAGCATTAGCAGAAACAAATAGACATCCTTTTGATTTACCTGAAGCAGAAGCTGAATTAGTTTCTGGATATAATGTTGAATATTCTGCAATGGGTTTCGCTTTATTTTCTTTAGGAGAATATGCAAATATGTTAATGATGAGTTCTATTAACGTTATTCTATTCTTTGGAGGTTGACTTCCTCCTTTTGAATCATTACTTATTTTTCCTGGTTCTTTTTGATTTGGGTTAAAAATATGTTTCTTTGTTATCTTATTTGTATGAATGAGAGCTGCATTACCTAGATACAGATATGATCAACTAATGGGTTTAGGTTGAAAGGTATTTTTACCTATTTCATTATCATATTTAATGTTAACATATAGTATTTTAATATGTTTTAATTTATTACCATATTAATTATGCATCAACTATTCATTAAATCTAGTTCAAAAATGTCAATAGATTTATATTCTGTTTTTTTAAAAACTCTTTTAATAAAAGCAAAAGTATCTTATTCTTTCTCCCATCTACCTAAAACCATTAAAAGATATACTCTTTTAAAGTCTCCTCACGTATATAAAAAAGCTAAAGAACATTTTGAGCTTAGAACTTATACAGCTACTCTTAATTTTTCTACTTTATCTAGTAGTCTAATTAAACTTATTCTCTCTAATAAACCAAAATCCATTAATATTAAATTATTATTACTCTCTGGTCACCGTAGACCTTCGTCTACTATTCACTCCGATCACCGCAATAATAAAAATATTATTAAAAAAATTTAGTATTAGGAGAATATAAATATTATTACTATTCGTTACACTCATCGTAGCATTTATTGCAATGAGCGTAGC
>Ga0114960_10003273_pt1 | contig 12446 bp, 7 predicted proteins | sample C_130625_MF_Meta_FD_92637 | JGI IMG/M metagenome (GOLD analysis project Ga0114960, IMG submission 92637) | Freshwater microbial communities from Lake Croche, Canada to study carbon cycling - C_130625_MF_MetaG | ecosystem: Environmental > Aquatic > Freshwater > Lake | place: Lake Croche, Canada... | reverse complement strand
GTGGTTACATCAAATTCTACTATTGGTATTACTAAAGAGTCAATAGCACAATATACATTAAATGATGACAGTATAGTTAAGAAGTATACTGATTATGGATATGTACTTAAACCTACATATACAGAAGTAGGAGCGACAGGTGTAACTTATGGTGATCCAGCATATGCTGGTGATATATTACAAAACTTCTATCAAGAATCTGAAAGTGGTCAGGGTGATAATCCAGAGTACTTACTTATTAGGTTTGAGATAGGTGCTGTGGCAAAATATCAAGGTTATTATAGCACAAACGATGGGTTCCTTGATGACTACATGTTCATCCAAGATAGTTATAAATGGCAAAAGTATTCATACATAGTCACAGTGGATGAAGCATTAAGTAAGTATAAATCGTTACTTAAGTCATACCTACATCCTGCTGGTACAGCCTTATTTGGCGAGTACCAAGTACAAAATACGTTTGAAAGCGGTGTTGTAGGATCAATTGAACTATCAGTCAATGGCGCCGTATTGACATAAAGCATATAAATAAGATAAACATATAGGGACACACATGTTAAGATCAAGTATTGTATTAACCGGACGATTGGTAATACGAAAATTCAATGAAGTCATGCAATTAGTCTATGAGACTGAGGTCCCTAACCTTGTGGTCACTACGGGTAAAGAATTCATTGCCTCCAGAATAATATCAAACTCTGCATCAATCGTTGGTTATATGGGGATCGGTGATGATCCTACTGCAGTATCATTAAGTCAAACTACATTAGGTAATCAGCTATCAAGATTGGCTGTAGATTCTACCACAGTAAGTGGCACAAACGTAACCTTTACCACTACATTTGGTACTGGTGCTGGCACTGGTAGCATACAAGAGGCTGGTTTATTTAATAATAGTTCTGGAGGTACTATGCTTTGCAGAACTACTTTCCCAGTAATTACTAAATCATCAGGTGAAACTATAACAGTTACTTGGGTTGTTTCCGTAGGATAATAAATGACAGCATACACCGTATTCAAACAAAGATTTAAAAGGACTATAGCTGATTCTATATACCAAGAGATCACGTCTAAGACTGCTACGTATTATCATTGGTTTGGTAAAGAAAATACATGGACAGACTTCTTAAGTCCGTTCATCCCATCAAGTACCGCAGACTCTCCTGGTCAACCATCAGATAACTTTAGATATGAACTACATGTACGTAGAGATATCCTTACAGCGAAGAAGATTAATCCTTCTGATGTATCTTATGTTATTAATAGGATCGACTGGTCGTTAGGAGAAGATGGTACTGGTACAGTATATGATATGTACGATGATGCTTATGATAGTGATCCAGCTGAACCTGGAGCAACAGGTGCACCTGTACCAGGATCATACACTGTAGGTTATTATGGAGCTACTAAGTTAGAAGACGCTACGTTCTATGTACTAACTACAGATTATAATGTTTATAAGTGTATCGATAACAATAACAATGCTAAGTCAACCGTACAACCGACTAGTACTTCTACAGATATAATTACTACAGCTGATGGATACAAATGGAAGTACATGTATACGATCCCAGTATCATTAAGAAATAGGTTCTTATCTACAGATTGGATGCCTGTAACAACTGCATTAAAATACAAGTACTATTCACAAGGCTCTATAGATTCTATCTACATTAATAATGGTGGTTCTGGTTATACTGCTGAAACTACCACTGCTACTATTAGTGGTGATGGATATAAAGCAGAGAATCCATGGGTAATCAATAGTATCACAAAGACGAATGCTGGGAGCGGTTATAGTACCGTAACAATAACCATAGCTCCACCATTTGCAAACTATTCTACATGGTCAAGTGAAGCTTCAGTGGCTGTTGGAACATACGTTAAATATACAAATTCTGGATTAGACAACTTCTATTATGTAGTCTCTGGCACACAACTAGGTACTAGCGCTCCAATATTTAAACTAGACATCAATGATATGCCTATTACCGCTACAAACGGGCTATGTCAACTAAGATACGCTGGTACTACTGCAAAAGCCACAGCAACTATTTCAGGTGGTGCAGTCAACGTGATTACTTTAAGCGAACCTGGATATGGCTATCAAGTTGAACACCCAACTATTAGTGTATCTGATGCTATAGCATATGATAATGCATGGACCGCTTCAACTCCGTTTATACTTAATAAAAAACTTAAATACAATGGTATCTACTATACAGTAACAACTGCTGGTACAACAGGTACTACTCCACCTACACATACGAGCGGAGCAGTCACAAATGGTACTGCGGTCTTAACATACTTACATAGAAATGCTATCTTAACAACTTCTAGCACTAAGACTAATGCTGAGATCTCATTAACTATTGATGGTGGTGTCATCACTGGATATACTATAGATAATCCAGGTGTTGGCTATACGTATGCTGATATTACAGTCACAGACTCTGGTGGTACTCCAGGTACAGGAGCAGATTTAACTGCAGACTTTAATATAGGTAACATCGATTCAATCCAATCAAACGTTGAACTATTAGCTGTACCAGGTTCTATAGAAGCCATCAAAGTAGTAGATGGTGGTTCAGGTTATGGTACTGCTACAGCTACTATCCGCGGTGATGGTACTGGAGCTACAGCTAATGTTATCTGCGAAGGTGGTGTAGTTACAAAGGTTGTAATTACTGATCCCGGTTTAGGTTATACTTGGACAGATGTTGTAATCGGGGGATCAGGTACAGGAGCAAGCGTAAGAGCTATCATGTCTCCTATAGGTGGTCATGGATATAATGCTATCGATGAACTTAATGCTAAATCATTATTATTCTATACATCAATATCAAAAGATAAAAACCAAGGTATTGAGATCAATAATGATTATCGTAAAGTAGGTCTTGTACGTAACTTTAAAGCTTTTGGATCTAACAGAAGGTTTACTGATGACGTAGGATCAGGATGTGTACTAATTACTGGCACATTCGATCCAACTAAGTTAGCATATGACATGTTACTTTTAAAAGATGGATATAAAAAGTATAGAGTTGTTGACTTTAATAACGACCAGATCTTATTATCTGTATTTAATAACTTTCCAGTATCAATTGGCAATACGTTAGTTACAGATACAGTGATACCAAGTAATATAGTTGTATCCCAAGTATCAGAAAGAACTATAGATCAGTTCTCAGGTGACTTCTTAATGTTTACTGTAAGAGAGCCATTTGAACCAACTTCTGAGCAAATTATTACAGTAAGAACCATTTTAACAATATAAATATATAAAATCACTGAAAGAGTAACCAGATATGGCAATTAACTTTAACATCGATCCTTATTGGGATGACTTTGACGACACCAAAAACTATCACAAGATCTTATTTAGACCTGGATATGCTGTCCAAGCTCGAGAGTTAACACAACTCCAGACTCAATTACAAGACCAAATTAAGAAGTTTGGTAAACATGTATTTGTTAATGGTACTGTAGTTACTGGTGGTAATAGATTATTCGATCTTAAGTTAACATCGATTAAGCTTAATGCTACATATTCAACTTCAACAGTAGTCGTATCTAATTTCAATGGTAAAACTATTGTTGGTGGCACTTCAGGTACCCGAGCTGTAGTTAAAGCTGTAGCTGAGAACGATGGTGCAGATCCTAAAACATTATTAGTATCTATCACTTCAGGTGGTCCATTTATTGCGGGTGAAAATATAGAAACTGATGAGGTAGATTCTCATACTGCAACTATTCAAGCATCTGATCCATTCAATGATGCGATGAGTTTCTCAATTGATACCGGCATATTCTTTGTAGATGGTAAATTCGTTTATTTAGAAGCACAAAGCATCGCTATCGATAAGTATACAAACACATCTTCTAAGAAGATCGGTTTAGTATTAAATGAAGTAAAAATTACTTCAGACGATGATTCATCTATCCTTGATAATGCTCAAGGCTCACCAAACTATGCAGCTCCAGGTGCTGACAGATACCATGCATACTTAACACTAAAAGTTATTGGTCTTGATGAAACATATGAAGGTTTCATCGAAATTGGTCGTGTAGTTGATGGAGCTATCGCTACAAATAAAGACAAGACAGTATACTCAGAACTTGGTAAAGAACTTGCACGCAGAACATTTGATGAATCAGGTGATTACACTGTAAAAGCATGGCCTATCCATATCGCTGATGATGTAAGTGGCGCTACTGGTGCTTCAGGTGTGTTTACAGTTTCACTAGATCCAGGTAAAGCATATATTAAAGGTTTTGAGTTTGAAACATTAAACCAAACATCTATATCTTTAGATAGAGCACGAGGTGCTAGTGATTTTGAAACAGTTACTGGTAGAGACGTTAACTTAAACTATGGTAACTATGTTTATGTTAATAATTTAACGGGTCCTATTTGGACAAATACAGATGACACTACTCCATACACATTAATTGAATTACATAATGTTGTTCAAGGCAGTGTTACTGATAGTACTACACGTATTGGCACTGCAAAAGTAAGATTCATAGAACTACATGATACTGACTCATCATCACATCATGCTGGTGGTAATTCAGTCTATAAACTATTCTTATTTGATATAGCTATTACCGGCTCATATCAATTTAATGAAGCTAGATCTATAGTCTATCATTCAGGTTCAGGAGCATACAAGACTGCTTCAGCAAACATCGATGATTTAAGTAGTTTAGGTGGTAGTATTGGTGCTACAGGTGCTGCAGCATACCTTGGTGGTGCTGACAGTCCAGGTTTAGTATTCCCAATCCCAAATCAATACATCAAAACGATTAAAGATTTATCTGGTAACTCTCATTCAAATTATAGATTACAAAGAACTTATAATCAAACATTTAGTGATGGTAAGATCGCATTTAGTTTATCAGGTCATGGAGATGAAACGTTTTATGGTAATGTAGGAGAAATAACAAGTGATGACATTAAAGATTATTACTATCATGTCGTAATTACAGAATCTGGTGGTACTGAGTTATTTCCTGTAGGAGCAGTTGCCAGTTTTGCAAATATTAATAATAGAAAGATAACAATTTCTGATGAAGGCAAAACTATTGAATTTAATTTTAATGATGGAGGCTTCTTGGGTAGTGCTGTAGTTATATGTACTATTGAAGCAAGTAATCAAGGACAAAAAAATAAAACTATTTCAGGTTGGTCTAAAGTAGTTATTGGTACTGGTTCTTCTGGTGGATTAAATACAACAATTGGTGGTAAAGATAGCCTTGCTAGATCAGACATCTATAAAGTTAAACATGTTTACTTATGTAATGCAGATCCATCTGCTGTAGACGTTAATGCTGATGGAGAAATAACTGACTGGAAATCTATCACATTACATCCTGAAGTTACGTCTAGATACATCGTTGATGACGGTCAACGTGCAGAATTTTATGATCATGGTAACTTAATACTTAATGGAACTGCTCCAAATTCAGCATATTACTTATTAGTAGTTTACAAAAACTTTAGTCATGGTGGAGATGGTTACTTGTCTATAGACTCCTATCCGGTTGACACTATAGGTTATGGTAATATCCCAACATTTACAGACCCTTCAACTGGTGTTGTATATAACCTTAGAGATTGTATAGACTTTAGACCAAGACGCACAGATGGGGGTGTATCGTTTGTTACAGGTGCTCAGATTGCTACACCAACTGCAACATTGAATGCAACATACCAATATTGGTTAGGTCGTATTGATAAGATCATCGCTACACAAGATCAAACGTTTGTAATTAAGAAAGGTATATCCGCTGTATACCCACAAGCTCCTATCGATGAATCAAATGGCATGACGATCTATGCATTGGTCATACCTCCATATACAGCTAACGTTAGAGACATCCAAATCAAGTATGTTGAAAATAGACGTTACACTATGCGTGATATCGGTAAACTAGAGAAACGTATTAGTAACCTTGAATACTATACACAACTATCGATCTTAGAAAAACAAGCTAAAGATACATCTATCAAAGGTTCAAACACGCTTGAAAAATTTAAGAACGGTTTTGCAACTGATCCATTTACATCACAAGATGTATTCACTAGTGGTTCATCATGGACTACACGCAGATGGGATTGGTGGCTATCATGGTTCAATGGTAATAATTCATGGAACGTATCATCAACTACATATAATGAAAACTCATTAGCTGATGCAGCTAACGTAGATTTTGATGTAGCGATCGATCCATTAAACCAAGAACTTCGTGCTCCTTTCTCAGTGCAATATAACCAATTCGATGTAAGCGGTGCTACTGGTGCTGTACGTAATGGTGATTTAGTAACTCTACCATATACAGAAGATATAGCTATTAACCAACCTCTTGCTTCTTCATTTATTAATGTTAACCCATTCAATGTGATTAGATTTATTGGTACAGTAACATTAGAGCCAGCATTTGATCTTTGGGTTGATACAATTATTGGACCTGACATTAATTTATTAGTTGATACATTAGTTCCTGGTACAATAGAACAAGATGAACGTATCGATAATAACAGAACAAGATTCCATTCTGAAGCTGGTGGGCATCCATGGCATGTTGCAAGTACTTCAGTTACTTTTGGAACTAACGTATTAAATTCAACTACAACTAACTTAGGTACTTCTGTAGTTGATGTACAATATGTGCCATACATACGTGAAAGCGTTGTGTTAGGTCTATGTCGTTTATTTAAACCTAAAGCAAGATTATACCCATTTGTTGAGAGTGCATCGATCAGTGCATATGTTAAACCATTAACAATATTAAAAATTTCTGGTGTTACTGGTTCTGGATTCATTGATACACATGGTGCATATGAGAACTTATCAATAAGAACAAGTTATGGTACTCCAGCATCACAAGAAAATGTTGCTAAGGTTGCTATCTACTCTGAGATAAGTACAACCGAACTAGGTGTAAGACTATTAACTATCTCAGGTGATGCAGGTACAACTATTGATATACACAAGTATGTAGTAGGTATGACATCTAATACACATGCATATATCGAGTCAGTTTATACATACACACTAACAGATCCACTTATCCCTGATGAATTTGGTAACATTGGCTTTGAATTCCAAGTACCATCTAATGTATTTAAAACTGGTGAAAGAACTATTCGTTTAATTGATAATAGTACTAATAATGTACAAACTGAAGAATCAATCGGAGAAGCTAAGTATACTGCGATAGGTCAGATCCAAACTAAATCTAATACTATCTTAACTACACGTACTTTACAAAATACTAAGACTGTAGTGGAGACAGGTTACTATGATCCTATAGCAGAATCATTCATGATCTATCCTAATGAATATCCATTAGGCTTACATGTATCTTCAGTAGATGTTTACTTTAAATCTAAGTCAAACGCTGTACCTATTGAGATGCAGATCAGAAGGAACGTTAATGGTTACCCAGAATCAGTGCCAACTATACCGTTCTCTTCAGTCATATTAAAAGCTTCAGAAGTAAGTGTGTCAGATGACAGTAATACTGCAACTAAGTTTACATTTGCAAACCCAATCCATCTAACTCCAGGTGAATACTCTATCGTATTATTAACAAATACACAAGATTATAACGTATTCATTGGTGAGATAGGTCAACCAATCATCGGAAGTACGACTAAGATCGACAAACAACCGTACATCGGTTCATTGTTTAAATCACAGAACGCTTCTACATGGGAACCAGATCAAAATAAAGATCTTAAGTTCAAATTAAACCGAGCTGTGTTTGCATCTGGTGCTACTGGTGCCGTTGAGTTTACCATCCAAGATCCAGAAAGTTATACAGATTATCATACATTGTTTACACATGTATCTTCAATCTTACCTACTGGTACAGCGATCCAATGGTACTCTAAATCATACAAATATGCAGGAGGAGCTACTGGTGATTTAGGTAGACTAGACCCTACATGGACACCACTCAACGTAAATCAAGACGTCACTTACAAAGACTTAAGACAACTTGATACACAAAGTCATGCTACTGATAATACATTACAACTTAAAGCTGAGTTATCTATCGATACATCTATAGTTACTAAGAACGAAGTTTCTCCAGTAATTGATGTAGCTACAGTATCAGCTATCACAGCACTTAACACTATTAATAACCTATCAACGGGTGAAGAAGGTGTTGTTGCAGGTGGTCCAGCTTTAGCAAGATACATCACTAAACCGATCAACCTTGCTGCAGGTTTTGAAGCATCAAACATCAACGTGACTGTGGATGTTAATAAGCCTCAAAATACTGACATCAAAGTATACTATAGAACTTTACCAACCGATAAGACAACACCTATAGCTGATGAAGAGTGGGTATTAATGGAGCTTGAAAACTCTGTTGCCCTATCATTATCTAATTATGACTTTAAAGAACACAGATATTTCCCGGCAGGAGCATTTGTTGGAAACGTTCCAGTAAATGATCCTATTAGTCCAAGATTTAATGCATTCCAAATTAAGATAGTACTATTATCTTCAAATGCTGCATACACTCCAAGACTAAGAGATCTACGTGTTATAGCATTGGATAGTTAATGAAGATACCTGTAGAAAAAGAATCATTAGTGCGTGACACAAATACTGGTGCTATATTAGAGACAGATGTATCTAAGCTAGAAAAGCATAGAGCTATGCAACGTGCTATACAACAAAAAGAACATAAGCTTGATGATCTTGTTGAGAAAATAAATAAACTAGAAGCAATAATTAATGGGATGACAAATGGCAACAATCAGACTACGTAGCGATAAAGGATCTCCTCTCACCATAGCTGAGATGGATGCAAATTTTAACAACATCAACATTGAAGTAGGTACTAAGTTAGCATCTTCGTCATATACTGCTGCAGACGTTTTAACAAAAGTTAAGACAGTTGATGGTACTGGTTCAGGTTTAGATGCAGATCTATTACAAGGTTTGATGCCAAAGTCAACTAATACTATATCATCTGTAGTACAAAGAGATACTTCTGGTAGCTTTGCTGCTAATACAATCACAGCAACTAGTTTTATTGGTCCATTAACTGGTAACGTCATAGGTACTATATTAGGTGGTGTAGAAGGTGATGTTATTGGTAATGTCACAGGTAACTTAACTGGTAATGTATCAGGTAATATCAATGGTACAGTTGGTGGTATAACTCCTACGACTGCATCATTTACTTCTGTCACATTAACAAACTCATTAACTGTTAATAGCAGTGTTGGTTCAAGCGGCCAATACTTACAATCAAGAGGTGCAGGTCAGTCTCCTATTTGGACGACATTAAATTCTGCATCATCTGTATTTGCATCAGGCATGATCATGTTATGGTCAGGTACGGTAGCAACTATACCAACAGGTTGGTTACTATGTAATGGTTCAAATGGTACTCCAGACTTAAGAGATAAGTTTGTTATTGGTGTAAGCGCTGACGTATCAGGTGTTGCTAAGACAACAGTCGAAGGATCTACTGGTCCTACAAAATCTGGTGGTACAAAAGATGCAGTGGTTGTAAGTCATACTCACGGAGCTACATCGGCAGTTAACGATCCTGGTCACTCACACACATATCATCCTCCTGTCGGTGGTGGAGACTTCGGTGGAGATAACTGGACGCGCGGTACAGAAAGTACAAGCGTTTCAACCACTGGCATTACAGTAGCTACGACAGTCCTAAGCACTGGTGTTTCAGGTACAAACCAAAACTTACCACCTTACTATGCTCTCGCATACATCATGAAAAGCTAATAAATAGACTATGGCAGCTATAACAAATTTTTATATCGATACAGGTTCTAACTTTGGAGCTGTGATCACAGTACGAGGTTCTGATGGCTTGCCATTAAATCTTACTGATTATACTGTAGATTCTTATATCAGAAAGTCATATGCATCAAGAACGCATGTTAACTTTAATGCACAGATCTATTCTGCAATAGGTGGTCAAATCAGATTATCTTTAACTGCAACTAATACAAATAGTATCAAACCCGGCAGGTACATGTATGACGTAGAGATCGCGAACAATTTAGGAGAGAGATTGCGCGTATCTGAAGGTATCATCATATTCACTCCACAAATAACAAAACCAGATCCAGAATAAGGGAATAAGATGGCATTAGGAGATATTTACGCAGAAGTCACCGCGGTCGGTATACAGGGTTTATCTGGTGCCGGAACTGGTAATGGAGCGACAGGACCACAGGGTGCATCAGGTGCTTCTGGTGTAGGTGGTAGTGTAACTGTAAGTAACATCAGTGGTGCAACTGGTGGTGCTACAGGATCTATCACTAATCAAGTCACTGGAGTTACTGCACTTAGGTTTGATCATGATACTGGTTTCCGAGTTGATAACTTAGGTTCAGGTGAAGTCAAAGTAAGTTTAGGTTCTGCATTCAAGACAATCAAAGTTGCAGGTCAAGATGATTTAGTAGCTGTAGCAGAAGATACATTAGAAGTAGTAGCTGGTTCAGGCATTGCCATCACAACTAATGCTGGTTCAAATCCAAAAGCAATAACTATATCAGCAACAGGCGCAAGTGGAGCTGGTACTCCTGGTGCAACTGGTATTTCAGGTGCAACTGGTATTTCAGGTGCTAGCGGTATAGCCGGTGCAAGTGGAGTTGCTGGTGCAAGTGGAGTTGCTGGAGCATCTGGTTATATTGGGGTTGACGGAGCAAGCGGCGTAGCTGGTGCAACCGGTCCTCAAGGTGCAAGCGGTATTGGTGCACAAGGTGCATCAGGTATACGTGGAGCGACAGGTACAGCTGGTGCTACAGGACATATAGGTGCAAGCGGTGCATCAGGTATCGCTGGAGCCACAGGTGCTGCTGGTGCTGGTGCAGAAGTCATTACATTCAATACAACTTCAACTAATGAAGATTTAGTAGACATATTAGATGTTACACTATATAGAAGTGCAAAGTATGAGATGCAGTTAACATCTAGTTCTGACTTTGCTGTAACAGAACTAAGACTATTACACGATAAAGCAAACGTATTCTTAACAGAGTATGGTTCAATGGGTGAAGCATTAGGTAACTTTGCTACATACTACTCACCAGTTTCTAATGACTACTCATCTCCTAGTATAAATAATGGTGGGCTATCATACTGGAATGGTACTACTATTAGAGTATACACTACTAATAATACAGTACAACAAGCATTACTATCATTAATTGAAACTGTCGGTATCCAATTAAACGGTAACATTAATGTAACATTATCATCTAAGTTTATTGAAACAGATGCAGGCATATATGAAGCTTCAACCATTGAGAATTCAGGTACATTAACATATATTACACGTATGGTATGGACAGGTACAGGGTTCGTTGAACTTAGGTTCACGCCAGTAAATGCTATTACCACATTGAAGTACATAAAAACAACAATTAATGTGTAGGGTGAGACTTAGACATTATAAATATACAATAACAACACCAAAGTAATAACACCATCAAGGAGATCTAACTGTGGCAACCAATAATTCAAAATTCGTAGTAAGAAACGGGCTATCCGTAGGCGGGGGAGCCTCAGGTCCATTAGACGTCATTGACGAAAATGGTAATTGGATAGGAGCTCGACTCCCTTCCGGTGCCACAGGTGCCACAGGTTATGACGGAGCCTCAGGTGTAACAGGTATTGATGGTGCTACTGGTTATACAGGAGCAACAGGTATCGATGGAGCTTCAGGAGCCACAGGTTATACGGGTGCAACAGGTTATACAGGTGCTACTGGTACTACAGGTGACGATGGTGCTACAGGTGTTAAAGGTGCGACAGGTTACACAGGTGCAACAGGTTACACAGGTGCTACTGGCTATGATGGAGCCACTGGTTATGATGGCGCGACTGGTTACACAGGTGCCACTGGTGTACAAGGTGCTTCTGGTGCAACTGGTGCAGATGGTGCAACCGGTTATACAGGTGCAACTGGTGCCGATGGTCTTCAAGGAGACAGATACCACACCACAACAGGCCAAACATTAAACTTATCAACTTATGCATTAAATGATACATTAGTCATATACACAACAGATCGTGACTTAGACTATAGTCCAGAACAAACAGTAATTGTAGCAGATACTAATAATGTTGGCAATCATATTCATGGTATAGTTGTTTCATATGCAAATGGAACGGGTGCACATTCTACAGAAGGTGTGTTAACATTAAGTGTATCAGATATTGCAAATACACAAAATGTTTCATCAAGTAATTACTCAATCAATTTAGATGGTGCTGTTGGTGTACAAGGCGCAACAGGTTATACAGGTGCAACAGGTATTCAAGGCGCTAGCGGTGCAACTGGTGCAGATGGTGCTTCAGGTGCGACAGGTTACACTGGTGCTACAGGTATCCAAGGTGCTTCAGGTGCCACAGGTTTCGATGGAGCAACAGGTTATACAG
>Ga0114960_10003271_pt1 | contig 12452 bp, 9 predicted proteins | sample C_130625_MF_Meta_FD_92637 | JGI IMG/M metagenome (GOLD analysis project Ga0114960, IMG submission 92637) | Freshwater microbial communities from Lake Croche, Canada to study carbon cycling - C_130625_MF_MetaG | ecosystem: Environmental > Aquatic > Freshwater > Lake | place: Lake Croche, Canada... | reverse complement strand
GGGCCGGGGATGTCGCGAGGCCGCCGCGATCCGGATCGGCTCCGGCAGGGCGACACGCTCGACTGCTGGAAGGTGGAGGTCTTGGAACCGCCGCGGCGGCTGCGGCTCGTGGCGGAGATGAAGATGCCGGGCCGCGGCTGGCTGGAGTTTGAGGTCGTGCCCCGCGACGGTGATGTGACGATTCATCAGACCGCCGTCTTCGATCCGCACGGCCTCGGTGGCCTGGCCTACTGGTATTCGATCTGGCCGCTCCACGAGGTCGTGTTTCAACGGATGCTGGCCGGCATCGCCCGCGCCGCCGTGCGCGGGGTGTAGCGGGCCGACAGGCACCGCAGGTTGCCAACCTGCGGCTACGTGGGCGTGAAAAGCCCGCCGCGTAGGTGCAGGTTGGTAACCTGCACCTGAATCACGCCAGGCGTTGCGTCACCGCAGGTTGCCAACTGCGGCTACGTGGGCGTGAAAAGCCCGCCGCGTAGGTGCAGGTTGGTAATCTGCACCTGAATCACGCCAGGCGTTGCGTCACCGCAGGTTGCCAACCTGCGGCTACGGGTGCATGACAAGCCCGCCACGTAGGTGCAGGTTGGTAACCTGCACCCGAATCACGCCAGGCGTTGCGTCACCGCAGGTTGCCAACTGCGGCTACGTGGGCGTTTGCCGACGCGGCAAGGGCTTGCCGTCAGAGCACGTCGGCGGGCCGCTGGCGACACTGCTCGCAGGCGGCGAGGCCCTCGATCTGGATCGTCGAGTGGGCCACGCGAAACCGCTCCCGGAGAACCGCCTCCGCTTCGCTCAGGAGACGATCGTGATCGGTGCCATCGACCGCGACGAGGTGGGCGGTGAGCGAGATTTCCGAGGTGCTCGCGCCCCACACGTGCAGGTCGTGCACCTCCCGCACACCGGGCAGCGCAGCGAGAGCGGCCTCGATCGCCTCCGGCTCGACGCCGCGTGGCACGGCGTCGAGTGCCAGGTCGAGGCTCTCGCGAAACAGGCCCCAGGTTCCGGCCACGATCACCGCTGCCACCACGAGGCTGGTGACGGGATCGATCCACGTCGCTCCGGTCAGGGCGATCGCCACTCCCGCGAGCACCACGCCGAGCGACACGGCCGCGTCGGCGGCCATATGAAGGAAGGCGCCGCGGACGTTCGCGTCGCTCTGGCCCTTGAGAAACAACAGGGCCGTGAGCGTGTTGATCACGACCCCCAGCGCGGCCACCGCGATCACGATCGGCCCGGCGACCGGCTCAGGCGACTGCAACCGACGGACCGCCTCCCAGGCGATGCCGCCACAGGCCACGAGCAACAAAACCGCGTTGGCGAGTGCCGCGTAAATCGTCGAGCGGCGCAGGCCCCAGGTGTATCGTCGCGACGGTGGCCGGCGGGCGAGCCAACTGGCCCCCCAGGCGAGCAGCAGGCCAACGACGTCGCCGGCGTTGTGGCCTGCGTCGGCCAGTAGCGCGAGGGAGCCTGCCGCCACGCCCGCCGCCGCCTCCGCGGCGACGAACAGCGAGTTGAGCGCCACGCCGGCTGCCATGGCCCGGTCGAGGTAGCCCGTCGAGAGGCCGTGGCCGCAGCCGGCTCCGTGCGAATGAGTGTGGGTATGGGGCATGCCGTAAGGATCATACCCGCCGAGCCGACAGGCATTGGGATGGCGTCGGGCGAGGATTGGGCGTGGGCGGTAGGATTCGGCGTCGGAACCAACTCACGTGTTCGGTGTGATCGAAAGGGAATCGTATGGAACCTCTGCGGGTGGCGGTGATCGGTCGGACGGGCCGCGGCGATTGGGGGCACGCGATCGATGAACTCTGGCGAGACATCGAGGCGGCCGAACTCGTGGCGGTGGCCGACGAGAGCGAGGAGGGCCTCGCCCAGGCGGTCGCGCGACTAAAGCTCGACGGCACGAAGCCCGGTACGGCCCATCGCGACTGGCGGAAGATGCTCGCCGAGGTGAAGCCCGACGTGGTTGTCCTGTGCATGCGGCACATCGACTGCCACGCGGAGATGGCGATCGCGGCCGCGGACGCCGGGGCGAAGGGAATCTTCGTCGAGAAACCGTTCGTCCGAACGCTCGCCGAGGCCGACGCCGTGGTCGCGGCCTGCACGAAGGCCGACACCAAACTGGGGCTCGCCTTCGTCAACCGCCACGCACCGTCGTATGCCGCGGCGAAGGATCTGATCGAGGACGGTCGGATCGGGAAGGTGCTCGAGATCCGGGCACGCGGCAAGGAAGACAAGCGTGGTGGCGGCGAAGACCTCTGGGTGCTGGGCAGCCACGTCCTCGACATGATGGCCGACCTCGGCGGCGCGCCGAAGTGGTGCGAGGCCGCGGTCACCCTCGGAGGCAAGGCGATTACCAAGGCCGATGCGGTGGAGGGGCCCGAGGGGCTGGGGCTGATCGCCGGCGATGCCGTCGCGGCGATGTTCGGGATGGCCGATGGGCCGATCGGCTACTTCGCCAGTGTTCGCGACGCTGGGGCCAAGCAGCCCAACTTCGGCCTCACGATCGCCGGCACGGCCGGGGCGATCCACATCCGTCCCGACTTCGTGCCGCACGCCTACTTCCGGGCGGCGCCGCTCTGGCGAATGGACAAGGACTACCCCTGGCAGCCCATCGGCCCCGAGGGCCTCGGTTCACCGCTGCCGGAGCAGGATGTCGACCGGGCCGCGGAGCGAGCAAGCTGGGGCCGCCTCGCCGCCCTCGACCTGCTCGCCGCGATCGCCGAAGACCGCGAGCCGGAGACGGGGATGTATGCGGGCAGCACGACCGTGGAGATGATCGCCGCGATCTATGCCTCGGCCCTCTCCGCTCGTCGCATCGACCTGCCGCTGAAGGACCGCGCCAATCCGTTGGCGTAGGTCGAACGGCTCACTCCTCACTCCGCGCGATCGAAAGGCCATGCCCGGAGGAGGTCCCGCGGCAGCATCCGTGCTGTGGGGCCCCGTTCCGTGGTTGAGTTTCCTAACCGGATGAAACCGACAAGGGAAAACCTACTCCTCCGTCCGGGCATGGCCAACTTTCGTCGCGTGATCTGTCACGCAGTCAGGTCGTCGATTCGCTGCCGGAATCCCGGCATCTCGCTCGTCACATAGGCGTTCCAGGCGGCGGGCTGCCAGAGTTCGACGCACACCGCAGCACCGACCACCATCAGGCTGCTGCCGGCCTCCACCGCCAGGAAGTCGCGAAACCCCTCGGGCAGCACCAGTCGTGAGCGGCCGGCCAGCGAAACCGTCTGCTGTCGCGTTGAGAGCAGGCGTCCGAGTTCCTGCACCTGCCCCATGCGCTGGGCGAGCAGGCCGGCCTGGAGCTTGCTGCGAACCACATCGACGGCGGCGTCGAGCCGGGGCTTCCAGACGGCCGACGACCAGAGCGAGAGGCAGCCCGCTCGCTCCTTCGCCAGCACGAGTTTCGGGCCGGCAGCCAGCAACGGATCGATCATCTCTGGCGGGATCGCCAGCCGGAAACGCTCGTCGAGCGTCCGCACGAACTCGCCGATGAGCAGGTCGGCTGCAGCAGCCATGGTCGTTTGCGTTACCCAACGGCCCGCCTCCGCGGGAATCCAGGCGGGCCATCCGAGTTGGCCTGCCGGTCGCTAAAGGGCTTAAAACCCACGGAATCTGATCAAAAAGATTCCAAAAGGGCTTAGAACCCACGGGGCGTAGTTTAGCGGCTCCGCCGAGACCCGCAAGTGGCTGCCCCACGCCTCACGGCGTTGGGCTTAGACGGGCGGAGCAGGCCCGAAAAAGCCGAACGGCGTAAGCCGTCGGGCGAAGCGGGGTAGGACGCCGGTTTCCCCGTAGAAGCCGAACGGCGTAAGCCGTCGGGCGAGCCACGCTCGACGCTGCTGTTTCGATCAGTGGCCGCAGCTACCGCACGAGCCGCCGCAGTTGCCACCGCAGCCTTCGGCCCCGATTTCCTTCTTGTAGGCCTTCTGGGCCGCCGCCTCCTTCGAGAGCTTGAACTCGGGGCCGGCGGGGAAGTACTGGATGTCGTCCTGCAGGTAGTAGGCACTCGGCAGGGTCTGCCCGCCGACATCGACCTGGCAGCCCGTGAACGCCAGGCTCGCGATGCCACCGACCGCCAAGAGGATCCGCGGAGCGACACCGAGGCGGGCGGCGAAGTTGGTCGTGTTCATGGCGGGTGGTCCGTCGTTGGCCGGGGCGTGTCGGCCCGGCAGGATGCGAGCCTTCTCGATCTCTCTATCGGCCGCTACGACCCGCAAACTTTGAACGACCGGCACCACCGCGCCCCCGGGTTCGCCCAGTTCTCCCTATTTGCCTCCGATTCTTCCCAGCCTGCCATTGCGTGCCGAGGCCGGTATCCCCCGCCGCCGTGTACAACGACGTCATGCACCGTCTCGCCGGGGCCTTTCTTGTCGCGATCGCGTCGGCCTGCAACGCCGCAGGTCAGGTTGTCCTGCCGCCGAACATGGGCGTGCCGGGAGGGGCGGAGACGGTCCCCACGCCCGCCCACGATCTGGCGCTCGAGGCCCTCGCTGAGGGCCAATACGCCGCGGCCTCCGAGATTGCCGGCAAGGACTACCAGGGAGGCGTCCGCGTTGGCGCGGAGCGGTGGATCGACTCGATCGCCTCGGCCGCGCTGCTCGGCGAATGCCTGTACGAGCTTGGCAGTCTCGGCGATGCCGTCGCCCGCTACGACGAAGCGATGCTGTCGTTCGCCACGCATGGTGAGTGGCTGCTCGCGGTGCAGTTTCCCCAGCAGCCACTGCGGCCGCTCGCTGGCGGTCGGGTCGCGACCTGGGGACGCAGCGAGCGGAATGCAGCGCCGGCCGCGATCCCCGAAACCGCGTCCATGCGACAGAAGGCCGCCGATGCGCAGCAGGTGCTCCAGCGCGGCGGCGTGCTCGCGGCCGACTACGACCGCGTGGTGCGGCCGCAGGAGATCATGCGATTGCTGGTGATCGCCATCTACCGTCACCGCGTGCTGCTCGGCGACCTGGCACCCCAGAGCGGCGGGCTCGACGCCGCGACGAAGGCGCTCATGCGGCGGCCCGCACCGCCCAATCACTGGTCGCACTCGTGGATCGACATCGCGCTCGGTGCCGCCTTCTGGGCGCAGGGCAAGCACGATCAGGCCACGCCCCTGCTCACCCGCGGGCTCCTCGCAGGCAACGGCTTCGACCACGGGCTGACGAGCTGGGGCCTGATCATCCTCGGGCGGATGGCCCTCGAGGCCGATCAGCCGCAGCGGGCCGCGAAGCTCTTCGAGGAAGCCACCTACACCGCCGCCGACTTCGGCGATGCCCGCGCCCTCGAGGAGGCCTTTGCACTCGCGGCCACCGCCTATGCGATGGCCGGTAGTCGGGGCGTGCCGGCCTCGATTCAGGGGGGCTGTGCGTGGGCGCGGGGCAACCTGCCCGCGCTGCGGGCGCGGCTGCTCGCGACCGAGGCCGAGTTGCTCGCGGCCGCCGGCGACGCGCGGGCTGCGTCGGCGGCGCTCAAGGAGATCGACGGCCGGCTGCTGCGGGGTGATGCGGGCCGGGGAACGCTCGGGAGCCAGGCGGCGTATGCCCGGGCACTTGCCGACTATGCGACCGGCGACGTGGCCGATGGCGACAGTCGGCTCGAGGCGGCCCTGGAGATCGCCCGCTCGCGCACGCCGCGGCTCTTTCAGACGACACGGCTCGTCGAGTTGATCGCCGCCGGCTCGACGGCGTTTTCCGACCGGCAGGCCGACGCCCTCTTTGCGACGCTCCTGGCTGATCCGGCCCCGCGCGACTTTGCCGCCGACCCGCTTGCCGCCCTGGCTGCGCTCTCCGCGCCGCGGGGCGACGCGTTTGACGCGTGGGTTGCGGCGGCCGCCCGTCGTGGCACCGATGCCGCCATCGAGGCGGCGGAGGCGACCACGCGGCATCGTTGGATGGCGGCCCAGTCTCTTGGCGGCCGGCGGGTTGCGGTGGAGCGGCTGCTCTCCGGCGATCCGCGGTCGCTTGCTGCGGCATCGGCCGCGCGGCGGGCGGCCCTTCTGGGCGCCACACCGGAACTCGCCGCCACGATCGACCGCATGGGTCAGCTCCGCGGCACGTTTGCAGCAGCACTCGCGGCGGGGCCCGGCGGCAATCAAGCCGGCAACGTGGCGATCGCCAAACCTGATTGGGAAACCTATCTCGCGCTTGCCGCCCGCCGCAGTCAGTTTGTGGCGGCGATCGCCGCCGGCCGCGACGCGGTGCCGATCGATTTTCCACCGCTCATCCCGGCGGCCGAGATCCGTCGTCGCCTGGCACCGCGGCAGCTGGTCCTGTCGTTCCATTGGACTGCGTCGGGACTCTTCGCCGTGCTCGAGTCGCACGACCGCCAGGCGATTTGGCAGGTGCGTCAGGCAGCGGGCCTGCAGGCGGAGATCAAGTCGCTCGCCAAGGGGCTGTGCCTCTTTGATCCGGTGGCGGCGGTGCCGACCGGGCGGCTGGCGGAGGGCGACTGGCGCGGTTCCGCGGAGCGGATCGAACGGATGCTGTTTGAAAACTCGCGGGTCACGCTTTCGGAGGGCATCGACGAACTCGTGATCGTGCCTGATGGCTGGCTGTGGTATGTGCCGTTCGAACTTCTGCCCGTGGCGTCGAGTCGGCCGGCCGACGACGAATCCACCCAGGGAATGCTCCTCTGCGATGCCTGCCGCATCCGCTATGCCCCCTCGCGGAGTCTCGCGGTGATGCAGTTTGAGCCGCAGGCCGCTGGCCCCGTGGGCGTGCATGCCGGCCGGATGGCGCGTGGCGACAAGCCGGCCGACGCCGAGGCTCTCCTGGCGCATCTCACGGCGGCGGTGGATCGCGCCACGCCGCTCACCGCGGCCGGACCGCTGCCGATCCCCATCGCCGCCTCGGCATGCGACACGCTCGCGATCTTCGATGAACTCGGCGGCGAAGGCCCCGTGGCCTCATGGCCGATGGTGCCCCTCGGCTCGGGCAAGGGGGCGATGCACTTTCACGACTGGCTGGCGCCACCGCTCAAGCGGCCGCAACGGGTGCTCCTGCCGGGGCTCCAGACGGCGATGGCGGGCGGGCTCGAGAAGGTGCCGTCGCGGCCGGGCGAAGATGTGTTTCTGGCGGCCACTGACCTGCTCGCCGCCGGAGCCAGCACGGCGGTGATCAGCCGCTGGCGGACGGGCGGCAAGTCGTGCGTCGACCTCATGACCGAGTTTCTGCGGGAGGCGACGGTCGCCGACCCACCGGCCGCCTCGGCGTCGTGGCAGCGGGCCGTCGATCTCGTGCGCGACGAAGAGCCAGACGCGGCGCAGGAGCCGCGCGTGAAGCCGTCGCCCGATGCGCCGCTCGCCACACCGCTCCATCCGTTTCTCTGGGCGGGCTACATGCTCATCGACTGCGGCGCCGGCCGCGTGGTGCCGGATCCGCCTCCTGTCGTGGGCCAGCCACCCGTGCCGGCATCGCTCGCGAATCCGCAGGCGAAGCCATGATGGCAGGCGATGGAGGGCTCACCGGTTTGGTGGTGTTGGCCGCGGCCTCGCTGCTCGCCGGCGCGGTAAACGCGATCGCCGGTGGTGGCACGATCCTCACCTTCCCGGTGCTCGGCGCGATCCTGCCACCCGATGCGGGCCGGCTCGTCACCGCCAACGCCACGAGCACGATCGGTCTCTGGCCCGCGAGCGTCGTGGCGACCTTGGTCTCTCAGGGAAGCCGCGCGGGCCTTCCCAGTTGGGCCCGGTGGCTCGTGGTGCCGAGTTTCATCGGTGGCGCCATCGGCACGACGCTCGTGCTCTGCCTGCCGCCTGCCTGGTTCGACGGCCTCGTGCCCTGGCTGATCCTCTCGGCGGCGGTGTTGTTTGCGATTCAGCCCCGGGTGGCCGTGTGGGCCCACGGCGATGGCGAGGCTTCGACCGGCCGGATCGCGGGGGCGTGCGTCTTGCAGTTCCTCGTGGGCATCTACGGCGGCTACTTCGGAGCCGGGATCGGCATCTTGATGATCGCGATGCTCGGCGTGCTTGGGTTGGGCGACATCCACCGGCTCAACGCGGTGAAAAACTCGCTGGCCATGATCGTCAATGGAATCGCCACCGCGGTGTTCGTGGCCGGATCGTTTCTGGGCACGCACGACGTCTCCTGGCCCCATGCGGCGGTGATGGCGGTGGCCGGCATGACGGGGAGCCTTGCCGCCTCGCGGCTGGCCCAAAAACTCCCTGCTTCTACGCTGCGACCGATCGTGGCCATGATCGGCTTCTCGCTGGCGGGCTATTATTTCTGGCGGCAGTGGCAGGCGTGAAAGTCTTGCCGCCGTCGCCCCCGGCCTTCCCCCCGCCCCTTCCGCCTCCGAGCCGCCGATGATCGTTCGCACCGCGGCCCTCACGAAGCGGTATGGCGCGTTTGCGGCGCTCGACGGCTGCACGCTCGACGTGCGCGAGGGAGAGATCTTCGGATTGCTCGGGCCCAACGGCGCCGGCAAGACCACGCTCCTGCGGACGCTGCTGGGCTATCTCGCGCCGACGTCCGGCACGGCCAGCGTCGCCGGCTTCGACTGTGCCACGCAGTCGCTGGAGGTGCGGACCCGCACCGCCTATCTCCCCGGCGAGGCGCGTCTCTTCCGGCGGATGGACGGCTACGGCGTGCTCGATTTCTTCGCGAGCCTGAGGCGGGAGTGTCGCCGCGATGCGGCGGGCCGCGTGGCCGACCGGTTGGGGCTCGACTGCTCCCGGCAGGTGGGGCGGATGAGCACCGGCATGCGGCAGAAGCTCGCCCTCGCGGTGGTGCTCGCCACGGATGTGCCGCTCGTGATCCTCGATGAGCCGACGGCGAACCTCGATCCCACGGCGCGGTCGATCGTGCTCGACTTGGCCCGCGAGGCCCGGGCCGCCGGCCGCACCGTGATCTTTTCGTCGCACGTGCTCTCGGAGGTGGAGGAGACCTGCGACCACGTGGCGATCCTGCGGGCCGGCCGCGTGGTTCACGAGCAGTCGATTGAAGACCTGCGCCGCGGTCATCGCATCCACGCCACGCTGAGCGGGCCGTTTCCTGGCGTGCCGGCGGAGTTTGCGGGCCGGCTCACGGCCACGCCGCGAGGCGATCGCGGCGTGGTGCTTGAAACGGAGGAGCCACTCGCTCCCCTCCTCGGCTGGCTGGCCACGCTGCCGCTGGCCGAGGTCCGCGTCGAGCCGGTTGGCCTGCAGGCCGTGTACGATCGCTTTCACAAGTCAGCATGAGGCAGGCTCGATGCACGGCACAGCAGTGACGCAAGCCGGTGACCTCCGTGGCGGGTGGCTTTGGAGCACCGCCATCTGGCAGAAGACCTGGGGCGACCAGCGGGTGCTCGTGCTTTCGCTCGTGGCGCTCTGGGGGGCGTTTCCCTGGCTCTATATCTGGCTCTCCGCGCAGATCGAGATGCCCGCCTTTCAGAACGTGCTCTTGAAGGTGATCCCCGAGAACTGGCAGAAGCTCTCGGGCGTGCCATTTTCCGAGGTGGCGACCTACGCGGGCCGCGTGGCGCTGGCCTTCGTCGATCCGGTGGTCGTGCTCACGGCGACGGTCTGGGGGATCACGCGGGGCAGTGATGCGGTGTCGGGGCCGCTGGAGCGGGGCACGATGGAGATGGTGCTCGCGGCGCCCGTGCGGCGGTCGGCGGTGTTTATCACGCAGGCGTTGGCAACGACCGCAGCCGCGGCGGTGCTCTGCTGTGTGTTGCTCGCCTCGGTCTGGTCGGTCGTGGCCTTCGGGCCTTGGGCGGGCAAGGTGGAGCCGGAGCGATTCGTGCCGGCCGCGTGCAACGTGTTTGGCCTGATGGTCTGCATGGCGGGCATCGCGGCCTGTGTGTCGGCGGCCGACAGTTACCGCTGGCGGACGGTCGGCATCATGTGCGGCTTTTACGTGACCGCGATTCTCGCGAAGCTCGTGGGCCGGCTGAGCGGCCCTCTCGGTTGGGTGGGGTATCTCTCGGTGCTCAACGCCTACGAGCCGCAGCAGCTGGTGGGAGGCGTCGCCGAATCCTGGCGGCTGCTCGGCTGGTATGACGGCACGCTGCTGGGGATTGGCCTGATTGCCTATGCCATCGGGGCCGTGATCTTCAGTCGCCGAGATCTGCCGGCCCCGCTCTGATTTCAGGTGGCGGCGATCGGCCCGGCTGCCGCATACTATTCGTTGGCGGTTGGCCGATGCCGGCCTTGATCCCGCCCCTCGCGTCAGCGTTTTGAGGTCGTCATGACGTTCGTCCACCGGCTCGCCTGGTCTGCGCTCGTGGCTTGCTTGCCCGGTCTGGCCTGTCTGGTCTGCCCTGCCTTCGCCGACGAGGTGGCCGTACCCGTGGAGCAGGCTCCGGCCGTGGAGCAGGCGCAGCCCGAGGGCGCGGCTGCTGAGGAAGACGGACAGGAACTTCTCAACGACGCGATCAATGCCAAGCTCGAGATCGACGAGATCGACGACTTTGGCCGCGTGCTCGACCTCTGCAAGAAGGCGATCGACAGGGGGCTCGACGAGGGCTCGACGAAGTTTGCCAACGACCTCTACACGGGAACGCTGATCGACCGGGCCGCGATGCTCACCGGCGCGATCGTCGACGCCGACCAGCCCGATCCCAACTGGCGGCGGATTCGGGCATTTGCGATGCGGGATATCAACGAGGTGGTGGCCCGCGACCCGAGCTACGGCTCGGTGCACCTCATGATGGCCCGGCTCGAGGCCTTGCCCGGTGGCAATCGTGAGCGGGCCAAGGCCGCCGCGACAAAAGCCCTCGAACTCCTCGGCGACGATCAACTTCCGCGGGCGCAGGCCAACCTCGTGCTTGCGGCCCTCGACGACGATCCCGAGAAGCAGCTCCGCTTCTACGACGCGGCGGTCGAGCTCGCCCCTCGCGATGCCGACGTGCGGCGTGCCCGTGGGCTGCACCTCTTGATGCAAGACGAATACGAGCGCGCTCGCGAGGATCTCGAGGTGGCGGTCGCCGAGGAGCCCGACGATGCCTCGCTGCGGGAGGCGATCGGCATGGCATGCATGATGAGCGAGCAGTTTGAAGCGGCTCGCGCGGCCTTCGACAAGGCGATCGAGCTCGACCCAGAGGCCGCCGGTCCGCTCCTGCAGCGGGCGCGGGTGTTTGCGGTGGAGGGCGAACGTGACAAGGCCCTTGCCGACATCGACCGGGCTGTGGATCTCGCCCCGCGCGATCAGTCGGCTCGGCTGCTGCGAGCGCGGATTCTGCAGCAGGCAGGGCAGAGCGAGCGGGCGCTTGCCGACGTGGAATCGGTGTTGCAGCAAGACGCCGAGATGCCGGCGGCGCTCGAGCTCAAGGGCCTGATCGCGGCCGAGCGGCAGGACTACCCCGAGGCGATCCGCTCATTCCGCAAGCTGGCCGCAAAGAATCCCGACGATCCCATCGTGCTCAGCCAGCTCGGCACGCTGTATCTCGCGGCCAAGCAGCCGCGGGAGGCGATTCGGCGGTTTACGAAAGCCTTGGAGGCTGATGGCGAAGCGTTTGCGGCCCTGCGGGGCCGCAGCGACGCCGAGATCTCGATCGGCGACCATGTGGCGGCAATCGCCGACCTGGAGAAGGCCCACACCCTCAAGCCTGACGACACGGGCGTCCTCAACAACCTCGCCTGGCTGTTGGCCACCTCGCCGAACGACGCGATCCGCGATGCGGCGCGGGCGATCACGCTGGCGGAGAAGGCCTGCGAGGCAACCGAGTGGAAGGAGGGCCACATCATCAGCACGCTGGCGGCGGGCCATGCGGAGAAGGGTGATTTCGAGTCCGCGCAGAAGTTCAGCCGGAAGGCGATCGACGCCGACACGACGGCCGGCGGTGATGTGGAGGATCAACTCAAGAACGAACTCGCGAACTACGAAGCCGGCAAACCCTGGCGGGAGCGTCAGGAGATGCCTGAGGGGGGCGATGCAGCGAAGCCGGCCGAGCAGGCAGCCACGCCCGAGAAGAGCGAACCGGCCGAGCCCGCCGCGACCGTGGCCAAAGACCAAAAGCCCCGCCGCCCGTTCGACGAATAAGGCCCCCCGCCGCACAGGCTCCCCAGTAGCACAGGTTGGTAACCTGTGCCTGCCCCATTCCGGCACAGGTTGCCAACCTGTGCCTACGTGTTTGGCGGCGCGTGTTTGCGCTTCGGCCCCACGCCTTACGGCGTTGGGCTTAGACGGCGTCAGCCGCTGCCAGCAGCAAGGGTTCCCCAGTAGCACAGGTTGGTAACCTGTGCCTGCCCTGGCTCCCGCCTACGCGGCCACCGGGATCATCACCCCGCGTGTAAAAATCATCGCCGCGTGCGACTGCGTGATCAGCCCGCGAGCCGCCGAGTTGGCCTTATAGCCGAAGAACAGCGGCCGGATGTCTTCGCCCGGGTACGCCTCGCGGACCTTCTCCACGATCCGCAGGAACTTCGACACCTCGGTGGTGCTCACAGTCGCCTTGGTCTCGCAGAGCACGGTCACGGGGCGGCCGTCGATCGTGCCACGAACCACCACGTCGAACTCGCGGCTCACCCCGTCGGTGGTCGTGAG
>Ga0114960_10003270_pt1 | contig 12459 bp, 17 predicted proteins | sample C_130625_MF_Meta_FD_92637 | JGI IMG/M metagenome (GOLD analysis project Ga0114960, IMG submission 92637) | Freshwater microbial communities from Lake Croche, Canada to study carbon cycling - C_130625_MF_MetaG | ecosystem: Environmental > Aquatic > Freshwater > Lake | place: Lake Croche, Canada... | reverse complement strand
CTTGGTCTCCCTGCAAGGATTCGAACCTTGACCACACGGCCCCAAACCGTGTACGCAACCAGATAACGCTTCAGAGAGATAAACTTGGTAGTAGCGGTGAGACTCGAACTCACGATAAACACCGTATGAAGGTGGTGCATTAGCCGCTATGCTACGCTACCATATGGAAACACACTCGCCCGAATGGACATTGTCACCTCCGCCTGCTGTCGGAAGTGTGTTTTCATATGGTAGGACTGCCCGGACTCGAACCGGGAATTGACGGATTAAAAGTCCGCTGTGATAACCATTTCACCACAATCCCATATTGGTCCACTCAGTCGGATTCGAACCGACACCTCATTGATTAAGAGTCAAGTGCGCTACCATTAACGCTACGAGTGGTTGGTCGTAATTAATTTGATTTAATGTGCCAACCAGGACCAATACGGGGTCAAGGTCGACACTAACGTTTACGTGAACGTTTCATGTCATTCTCCTTTGTTGATATGTTTCTTTTGTGCTTGACGTTCTGATTTCCAGAACACACGTTTCCAGTCCTTTAAGTGTTTCCACCATTGAGGACTTTTTGTAAGATTGCCTTGCTTTACATTTGCCATTGACAACTCCTAAACTTGGTACTGTCGACGGGTATCGATCCCGCTTCTCCACCTTGAAAGGGTAGCGTCCTAGCCACTAGACGACGACAGTGTAATAAACAGGATACATTTTCTTTTTACCAAAAAAATAAAAATTGCTGTTAGTATCCTAAACTTGGTTCCCAGAACAAGAATCGAACTTGTAATGACCGGTTATCAGCCGATTGTTATACCATTTAACTATCCGGGAAAAACATGGTGGACCGACGGGGGATCGAACCCCGACTAAAGCGTTGCAAACGCCCTGTGCTCCCATTATCACTATCAGCCCATTGTTTGGTTGCGGATGGCGGAATCGAACCACCAACTGAAGCTTATGAGACTTCTGAGATACCGTTTCTCTAATCCGCGATTGATTGGCTCCAGAGGCAGGGATCGAACCTACGACCAATTGATTAACAGTCAACTGCACTACCGCTGTGCTACTCTGGAATAAACTTGGAGACGCATAGGGGAATCGAACCCCTCTTGCCAGGATGAAAACCTAGTGTCCTAACCGATAGACGAATGCGTCAAAAATTGGCGGCTCCAAGGGGAATCGAACCCCTATTAATGGCGTGACAAGCCACCGTACTAACCATTATACTATGAAGCCTAAATCTGGTGGAGTATCCTGGGATCGAACCAGGCGTGCCATAAAGACGGCGGATTTACAGTCCACTGCATCACCATTGATGCTTCTACTCCATGTCTCTATTGTAACACTCTCCCGCTATGCTGTCAACCGCTGTGCAGGCGGAGGTAGAGAGTGTGTATTAAAGCATACTAATAACGCCTGCTATGCAGTACCATACTATGGGTTTGGCCGTCCCTATAATATGCTTTAATACGCTGTAGTTTTTCGCTCTAGAAGAAGAGTTTCATCGTACAGGCCGCCCGTTTGTCCCATGTTTTAAGTGCAGGACGTGGACCTCGTTTCCACATATTCACACTATTTCGAAAGTCTAAAAACAAAAAACCCCAGGAGTGTTAGTCCTAGGGTCCTTGGAGTTTGGGTAAACTTACGTTTACATCATGTCCTCCCGGACCCTGCTAATCTCTGGTGTACGATCTAATGAAGATAGACTTCCGCAATTAATCGCTGACCAATAAGAGGCTATAACGCCTACCTGTTTGGGCATCGTATTAAATTGATGTTGTCTAAAATTAGATTGCATTTTTGTTCTCGTTTAACTCTTCTTTAAAATTCGCTAGCATTATTGCTAACTAGTCTCTATTGTAGCACCTTGCTACAATGTTGTCAACACCTTTTGTAAAATTTCTTTGTTGTATATTTACAACATCTCTATTCTACATTGTTTGCTAACTAATCTCTAGTATATTGCCTTTCAGCAATCATGTCAACATGTTTTGGCTAACTTGCTAAAAAATATTTTTAGTCAGTTGCCTTGCCTGCTAACCTGTTTCTATTATAAGAGTATTTATATCTCTTGTCAAGAACCGTGTTGATATACGATTTTTTTATTTTTCTCTAGAAAATAAGTGATCAAAATCGTCAAAGGCCCTATGTGCGATCATTGTTGGATTAACTTTAAAACCTTTGATCAACTCTGCATAGCTATCTAGATTTTTATTAATCATTGATTTTTTTAAATCTTCACCAATGTTAAAATTCTCAGCAGTAAGTATACTATTGCTGTCAATACATCTAATTGACATAGCCACGCGGTGCCCTGTTATTTCTTGAGTTTTATGGATAGTGTCTTCTCTCATCAAAATCAAATCTCCAGGCAACACTGCCGGTGTTTCGCCTATATCGTTAAAGTTGACTGGTAGAATTTCCTCAGTACCAAGTTCATCGTTATACATCTTAGTAGTGCCATCTGTCTGGACTCCGAATCTTTTAGCGCCACGATTACGTACCTGAGTTTCTGCAACGTCGGGAACTATTGACTGTAGTATATCATATGGTATTATACCTATTCCGGATCTATCTGCTGATGGCTTTATTATTGGTATCCAGAAGTTTAGTGAATTATATGAGTTTTGCCAACGATAGTACGACTCGTGATCTTGGTGCCAACAAAATTCAACTAAACTATTATCAAAATATATCGTATTTCTGCTAACAGAATTTGCCGTTATGTTAGTAACAGCAGTAATCTCCTTCAGCAATGCTAATACTTCGGGTATGATCGCAGTACTAGATTTTTTTAAACTATAGTTTTTGTTAGAATATGTCTCGGGTAGTTGTTTGTAAATTTCTACACATTCTGCTAATTTTGCAGGCGTAAGGAAATTTGGGATTACTGTATATCCACGTGTTTCTAACTGTTTTAAATCATGCGATTCCATAGTATTTTATTTAATAAAAAAGGACCCGAAGGTCCTTTTATGTTAATGCTAAGTTAGCTTAGAATGAACGTGTGTAAAACACATTGTAACCATCTTGACGTGAATCACCTGTGATCTTGTCGAAACGGAAACCAACTGCATTCTCTTTGTTAATAGCGTATGCAACACCAACACGAACTGTTTGGGTTGTATCTTTGTTTACATTTGGATCGCTAACAGCGGTACGGAAACGGTAACCAACTTTTGCAGTTAAACCAGTATTACCAATTGGAGCTGAAACTCCTGGCTCTACGGAATAATACGAGAATTGACCGCTAGTACTGTACTTTTCGCCGAGTGCAACTTTAGTATAACCACTAACTGGGCCGTACAATGGTACTGTTGCTGTTCCACCAACTTCTAAACGTGTGCTGACTGCATTTGTGTTGTCAGTTTGTGTAGATGATAGTTGTGTGTGAACACTAAAAGTACTGTTGATTGACTCACTTAATGTGAAATTAGTATTTCTTTGATCATTACCGCCGATTGTGTTAATTGCGGCGCCTTCGATTGTAACTGATCCAGCAAATGCCATTCCGCTGAGTGCCAAGGCTACTAAGCCTGCTAAGATTTTCTTCATTGTTTTCTTCCTTTTGTTATGTGACCCTACGTCACGTTTGACTATTATATATGCCTAAGCAAGAACAGTCAATAATTATTTAAGCCAAATATTTACAAGTATTAACTACGTAGTTAACTTATATAGTCCCAGGGTCTTTTATGTCCAGTTGATCAAATCCCCAGGCCCGTTCGTTACAGCCGTTACAGTTCCTGCATCTGCTGATTTCATGTGCAGAACAACTATGCGTTAGATAAAATAATGCTGTTTGGTCTAATTGTACGCACAATTCAATAATATGGCTTTTGTCTAGGTCTGCAAATGGTGCTTTAAACTTGGGAGTTTGCTTGTATGGTATTGGCTGCCAATTGACCATGTGCTGTGGTAGTTGCTGTATTAGTCCAGTGTACGCTATATCAAACCCTCTTAGATATGATTCCAGTACTCCTGATTTAACTTGCTCTTCCTCTGGCAATGTGTTGTTGCCAACTATGGTTGCAGTAGCTGGTGCTAGGTTAAAATGATCTCGAACGTGTGCAACAACAATATTCGCAAAGTATTTTGATCCTTCTTTGCGTTGTACCATTAATGGTTGTATCTCATGTATGTTTCCTAAGTTTCTATTTTCGAGTAACAACAAATAATATAAAATTGCACTATCGACACCGCCACTAACAAACACTGCTAGTCGTTTAGGTTCTGATGGCAGAACAATTTCAAAGTCTCTACGATCGTGTTGTGGGCCACATGTAATTTTCATATTCTATTTAATCATAAGAAAAGCACCCGAAGGTGCTTTCTGGTTATGTTTGGTGACAAGGTCTTTCCTACCTCGCAAGTGCTGTTTCTTAGGCAGCTAATTCGAATGCTGATTCGTCATTCATTGCTGAAATGTCGAAGTCAACTTCAAAAAACTTGAATGTATTTGCGTTTGCATTTACGAGTTTTGCTTGATTTACAGTCATCGCCTACTGAGTTGCCGTCTCTATTATCTCACCCTGTCGAAACTGTGTCAGGCCCATCAAAAACAGTCTTGTATATGAATGCACTATGGACTTATAACATCTGACCCAAACTGCTTATGGTGGACCTGCCGGGCACTGCCCCCGGGTCCAGAATGCCTTCACTTTGAAGGGATTACAACTATCTCTTTAACCCAATTACTTGGGTTGAATATTTGCTGCCTGCAAGCCTTTTTGTCCCTGAACTACATCAAACGTTACTGCTTGATTCTCTTGCAGAACTTTGAATCCTGATGTTTGAATTGCCGAGTAGTGAGCGAAAAGTTCTTCGCCGCCACCGTCTGGAGTAATAAATCCAAAACCTTTGGTTTCATTAAACCATTTTACTTTACCTGTTGCCATTACTTAATTTCCTGTTAAAACACTATTATAGTGTCTTGTATTTAGTATAGCAAGTTGTTCGAGCTAAAAAACTATAAATATATTATATTACTCCGGGAGCGAATCGATGGCATTAATTGACTCAGTATTGAATTTAATCACCAAACAACCCAAAGATCCAGATGCACCAAAACCGCCTGCAGGATCACGTTCAGAGCGTGAAGCCAAACTCAAAGACAAAGCAGGCATGGTTATTTCCGTATTTGCACTGTTGCTGGCAGTTAATTCGTGGTACGGCGGCAAATTGAGTAGTATTACCCTTAACAACACCATTGCGGCCAATGACACTTGGGCATTTTATCAAGCTAAGGCAATCAAACAAACTCTAGCTGAACAGAGTCTAGATGATGCACAGTTCCGCAAAGATGCAGGCAAGATTGCTAAACTCGAGGCTAAAATTGCTCGATATGAAAGTGATCCTGCAACCGGCGAAGGTAAAAAAGAATTAATGGCAAAAGCTCATAAGCTAGAAGCTGAAAGAGATTACGCCAAGAAACAAAGTCCGTGGATTGGTTATGCCAGTACACTATATCAATTAAGCATAGTTGTGCTGTCAGCAAGTATCCTTGCTGTTAGTATGAGCATGTTCTGGGGGAGTTTCTTTGTTGCTGGACTAGGTTTATTGCTGTCGGCACAAGGTGTATTCCTCTTTATCTAAACACCCTTAGGACCGGTATTCAGTTACCGAAGGTGTAGGCGGCTGCTGCCTTGGACGGCCCGATTCGCTACCGGGAATCCTAAAGTGAGCTTTAATATAATTGCAATCTTTATATGCGCATATAAAGATAAATACTCGTACTAACACTAACTGTAGCGAGTAAACATGGCAAAAGTCCTATTCATCCTAAAGCGTCGTCCTGATTTTGATGCAAAAGTACACACACACGTTGGCTTGAGTACAGGTCTGTACAACAGTGCCAAGTTTATGAACGATATGTTAGTAGACCATGGCGTAGAAAGTCATCTTGAAGTAGTTGAAGACTATAATCGTATTGACAAGTATGTGACCCTACATCGCCCCACCCACTGTATCATAGAAGCAATTTGGGTCATTCCACAAAAGTTTGCAATTTTACAAAAACTACATCCCAATGTTAAATGGGTAATTCGTGTGCATAGTGAAATGCCATTTCTAGCAGGCGAAAGCATGGCTATGGATTGGATTGGTGATTACTCGGGATTTAAAAATATTATACTTGCTATCAATGCTCCCCGCATGATGGAAGATATTAAAATTTATCTACAACATCGTAACGGTTGGACTGATGAACAAACTAGTGAGAAAGTAATCTACTTGCCTAATTATTATCCACAAGCATATGTTAGTAAAAAATTAAACAAAGATAAAGACACTATAGACATCAGCTGTTTTGGTGCAATACGCCCACTGAAAAATCATGTGCTACAGGCAGTGGCAGCTATAGGATTTGCTAACGAGATAGGAAAAAAATTAAGATTCCATGTAAATGCAGGACGCATTGAAATGCAGGGTGGCCCGGTTATTAAAAATTTAAAAAGTTTGTTCCAACAAATTCACGGACTAGGACACGAGATGGTCAACCACCTGTGGCGACCCCGAGATAAATTTTTAGAATTGTGTGCCGAAATGGACATTGGCTTACAGTGTAATTTGAGCGAAACATTTAATATCGTGGGCGCCGATTTGATTAGTCAAGGAATACCATTGATTGGCAATAGTGATGAGATTCCTTGGGCTATTCCAGAATTTAGTGCGGATCCTAATAGTAGTAGAGATATTATTAAAAAATTACATTTAAGCTATCAGTATTCAGAGCTTAACGTGCAAACTCACCAATATGCATTGACCCATTATACAGATAACACTGCAAAACTGTGGACTAAATACTTCCAATAGGATAATATCATGACAAAACACCACGTAAAAAAACACCACTGGCACAACGGAATTCTTAAAACTGTTGAGCACTTTTTTGACACACTAGCAGAAGCATTAGATCATGCAAAAAGTAGCAATGCACATACTGTAAAAGTCTATAACGAAAGCAGTGAAATGGTATTTTCACATTCTACTGAATTAGTTGTAGATCAAAGCAATATTAGAGAAACATACGCCTAATAAGATGTCTCACAGAGTTAGAAAACACTACTGGAAAGCTGGAGTTCTTACTACTATAGAACACATCTTTGATAGCTTAGAAGAAGCAATTAAAAGTGCAGATGATGGGACAGCCCATTCTTCTAAAGTATATAGTGAAAGTGGTGAATTATTACATGCGTCTTCAGTGAATGCTACGGCAACATACGCCTAATGGATATAATTTTATACACTCTGGTAGTCACACATATCACGATAGTATGTGTGACTTTGTTTTTGCATCGAGGCCAAGCTCATAGAGGAATAAAATTCCATCCAGTGCTAGAACATTTCATGCGAAGCTGGTTATGGCTAACAACTGGGATGGTCACTAAACAATGGGTGGCAATACATCGTAAACATCACGCATTTAGCGATAAAGAAGGCGATCCGCACTCGCCGCATGTTTATGGCATTACTCGTGTGTTCTTTAAAGGTGCAGGCCTGTATCATGATGCCAGCAAAGACAAAGACATGATCAACAAGTTTGGAGTAGGTACTCCTGACGATTGGATAGAACGTGTCATTTATACACCCCATAGCCGCCTCGGTATTCTTCTAATGCTGGTCATAGACTGCCTGTTCTTTGGACCGTGGGGCCTAGTAGTGTGGGGTGTACAAATGATATGGATCCCTTTCTGGGCCGCCGGAGTTATCAACGGGCTAGGTCATTGGCTAGGATATCGCAATGGTGAGTCTCGTGATAAGAGTACTAATTTAGTTCCATGGGGAATTGTGGTTGGCGGTGAGGAACTGCATAATAATCATCACTTGTCGCCGGCTAGTGTTAAACTTAGTCGCAAGTGGTTTGAGTTTGACTTAGGATATGCATGGCTAAGAGTGTTTAGCCTACTAGGACTTGCTAGTATCGTAAGAACCGATCTAATATAAATTAGTTACTTAACCCTTTGAGTTTCAACATAGCATCTAGGCCATCGCCACCTGTTTGTAGTGCAGGCATTGATTTGATTGCCTGCTGTTGTACTTTTGCTAAATCTTGAGGCAGTATTGGTTTAGTTGGTGCTGTTGGTTTAGTCGGCACTGGATTTGTTAGTTTTTGCTTAGGTGCTGGATTTGCCCCTTGGCCCTGCTGTTTAGTAGTTGACTGTGCTAATTTTGTATCCGGGCGCAATTTATCTGGTAATTTACTAGCATATTGAGTAAATGCTGATTTACGTTCGCTAGCATGCTTCTTAGCATGATTAATAATCTTGGTTACTTGATCAGTTTTTGTAAAATCTTTTACATTTGGACGTATACGATTTAACCAAAAATCTACAGTAGCCTTAGCCGCTGTATCTGGTTTTTCTAATAACTCGGGATGGCTTACTACATCTATACCTGAATTCTGTGCAAACTGTTGATAGTTATACCGACCGGTTACCTGAATAAACCCACGCCCTAAGAATTTTTGTCCATCACCTCGTTCAGTATTACCTAGCATAGAAGCTGTCTTGCTAGGCGGCTCATAATGTTTTTGCCACTTGTTTGGCAATTCTTTAAGAGTTTGATATCCTATAGTCTCTACGTGACACTGGCCTAACAACTGTGCTAATTCTACTCCCATTATACCTGCGGCTTTGGCTGTTCGTTCTAATATACTGCCTAACGGATCTTGTGCAAGTGCGGGAGTAGGTGTATCTATTGATAGTGACGTCATAGACGCAAATTCTTTTAGTCTCATACACTATTTAGCTGGTCAACAAAGTCTAAAAGTAAATCATGCTTGCTGGCATATTTTCCCCGCATCCAAGTATAACCGTCATACCAGAAAGGTTCAGCCTCTGGATGGGCACCTATTAATCCTATGTTTTCCTGAATGATTGCCATTGAATCGCCATTCGCGTATGTAGAGATTCGATCGTACTGACCGTTACCAACCAAAGCACAACCATCGTAAAAAAACATTGTTGTATCAAGGTTATTCCATTTAATTTTGATATCTTTAGCATGTGGTCTCCTTGTGTCTGTATTTGGTCGTGTTATATACTGTACAGCATCTACATTATTTAATATATCAAAGTAGTGCTTGCCAGCCCAGTAAGCACCCATACAAATACCCAAGTATTTGCCGCCGTCACGGACAAAGTTTTTAATACGTTGTTTGTTGTGTTTAAATGCTCGATCAAATGATCCAGCATCTCCGAATCCGCCTGGCACAGCTACGATATCTACATCGTCAAAGAAGGTGTCTTCCAGTTCGTTAATGCTGAAAATTTTAAAATTGTAATAGTCTTGTAATGCGTGAATGACTCCATTGCCCGACTGTACGCTACATTTAGGATCATACAGGAAAAGAGCAATTGTGGGTTTCATGTTACAGCTTGTGTTCTGTTATAATCCATGTGACTAATAAAATTAGCCACAGGACTCTTAATATATTATCGACGATTCGTTCGTAGAGTTCAATCCACTTATTTTTCTTTGGATCGTTCATTTTTTGATTCTTCTTTACGCTCAATTGGCTGCGGAAAATAGGGTTCAATTACGTAGTGATTTGCACCCCACCAACCAAATGCTGTGAAGAATCCGTATACTACTACTTCTAGTATGCCCATGTGTGTCCTCTCATTAACTACTACTATTTAGTAGGAATTAAATTGTCGCGGAATATATCCCAGGCACGGTCCCAAGACCAACGTTGACTACCTTTGTAAACACGATCTCTGTTGAGTTGTAAGCAAGCAGTAACAGCATCCTCTAAATTTTCATTCATGAATCCTGTTTCAGCTTGATCAATTACATCTTCTGGGCCTTGGCACGGAAAAGCCGCAACTGGTGTACCGCAAGACATTGCTTCAATCATAACAATACCAAATGTTTCCCACTGGCTGGGAAATACAAATACTTCGGCATTGGCATAGTAACGTGCCAAATCTTTGCCAGTTTTGAAACCTGTAAAATGCACTGCTGGATAATGCTTCTTATACTTTTCCAGCATGGGACCATCGCCCACCATGATCTTTAGGTATCCTGGATAGTCCAGTTCAAAAAACTTTTCTAAATTCTTTTCTTTACTCACGCGGCTGACACATAACAAATATTTGGCTGGCGCATCTTCTCTAAGATCGGGAGTAAAGATCGCACGGTCAACACCACGAGTCCAGGAAATAACCTCACCATCAAACCCATGTGCTTGCAATTCTCGAACCATACTGTCTGTAGTGGTTAAAACTTTACCGCTATGCTTATGAAACCAGCGTACAAAGCGCCAAGTGATCCACTCAGGTATTCCAAACAGCTTCTTAAGTCCTTCTGGAAACTTAGTATGATAAGCGGTATTGTGAGGAACACCAGCCAATGAAAGATATGCTCTAGCCCACAGACCAAGAGGACCCTCTGTGGCGACATGGATATAATCCGGAGATATCTCCGCAATCTTCTTGCCCAGGTTCCGCGGATAGGCAATCTTGACTTCGTTGTAGCCAGGGCAATCAATGTAGCTGAACCACCCGGGATCCAACACCACAACGTTATAACCGTCACGAACAGCACAAATCTCAATATTTTTGTAGGTCGTAACAACACCATTGATTTGATCCTTAAGATTATCCGTTATTATCAGTATCGTCTTTGTCATTCTCTCGTGTCCATGTGATTATCTCCCACTTACCATCGTGGTGTTCAACCAAGGCCGTACAACTTTCAACCCAGTCACCATCATTCATGTATGTGACGCCGTCTATTTCTTTTATTTCAGCGTGATGTATATGTCCGCATATAACACCGTCAAAGCCGCGCTTTTTACAATAGCCTGCTAGATTCTTTTCAAATTGAAACATAAAGTCCGAGGCCTTCTTGACTTTGTGCTTGAGATATTTACTAAGACTCCAGTAACCAAAGCCTAACTTATGGCGTATCCAATTGAATCTACTGTTCCAATCTAATACTAAATCGTATAACTTGTCTCCCAAAAAAGCAAGCCACGGAGCAAGTCTAGTAATGCCATCAAACAAATCACCGTGTGTTACAAGATAGTGTTTGCCATCTGCACCTATGTGTTCTGTTTGATTGTGTATTTCAACAAGACCAAAACTAAAACCATATGGTATCATCGGGCGCAGGAATTCGTCATGATTTCCAGCCACGTATACAACCCTAGTGCCACGTTTGGCATGGCCAAGTACACGGCGAACAACATTTGTATGGCTTTGTTTCCATCGCCATTTGTTTTGTTGAATTTTCCATGCATCGATAATATCTCCTACAAGATATAATGTTTCGCATGTATTGTGTTTGAGAAAGTTGTTGAGCTTGGCAGCTTGTGAGTCACGTGTGCCAAGGTGTACGTCAGAAATAAAAATGCTACGATAAGTTTTCTGCATAGCAGTATTTATCGTAGCATGGTGTTACAAAGATTGCAGTTGTGTTACACGTTAAACTGCTGTGAATGTTGTTGTCAACGGAATCAACGTAATTGCTGAGGATATCTTGTTTGTGCTTCCATATTGGAAAATTGGTCCAGAGTATAATACCACATTGCCAGCCACTCCATTGATAGCACGATTGGTGGCCTGTGCGGCCGGTATGTTAAATGTACACACACCAAACTGCATGGTTGCTGAACCACTCATTGAGATACCGTATGTATTGGCACCTGTGCCAGTGTTGTTAAGAATAACTTCACCCATACCCCATTGTACTGAACCACTTAGAGTAACCACAGCACCAGTGTTGGCTTCTACCCCACTTCTTAGCATAGTACCGGTGGAATCGTTTGCTTGGTTAAGTACTTGTCCTATGCCATTGGTTTCAAGATTGTTTATGCTACAGAATCCACGTTGGATGTCTATTAGATATACGGAACCACTGGCTCTAGCCATGGTACAATCACCTATTTCCACTCTGCTGCCAGTGCCAGTATTATTGGCATAAACACAACTCTTGGTAGCATCGTTTTGGTAGGCATATACATCTTCTAGGTAAAGTTTTGATGAGTTGGCACCAGTCACTTGAATAGCATGATTTGCACTGTTAGTTTTGACAGCAACATTAAACAAACCAAATCTATTGACGTTTATGGCGTTGCCACTTGAGTCTGCCGGAGTAACAGTAATGTATCCGTTGATCCAGATGGGTACGTGTCCAGCATCTGGAGTATCACCTATAATAAAAATATTACCACGAGTTAGTGCCACATTTTCTGTAGTTGAACTCTTTAGAATAATGAACTGTGGGTTATCAACAACGGCGCCCGAAATGTTTAGGACCAAACTGCCGTCAGCAATTCTTGCTTCAATATAGACCAGTGCGGCAGTTATGCCGAGGAATGGATTTGAGTCGTTACCAGTTGCTGACACAGGATTTATGTCTGTTCTACTGGGGTCAACATACCAACGATTATCTGATAGGGTGGGTACGGTAGGCTGTGTAATTGCTACACCACCCGGCGATATGCCATCGGATAGT
>Ga0114960_10003266_pt1 | contig 12474 bp, 7 predicted proteins | sample C_130625_MF_Meta_FD_92637 | JGI IMG/M metagenome (GOLD analysis project Ga0114960, IMG submission 92637) | Freshwater microbial communities from Lake Croche, Canada to study carbon cycling - C_130625_MF_MetaG | ecosystem: Environmental > Aquatic > Freshwater > Lake | place: Lake Croche, Canada... | reverse complement strand
TGCAGGATCCTGGTAGTGAATTACTACATGCTGGTTTGCAGGCATAACAACGTGAGGAACACAAACATTGTTTGAGTCACAATCGAAGTTAGGATCTACATCGCCATCAGCCCATGGAGCTGAACCAGCGCCGGCTGCCTGAGCAGCTGCAAGTGATGTGTAAACCTGTTCGTCGCCACCCTTTAGAATCCACACGTCGGTGTGGCCAGATGCGTCAAGGTTGATGGTACGGTTGCCGCCCCATTCACACATTGCACAGTCAATCTTGTCCCAGTTATCGGTGCGGACAATCGCGCCAAGTGATGTGACACCTGCTGAATCAGCAATGGTGAAAGTGTGAGACTTGCCGTAGCTGTCTGAACCATTCCAGTAGCCTGGGGAGTTTACAGAACTTGTTGTTGTTCCGTTTGTCCATAGCCACATGTTCCAGTCTTTGTAGCTATCGAAACCGGTAGCTGCTGGATCCTGGTAGTGAATTGTAATTGTGTTGCTTACATTGTCTGCCTTAGCTGGCGATGCCAAGCCTGTAGACAAACCAGCAACCATGAGTGTTGCAAGGATTGGCGCGAAGATTTTCCGAGCCATTGCCTTAGATGTAATCACGATGTGATTCCTTCCGTTCGTAACCGATGCAAATTGATTGAGCGCATACGAAAAGCCCCACCAATCGCAAGTTCACTATAGACAGAATTTCGCAAAAATTACACAAAATTTCACATGAAATTTATAACAATTTCCGTGTAAGCGGTTTCATAATTGTGTAAGCGGTTTCACGAAAACTTGTAAGCGGTTTCACGAAAACTTATTTCAAAAAGTGTTGACAGCAGAAATATTTATGTCCACTATTTGACTTTCAAAGTTACAACTTTCGAATTAATTTCTTGGCCACCCAACGTGACTACCTGCGCCCGAATTGCATAAGTAGTTTTGCGAGCAAATGAATTTCGCAATGGAAAAACTCGATACACGTTTTTGGCAACAGACGATGGTGCCGAATTAAACACCGGCGAAGTATCTGCTCCTAAAAATATCCATGCACCTTTAGCTGACTTCCGATAAAAGTTCACTCGCTTGTAAGCGCCTGATGAAACCCGAGCCTGCACGTTGTACTGCGAACTATCAGCTTGATTAATTTTCACAGAATCGATGCTTACTGAAACTGCACTCGGTGAAGTTACTACTGTGTCAGATTTAAAAATTCCCCATGAGCCGGCAGGTAACTGCAAAGTTGCGTCGATGGAATTCTGTGTGAGACTTCCACTACCCAAGGACTTAGTCCAATTAGCGCCACTCGCAGAAACTCCGAAAGTTTTAGTAACTGCCGAATCATTTGAATTGAAAGCGCACAGGTATTCGTTACCTGTATCTGAATTGATCCGACTGAAAACAAGTACGCCATTTGCTGCGTATCGAATTAATTGATTTCCTTCACTGAAAGCTTTGTCACTTGCACGTAATGCAGTTAAAGCTTTGATCGCATCTTGCAGCGGGTTAGTAGTCTCAAAACTACTTCCAGTGCCGACTGGAGTTCCACCGATACGCAGGTCGGTTTTCCACTGCGACACTTGAGTTGGGAATAGATCTTGGCGAGCCTGCTGATCGCCGCCACCACCTAAACCAAATTCATCTCCGTAATAAACAGCTGGGTTTCCACGAACTGCGAAGAGCAAGGCATGCGCCATCTCGTCACGACTTAGCTGCAGACTCTTACTGCTGGTGCTGCGGGTGATGAACGAACCAACTCTGCCCATGTCATGGTTCCCAAGAAATGTGACTAACTTATTCGCATCGCTATTGGCTGTGGTGTAAACATCATCGTCATTTAAGACTGAAACAATTCCATTTGTAGAACCAGAGTTAATGAAGTTAAGCATCTGGTTCTGTAATGGAAAATCTAAGACTTCATTGAAAGATGCGTTCTTGACCCAGTAAGAAGTTGCAGATGTGTTTGCATCGTAAACCTCTCCCCACATCGGGAAATTGGATTTGCCTTTTGCAAGCGCTGCTTTACGCATAGCAGGAAGGAACGCTTGCCAAAATTCTTTGTTAACGTGACGCGCAGTATCAATACGAAAGCCATCAATATCGGTATCGATAATCCAGTTCGCAAATATTTTGATCATTCCATCTACAACTACAGGTGATTCAGTGAACAAATCATCCAAACCATAGAAGTCGCCGTACTGGCTCGATTCACCTTGGAAAGTACTGTTACCGCGATTGTGATAATTACGAACGTCATTGAGCCAGCCTGGACTTTTAATGCGCTCGTCAGAGTTATTTAGTAGCGGTGGGTTTGGAAACGAGGTCTTTGCGCTTAGCTGGCTTAGCTTAGGAAATTTTGCGGTTCCAGCTAATTTAGCTGCATCAAAAACTTTTCCGGTCTTTGTTAAGTAAGGGGAAAAATCGGTATCTGAGTAACTCGAACCCCAAGAAGAATAAATAACATCACCAGTGTGGTTCGCAACAATGTCAAGAATTACACCAAGGCCTTGTGCATGAGCCGCCGATACGAAATCTTTAAAGTCTTGCATCGTGCCAAGATGTGGATCTACCTGATCAAATCCAGCACCCCAATATCCGTGATAGGCAGCGCTGCTTTCATCTGGGGCGACAGTGACTTGCCTGACAACTGGTGTTACCCAAATTGCAGTAAAGCCAAGATTCTTGATGTAAGAAATCTTGCTGGTTAGACCGGCTAAATCGCCGCCATGATAAAAACCGGTTGCTGATGGGTTGAAACCTGATTTACTTACACTGCCTGTGATGTAGCCGCTGTCGTTTGTTGGGTCACCATTTGCAAAACGATCGAGCATCACAAAATAAATCATTGGGTTCTTCTGCATCTGAAAAGCTGAAGATTCAGCGGATGCCGAGTACCCGCTTGTAGTTACGCAAAAGAGCATTGAGACGAAAACCATGAAGATAATTTGAAATTTTCTCATGTTAAACGCCAGATTCCTCCACCTGCTGTATCTGCTTTCACGGTAACTGTTTTACCGAGGACCTGTGCGTCAAATCCAAATAAATGTTCCAGACCATCAAACGACCAAGTCGCGCAATCAAATTTGATTTCGCCAATAGGCTCTCGCGCAATAACCGCCAAAATTCGCTCTTCCGCAGTTTCACGTAAATAGGCGATGGAATCATTTTGCATATGAACTATGCGCAATCCACCGAAAGCTAAAGCATCACTACTTGATTTCAATTGGTTGAGTGATTTGTAGGCAGCAAGCAGCTCAGTGTCCCATTGCTCTTGGGACTGCCAAGGGTGTGGTGTTCGAGAATCCTCGCCCCATAGGCCCTGCGCACCTAACTCGTCTCCAGCAAAAATCATAGGTGTGCCCGGGAAAGTTGCCATGAGAGTCGCGGCAGCAAACTGTCGATCGCGCGTGCCGACAATTGAGCGAGCTCGTGGTGAGTCATGGCTGCTGAGGAGATTCCAAGATGATGAGTAACTGCGCCAAGGCATACGAGATGCGTACTGACGAATTACTCGCATCATTGCCTCAGCCGAGACTTTCGGAATTATGCCTTGCGGAACCTTGGCGTAATCCATCTCTTCAATATTCGACATTGAGTCATCAACAAGCCACATCAGAGCTGGGTTACGGAACGCGGTGTAATTCATGTTTCCGTGCCAACCATCACCATCAAGGTCGGGACCAGAATCGTGATTGTGTTCACCAATCAGAATCTTGTCAGCACCCTCAAGGCGCACAGCTTCGCGAGTCCAACGCGCCACATCTTTGGTGAGGTCTAATTCACCAAGGCGACCGGACATGTTCGCAACATCAACGCGCCAACCATCTAGGTTGTACGGAGCCCGCAGCCATTTACGGATAACACTGTTTTCGCCAGTGATTAATTTCTCTCGAAGGGCTAACGATTCATAATTAAATTTTGGTAACGACTTAACACCAATCCATGACTCGTAGCCGTGTTCAAGCGCATCGTTGAAAATGTAGAAATCGCGATATTCAGGGTCGCCAGCCAACGCTGCCTGGAACCATTCATGTGTATCTCCCGAATGGTTGAGCGTGATGTCGCCAATCACTTTCATGCCGCGTGCATGCGCTGCTTCAACTAGCGCGATTAGCGCCTCATTGCCGCCCAGAAGCGGATCTACTTCATCAAAACTTCTGGCATCGTAACGATGTAATGATGTGGCTGGGAAAATCGGCGTGAAGTAGATGCAGTTGATGCCCAAGTTCTGAATGTAATCAAGCTGCTCAATAACTCCCCATAAGTCGCCACCGAAATATTCAGATGCTGTATTAGGCCCACGACCTTCAGGATGTTGATCCCAAGTGCGGGGTATTGCCCACTCAGGTAACTCATACTTGTGCTCAGATTTAGCGAACCGATCTGGAAAGATTTGGTAGATAACGGCTTTACGCGCCCAAGTTGGAATCGCGTTGTGCGGAGTGATGACAAAATCCGCCGCATCATTGACATCATGATCAACCCAACCAAGTTGAGTTAGCCAGCCGTATCCGACATTTCCGCCAGTTACCAGCCATCGATAGTTGGTTCGCGGATTATGGACCAAGCAGTCGGCCGCATACCAAGTATCGCTGTCTCCTGGAAATGGCGAGTCGATTTTTTGAGCTCGCAAAGTTACTGGCTCGCCATCGCGTGCTTGCCGCAATGCCACACCCGTTGGATGTAGTTCTTTTGGAACTCGCAAATACATCTTGACCGTTTCGCCAAGTTTTGGTTGCGGGTCACTTACATATAGGGCAGACCCATCATGATGGATCAGATCAGTAATGCGCACAGAAATTACCTCAAAGAATTAGTAGTTGGAACAAAGACTAACTTTAGTTTCTAATTAGTTGCTTTAAGGGCTACTCAGACTATTTGCGATGTCTATCGAGCAAAGGCTGTGCTGGATCCCATTTTTCTCCAGTTTTTTCATCTAGTTTTCGTCGAGCCAAACCAGATAAAGCTTCCAAAACCACGCGGTTGCCCAGAAGTGCTGTGATGTCTGCATGGTCATAAGGTGGCGCGACCTCAACAACATCAATTCCTGAAAGGGGCAACTCGTAGGCAATGCGGCGTACAGCATCGAGAAGTTGGCGTGACGACAAACCACCTGGTTCAGGGGTGCCAGTGCCAGGCGCAGAGCCCGGATCAACAACATCAATGTCGACGCTAAGGAAAATAGAATCACATTCGGTCATGGCTAATTCGCAAGCTTCGGTGAGGCATTCATCAAAACCACGTTTCGTAATTTCGGACATCTCGTACGAACGCATGTTTTGCTCGGCCATCCATTCAAGAATTTCCGGTGGCGGCCAATAGCCGCGCAAACCGATTTGGATAAATCGGTCGCCACGAACTGCTCCGCTATCAATTAATTGGCGCATCGGATGACCGTGCCCAATTAATGAACCAAAGGTAATGTCGCCCGTATCTGCGTGTGCATCAAAATGAATTACACCGACTCGACCCCAATGATCTGTGCCGCGAGCGACCCCGGTTACATCCGGCCAAGTTATGGTGTGATCTCCGCCAAGTACTAATGGGATAGCACCAGAACGAGCAATCTTCTCAATTACAATTTCTAAATCTGCACATGATTTGGCAGCATCTCCGGCAAACATCTCAACATCGCCCGCGTCAACTACGCGAATATCTTGAAGGCCATCTACGGCCATCGCCAAACTCGGCCTCGAGCCATCAAAGGGAAGGTAACACGCTTCACGCATAGCCTTCGGGCCAAATCGTGCCCCAGCTCGGTAACTAGTTCCACCATCAAATGGTGCGCCCACAATTACTACATCAGCATCAGCGTAAGTAGTTGGATCGTCCAAATCGATAGCATCAACACCGAGAAATGTGATGTCCGGACCAAACATTGCGCCATAACGAGTCATGGTTTCAGCGTAGTGCTTTGCCTATAGATCTGAATGAGAAATCAGACTTGATTGGTCTACGGGTTGTAGTTGCATGTAACGCCAGTTGGCGCTTGCCCAGTTAAGAAGTACTTGTCAATGTACTGATCTATGCAGTCGGAACCTTCGGAGTAAGCGGTGTGTCCATCACCATTGAAAGTTAATAACACGCCTTTGCTGAGCTGCCCAGCCAGCGCCTTAGCCCATGGATAAGGTGTGGCGGGATCGAACTTAGTTCCAACAACCACAATCTTTGGCGTGCCTTTGGCTTGAATTGCGCCAGGTTTACCAGTGGCAGGAGTCTGCCAGTATGTGCAGCCAAGATTTCCCCAAGCTAATGAGATGCCAAATACTGGAGCCGACTTACTCCACTTGACCGCGAGTTGCTTAGTTTGTGCAAGTGTGGCTCGATCTGGGCGATCTAGGCAGTTGACCGCATAAATAGCTTCATTACCGTTGTCGGTGTAATGCCCATTTGAGTCACGGCTGGCATAAAAGTCGGCGCTAGAAGCTAACGCTGAGTAATTACCCTTGAGCGCTGTTGATAAAGCTGACCGCAAGTCTGGCCAGCCATATTGTTTACTGTAAAGATTTCCGAGTACGCCAGTTAGTGCCATTGCTTGGGTGAATGACCGACCATCATTGAGTTGCCCTGGCTGGCTATCTAAGCGATTCAACATGTTTGCTACTTGAGCCACACCAATTTTGGTGTTGTCACTTAGAGGGCAGTCAGATTGATTCGCGCAATCAGCCACAAATCTGCGAAGAGCAACATCAAACGCAGCGGCTTGGCCATATGACATTTGTTCATTAGTCAGCGTTGGATCAATAGCGCCATCTAGAGTCATGCGTCCGACGTTTTGTGGAAACAAATCAGCGTAGGTCGCGCCTAGGAATGTGCCGTAACTCCAACCAAACCAATTTAACTTTGCATCTCCGAGTGCTTGTCGCAAAATGTCGATGTCGCGTGCAGCACTTACGGTATCCATGAACTTATAGATCTCTGGCGACTTCTTGGCACACTCATTTGCAATCAATTTTGCATAACCCACAAACTGCGCAACCTCAGCTGGATTGTCCGGTGACTGATCAGCTGCTAGAACCTCGTCTAGTTGCCGATCACTTAGGCACTTAACTGGATTGCTCTTGCCAACACCTCGTGGATCAAACCCCACAACATCGAAGTGATCCCTCAGGTTAGGAGTCATGATGTAGTCGATACTGCGAACAAAGTCGATACCTGAACCACCTGGTCCACCTGGATTGATTAAAAGCGAGCCACGCGCCATGTCAGCCGGCGCACGATGGCGCGTTACTTTCAGGTTGATGGAAGCAACTGAAGGGTTGCGATAATCAAGCGGGACCTCAAGTGTGGTGCAGTCGAAACTGTCGCCACATGACTTCCAAACTAAATGCTGTTTATAGAAGTGCGACAGTGCCGCTGAGAAAGCAGTAGTGATTGTCGGTTTTGGTTTTGCTTGATGTGCTGGCTCGGTGACACCAAAAATCGTGAAAGCAACAGCACTCACGACAGCAAGCAATGTGATTAACATAACTGAGCGTCTCCTGGTCACTATCGGGCTCCTAGTAACGCTAACTCTGAATTGAAGAGAGTTACAAGAAGTGATTCAAAAACTAATTGAGCGGCAACATTTGCGAAAAGTTGGTCGCGTGCTTCGTTAATTGCATCGACCCTGCGCAGAGTATGAGATTGCGAATCCTGCTCGGCAAGATCAGTAATCTGACTCCGCAATTCTTCATTTATCAGCGGTACATTTGACTCAGCTTGCACAACCAAAACATCACGGTAAACCGCAGTGAGGTCGAGCAGGATTCGATCGTACTGATCGTTCAACAACCTGCGATGCCGTGTTTTGGCTCGTTTCTCTAAATCTTTCAGCGCCGACTTGAGTTGGCGAGTAGATGCGCCTAACCCTTTGCCTTGTGCACCATCACCGTATGCCATCCGAATGTCCGCCTCATCCTGTGCGTCAAGCGGCGCTGCTAGTGAGTCAGCATCTGCAGTTGCATTGGTAACGATGCGCTGCGCCAGGTCAAAGCACATCGCAACAGAGTTCAAGCGAAATGGCACATCAACAATTGCACGACGGCGTTCACGGACATCTTCATTTATTGCGAGGGCGCGAGCGCGACCAATGTGACCTTGCGAAACGCGGGCAGCCCAACCGGCAATGTCAGGCGAAACCCCGTAGCGGCTGACTAACTGGCCCACTACATCATCATGAGTTGGTGAAACCAAGGACACATGACGGCAACGACTGCGGATTGTGTCGAAAACATCTTCGGCTGTGGGTGCGCATAAAATCCATACTGTTCCTGGTGGTGGCTCTTCCAAACTTTTCAGCAAGGTTGAAGCAGCATCAATTCGAAACCGATCGACATCTTCAATCACAAACACATGCCACGGTGACCGAGTTGGCGCCAGTGCTGACCGCTCAATCAGGGCAATTGCGTCATCGATTGCGTAATTCATTCCTTCAGGAACAATGTGTTCAACATCCGAGTGAGTGCCAGCCAGAACATTGCGGCAGTCTGCGCAGTTGCCACAACCACCGGCAGTACAGACAAGCGACTGCGCAAAAGCAAGAGCTAGTGTGCTTCTACCACTGCCGGGAGGACCAGTTATCAACCATGCATGTGTCATGGCCGCAGCGGCTAAGGCATCACCATTGTGGGTTTGTGCGCTAGCAAACTTTAATTCTGCAACAGCGTGTTCTTGGCCAATGACGATGTCGAAGACGCTCATCGTGCTTTCAATTCTGCAAGGACTGCATCTGAAATTAATGTAGCGATTTCATCAATGGGCAAAGTGGCATCAATCACGATGTGTTGGGATTGTGAATTTTTAGCTAAATCACGAAAAGCTTGCTGAGTTTGCAGGTGAAAATCAAGGGATTGAATTTCCATTCGGTCGGTGCCTTTGCGCCGATCCAAACTAACTTGAGCAGGCACATCTAAATACACCGTGAAATCGGGTAGCAAACCTTGAGTCGCCCACTCACTTAATTCACGAATGTATGTTCCACCTAGATTGCGACCATAACCCTGATAAGCGACTGAAGATTCAAGATACCGATCACAAATTACGATTGCACCATTTTCTAAGGCTGGGCGAATCAAATTTGCAGCATGGTCTGCGCGGGCAGCGGCAAATAGAAGTGCTTCTGCATGGTCTGGCATATCAGTGATAGTTGGATCAAGTAAAACTGAGCGGATTTTTTCAGCAGTCGGTGTACCACCAGGCTCACGAGTTACTACTACTGAAAAACCTTCACCTGCGAGACGCCTAGAAAGCAATTCAGTTTGCGTAGATTTACCTGCACCTTCGCCACCTTCGAAGGCGATGAAAAATCCGGAAGTCACCCTCTCACCCTAATTGGTTTTAGCGACTTATTCTGCTGAGACTGACGACTTACCAACACCGGTCTTCTTGGCCGGCGCTTTCTTCTTCACAGATTTAACGGCAGCCTTTTTCGCTGGTGCTCGTTTGGCTGGCTTTGCACTGGGCCCAGCTGCTCGGCGTTCAGCCAGTAAATCGGAGGCACGCTCTATTGAGATGTTCTCAACTGAGTCACCGCCACGCAATGAAGCATTAGTTTCACCGTCAGTGATGTAGATACCAAAGCGGCCTTCGCGAACCACAACTTCTTTGCCCGTTGATGGATCCGCACCGATGACTTTTAGCGGGCCAGCAGCCTGACCGCGACCACGACGTAACTTAGGTTGGGCAAGTAGTTCAAGGGCTTGTTCCAGAGTGAAAGAAAAAATTGCTTCTTCGTCTGGCAAAGTGCGCGAATCTTTACCCTTAAGAAGATACGGACCATAGCGGCCATTTTGGGTAGTGATTGGTTCGCCATCAGCTGGGTCGTTACCGACTTCGCGTGGAAGCGTGAACATGCGCAGCGCATCATCGAGAGTTACCGCATCCACCGTCATGGTTGAGAACAACGAAGCGGTTCGTGGTTTGGCTGACTTAGGTGACCCCTCAGGCAACACTTCAGTGAAGTACGGACCATAGCGACCAGTCTTGGCCATGATTACGCGATCAGTTTCTGGATCAATACCTAGTTCGTGTTCACCAGAAGGAGCATTGAAAAGTTCTTCCGCTTTTTCGGCGGTCAATTCATCGGGAGCAAGATCGGTTGGAATGTTTGCCCGAGTATCTTCACCACGTTGCAGGTAGGGACCGTAACGGCCAACGCGAATAATCGCATCACTGCCTTCAATTGGGATTGACGCCATTGCTCGCGCATCGATATCACCATAAACCGAAACCAATGGCGCAAGGCCGGGGAAATCTCCACCTGATTGCTTGTCGCCAAAATAGAACCGAGTTAAAGCAGTTAGTCGATGATCTTCACCACGCGCTACTTGGTCCAGAACTTCTTCAAGTGAAGCCGTGAAATCGTAGTCAACGAGTGACCCAAAGTGTTCTTCCATCAAACGCACAACAGTGAATGCTAAGAAGTGAGGAACTAATGCACTGCCACGTTTCCAAACATAGCCCTGATCAATGATGCGGCTGATGATCGCTGCATAAGTTGATGGGCGACCAATACCCAAACGCTCAAGTTCTTGCACCAAAGTTGCTTCGGTGTAACGAGCTGGTGGATTAGTGCTGTGGCCATTGGCCTCAAGGCTGACCACATCAACGGAATCGCCAACTTTCAGGGCCGGTAGACGACGGCTCTGATCCTTGTCTTCTTGATCATCATCAGCATCGTCGTAAGCAGCAAGGTGGCCGCGGAATGTGATTACGGTGCCACTTGCAGAAAATTCGGCATTGCGTCCGTCACTACTTTCGCCACCAAGACGAATTGTTGCAGTTGTTCCACGCGCATCAGACATCTGACTGGCAACAGTTCGTTTCCAAATTAAGTCGTACAGAGCAAACTCATCACCAACAAGTTCACCAGCAACTTCAGCAGGTGTGCGGAATACATCGCCAGCTGGCCGGATTGCTTCGTGCGCCTCTTGGGCGTTTTTAACTTTGCGATCGTAACGACGTGGAGCATCAGGAATATGGTCCGCACCGTAAAGCTGAGCTGCCTGAGTACGCGCTGCAGTAACGGCAGTATCGGAAAGTGTTGTGCTATCGGTTCGCATGTAAGTGATGTAGCCGCGCTCGTATAGCGACTGGGCAACGCGCATAGTGCGCTGAGCTCCCCACTTCAAACGACCCGATGCAGCCTGCTGCAAAGTTGACGTCATGAACGGAGCTTTAGGGCGATTTGTATAAGCCTTGTCATCAACCTTGATCACAGAGAAGTTGGTATTGGCAAGCGAAGTGCAAAGTGTGCGAGCTTGTTCTTCGTTTAAATGAACGATGCCATCTTTTGCGGTGAGCTGTGCGAGTGAATCAAAGTCTTTACCTGTAGCAACTCGCGCTCCATCAACTGCAACAAGGTTTGCCGCGAAACTTGCTGGATCAAAAACACCTTCGATATCCCAATATGATGCGCTCTTGAATGCAATGCGTTCACGCTCACGTTCAACCACTAAACGAGTTGCAACAGATTGAACACGACCTGCTGACAAACCTGCTTGCACTTTGCGCCACAGGACTGGAGAAACTTCAAAACCATAGAGACGGTCGATCAAACGACGAGTCTCTTGCGCATCAACAAGCTGCATATCGATGTCGCGGGTATTTTCCGCTGCGGCTTTAATCGCTTCTGGTGTGATTTCGTGGAAGACCATTCGCTTGACTGGAACTTTAGGTCGCAGAATTTCAAGTAGGTGCCAAGCAATGGCTTCACCCTCACGGTCCTCGTCAGTTGCCAAGAGTAATTCATCGGCATCTTTGAGTTTCTTTTTCAGTTCAGCGACTTTATCTTTCTTCTTTGCGCTGACCACATAGTAGGCAGTGAAGTCATCTTCAACATCGATTGCCATCCGACCCCAAGGCTGTTTTTTGATTTCAGCTGGAACATCTACCGCACGCTCAGGTAGATCTCGAACGTGACCCACACTGGCCTGCACGTCGTAGCCTGGGCCTAAATATTTCTGGATTGTCTTTGCCTTAGCAGGCGATTCGACAATTACCAGGCGGTTCAAGGTAGACAATCTGTTCCTCTCAAAATCTGTTGCACTATATATGCCACAGAAAAAGGTGCACTCGCGACAGTGTGCCGTTAGCCCCTAGGGGGTTGTCAAATGCAGATTTCGCTTGTCTCTGGGTACATATGCCCAAAAACCCTTGGCTGTATTGAGGTATTGGTCTGGAAAAAAATTTCAGTTAATTTCCAGACCAACCGCAAAATTCAATGAATCAGACTGTTTCGGCTGATTCAGCAGCTTCGGCAAAAACCTCTTCGCCAACCGCAATCGGACGACGCTTTGAGATGATTACCGCGATAACGACAATCGCAATCGCGCCGGCTGCAAGAGCCATTCGAGTACCACTCTGACCATTCAGGTCTAGCGATACCACTGCAGGAGCAATCAGCAAGGCTACCAAGTTCATTACCTTGATCAGTGGGTTAATTGCTGGGCCAGCAGTGTCCTTGAATGGATCACCAACAGTGTCGCCAACAATTGTTGCAGTGTGAGC
>Ga0114960_10003263_pt1 | contig 12479 bp, 10 predicted proteins | sample C_130625_MF_Meta_FD_92637 | JGI IMG/M metagenome (GOLD analysis project Ga0114960, IMG submission 92637) | Freshwater microbial communities from Lake Croche, Canada to study carbon cycling - C_130625_MF_MetaG | ecosystem: Environmental > Aquatic > Freshwater > Lake | place: Lake Croche, Canada... | reverse complement strand
GTAAATATTATTACAAGCGACAAGGATTATTTGCAGCTGGCAAGCAGCCAAGTGAAAATCTTCAATCTAGGATACAAAGAGATTTCAGAGAAGACACTTGGTGGAAGCGCCGAAGCGGACCTATTTTGTAAGATTGTAATGGGAGATACGAGCGACAACATCAAATCTGTTTTGAATAAATGCGGCCCTAAAACAGCACTAAAATGTTTTCAAGATAGAACGTATTTTGAAGAGAGAATGAAGAAGGAAAATGCTTATGATAAATTTGAGCTGAATAAGAAGATTATTGATTTCAATTGTATTCCGCAAAACTTGGTAGAAGAGTTTATCAACTCTGATGGTTATGTCTCCAATTAATAATTAACAAATAACGCAACAGTTACTTGTTAATAAATCCGGTCTTTTCTTTAACGATGGTGTCGTCTAGTTTTTTTTCCTCCGGCATAAGACACATTAAATCGCCGGGTATTATAATCTCTCATTGACTCTCTCTCTTTTGATTCCTCGTCTTTTTTATATTTTACCGACGATGGCGCAACGTGACCTTGTTGATAAAAGTCAATGGGGTTATAATATAGACCAAACATGTCAGCAAAAGCTTGACGAATTTTTTCATATCTTAAATGACACGCGATAACCGGCTGTTTTAAAAGAGGAATAGACTTTCCAGGATATAACTCCAAATCTATGATTATGTAATAACTCAGTTTTGAATCATCAGTTTTAGCGGGGGTTCCATTGTTTACGTTAACATACCCGGTTCGTTCGCCGCCGCGGAAAACATTGTCATCATCGTCTTGAAAGCCGCCACCCAATTTATTACTATTGCTATTGGGTCGTCTTTTTCTAGCATTTGCTGCCATTGCACTTTCTTCAGCGTCAAATAAATAATCGCGAAAAGCGTTATTTTTACCATACCAGCTTTCTATTCTATCGCGACCATCTAGATATTTCCACTGGGTTTTATAAACCAAATATTTTAAGTAATCCGGTATTTCTGAAAAAGTATAAACAAACTTGTTCAATTGATTGCTATACATTATCTCATAATGCTGCGCTCCTCCGGGAACCGTCGTTAATAACAAAAACGCGTATTGAGAAAACTCGTTCGCATTTGTATTGTCTGAACCCAATGACACAACTCTATAATATCCGTCTTCCGCTAATGTCACGTCGTTATTTACCGACGAAATCTCAGGATAAACTGTCTCCGGATTATTTGGATCCTGAATATCATATAAATATTCATCAGTGTTTCCAACCCTCGCGCTTCTTAACACAACCCCGATTTTTTTAAGACCATTGTCTGCCGAATATCTAACCTCGGTTCCCTTGGGAAATACATCCGGCGTTGTTGTGTCAATAATTATAAATTTAATTTTAAAAATCCTTTCCAAAATTTTGATCGCCACATCGTCTCCCCAATATTTGGAGTCTTGTCTTATAACCGACCTCAATGCCTGTATATTATTTCCAATCCAATTTCCTTTGTCATCAAACAAAAATCCATAATCGTGCCTCATTCTCACCGCCGCCGGATCGGAAACATCAACGTTTTCAATAACAGATTTAACACCATTGTTCCAACCGACGGCGTCACTCGGTTGAATTCCATAGGTTTCATCCGCGACGGCTCGTCTCAAGGAAGATTTTGAAAAATAACCGTTTTCGTCTGCAAATGGATTGTTAGATTGTTTATTATTATTTATCAATTCGCTGTTAAACAATTCTGCAACGGCCAAGAACAAGCAATCACCCCCACCAGTGTTATCAACAACAGACCAGCTGTTAATCATCTGGTCAAATTCGGCTTCGTCAAGTCTTGCATTAGAGCCTTCTTTTACCCCGGATGTATATAAATGCGCAATGTGTTTTTTCAAAATTAAACTGTTATCTGTGTCGTAACGCCTTTCCATGTTTTGTTGATATTCTTTTTTAAATATTTCTCCTGGTGTTAGCTCACCTTCTTCTGATTCCATGTCTGATTCCGCGTCTGATTCCATGTCTGATTCCACTTCTGAGTCAGACTCTTCGTCAGAGTTTACGAGTTTTTTACAGCTTTCCAAAATGCCAAGCTTGGTTATTTCAGGAATAAGCATGTCAACGGCTTCGTGGTATTTTTTCCTTAAAGACCTCATAAGAATCTTAAAACCAGCGTTTTTATTTTTATTTATTACTTGAGCGTCCGAAGTAATTGTTATATTATTTCTAAGAGACGAGCGGTCTTTATAAGAGTCGGCCTTTAAATATATATAATTTGGGATTAACTCCACGATTTCTGAACCCTCATCCAAAATTAATTCATAAGATTTAATCATTCTTTTGTAAATTTTATCAAGAACGTAACAAAGATTTTGCCTTGACGCAACTAACGAAATTTCGCGAGAATATTTAATAGCTGAAACTCTTGAATATATAGTAATTAAATCGTAGCACAATGTTATTGCGGTTTGATACCTAATGTAATCGTTTTGTTGTTGTTTTAAAGAAGCGTTATCGGGAAATGCAAAATCTAACACGTTAGGGTTTTGTTTTTGAAGTGGTTTTTTTAATTGCGAAACGTTTTTACTGAAAGAATCGCGTTGTTGTTTAGTGTACTTTTCGTTATATTGATCAAACAACATTTTCGCGATGGCTATTTTCCCTTCAATAACTTGGGACCCGCTCTTGCCCCCTATAATATACTCTTTGATGCTATTTAAAAAAACATCGGTTTGTCTATATAAAATCTTCCACATTCCGAGATCGTTTGTAAAATCGTATTTTAAAAGAGAAAACATGTAAACATCAAATTGGTATCTATTTATTTCTAATAAACTCGGGTGGTCGTAATAATTTTTTAATAATTCAGCGTAGTTTTTGGGCGCTGCGTTTTCTCTCTGAGTGAATTTTTCAACAAACGAAACCATTTTTATTATGGTTTTTAAATTGTCGGATAATGGATTGCTTTCCTCGGTTTCCACAGAGTATATAATGTTTTTATAACATTGCACGTCAAATTTAATGATATTTAGTTTTAATACATTTTGATAATCCTTTTCAACGCCATTCTTTTTAAATTCGGTTTCTTTAACAATGTATAATTGAGAATAAAATGCGTATAAAGCCTTAATGTATGCAATTTGCGATTTAATTTTTCTAACTAAGAGTTTGAGAGATTCAAGGAATGAATTTAAAAATTGGGCTCTATATTTTTCAAGTGAAATTAGTATTTTAAGCATTTCATTCTTAATCTGAGGGTCGTCTGTTATATTTTGATATGTGAAATTTTTCGCTTTATAACCTTCAATAACAATGTTTATCTGTTTTATTGCTTCGTCGTATTTACTTTTGTTATTAAAAACATCTTTTCCTGAAGCGGCGCCGCCAGTTACTTCTTCCACGGGAATGGCAACGGGCGTCGTTTTATTTAAATTAATGACTGAATAGTATTCTCCAATTGATTTGTCATAAACATCCTTTGCATTTTTATATTCCGTTCCCTTTTGCAATAAAGTCTGGTATAAAGGTTCCAAAACTTTAGGTTTTAATTTTATATCTTCTGAATAATTTCTGTCAATGGAATATAAAACATTTATAGAAACTGGATCATTGGATAAATTTGCGTCTTCGTCCAAATTGACAATGTTTTGGTACACCAATTTTTTTGTAGCCAATTTTCTCGCAATTTTTGGAATTTCTGTTTTTGCTTGTAAAGCCTGTTCTTTCAAAGACAAAGATGAATCAACTATAGCCTCTTGTGGCTTACTAACGCCGCGCGCCACACCTCTAATATAGTCGTCTTTGAATTTACTAATGTCGCTTGAAGCCGCGAACCCTGCTGCAGCTTCGGCGTGCTCCTTCTTAAATTTTGATAATTCATCGTCGGCCATTTTGTTTTGAAGAGCAACGGATTGCTGATTTCCATATAAGCCCTGACCGTATGTTGACAAAGCTATTTGTTTTTCAAAACTCCTTTTATCAACCCGCCAATCGCCAGCTATCCACTCGTGTGAAAAAATAGTATATGGTGTGTCTTTTATGTAAAAACGATTGTTCTTTTTAAAAAGGATGTCTAATGTAACATTAATATTATTATCAACGATTCCGTATTTCGCGGCTTCGTCTATCGTAAGTTTTTTTTGAAACCCTGCTGACATATTTCTGCCGACTAAACCGTTAAAGTCACTTTTATTGAAAAACTGCGTAAATTTTTCGGTTTCGGGATACCCTGGGGGAATTCTGAGGGAAACTGATTTATTTAATTTTATCAATGGATTGAAATAAACAGTGTCGCTTTTAATTTTTGGAACGGTCATTTCTGGCTCATATTTTATTTTGGGGTATCCTCTAATTCTCGTGTTTATAAATATTGTTAATGTATTAGGGAATGACATACTTATAATACATTAAGAATATTAAAATTGGGTTTTATATTTTTACACAGTCTAATTTTGTTGCACTACTTCTTTGAAATTTGAATATAGGTTTTGCTGTTGTTGCTTTTGCTTTTCTTTTTTCGCCTTTTCTAAAAGGGCAATGGCGGAATTTATTTCATCGTCTGATATAACACCATCTTTATTGGTGTCGGCAACCGCTGCTAACTTATCCAACACTCTATATTCTTGAGGAACCACGCAAAAAGAGCTCTCTTCGTTAAACAAATGATCCGAAAGAATGACAAACACAGCCGTTAACCCTAATGCTGCGTATATATCGCGAGTACCCATCCACGCCATAGCGAAAACAAGTAGCTGTTTTGTAACAGACATTTTAAGATATTCTTCGGTTGATTTGCTAAATTGAATGGTTATGAATTTAGACCCCACGTTGAGCAATATCATAATGCACCCTGCAAAAAACTTGCTATTGTTTAAATACAATACGTGGTTGTGAATATAGTCAATTGCGCTCAAAAAAAAGTTAGAATGTGTAACCATTGGATTTTTGTTTGTATTAGTGGTTGATGCACGTTTCGTCATATATTTAAGAAATATAAAAATAATTACAAAAATAAAAACAAACAAAACAAACAAAACAAACAAACAAAACAAACAAAACAAAACAGTTAAAAATAACCGCCAAAATATTTGGCGAGCATTTTTACATTAATCTAAATTTTTTAAGAAAAACGTGGGCGTGTGTTGTAAATTTTTCTATTTTGTCGGCCGAATAATTACGCACTTTTCTAACATAAGGTTTATACACCTCATTGATAGCCGGCACAAAAGATTCTTGTGAAGTTCTATTCACAATCATTTCAACACCAATTGCTAAAATTAATATTGCGAGCAAAAATGCCACATTTCTCAAGATAGTTGGTTTCATTACTACTATAACACTATATAATATATTACAACCACAAGCTTGCATCCTATCTTTCGCGTCTTTCTTCCACCTTTACGATTTTATTTAAGTCGGACCAGTTTTTGCCATCTTTATTTATTTCATTTTCTACACGCGTTTTATATTTTGATTCGCAAGACAGTTTGTTGAAACTGTTATTGCTGAATATAACAATGGGAGCCACTTTAGGAGTTAAAACCTCTTTTATGTGGTCGTTTAGTTTGTCGTCATAATCGTCAGCGTCTTCGTCAAACTGAAAATCATCAAAGTATCCTCTTTCTCTGTCTATTTCAATTTCTAAATAGTCATTGCCACTGTCATTGTAATAAATCCGCAAAAGTTTTATAATGTAATAGTCGCATCCCATCTTAGAGATTGTTGATAAAATAAAATCTGTGTTTTTAACGAAGACTGTTTAAGGTTGAGCTACAGCAGGTTTAAGAGTTGAGCTTGTTGAAGTGGGGTCGTGTGGCGCAACGTTGTCATTTTTAACCAAATTAATGGGAAGGGCTTTAGAGTTTTCGGATTTCGTTATTTCTTTCGCAGAAAGCATCAAATCTGTGTGAGTTGGACCAGCAGGTTTTGAAACAGTAGTTGGAAGAGGAGGAATCATTGCGGAAGGCGCGACTGGCTCTACGGGCTTAATTAATGGGTCTGTTGAAGTTTCAACGCCAGCCGGTTGAGACGAATGCGGGGCGCCACTTTGTTCCACAGTTTTAGGAGAAAACCCTTCAATCAAATTAATATTTACGTGCTTCATGTCAAATAAATGCGCAGAGAATGCAACGAGAAGTAACGCCGCCGCCAAACCAACGAGTTTGTTGTAGCTTGTTAATAGAACGACAATTAGCAATATTAAAGCTTTTCCAAAAACAGAGTCAACGGACTTTCTAAATATGGCGGGATATTGCACTATTAAAATAACGAGCAAAACAAAGACAATAGCAAGTATGTTATGTTTTTGAGTTAATTTTTTTAACAAAGTCATCTTATAAATATTATTGATATTATTTTTTACAGCATAGAATATTTATTTATAATTTCAGACCGTTTTCCAAATTATTATCTTATTTTTTAATAAGAGAATGTCTTTAGCAATGTATGCAGCACCATTTGATAATGAAAATACTCAAATAAATAGTAAAGACAATGATAATCCGATAGCTAGAAAAAGAATGTCAAATAATAGGACACAAAAGAGAATCCCTAAAGAAAACGCCTATTCAGAAAAAGTAAATTCTGTCTTACAAAGCATTCACAATTTACCAGACAGTTCTTCCGATTTGGCAGATTTTAATCCACTTCCTCCACCGACTTCCGTTGGAGTTGAGCAAACTAGAATAAGAGAGAGCGAGGAACAAGAAGAGGAAAAGCAAAACGAAAAACAATATGGGCCTGCAAAACAATCTCCCGAAGATTATTATCAAAGGTTCATTCCAAACTACGAGAAGTTGTATAAGAACTCTCCAACAAACATGCCCTATTATTCCATGCATCAACCTCAAGCTCAACCGGCAATGACAGGAGAGAACGCTGTTTTGCTTGAAAAATTAAATTATATGATTCATCTTTTGGAAGAACAACAAGACGAGAAAACCGGAAATGTCACCGAAGAAATAATTTTGTATTGTTTTTTAGGAATATTCATAATATTTATAGTTGACTCCTTTGTTCGTGTTGGAAAATATGTACGTTAACTATCACTCGCAAGATAATATAATAGAAAAAAGAAACAAGAAACGACAAACAAGAAAACAAAAACGCACGAAATAAATTAACTCATTATATACTAAGACATATATAATGAGCCAAATAAATGAAAGAAGAACGTTAATAAGAAGCCCATCGGTTGGAACACAAGATCAAGGCCAAGATGGAACTTGTTACGCTCACGTATTCGCTAGGGTTGCAAGAAGATTATTAACTCAATACGTGGTGGAACTGAGAGAAGACACGCAGCGCGTTTTAGACATAAATGAACAGCGAACCATGTCAGAATTTATGACAAGAAATCCAGAAGACGTTAATCAAGCTTTTCGCAATATAATGGCAGCCCACCATTACGTGGAACATCCCCCGAATAGTAGAAATTATATACCTACCGCTGAAGTCACTCCAGAAATAGTTTGTAGAATAAAAAACGCTCTAATTTATTTATTTTTTTATTCTTCTGCTTTAACTTGGGCTGTAATAAAACACGGAAAAATAATTGGAGGTCACGTTAATCTACCCCTTTTAAAAGATTTTTTAAATGAATTGGGGTCTCAAAGAGTTTTAAATATCCAAAAAGCCTCTAGGGAGTCAAACTTTCCAATAAATCCAATCTGGATTATGCCCGATGGAAGCGTTTACCCTTTTATATCCGAAATTTTAGATCTTTTTAAGAGAAATGCAAAAACTTTAAGTGGTGAAAACGTAGTATTTAATGATCTATCTCCAACAAGAGTTAATTCTCAAAACGCAAACGAAAACATATTTGATACAAACAGTTTTCTCAGATTGCAAAGCGTTATTGAGGAAGGGTTTTATGCCAGCATTTCAGTGGGAAATATAAGCATCGCCGGAGTGGCAAATCCAATAAATATTTTTCATGCCATGACAATTATTAATTGTTCCAAGGGAAATGAACAACCTAGATGGATTGATATAAAAAACTCATGGGGCATTAATTGGCCAACGCCTATGAGTGGAGGTGTGATCAGAGTTCATCAAGGAGCTTTTTCTTGGGTTAACCAGCAAAATGGGGAATTGATTCATGCATTGTTTTTTGACGCATTGGTGCCAAGAGTAGATTTCACCAAAGCTCCACAAAACAATAGCAGAATTGAAACTTATCTTCCTATTTCAGACGCCGAAATAACAGATGGGCGAGGGCACCCATTGCACGTTACAATGTCAGAAAGATGGTTTTGTGACGGGGTTCACGAAAACGGTGGATGCAAAAGCGGAAACGATCGTATTACATTTTTAAATTGCAACTCTTGGCATTCTGGAAATCAGTTTCACGGACAAAATGGTGGTTATGATTTGTGTATGTTGTGCGCTACTAGAGAGTCACCATTGCCAAATACCTATCAAAGCATTTACCATGTGAATCAAGGGCAAGGTCACGCGGTTACTCAGGGTGTTTATAGAAAATGGAATGAAGAGCTGCGCCGCGCAGAAGTTCCACTTTGTAGCATGGGCCCAAGATGTAGAACCAACAACCACGGCGGGCCATTATACGGAGACACTTGGGGTTATACATGGCACTGTATTTCTTGCGAGTTTAATTTATGTGCGTTTTGCGTTTATTATGAAATGGTTGAACGAAACGGAACGCGTGCACCTCAACCAAGAGCTCAAATACAAGAAACCCCATTTCAAAATCAACGTCAAAATAATTTTCAAATTGGTGACATTGTTTTGTTTGACGATCACACCACTGGAACAAAACGCGGAAAAATTGAAGAGGTGTTTGACAATGGTAGATATAGAATAGACATTGGGCCAGGCGCTGTATTCAGACATGTATTTGCAGACGCAATGTCAAACAATATTAGGTTGTATGAAACTGAACAATCAACTGGTTCTCAAATGGATATATCAGAAGACGAAGAAGACGAAGAAGACGAAGAAGACGAAGAAGACGAAGAAGACGAAGAAGACGAAGAATACGAAGACCAAGACGAAGAAGACGAACACCAAGACGAAGAAGACGAAGAATACGAAAATATGTGGTTAGATATGCCGCAATTATTGGAGCTAGGAGATGAAGTGCGATTCTATAATGAAGATGGAGATGTTATAGAAGGAACCATTGAGAGGTTTTCTACGAGACGCGGAAATATTATGGTTATTGACAATAACACGGGAGACGAGTTTGTTTTAACTGGAAATGAAAACGGGCTTCAAGTTCATCGTATGACACCATTAGAAGTTGGAGACCACGTTGCATTTATAAGCGGAAGAAATAATAGAATAGAAGGAGTTATTTACAATGTTAACGAAGACTTTACTTATGTCGTTTGGTATGGAAGAGGTCAAGGCCAATATAGCGTTCCGTTGCGAGAATCCGAATTGGAACTTATTCAGAGAGGAAGAAGAGGTGGAAAGCCCAAAAAAACGAGAAAACACAATGTCAAAACTTCAAAAAGAAAAACTATTAGAAATAAACAGGTTAAAAACTTATAACCATATAGCTTTATAGAATGTTTTCACGATTTTCAACAACCACACAATCGTCAACCACACAATCGTCAACCACACAATCGTCAACCACACAATCGTCAAACCCTGCATTATCCATTGGAAATCCAGTTGCAAGCACAATATGCCAACTACCCAGCAATGCAGTGTCAATCGGAACCAAAGTTTCAACCAATCCAGTGGCAATCGGAACCAAAGTTTCAAGCGTGTTAACTCAAACCCCGAGCAACCCAGTTTCAATTGGAACCCAAGTTTCAAGCCTCACTCAAATCCCGAGTAATCCGGCGTCAATCGCAGGCTTTCAATCAATATCTCAACAAGCTCCAAATAGTCCAGATGAATCCGCAACGGAAACTCAAGAACAAGAGGAGGTGCCAATTAAAGAAGAAGAACAAGAACCTGAGCCCGTAAAAGAAGTACCATTGGTAAATAACAAATGCTGCTCAAAATGGTATTAATTAATTATAAAACATCTATTCGGCCGAAAAGTGTGATGAGCAAAATTATAAAAGAAATAAGCGGTTGGATTTACAATTAACGGTTTATTTTTACGCTTTAATGCATCAATAATTAAATAATTATCCGAAGTTTCTTCTATAACCGCAAAACGGTATCCAAATTTCTCGCATATTTTCCATAAAGCAACTTTATATCCGTGGATAAACGCTCCCGTTTCAAAACAATTGATAGAAGCAAAACAACACACCGCTTCGCAACCTTCACGAATAAACGTGCATGATTTTCTATAAAAATATGCACTTTTTACTTCACCTCCTTCAATTATCATATAAACATAAATGTTTCCGCTTTTAATTAATTCCAGTATATTAGAAATTTCGGGTTGAATGCAAATGTCAAATTTTTCCGCAGAGTTTTCTCTCATGAAGTCAAATAAATGTTGTATATTAGACTTTCCACATTCTACAAGCGACAATCGCGCCGTCAAATCAGCAGGTTTTAGCCAGCCATTCATATCAAACCCACAAGTACTGTAAACGCACAGTGGCACTATTCCGGTTAATTCATCTTCTCTCTTAAACAAGGAAACAACAATCTGCCGGTTATGATGTCGCTGATTATGATGATGCGTTTGTATTATTTGAGCCGCCACGCCTTTTTTTCGCCGAGTTTTATCCACGCACAAGTGGTCTACGTAATAAACGTCAAACTGTGAACCTTTGGTTTTTGCATTATTTATGGTCACAGTTAGAGGTCTTGTTGTCATCACACCAATTAATCGCTTAGACGGTTCCGTAGTGCTTTTTTTTAAGTTCATTAAAAGTTCGTCTTCGTAATAAAACGAGAAAAAACTACTCGCATTATGTCCTTCAAAATAAGACATAATATTGTTTTTCTTGGGAACATAACAATTACCACCATTTTGCAAATAATTGGAGCACATAAAACGAACAAACTGATTCGTGCGAACCTCGCTGACAGCGTCGTATTTTACGGTTTCAATGGCGGCAAAATTACAATACTTATTTTTTTCTGGTAACTCGGCGTCAACAATTCCGGGAGGAAATAAGTAATAATGAAAATCATATACGTGAAAAACTGGCTGCAAGGTCCAAAATCTGTATTTTATTTTTATATAACCTGCAATTAATAATATAATAGCAACAATGATTAATATTATGTATAGAATGTATTGATACATAATATTTGATGCGAATAAAAACCTCTGCTGTCTACGCGGGTTTTTGGAAAAGATACAAGTATTGATACTCGTAACCGGCTTTAATGAGGTCTATTTTGCCTTTCACGATAAACCCTGCGTTTTTAGCAAGAGTCAAGATATCCTTTTCGGATTCCATGTACATGGCGTGTTCCTGCTTTCTAAAAACTTTTCCGTCTTCCTTATTTTGAAATTTCTCAACGAATTTGGCCGAGTTCTTGCTGTTATCCAAATCAAAATTGGCACTGTATTTGAAATCCTGGAAGGTAACGCTGCTCTTTGTAATCCTATCTTTGGCGTATCTTTGAGGAGTCAACATTAACAAAGGATTCGCTGGAGGCAAAATGGGGTCAAACATATCTCTGTCAACAATGTGAACGACGAGACTGCCTCCAGGCATCAACCAATTCATGCAATTATTGAAAAATTGCACCTTGTCTTTGATGTAATAAATAGTAAAATAGAGACACATTATGTGCGTAAAGCTTTGAGGTTGAAATTGAACGGCGTTCAAAACGTCTCCTTCAACAAAGTCATAATCGGGATAATTCTCTTTGGCTTTTTCAACCATGGCGTGGGAATTATCTAATCCAATCGCTTTGAAACCCTTTTTATTAAATAATCCGACGTGGTGGCCAGTTCCCGACCCGACGTCTAAAATAATACTTTCTTGCGTTGGTTTTGTTGAGTTGACAATTTGCCCGACTTCATAATCGTCTTTTACGTTGCTAAAAACGAGCGAATCGTATATGTCACTGTAAAAATCGTCGTAAATGTCGGATCCGGTCTTGAACATGAATTTGTCGGTTTGTTCAAAGCCTTCTTTTGCCCCTTTATTTGATCGGAAAATGGTGATGACAATTAATAATAAGATTACAAAAAATAAGACCTTGCCCCAAGCAGAGGATTTCTTGTAAATCGTGGAAATGGATTGTATTGGTTTTGTAATAAATTTAAACGACATTTCTTCTATATGTATTGTTGCGATATTTTTTGTTGTCATATAAATTATATATGTCTGATTCAGAAATAAATGATTTAAGAGAACAAAAGGAGTTTAAAGGAATCACATTTTCTGAATTTAAAAAAACCGATGTTAAAAAAGAATTACTAAATAATTTGACTAAATCAAAAATAGAACCAGCGTGTTATTGGAGCGCCGAGTTCATATGTTCCGGGCATTATTCTGACTTATGGGAAATTATATTATTTTTTTACAGCAAATACATTCATTTAGGAAATCCTAAACTTGCCATATATCTTGATTTAAGAATACAGGCATTTAAGG